>OFMS01000024.1_pt1 | contig 120908 bp, 98 predicted proteins | sample 1541871 | NCBI WGS metagenome assembly OFMS01 (sample SAMN04209251, study PRJEB22552) | human gut metagenome | biome: gut; material: feces | host: Homo sapiens | place: USA: Oklahoma
TGTCTAGGTCTATGATGTTAAAGTCTTGAATACCCCAAAACTTGACAAAGAACCTTTTTTCATGTTTAAAAGGAAGTTGGGGCACGCGGGAAGGCGTGTTTTTTACCTGATATATTTCGCAAAGTGAAAAAAGCAAAATATTAAACTCTCAGAACAAGAAGAATAAAAATATATCAAATATAATATATTCAGTCTTAGAAGATTATAGACTTGCTGATAAAAAAGGTCTATACTATAGATGAAACAGTTATGATTTACCGGGGGGGAGATTATGAGGTTTCCAACAAAAGAAGAAAATATGATGATGAAGGCTATCAAGCCTTATTTAGACGAACATTGCAAATTAAAAGAAGATGCACCAGATGAAATAAAGGAGTTAGCTGAAAAACTTCGTGAATCTTTTGAAGACGCAGCGTGCCAACATCCTTTTTAGGGATGAAAAAGTTATGAGATGGCAAAAAAACTTACTTTGCTTTGCTGAAAATAATACAGTTGGGAAATGTCCGTATTGCAGCTCGCAGAATACATCTTTCGGATATAGAAAACTTACTGCGGAAGGCTATGGCTATGGAGCAATTTGGTGTAATGATTGCCGAAAAGGTTATTTTCTTGATAGAGCGGATTTAAGGCAAATTAAAAATCTGGGAGAAAATGTACCGGAGGACATTTCTTTTACGGATTGAAGTTTTTTCAAGTATCAGTATAGAATTAAGGTGATGAGTGTGAAGGTTTATATATTAAAGGATTATATTGATCCCGAATACCGTAAACTTACACCGGAACAGTTGGAAAAAGATATTCAGGAAGAGCTTGAAAAATCCAAAGAATTGACCGAATGGCCTTGTCCGTTTGAATGTATTGATTATGCTAAGTATAAAAAGCGCCTTAAGAAAGAGAAAAAGCAAAGAAGAGCTCAGCGAAAAGAAACTAGAATAGGCAAGCTCACAGATAAGGCAAGTAAATTGGCGGAACGCATGCATAATAAAGTCGGCCTTTAAGCAGTTACCGAAAAAACGGTAGCTGTTTTTTTACGCTCGCTTTCTCCCAGACAACCTTCATTTATCGAAAATTACCCTCTTGAATCTTCAAAACAACCCTCATTTTTAAGAAAAATTATTAGGGAAAAACAATCTGATATGTTATAATATAGAACGTGTGAATATATTTTGCGCAGCTGTCGGGCAGCAGAGGTGAATACAACTGCCGCTGACGGCATAATAAAGCAATTTGAACAGTAATTGACAGCAAAAGCTGCAAAACATCAAGCCGAAGGCTTACAGTGTGGGAGCATAGCTTCACAACGGCCACGGCATTACTGATTACTGTTATAGCAAAGCGCCTTGCATTCGAAGTAAGGGCTTTTTCATATTATATTGGGAGGTTTTGACCGATGATTCGTACATTGGAATTCGTCTGCAGTGAATGCGGCGAACATTTTGTGCCTGGAGAAAAATTGTATTATCGTGATAATTACATGAACAACAGCATTCGCGATACCAAATTTATCTGCCCGGACTGCATTGCCCGCTGGCAGCAGAAATGGCAGATTAAAACAGCCAGCTTTCATGAGGTTGACTATGTGCTGACAGTTGACCTTGAGCTGGAGGACGGCACAGTCTATAACAACATGGACTGCACGCCGATAGATGAAACAGAAACCGTTGTCCTGGGCGAGGACGTGCCGGTGGAGGCACAGCAGGAGCTGTATAAAATCTATGCAGCGTGGGATAAGGAGCGCAAGGCGCACATCCTGAAGGACTGCACCTTTAAGGATGAATTCATGCGTACCTCCTTCACCTGCGAAACCTACAGCGGTGAACGCTATGAGAACGTTGCCTTCCGTGTAACCATGCGCGGTGAGCTGCAGACGGAAATCCCTGTTCCCGACTACATCAAAATGCAGATTCTTGATGCCTACAAGCTGTACGAGGAGCAGAACGCCGATTATCCGGCAGTAGACGAGCTGGTTTCCGATGAGGATGAAATTGCCAGGATTACCAAAAATTTAAAGAAATAGGAGAGCATATACATAATGACAGAATTGATGGATAAAATTAAGAAACGCCGTACCTTCGCTATTATTTCTCACCCTGACGCAGGTAAAACAACCCTTACCGAAAAGCTGCTGCTTTACGGCGGAGCTATTCACCTGGCAGGCTCTGTAAAGGCTAGAAAGAGCAATAAGCACGCTGTATCCGACTGGATGGAGATTGAAAAGCAGCGTGGTATTTCCGTTACCTCTTCTGTACTGCAATTTGATTACGACGGCTTCCGCGTAAACATTCTGGATACTCCCGGTCACCAGGATTTTTCCGAGGATACCTACCGTACTTTGATGGCTGCCGACAGCGCTGTTATGCTGATTGACGCTGCCAAGGGCGTAGAGCCGCAGACCAAGAAGCTGTTCTGGGTTTGCCACCGCCGCCGTCTGCCTATCTTTACCTTTATCAACAAGCTGGACCGCTACGGCCGTAACCCCTTCGACCTGATGGACGAGCTGGAAAAGGTGCTGAACATCCGCGCATATCCGATTAACTGGCCTATCGGTATCGACGGCCATTATAAAGGTGTATATAACCGTCTGGAAAACACCATTGAGCTGTTCGAGGACGACACCAGCCATGGTGCCAAAAAGCTGAAATCCACTACCGGTTCTTTAGATGATCCCAAAATCAGAGAGCTGCTGGGCGACGAGCTGTACGAAAACCTGTGCAATGACATCGAGCTGCTGGACATGGCAGGCGATGAGTTTGACATGGAAAAGGTCAACACCGGCGAGCTGACTCCGATGTTCTTCGGCAGTGCTATGACCAACTTCGGCGTACAGAGCTTCCTGGAAAAATTTCTGGAAATGTCTCCCATGCCACAGCCAAGAATGCTGCAGGATGGTACAATATTGTCACCGGAGAACGAAAAATTCTCTGCTTTTGTTTTTAAAATCCAGGCTAATATGAATCCTGCTCACCGTGACAGAATTTCCTTCATGCGTATTTGTTCCGGCGTCTTTGACAAGGGAATGAGCGTTTACCACAAGCAATCAGGTAAGATGGTTAAGCTGGCACAGCCGCAGCAGTTCCTGGCTCAGGAGCGCACAATAGTGGAAAAAGCATATCCAGGTGACATTATCGGCGTTTTTGATCCGGGTATCTTCGGTATCGGTGATTCCCTGAGCGACAGCAGCCTGAAGCTGCAATTTGAAGACTTCCCCGTATTCCCGCCGGAAATTTTTGCCCGCGTACAGCCTAAGGACTCCCTCAAACGCAAGCAGTTTGAAAAGGGCATCATCCAGCTGTCGCAGGAGGGTGCTATTCAGGTATTCCGTCAGGAGGGCGTAGGTCTTGAAAGCTACATCGTCGGCGTAGTCGGTGTACTGCAGCTGGAGGTTCTGGAATACCGTCTGCTTAACGAGTACAGCTCTAAGCTGCTGATGAATCAGCTGCCGTACTCCGTTGCACGTTGGGTATATGCAGAGGATAAGAAACTGATTGAGAACATTAAAGGCTTGGATAACGGAATGCTTGTTTATGATAAAAAGGACAGACCTGTTATTCTTGTAAATAACGAGTGGTCCCTGAATTGGATTCTGGAACGAAATCCTGGTATTCAGTTCCTGACGGTACCTGCTGATGTGGAGAAAATCTAAAGATAATTACAATTACAAATCAGGAAAAACGCTTTCACTTTTACAGAAAATAGTAGTACTTATTACGCTCGTAGTGTGTATTGCACTGCTGCCGACATCTTTGTTTACGACGCAGAAGGTGGCGCGGGTAATTTATGACCGCGTCAGTATCAATGCCGTAAGCATCAACAACATTCTCTGTAACTCTCCGGAAATAAGGGAGAGCCTGGAAAAGCAGAACAAGAGGCCGGAGGATTCCGTAGACAGCTTTATGGCTGCCTTCGTTAACGATGTTGACCATTCGGATGAAGCGGGCGTAGCGATTTATGACAATAACCGCCATCTGCGCGTGTTGTATAACCCCGGCAAGCTGCCTGACTTCGAGCATAGTGCGCGTAATCTGGTTGACAAATATGAGGGACGCAACAATATTTCCTATAAGGAAAACTACTCGATTCCCAATAAGGCTATTGGCTTTGTCAAAGATGACAATAAAAAAACCATCGGTTATGTTGTTACCGGTTATTCCGACGAAATCGTCAATAACTCTACAATCGATGCGGTTTTATTCTTGCTGTCTATGACGCTGCTTGGTCTGATTGTCGGCATCTGGGGAGCAATTTATCTGGCACAGAGGATTAAACGTGTTCTTTTCGGCTATGAGCCGGAAGAAATCGCCAGAATGCTGCAGGAACGCGACGTTATTCTTAACTCTGTACGTGAAGGCATTATCAATATCAACAGCAACGGCTGCATTACGCTTGTCAACTCCGAGGCCCAATTGCTTTTGAAGCAAGCAGGTATTGAAGGAGTTAATGAACTATTTGGAAAATCTGCAAAAGATGTCTTGAAACGTGTGCCGTTGGATGATATTATAAAAGAAGGTAAGACTTTAGTTGATGCCAGTGTCAAGATGGGTAATACTGTCTTTATTATTACTGCAGTACCACTGCTGGATGGTAAGAACATTATCGGTGCCGTAATTACCTTCCGCAAAAAATCTGTAGTAGAAGAGATGGCTAACCAGCTGACAGGCTTTAAAAATTATGCTACTGCTTTAAGAGCGCAGACACATGAGTTTATGAACAAAATGCATGTGATTATGGGCCTGATAGATATGAAGGCCTATGACGAGCTGAAGAATTTTACGCAGGAAATTGCCTATAACAGACAATCTGAGGTTTCTTATGTAGTAACCCGCCTGAAAGACATTACATTATCAGGCTTTATCCTCGGTAAAATAAGCCGCAGCCGTGAACTTGATATCGACTTTTCTCTGACAGAGGAAAGTGAGCTGCACAGCGAACTGGATGTGCCTTCGGTACATGATATTGTACTGATTGCCGGCAATATTATCGAAAACGCCTTTGATGCGTTGAAGAATTTTGACGGTGAACGCATCGTTAATCTCTCGATTCTGGATTTTGACCGCGAAATTGTTATTGTCGTGGAGGATTCCGGACCCGGTATGAGTGACGAGATACGCGAGCATATCTTCCAGCGTGGCTTCAGCAGCAAGTGCGAAAGCGGTCATGGCTTTGGCTTATATCTGGTTAAGCAAAGCATCAATAACCTTAATGGCACCATTACTGTGGAGTCTGCTCCGGGTGAGGGCACTACTTTTACCATAAGGCTTCCGACCAGGAAAGAGGGGGATTAAGATGATTAACGTGTTAGTTGTAGAAGATGACCCGATGGTTGCCCAATTACATGAGCACTATCTTAGCCAGATCAAGGGGTTTCAGCTGTGTGATATTGCCGGCAACGGAGATACTGCACTGAAGCTGCTGCGTCAGAACAAATACGATTTAATCATTCTTGATGTCTTTATGCCTACTATGGATGGTTTACAGCTTTTGGCTAAAATACGCGAGAATGGTTATGATGTAGATGTTATCATCGTTTCGGCAGCAAACGATAAGGATAAAATTAAGCTGGCGCTGCGTTTGGGCGCTGTCGATTATATTATCAAGCCCTTTGAGTTTGAACGCTTTAACCTTGCACTGAACAATTATCTGAAGCGTTATCAGATTGTTGAGGAGCAGGGCATCATTAAGCAGGCTGACCTTGACACTACTATTATGCGTCAGGAAAATCAGGTTGCGGTAACTCTGCCCAAGGGACTTGATAAAAACACCTTAGGCACGGTTTGGGATTGCATCTGCAGTATTGACGGCATGTTTACTACCGAAGAAGTGGCAGGCATGGTAGGAATCTCCCGCGTTTCTATCCGTAAATATCTGGAGTTTTTGAAATCCCTGCATCTGCTGAAGCTGGATTTGCACCGCGGCAGCGTTGGCAGACCGGTATATAAGTATCTGTGCCTTGACAAGCAGAGCGATGTGCTGAAGGCATATATACAGTAAGATTGTTTTATTCTTAGAATTTTACACTGAAACTCTTTGCAAAAATATAAATTTGTGGTAAAATCATCCTATTAATATTTTAATTCTGTTCAATGATAGAATATATTTTTAGGAGTGAGCTGTATGAAAAATTTAGCAAAAGATTTACTTATTATGATGTTGACAGGTATTACTTTGCCGGCATCTGTTTATGCAGCTCAATTAGATACACAACAACAGATAATTGCTCAGAAAGAGCAGGAGCAAGCTTCCAAACGCGCTGAACAGGATTTGCAGCATCGCGTTAGTCAGTCTATGGCTAAATCGCAGCAGCCAAGCAGCCGTTTGGAGGCTTTTATTTTGCCCGAGGAAGAGAATAGTTTTAGAATTAAACGTTTCGTGCTTTATGCACCGAAATATGGCTATAAATTTACTTGGATAGATGAATATCTGGCACAGTTTAATGGTCAGAGAATCGGCGTGAACGGCATCAATGAATTGCTGAAACGAATCAACCAGGAAATCATTAACCGCGGATATGTAACAACGCGAGTTTATGTTGGGGAACAGGATTTATCAAAAGGTAAATTTGTCTTTTCGTTAGTTCCGGGTATTGTGGGGGATATTAAATTCAGAAATGAAAATACCTGGGGGACTTGGCATAATGCAGTTTGCATGAAGCGAGGTTCAATACTTAATATACGTGATATAGAACAGACCATAGATAATTTCAACAATGTGCCTTCGCAGAGTGCAGATATCAAGATTGAGCCGGGCAGTAATGAAGGTGAAAGTAATCTTGTTATAGATATACAACGCAGCAAGCCCTGGACTTTAATGACTTCAGTAGATAACAGTGGTACTAAGACAACAGGCAGGGCACAGATGAGCGCAACATTGCAGATGCTGCAGCCTTTTTCAGCGAACGATGTATTTTACGCAAGCTGGAATGAAGATGCTACGCAATCAGGTGAACGCAAGGGAACAAGGGCGAACAGCTTGTACTACAGTGTCCCGTTCGGTAAGGAGCGGTTTACTTTCAGCCACAGCAAGAATGATTACCACCAGACTGTCGAATATGCAGTAAACCCTTTTGTTTCCAGCGGTAAATTTACAAGTGACAGCATCAGCTGGAATCATTTGCTGCAGCGTGACCAAAAGAGCAAGACTGATTTTGAGCTTGGCCTTGTACATAAAACTCGCCACAGCTATATAGACGGCACAGAAATAGAGGTGCAACGCCAAAAGACAACGGCAATGCAGGTTGGTATCAATCACAGGCAGTACCTTGGCGCAAGCGTATTAGATGCCTCGCTGAAATGGCAGAAGGGCTTGCCGTGGTATGCAGATGCAGGACCTACTGACGGTATGACGGATGAAGCAACAACGCAGTACAATATGTATCTGCTCAGCGCTAATTATACTGCTCCGGTGCCTTTTGGAAATGGGTATGATGCGCAGTATAATGTTTCCATGCGTGGGCAAAAAGCAGACCAGAGAATATATGGCAGTGAATTCTTTTCTATAGGAGGCTGGTACAGTGTACGTGGCTTTGATGGAGAGCAGACGCTTTCAGCAGAAGATGGCCTTGTAGTACGCAATGAGCTGCGTTTTCCGATAGATGATTTACCGCATCAGCTATATTTGGCATTGGATTATGGCAAGGTATCAGGACCATCTACCGAATATTTATTAGGGACGGAATTAGTAGGCAGTGCAATCGGTATGCGAGGAAGAGTAGGGGCTTTCAGCTATGATGTATTTGTTGGTTATCCGGTCAAGAAGCCGGAAGGATTTAAGACTGCCAGCAGAACGTATGGCCTGATGCTTACAGCGCAGATTTAAAGATATCGGTATAAGCCTTAGGATGGAGGGCTATTATGGGGAATTTGGGTAAGAACAGAAAGAAATTTTTGGCTTTGGCTATTGCTTTATCATTGCAGATGCAGGCAGTTATGCCTTGTTATGCAGCGGTTACTGCAGAGGCAGGTGGAGCGAATGTAAACGGTAATATAATCAATATAGTGAAACCGGACAGTAATGGCCTATCACATAATAAATTTACTGATTTCAATGTGGCTGGCAATGGTATTGTCTTCAACAACCATACAGAAAGTGCGCAGTACAATTCCCACTTAGCAGGAGCATTGAACGCTAACGCTAATTTGCAGGGAAATGCAGCCAAGCTGATTCTTACTGAAGTAACAGGTACAGGCAAAACGAATCTGAACGGTATGCTGGAGATTGCAGGTACAAAAGCTGATTTAGTAATTGCCAATCCAAACGGTATTGTCGGCAAGGGTTTTGGCTTTATCAATGTAGGCAGAGCTACGCTTACTACAGGTATGCCTGATTGGGGTGCTGACGGTAAGTTAAATGGCTTTTCTGTTGCAAAAGGTACTATAGATATCCAGAATACTGGCTTAACAGAAGACCAACGCACAGATTACAGACCTGATAAATTAGATATTATGGCCCGTGCGATAAAAATTAATGATGAGCTTTGGGCAAATGAGGCGATAAATGTTGTAGCAGGCAGCAATGAGGTAAAATACAATACAGATGGCTCGTTAGAAGTGCAGAAAACAACTGCTACTGCGGAAAAGCCACAGGTGGCACTTGATGTGGCTGCATTGGGTGGTATGTATGCCGGTAGGATTATGCTTGTAGGTACGGAAAAAGGACTGGGCATGAATATTGGCGGCAACCTGAAAGCGCAGGAGAATTTAAGCATTACCAATGACGGCAGGATTGTCTTTACTAAAAACGCTGGTAGCAGTAATACTGCGGACGGATTATCGAATAAGGATTACACATCTCTTACCTCCGATGGCAACGTGATGGTCAGCAGCACGGAAGACATTGAAAACAGCAGCGTTATAACGGCACAAAAGGATATGACTCTGACTGTTGGCGGCAAACTGACCAATAGCGGTACTTTGGAAGCAGGCGCAGCTTACACTGCAGAAGAGGAAGAGGAAAATCCTAAATTTTTGCAGGACGCTGCAGCATTAAGGATTACTGCTGACGAAATTGCCAACAGTGGCAATATCAATGCATCAAGTATATTGCATGTAACCAGTACTAAAGCTATAAACAATGACGGATATATGCATAGCAGTGGCGAAGCAAGTATTTCTGCTGGTGGTATTCTTAGTGGCAGTGGCTCTATAGGTGCAAAAAGCAGCGTAAATGTTCAAGCAGATAAGCTTACTTTAAACAAGAATAATATTTATACTATTGGCGCAGATGGTAAAATTAATAATACTACCGGTGTAAGCATTACAGAGATTAATCCTGATAAACCGGTAATACCTGCGACGCCAAATCCTGAAGCACCGCGTGAGGCAGAAGATTTTAAAGCTCCTGCCTTGCCTGATGTAGCGCAGGCTCCTGGTGTTGCGTCTACGGTGAAAAAGGATAAGATAAGTGACAATGATTTAGATTTAGTGGCAGATGCTAACGCCAATGGTAAATATAAACCAATTATTGACAAAGCTGCTAATGGTGTTGACCTGGTGCAGATTGCAGAAGTGAACGGAAATGGTGTTTCCCGTAATTTGTACAGTGATTTCAACATTAAATCTACAGGCCTGATTTTGAATAACGCAACCAAGTACACTAAAACTGAGCTTGGCGGTTACATTGACCGCAATATGTTTCTTGCTAGCAAAGGTGCGCGTGTAATCTTAAACGAGGTTACCAGCAGCAATGCCAGCACGCTTAACGGATACCTGGAGGTTGCAGGCAACAAAGCAAGTGTTGTTATTGCTAATGCCAATGGTATAAGTGTTAACGGACTTGGGTTTATCAACACAGATAATGTGGTTCTCTCTACAGGCGCAGTGACGAATTGGACAGACGGTAATTTAAAGTTTGGAAACAATAAGGGTGATATGATTATAGCCGGTGATGGCCTGAATGCGCGCAATCCTAAACAGTTGGAGATCTTCACGAACAACCTGCAGGTAGACAAGAGTGAATTGTATGCAAATGAATTGCATATCAGTGCGGATGGATTGCTGCAGAACACCGGTAAGATTGCTGCGACAGAAAATATGCAGATAAATGCTGGTACGCTTAAAAATAGCAGCTTGGGTTACATTGAAGCACAGAAAAATTTAACAGCTGCAGTAAGTGGTGATGTGGAGCAGGACAAGGCTACGCTCAAGGCAGGAAATAATTTACAGCTTAGGGCAAACGCCTTGAAAAACACCAACAACAGTCTGCTTTCTGCTGCTAATGATGCGGATATCAATATTGCTGCGTCTATTAGTAATAATAAATCTATCATCTTAGCAGGCAATGATTTAGACGTGAAGGCAGCTGATTTCATCAATCAGGATACTGCCCTGGTTAACTATGGGCAAAATGGTACGCTTGCTGTTGCTAATAAAATTGCTAATGACGGTGCAACAATCAGTGCGGATGGCAGCAGCGCACTGACAAAAATAACTGCAACAGATTTCAGCAATACTAATAAAGGCGCTTTTGTCAGCAAGGGCAGCCTGCAATTAGAAGCAAGCAATACGTTGAATAATAATTATGCCAATATTTATGTTTCCGGCGATGGTGAAATAAAAGCAGGCATGCTGCTGAACAGTAATCTGGCTAATTTACATACCGGCGGGGATGCGAAAATAACTGCTGACACAATGCGCAGCAGTAAAGCAAGCATTGACGTACAAGGCAATCTGGAAGCAGATTTAGGCAGTTTTACTAATCAGGACAGTGCATATTTTGGTGTCGGTAAAAATGCTGTTATAAACACTTCAAACGATTTCACAAATAAAGACCTTGGTAATATTTTTGTCACCAATGATCTGACAATCAACAGCATTGGCGATTTCCTGAATGAAGATGGTTTGGTTGCTGTTGGCGCTAGTGGCACAATTTCTGCCAACAATATTACAAATCAGAACAAAGCAGGCGTAAAGCAAGGCTCTTTAATCAATGCTGCAGGTGATTTGTCTTTAAATGCACAGGAAACAGTCTTGAACCGTTCCTCTGATATCGAAAGTGAAGGTAACATCAGTATCAAGGCGAAGAATCTTGTTAATAAGAAGGAGATTTTTGAGACAAGCTTTAAAGAAAGCCATGAGGATATTTCCTACAAGATACCGCATTTGAACGCACCTAATTATTATGATGCAGTGCGCAAGTTTGACAGGCAGATTCTGACTGCGCAGATTGATAAAGAGACTGCAGATGCGAATATCATTGCCAGCGGTAACATCAATATTGATTTGGACAAAGACCTGACCAACCATTACAGCAAAATAAAGGCAGGCAAAAATTTAACTGTCAATGCTGGCGGTACGGTAGAAAATGTTGGCTATCAGGGAACGATACATTACTATGACCGTGGTAATGATTACCATTATTGGAAGTATAAAAAGCATAGAAGAATGCATATTCGTTGTCGCTGGGTTTATGGTACTACGGTAATTCCTTACTATGACCATACGATGCGTGATGAAGAGGGCACTGACAGCGAGCGCTTAAGCCTTTTGAGCGGTGTTAGTGGTGTAAAAATTGAAGCCAAAGATATTGTAAATAAAACACATCAGGCAAAGGGAAAAGTAGGCGATTTGCCTGAAAGCGATGATTATTTCAAGACGGATGCAGAAAATCATCTTACGGATGAAAAGCTTTATAAGGAGAAGCAGGATGTATCTACCAGCGTAGAAGGAAAGGTTGATGATAAGGCAGCAGCAGGCAAGGACAACAATACAGGCGAAAAAATGATGGATATTTCCAGCCTGCATATCAACAGCAAAATCTTTAAGCTGACGGATGATGCAACGGCGAAATACCTTATTGAGACAAACAAGAAGTTTGCTGATTATCACGAGTTCCTTTCCAGTGATTACCTTTTGGAGCGTGTAAAGGCAGATCCGGAAAAGGTTGGCAAACGACTTGGCGATGGTTATTTTGAACAGCAATTTGTTTTGCAGCAGATTGGTACGCTGACTGGCAAGAAATATCTTGGCGATTACGGCAGCGATATGGAGCAGTTTGCTGCCCTGATGAACGTAGGCGCAGTAGTTGCAGAGGAGATGAACCTTAAAGTGGGTGTTGCCTTGACTGCGGAGCAGATGGCAAGCCTGACCACAGATATTGTCTGGCTCGTGGAAGAAGTAGTCAACGGCGAAAAGGTTCTTGTACCGGAGGTGTTCCTGGCACAGGTGCGCAGTGAAGATTTGCGTCCTGACGGTGCGCTCATCTTAGGCGGTGAGGTAGAGCTGTATTCCAAGCAGGATATCAAGAACATGGGTAACATCAAAAGCGATGGTACTGTAGCTTTGCGTGCAGAAAATGTGGGCAACAAAGGCGATATTGCAGGCAAAAACTTGAAGATAAAAGCAGATAAAAATATTACTAACAGCGGTACAATGCGTGCAAAAGTGGATGCGCTATTAAAAGCGGAGAACATTGCCAACGAAGCAACTGTTAGCGAAAAACAATATAAGGAGCTGAACCAGAAAAAGCTTGAAGCAACTGGTTCTATTAGTGCTGGGCAGAATCTGACGCTGGATGCAGGCAACAGCATCACTAACAGAGGAGCAAATCTGACTGCAGGCAAGGATTTAAGCTTAAACGCTGAGAATATTGATATTGTTACTGTTGCCAAAGAAAAGCACGTTGCCGTAGCTTATGGCAGTTCTTCAGCAGAAATCCATGACGTGCAGCACCAGCAAAGTGCGCTGAGCGGCGAGAACATCCGCCTGAATACGAAAAAGGACATCAGCATTGCTGGTGGTGTTTTGAGTGCGAAAAATGATGTTGCTTTAAATGCTAAAGGCGATGTAAACATAAACGCGGTGAAAGATTTGTACAGCGAGGAAAGCGAAGTAGGCAACCGTGGCGGCAGCTATTACAACCATAACAAGCAGGTGGATGAAGCTGTGAAAGGCACTACTATTGCAGCGAAGAACGATATCCGCATTGCAAGCGGCAAAGATATCAATATAAAAGGCAGCAACGTAGCCAGTGAAACAGGAAAAGCCGACCTGATTGCCGAAAATAATATAAATATCGCTAATGCAACAGAATACCACGAGCGCCTGCACGAAGAGCACAACAAGGTCAGTGGATTGCTTTCGTCCAAAACAACGGATATTTACGATTATAGTAAGCAGAATACTGTTGTCGGCAGTAATGTTTCTGCCGGAGAAATTGCAATTAGCAGCAAAAAAGATACGAATGTTACAGGCAGCAACGTAGTTGCAGATAATGACGTAAGCGTAAAAACCGGCGGCAGTATGAATATCGGCAGTGCGGAGCAAACAAGCGAAAGCGAATACAGAAAATCTGTAAAGAAGAGCGGTGTGTTTGCTGGCGGTGGCTTAGGCTTTACCATTGGCAAGGAAAAGCAGAAGGACCAGTACGCCAACCAGAATACTGAGCAGGTGGGAAGCACAGTTGGCAGCGTTAAAGGCAGTGTGAAACTGGATGCAGATAAGGCTGCTAACGTTAAAGGCAGTACTGTTGTTGCGGGTAAGGATATAAATATCACTGGCGAAAATGTTAAAATTGAAAACAGCAACAGCGTTTATAATGCGCAGGAGAAGCATGAGTTTAAAAGAACAGGACTGAGTGTTTCGGTTGGCGGCGCTTATGTAGATGTTGTAAATAACGCAGCGAATAGCGTAAAACATGCAGCAGATGTTGAAGATAAACGCCTTGGTGCTCTAGTTGCTGTAAAAGGATACAAGGATGCTGATAAAGCTATCAAAAATATTAAAAGCAATGGCGGTGGCAAGGTAAACGAAAACTTGTCTATTAATGTCAGCCTTGGCACAACGAAGAGCAAGAGTGAAAGTAATAGCACAACAACAGTAGCTAACGCCAGCGAAGTAAAGGCTGGTGGAGATGTTAATGTTACTTCTACGAAGAAAGATATTAATATCACTGGCAGCAATGTTGAAGGCAAGGACGTTACCTTAAACGCTAAAGAAAACCTTAATATAACTGCGTCTAAAAATACGAATAAAACGGAGCAAAGCAGCAAATCCAGCAGTGCAAGTGTTGGCGCAAGCCTGGAATTTGGTAAAGGCCCAAGCTACAGCATTTCTGGCAGTATGTACAAGGGAGAAGTGTCTGCAAATGGCATAACTTTTAACGAAAGCAATGTGACTGCTAATGAAGATTTGAACTTTACTAGTGGTAAAGATACGAATATTAAAGGTGGAAAACTGAGCGGTGAAAAGGTTACCGGTAACGTAGGCGGAGACCTTAATATCGAAAGCAAGCAGGGCAGCAACAGCTATAAGGAAAACAATAAATCCGTTGGTGCAAGCATTGGTCTTGGCAGCAATAAAGCTGTCAGTGGCAGTGCAAGCGTAAGCAAGATTGACAGTAATTACGAAAGCGTTACTGACCAAAGCGGCATTTATGCAGGCAAAGAAGGCTTTGATATTCGTGTAGAAGCTAATACTGACCTTAAGGGTGGTATTATTTCAAGTACTGCTGATGCTGATAAGAATAAGCTTTCGACAGGTACGTTGACGTTTGAAGACATCCAAAATAAAGCGGATTATAAAGCAGGCGGAGCTGGCATCAAAGTAAACAAAAACAATGATGCAGAATACAATGAAAAAGGTATAACACCTGATATTGGTATGCCTGCAAGCGGAGAAGCTGAAAGTACGACGAAAGCTACTATCAGTAAAGGCGCTATTGAGATTCGTGATAAGGAAAACCAAAAGCAGGATATCAATAAGCTGAATCGTGATAATGCAAACAGCCTTAATAAGCTTGGTGAGATTTTTGACAAGACAAAAATTGAAGAACGCCAGGAATTAGCTAATTTGTTTGGCGAATTGGCGTATAATGAGATTCACTACATGGATGGCAGCAACGAACAGAAAGCTCTTTATCATGCAGTCGTTGGCGGGATTATGAGTAAGCTTACTGGGGGAGATTTTCTTGCTGGTGCAACTGCTGCTGGAATTAATAAGCTAGTTATTGAAGAAGTTAAAAAAGCGGCTAATTATGAGCCTGATAAAATGCAATGGGTAAGTGCAGCATTAGGAGCAGTTGTGGCTGAATTTGTATCTGGTAATGCGCAAGCTGGAGCAAGTGCTGCTGCGAGCGGAACGAAGAACAATGAGGTAGCAGATATAATATTTAATCCTAAACGTGTATTAAATGGATATGGAGAAGGATTAAAAGATAGAGGTATTGAAGAAATAGAAGATATATCTGCTATTATTTCAGATCCTCTTGGTACTCTTAATGAAATGTATCAATTCTTGCAAGCTGTATATGAAGAACCTAGTTTAGCGAATGAAATAAAAGAGCAATTTGTAGATGTATTCAACGAGAGGTTCGATAAATTTGAAAATGGTACAGCAGAAGAAACAGGTTACGAGTTAGGTCGTATTAGTGTTGATATTGCTTCTTTATGTGTTGCTTCTGGGAGTAGCAAAATATTAACTAAATTTCCTAGAGTAGGCAAGATTGTTTCTAGTTTAGAAAAGTACACAGCTAAGAGTATATCAACTACTAAACTAACTAATGATATTGTGTATATAGGTGATAGCCTATGGGAAAAGGGGGCGTTTAAAAGAGGGCAAATTATAGATAAGGCATTGGGGAATAATCTAGGCTATAATTTCCCTGTTGTTGATAAGTTAAATGGTAGAACTATCACTAGTATAAAAAGTATGGACTTAACTGCCAATACGTATCAAACTGGTAGAGGGATATATAATACTTTGGTCAAAAATATAGATACATTGGAAGCATTTGATGAGCAAACTTGGAGAGGGGTAGTTATCCAAGCTGCAGATTATGATTATAAGCAATTAGAAGTCGCTATTCCTAAAGTAGCGATTTCTAAAGATCAAAAAGATGGTTTGGAAGAAGCTATAAAGTATGCTAAGCGTAGAAATATCAATATAAAAATAACAATTGTTGAGTAGGTGGTAAAATGAAAGGGTTAATAAATATTTATATAGAAAAAAATACAGGTGAAATATCTATTTTAGTATATCACGTTACGACTATTGGGTTTAGCAGAAGCATAGGAAAAATTATCGATAATATCAGTAATGAATCTTTAAAGGAGACAGTAATTAAATGCATAAAATTCAGTTTAGCTAAATATAAAAGTGAAGATAAAGAGAATCTTGATCCATTTAAACTCACAAAATACAAAACATGGAATCGTTTTTTCTATATGCATTATGTTGTGGAGGTGACTTATATAGAAGAAAACCAAGAATATTATATAAAAATGCTTCAAAGGAAAAAAGCTACTAAGTCTTTCGGAAGTGCAGTAAATGGTTTTGAATTTAAAATAAAGAAAGAAGAATTTAATTCTAAATTTGATGATGTAATTAAAAAAATAATAGATAATCTTGAGAAATATCAAAGCTAAGTTTTCTATAATTATAACAGTTTCCTTATCAGGACCACTTTGAAAAATTCTTAGCGTGTAATTACGCATAACAAATGAGGTGCTTTTTAATGATACAAGCAATTAAAATATTAGGCGTGCCTGTACACGCAATGACGATGCAGGAGGCAGTGAAAACGCTTGAAGAAAGAATGCTCGCCAAGGAGCAGACCTTCGTTGTTACCGCGAATGCCGAAATCATCATGATGTGCCAGGAGAACGCAGAGTACAAGAAAATCATCTGCGAGGATGCGGAGCTGGTGCTGCCCGACGGCGCCGGTGCCGTGTGGGCAGGCAGACACCTCGGCTACAAGGTGCCGGAGCGTGTAGCAGGCTTTGACCTGTACAACGAGCTTTTGGATTTATCGGCGCACAAGGGCTACAAGGCGTACTTCTTCGGCGGTAGCCCTGGCGTTGCCGAAGCTGCGAAGGCGAAGGCCGAGGAGCTTTATCCGGGCGTAAAGGTAGTAGGCTGCCACAACGGTTATTTCAAAGATGAGGATGTGCCGCAGATTATTGCGGACATCAACGCCAGCGGTGCAGATATGCTTTTCGTTGCCTTGGGCGCACCGAAGCAGGAGAAATGGCTGGTGGCACACCGCGCGGAGCTTAACGCAAAAATTCTGATGGGCATCGGCGGCAGCTTTGACGTGCTCGCCGGTAAAATGGAGCGCGCACCGAAATGGATGCAGGATGCTTCTTTGGAATGGGCCTTCCGCCTCTATAAGCAGCCCAGCCGTTTTATGCGTATGATGGCGTTGCCTAAGTTTGTAATCAAGGTAATGGCATCCAAGTTCTGATACATACCGAAAAACGTTGTGCTTGCCGAAAGTGCTAAGAATTTTACACTTATATAGACAAAAGCAGGTTGGTGTATTATAATAAAGTGATGGAAGTAGCATTCCATCACTTTTTATATCCGCAAAAAACAGACTGCACAGTCAGTTTGGAAATGTGTGCTGATTTAAGCTGAAATCAAAAGAAATATTCGCAGGAAAGCGAGGCTTTATATGTTTATTGTAAAAGATGGTTATATTTATGTTGGTGTTTCTCTGTTGGTGGCTGCAATAGTATATTATTTCTTCGGCGCTGTGTGGGCCGTAATCCCCGTAGTGCTGGCGTTATACTTTGCCTACTTCTTCCGTGATTTTCACCGCGTTACGCCTTATGATCCCAACATCCTGTATTCGCCTGCAGACGGTACGGTAATGGGCGTAGATGAAATTTTTGATGATGAATATCTCAACGAGCCTGCGACTAAGGTAACTATCTTCCTTTCCGTATTCAACGTACACACCAACCGTGCGCCGCTCGACGGTGAAATCAAATATCAGCGCTATACCTGCGGTCAGTTCGTGCCTGCGTATGAGAAAAACGCTTCTTTTGAAAACGAGCGTCATGCTATCGGTATGGATAACGGCCGTATGCGCTTCCTAGTAATCCAGATTGCCGGTCTGCTGGCACGCCGCATCGTTTCCTGGGTAACTGTAGGAACCAACCTAAAACAGGGCGAAACCTACGGCATGATCAAGTTTGGCTCCAGCACGGAGCTGGTTGTGCCCAGAAATGTTGAAATCACCGTTAAGAAGGGTGATAAGGTTGTTGGCGGTATTACCGTAGTGGGGAGGGTTAAAGAACAATGAACTGGCGTCGTCTGATTCCGAACAGCATCAGCTCTGCGAGCCTTATTTTCGGTGTGCTGTCTATCTTTAAAACTATCGAGGGTGATTTCTTCCTTGCCCCCGTTTTCATCGTAATCGCTGTAATTTTTGATTCTATGGATGGCCGTGCTGCCCGCGCTCTCGGCGTTGGCGGCGGTGACTTCGGCAAGGAGATGGATTCTCTTTGCGATATGTGCTCCTTCGGCGTTGCGCCTGCCATCATGATTTATATGTATGGTCTGCAGGAGCTGGGCCTTGCAGGTCAGGTTATCGCTGCACTCTTCGCTGTGGGCGGCTGCCTGCGTCTGGCACGCTTCAACTGCAACACCGGTGTTGTACACGGTTATTTCCAGGGCATGCCTATTCCTGCAGGTGCCTGCTTCTTGGCAACCTATGTTGTTTCCGGTTATCAGTTCGCTCCGGCTGTGCTGGCAGCAGTTACTCTGGTAATTGCCTGCATCATGTACAGTGAGGTCAAATTTCCGGATTTCAAGGGCAAGGGCAATCCTATGTACCGTCTGCCCGTAATCATTGCCGTAATCGTCGGTGCCGTAATGCTGTACGAGCGTCCCGGTGCGTGGCCGTTTGTAGCAATGTTCACCTATACGCTGGCAGGCATTGTAAACCATGTTTACCGTGCTCTTACAGGTAAGAACAAATAATTTGCCGTTAGGGGAGTAAAGGAGATTTTTGATGTATACAGCTTTTGATATAATCATGATACCTTTGCAGCTATTGATTATATTTTTTACGCTCTACTACTTTTTTGTTTCTTGGTTCGGCCTGTTCGGCAAGAAGAAGGAAGTTAAGATATATAATGAAAGCAAGACCTTTGCCTTGATTGCCTGTGCGCATAATGAGGAAAGAGTTATTGCTCAATTAGTAGATAACCTGCGCCGTCTGAATTACAATGACGCTTTATATGATATCTATGTTGTTGCGGACAACTGCTCGGACAAAACCGCCGAGGTTGCACGCAAGGCCGGCGCGCTGGTGCATGAGCGCTTCAGCGAAACCGGTAAGGGCAAGGGTTTTGCTCTCGCGTGGATGTTTGACAGACTGTTCAAGCTGGATAAAAAGTATGATGCGGTTTGCGTTTTCGATGCCGATAACCTGGTGCATCCCAACTTCCTGCAGGAGATGAACAGCCGTCTGTGCAACGGCGAACGCATTATCCAAGGCTATATGGATGCCAAAAATCCGACTGATACCTGGGTAAGCGGCGTATTTGCAATTTCCTTCTGGATTGTTAACCATGTATGGAGCCTGGCAAAGTATAACATGGGCCTGTCCTGCTGCCTTGGCGGTACCGGCATGTGCTTTGATACCGAGGTGCTGAAGCGTTACGGCTGGCGTGCAACCTGCCTGACCGAGGATATGGAGTTCACCATTCAGGCGATGATGGAAGGTATTCCTACAACCTGGGCGCATGATGCAATCATCTATGACGAAAAGCCGTTGACCTTCAAGCAGACCTGGAACCAGCGTAAGCGTTGGTCACAGGGCCACTTTGACGTTGCGGACCGCTATCTCATCCCGATGATCAAAAAAGCAATCAAGACACGCAATATCGTCATGCTGGACTGCTCTGTGAACCTCATTCAGCCGTACTTCCTGATGATTTCCACGTTCTTTGTGCTTTGCAGCTATATTTATAACTTCTATCCGTTCTACACCAATATCCTGTATACCATTATTCCGGTAGAGGTTTGGACTCTGGTTGGTATCGGCCAGTATATTTTCCCGGTAGCGGTACTGTGGAAAATCCGTGCTTCCTTCAAGTCCTGGATGTATCTGTTGCTGTATCCGCTGTTTATTTACAGCTGGATTCCTATTACAGCCCTTGGCTGGTGGCACCGCCACGACCATGAGTGGAGCCATACGCTGCACACCCGCGGCATCAGCTTCGACGATGTAATTATTCCCGAGGACGCAGTAAATGACGGTCCTAAGGAAGTAGTCTTTGCCAAAAAGGACGAAAAATAAGCTTTATAAGCACTTCTGCGCAAGCGGGAGTGCTTTTTTAGTGCGCAAAGGCAGGTAAACATGATATAATAAATTTATTATGCTTATGCAAATTTTATGAAGATGAGCAAAAAGAGCGGAGAGGATATGAAGATGCAGATTAAGGGAATACTTTTTGATTTTGACGGCACTATTGCCAATACCATAGATTTGATTATTGCCACCTTTGAGCACACCTGCCGTGAGGTGCTGGGTTTTACACCGGAGCGTGAAAAGATTGTGGCTACCTTCGGCCTGCCGTTGCCGGAGGCGATGATTGCGCTTTCAGGTAAGCCGGAGCTGGTGGAAACTATGCGCGATGCTTACAGAGAATATAATAACGCACATCACGATGATATGATCCGTCCTATCCCCGGCGTGAAGGAAATACTGGAGCAGCTGAAGGCGCAGGGCATTAAGCTGGCGGTGGTTACCTCCAAGAAGCCGCCGATGCTGCACCGTGGGCTGGACTGCCTGCAGCTGACGCAGTATTTTGATGCGACCATTGCTTTGGGCGATACAAAGGAGAGCAAGCCGCATCCCGAGCCGATGCTGGCGGCATGCGCCAAGCTGGGAGTGAAGCCTGAGGAGTGCCTGTGCGTCGGCGACAGTCCCTTCGATTTGCAGAGCGGACGCAGTGCGGGGGCGCAAACCGTTGCCGTGCGCTATACGGCCTTTGGCTGGGAAAAGCTGCTGGAGGAGGGCAGGCCGGATTTTGTGATTGCAAAGCCGCAGGAGCTGCTGGAGATAGTGGAGAAAGTGTAAAGAAAGAGTTTAATGATAGATACTTTCAAACAATCACGATAATAAAAGATTTATGGGTAAGGTCTAAAATAATTTGGGGAAATGTTGTATAATCTAATTGTTGGAGGTGTTTTTTATGGTAAAAAAAGTTCAATCTATTCCGGAAGCAAGATTATTACTAGCATCTCTACGTTCTGTAGGATATAACGAGGAAACTGCTATTGCAGACATTATAGACAATTGCATTTCAGCTCATGCTCATGAAATAAATATTCAGTTTGATTGGAAAAAACAACGAATTGTGATTTCTGATGATGGTTTTGGCATGAGTGATAAGGCGCTGATTGAAAATATGCGTATAGGATCCTCAGATCCCTGTAAAATCCGAGAAGATGATGATTTAGGACGATTTGGTATGGGTATGAAGACAGCAGCATTTTCAATAGGAAAAAAATTAACAGTTATAACAAAATCGAATTCTATTGTAAGTAATGCGTCTTGGGATTTGGATAGTATACCAGAAATTGGGTGGAATTTGATTATTCGTGATGAAAGTGAAATATCAGAGTTTACTTCTCAAATTGACCATCAGGGAACAGTTATTGTAATTGAAAAATTAGATCGTGTTATTGATATTGATGATGAAAAGAAGGCGAAAAGCAAGTTTTATAGAATTGCCAATAGAACAGAAAAGCATTTAGCTCTTACGTTTCATCGTTTTATTGAAGAGAATAATCTTATTCTAAAACTAAATAATAATATAGTTAAAGCGTGGAATCCGTTTATCTTAGAAAACGGTGCCACTCAGGAACTTCCAGAGGAATCAATTTTCTCAGAGGATGGTTGTGCTGAGGTGATTATTCAGCCTTATGTTCTACCGCATAAAACGAAATTTGCATCAGATGTTGACTATCAGGCTGCGGGTGGTCCAAAAGGATGGAACTATCACCAAGGGGTTTACGTTTATAGAAACAGACGCTTGATTATTTGCGGTACGTGGTTTGATTACATAAAAAAGGAACCGGCATATAATTTGGCTCGTATAAAAATCGATATTACATCGGCTAGTGATGAAGATTGGAAAATCGATATTAAAAAATCAACAGCTTCGTTACCAAGTTATGTCAGAGAAGCTGTTGAGAGAGCGATTGACATTTGTACTGAAGCTTCAGCCCGTGTATATAATTCACGGGGCAGCTATTCAAAATCTAATGTCAGTGCTCCTAATCTAGATTATGTGTGGGAGCAAAGAAAAAAGAATGGTCGCTATTCTTTTCATATTAACAGAAAACATTCTTTGTTGAACAATCTTAATAAGCAATTAAACGACAATGGAAGAGAGACATTGGCAGCATATCTTGTTTTGGTTGAGAATTTTGCACCATTTATGTTATCTGGGGTTACAGATTCTTTACATAAAGGAAAATCAGATACAAAGATAGATAACGATTCTTTAGAGTATAAAGTGCAAATAAAAGAGCTTACAAATTTGATTAATAAATTTCTATCATTAGGATTTGATAAGGAAGAAACAAAATCAACTCTTTTTGAGATGCCGAATTATAGACATCTTCGCGAAGAAATTATTAGACTAGTGGAGGATGCAAATGCTTAACTTACCAAAAAATTTAAGTGAAATTGAAGAAGGTTTGTATAAAAGCGGATATGAGTTTTGTGCGAAATTTGCAAAGGAAGAAAATATGTCAATTTCTGCTGCGGTTGAAAAGACAGCAGAAAAATTTGGAGTTCTTGATATAATTAAGGATATTGAAGTTTTTAAGCAATTTTTGTTTTGTGAAGTGACCGCTTATACAGAACCTTCTATTGGTGTATGTGATCCTAATTTAGAAGATAAGACTTGGTGGAATGAACTTAAGGAAACTAGCGAATTTAAATCTGAATATTGGAGTCGCTATTCTGACTATCTGTTTAGAAAACCTTCGTGGAGTCTTGCTGCAGTAAAAGACATTGATTTGTCCACAGATGAGATTATGAATGCCTTGATTAATCCTAGGAAGGGCGTAGCTGGTGAACGTATGGGTATGATATTTGGCTATGTTCAGTCTGGTAAAACAGCACATTATATAGGTATGATAAACAAAGCGTATGATGCTGGATACCGAATTGTAATTGTACTATCAGGCATTCATAATAGTTTGCGTAGTCAAACGCAGTCACGTATTGATGAAGAAGTTTTAGGATACGAAACCAGTCTTGATTATATTGGTGATATGACTAAAGAAAAAAATGTAATCGGTGTTGGTATTGGTCCGCATCATGGTGTGAGTACGATTGTTCAGTCAATTACTACACGAGATGAAAAAGGAGATGTAAACAAAAAAACAGAAGGAGTATCTATGATGCCGCCGCTTATGGTTGTTACCAAAAAGAATGCTTCTGTTTTGCGTAAAATTTTACGTTTTTTTCGAAAAAATCATTGTGCTGAAATGATAAATGGAAAAAAGAAAATTCCTGCCCAATTTCCTGCACTTATTATTGATGATGAAGCCGACCAGGCTTCTATCAATACGAAAGAAAGCTACGATGAGCATGGAAATGTTTTAGATGATTATAATCCTACAACTATAAATGGTTTGATTAGAGAACTCTTGAATGTATTTGAATGTCGTTCTTACATCGGCTATACGGCTACACCTTTTGCAAACATATTTATTCCTCCTAATATCAATGATGAAAAATATGGTACTGATTTATTCCCTCGAGATTTTATATATAGAACTCCTAGAGCAGATCAGTATATTGGTGCCAGAGAATTTTTTGGCTTGGGTAACAGTGAAGATATTCCTACGATGCCACTTTATCGGGAAATAGTGTATGGCGCATCTTATCTTGGCAAGGGAACTAAATCTACTGATAAAGTAGGGGAGCTTCCTAAAGAGCTAAAATTGGCTGTAAAATACTTTCTTGTATCGACTGCACTTAGAAATTGTAGAGGACATAAGAATAAGCCGAATACAATGTTAGTACATATTGTTCGTTTTGTTGCTCAACAAAATAAGATTAAACAAAAAATTTTAAAATATTACAAGGAAGAGATTGAGTCTTATATTCGTTATGGAGATCCTGTCATCGAAAGTGAGTTTAAAGCAATTTGGGAAGATGACTACGTGCCTACAACCGATAAGATGAAAGTACAGTTTGCTAAATATATGTATGGATGTGATAACATATGTTGGGATTCTATATGGAGTGAAATTAAACGAATTATTGATGAAAAAGAAATAGATGTATATAGTGTAAATGGAAAGAGCGATGATGTTCTCCTGTATAAGAAAAATGAGGGTAGGCCATTTAATGTCATCGTTATTGGTGGTGACAAGCTTTCCAGAGGATTAACACTAGAAGGACTTACGGTAAGTTATTTTACACGTAGCTCTAATACCTATGACACCCTGATGCAAATGGGTAGATGGTTTGGTTTCCGTCCTGGTTATCTTGATGCATGTAGACTTTTTACTACTCCAACTCTTTACGCAAGTTTTTCACACATTTCTATGGCTACAGAAGATTTAGCAGAACAATTTGATTTTATGAAGAGTGTCGTTCAAACTCCACAGGAGTTTGGCTTGCGCATTGCATCTCATCCGACATTAGAAATAACTAGTAGGAATAAAATGCGAACAGGTCAAGAATTTAAGCGAGATTTTAGTTGTAAGCTGAGTCAGACGCGTGTATTTGATATTGATGGAGAACAGTTTGATAGAAACTTTGAGGCTGTAGAGGATCTTTTATGTGCAATTAAGAGTTGCCGTATAACAGATGAACAGTACCGACAAATTCATGGACGTAAAGCTCCGGGCAATCACATTTTCTACCAGAATGTATCTGCTCATGATATAGCGAACTTCTTTGAAAGTTATGAAACGTCTAAAACTGCTACTAGGGCAAATAGTAAATATATGGCTGACTATATTCGAACAATGAATGCTGATGGAATTGGTGGTGTTAAATCTTGGACAGTATGCTTAATTAATGTAAGCGGTCATGGTAAAGAATTTGATATTGCAGATCTTAAAGATATAGGCGGTGGCATTTACAGAAAAGAAGGTTCTGGTGTAGATTCATATGATACTACTTGTTCCATACATACAATGACATCTGCTGATCATGAGTATTTGGATTACGATAATGATTTGTATAACAAAGTTCATGAGTTAAAGGAAAAATATAAAAATGATCCTTTAAAAGCGAAAATTAACGAAATTATCCGTAGAGAAACACGACCTTTCTCAAATGGCCTTTTAATTCTTTACCCAATTGGAGATGCAGGTAAGTTGACGAATATTGAAGGAAATCACAAACCACCTTTTGGATTTGCAGCAGTATTTCCTGATCGAAAAGGTAAAGGAAACCTTAAATCTTATCGCATGAATGACATTGCATTGGAGAAAGATAGTGATGAGCTATACGGCTAAAATTTACAAAGAAATATTATTAGATATATCAGCTGGGAAAAGCAAAATTGCTTCACCATTTGCTATGCGTATGGTGAAGTTTGATAATGGAATTATGATTGCTTTTGCTGTTAATATTGTCACAAAGATGCGTTCAGCATTCTTTTCCGTTACGTCAGAAGTTAATAAAAGAAGATTCCCTCATTGGAAGGGTATTGATATTGAAATAGCTACACTTCCAGCATATGGGATTACAACTCCTTTTATAGCTCTTTCGCAGTTGCCTGATAGTGCTAGTGACATCTTTGAAGTTGTTGTTGAAGATTTAAGATTCCAACTAAAAATAGCAGAAAAGGCTGATGAGTCAATCTCAGTAATTACAAGAGTTCTTACAAAGTGGAAGGATTTTTTTGCTGCTGATAAAGAGATATTTATGTCAAACGAGCGTCAACAAGGACTATATGGTGAGTTAATGTTTTTAAGCGAATGTTTAGATTCATATGGCGCGGATGCAGTGATGCATTGGGCTGGAAGTGAGAATGAAACACATGATTTCTATTTTGGTTCACATGCAGTAGAAGTAAAAACTACCTCTACAAAAGCTCCATATTTTGCAAGTATCAGCAGTGAGTATCAGTTGGACAGTGGAGATATACCAGGGAAACTTTTCTTACGTTTCTATGCATTGCGCGTAAGTAAAAGTGGAGGAGAAAAGTTGCAAGACATAATTGCAATAATACGCGGTAAATTAAATGCAGATATATCTGTTTTACAGTGTTTTAATGAAAAGCTAAGGAAATATGGTTATTTAGATGAGGTCACAGATAACTATACTACAGGATATTTTCTTCGCGATGTATATTGCTTTTCGGTCGAAGATAATTTTCCAAAAATAATTAAAGAAATATTACCAATAGGGGTTACTGATATTGCATATCGAATTAACATTATGCTTTGTATGCCATATGCTAAAGACATGGAATCTGTACTAAAAATACTGAAAGGAGGAGCCGGATTTGCTAAATGAAAAAATTGTTGAATTCTATGAAGAATTACAAGATGAAGTTTCTACTTATATAAAAGAAAATAGCCCGGTTTCTACGAATACAGCCTTTAAAAGCTTGTTTATTTCTTACCTTACGGAAGCAGGAGAAACTTTTGTTTCGGATTGTACTCTGGTAGACTTTAAAAAAGATGGCGAGAATATGAAACTAGATGGTTATGCATTTAATGAGTATTTTCGTTCTCTTACTTTGATTGTTAGTAAGTATCAAGGAAAATCCAAACCTGAAAAAGTTAAGAAAACTGAAATTGATAAGTTACTGAAAAAGGTTCTTAAGTTTTATAAAACTTGTGGTACAGATTCATTTGAAGCTTTAGAGGAATCTAGCGACGGATATCAAGCATATGAGTTTATCAAAAAACATAAGCAGGATATTGAAACAGTTAAAATTATTTTATTAACAAATGATGAAACAGTACAATATATTCCTGAAGATACTCGTAATGGAAAGGTGTCAATTAGTTATGATGTTTGGGATATTGAAAGATTATATCAAAGTGTACTTGGTGGTCAAGCTGTAGAACGTCAACTTGTTGTTAAACTGAAAAAAAAGTATTCCACATCGTTGCCATTGATTAAGGTCAAGGGAGAGAATGATATATATGACTGTTATATTGGAGTTATCTCCGGTAATCTCTTAGCACGAATTTATGAATCTGAGGGACAAGAACTTATTCAGAAAAATGTTCGTTCTTTCTTACAAGCAACTGGTAAGGTTAATAAAGGAATTAAGGTGTCGTTAGCTAATGAACCTCAAATGTTTATGGCTTATAATAATGGAATTTCAACTGTTGCAGATAGTATTGTTGTTGAAAATGATTTAAATGATGGAGACGTTGTAAATATTACCGAAATCACTGGTTGGCAGATTGTTAATGGTGGGCAAACTACAGCATCTATTTACAATGCTTATAAGTCAAAGCTGCCTTTGGATCAGGTAAATGTACAGATTAAGCTATCTGTTATTAAGCAAAAAGATCAGGCAGAAGATATTATTCATAACATATCTAAGTATGCAAATAGTCAAAACAAAATTAATATGTCTGACTTTAATGCAAACGATACATACCATGTTAAGATGGAACGTTTATCTAGGTCAACACCAATTCCAGTTATAAAGGGAAAATCAACAGACTATTGGTTTTACGAGAGAGCTAGAGGACAGTATTTAGTTGAATTGAATCGTCAACCAACAACAGCTGCAAAAAGAGAATTTAAAAATCGTTGTCCTAAGAAGCGTTGTATTTCCAAAACTGTAGCTGCTAAATGCGTGATGGCTTATCAAGGATATCCTTATATTGTTAGCAAAGGATTAGAAACCAACTTTGTATTTTTCTCAGATAAAGTTTCTAATGGTGAATTTAGTGAACCATCTGAGCAAAGTTATATTGAGATGATTTCAAGGGTTATATTGTTCAATAGCTGCGATGAAGTTATCAAAAATCTAAAATTTGGTGGTTTTAAAGCTCAACAGGACTATTATACTGTAGCATTGATTGGAAAATATCATTCAGATTTAATTAATCCACAGGAGATTTGGAATAACCAAACCATTAATGCCGAAACGAAAATTTTAATAGAAAAATTGGCATTATTTGTTTGGAATCATTTTCAAAATCCTACAGTTTCCGGTGTAAATATTGGGCAGTGGTGTAAAAAAGAAGAGTGTTGGGATTTGCTTCAAAAACGTTATGAAGCAAAAATTCAAAATTAGGAGAATAGAGAGGAATGACATATTCAGTAGTTGATTTGTTTGCAGGAGCTGGTGGATTAAGCTTAGGGTTTATGCAAACAGGAAAATATGATATAAAAGTTGCATTTGAGAGAGAACCACATATGCAGGAAACGTATCATCGTAACCATTCAAATGTTGAGTTGCAGGGGGATGTCTGCAATGCAGATTATGCGGATATTCAAAGGAGATATGGAAATATTGATGTGGTTATCGGTGGGCCTCCTTGTCAAGGTTTTTCAAATGCAAACAGACAAAAAAACCATGCAATCAGTCAGAATAATATGTTGGTAAAGCAATATATTAGGGCAATTAGAGAATTACATCCTAAAGCATTTGTTATGGAAAATGTAAGTATGCTTAAATCTGATGTCCATCGTTTCTATATGGAAGAAAATGATTTGGAAATTATAGATGAGTATGAGATTCCAAACAAAAATACACCAATACATTTATTGAGTGCACAATTTTTGTTTGATGGCGCGTTGGATATTGTTCAAAATCAAGATTTGCTGATTCAGAGACTTTGGCCAGAGGATGACTATCGAGAATTAAATATTATCTACAAAGGTGCAAAAAACACTGATAAGTTGAAAAAGTCTTTAGAAAAACACCAGAAAAAGCTTTTAAAAATTGCTAAAGATTATATTGAAGATGATGCAAATGACTATATTGTAGAGAGAACCAGAGAAGCATTTAAAGCAATAAAGGATTACTTTGATGGAAATCTTGATATAGAAGAAATTCAAAATTTAATTGAACCGGCAATTATGATTCAGCGTATGTTAAGCAAAGCGAAAGAGATATTTGATAACCATATACATGTTGATTATTATGAAAGTACGAAAAAAGAAGGTATATTAGCAAATGTTCGCTCTTTTGCAGTTTTAGATTATCTGGAAAAGATTTTGACATCTGGTGAAGATGGTTATGCTATTAACAGTGGTATATTGTGTGCAGCAGATTTTGGCGCACCACAAAAACGGAATCGTTTTGTTATTATAGGAATAAAGAAAAGTATTTCTAATGTTGTATTTCTTCCTCATAAAAAATTCAAAGAAGAAGAGTATAGAACGGTTCATGATGCAATTTTTGATTTGGAAGATGAGGGGACGGTACATGATTTAGTTGATGATGAGAATGGTATTATATTGAAGCATAAGAGTCGCTTAAGTCCATTAGCCAAGCAATTAAGAAATTCCGATGTCTTAAAGAACCATATTATTACTAAAACTACAGATGTAGCAATGAAAAGATTCGAAGCTTTACATCAAGGTGAAAACTTTCACAGTTTGAAAGATTCTCTGAAAAAGAATACTTATACTGATGTAAAACGTACTCAAAATACTATTTATTTAAGATTAAAATATGATTCCCCAAGTGGAACAGTTACCAATGTACGAAAGTCTATGTGGATTCATCCTGTTCTTAACAGAGCACTTAGTATTAGAGAAGCAGCCAGATTACAAACTTTTCCTGATAGTTTTGTATTTTGTGGTTCTAAAGATAAGCAATACCAACAAGTTGGGAATGCCGTACCTCCCTTTTTAGCAAAGGCAATAGCTAAGCAATTGGCTAATACTTTAGGAAAGAAACTGCGTCATGAATAAAATCTTCAATTCCACCCACTTCGCACTCTCACACCTGCTGAGAGTGCTTTTTCTTTACTCTTTAAATTATGCCTTATTTATGGTATTATATAATAGAAAAAGTGTGGAGAATCTGCATAGATATTATGCGTAATAACATACTTCAGCAAACAGTTTTCATTATCACATTTAACTATAAGGGAGGCAAAGCATATGCGTAAAATTGCTATCATTGGCGGAACCGGTATTGATAATCCCGATACCCTGAAGGGATTCGAAAAAAAGATTATAGAAACACCGTTTGGTAAAGCATTGTGCAACATTGGCAAAATGAGCGGTAATCAGGTGGTTTTCGTGAGCCGTCACGGCGTAGACCATTCCGTACCGCCCCACAAGGTAAACTACCGTGCCAACATCTGGGCGATGAAGAGCCTGGGCACGGAGGAGATTTTTGCTACTACCGCAGTCGGTTCCCTCAACCCGGAGATGAAGGCAGGTCACTTCGTAGTTTGCGACAACGTGCTGGACTTCACCAAGAGCCGCATCAACACCTTCTACGATTCCCCCGAGCGTGGTGTAGCGCACTGCGATTTCACCTATCCGTATTGCCCGACTTTGCGCGAGAAGGTTATCAAATGTCTGGAGAAAACAGATATTACCTTCCATAAGCACGGTGTTTATGTTTGCACTGAAGGCCCGCGCTTTGAAAGTGCTGCCGAAATTAAAATGTTCGCTATGCTGGGCGGTGACCTGGTTGGCATGACCAATATGCCGGAATCTATTCTGGCGCGTGAGGCAGAGATGTGCTACACCAACTGCTCCATCGTTACCAATATGGCTGCCGGCATTTCCCCGACACCGCTTTCTCATAAAGAGGTTTGCGACGCTATGGCACTGAGCATTAAGAATATGGAAAAGCTGATTCTGTCCTTCATCGCTTATGAAGAGCCGACTGAGGCGAAGTGCAACTGCCATCACGCTATGCAGGAGTTTGGCGGCTTTAAGCTGTAAGAGGTTGTTATGGTAGAAACTATGCGTTGGGAGCAGGGGTGCCTCGTGCTTTTGGACCAGACTCTGCTGCCGCAAAAGATAGAATGGATTACCTGCGTGGATTACAAGCGCGTGAAAGTGGCGATTGAACGCTTGGAGGTGCGCGGTGCTCCGGCAATCGGCGCTGCCGCTGCCTTCGCTATGGTGCTTGGTGCGCGCGAGGTTGCAGACAAGCCGGACTTTTTGGGTGCGCTGGACGCAGTGCGCGCAGATCTGATTACTGCGCGTCCTACGGCGGTAAACCTGGCGTGGGCGGCGAATCTGCAGTACGCGCTGGCTGTGCGCTTGAACGGCGAGGACAAGTCACCGGCGGCGATTATCAAGGCGCTGGAGGAGAAGGCCGAGCAGATTTATGCGGACGATATCACCATGAATAAGCGTATGGGCGAGTACGGCGCTGCTGTGCTGCCTGACGCTGCCGTAGTGCTGACGCACTGCAACGCAGGCGCACTGGCAACCTGCGGTTGGGGCACGGCGCTGGGCGTTATCCGCAGTGCTTACGCGCAGGGCAAGCTGAAGATGGTTTATGCCGACGAAACGCGTCCGCTGCTGCAGGGTGCGCGTCTGACGGCGTTTGAGCTGTTTGAGGACGGCATTCCGGTTACGCTGATTACCGATAATATGGCAGCGTGGACCATGCGCACGAAGGGCGTGAACGCTGTTGTTGTCGGTGCCGACAGAATTGCGGCCAACGGCGACACGGCGAACAAAATCGGCACCTATGGCGTAGCACTGGCGGCGAAGGTTCACGGTATTCCGTTTTATATCGCCGCACCGACGAGCACCTTTGATTTTTCCATTGCTACAGGTGCGCAGATTCCTATTGAGGAGCGCAAGGCCGACGAGGTACGTCATTTCCGCAGCGAGCAGACTGCGCCTGAGGGCGTGGCAGTGTTTAACCCTGCGTTTGACGTGACACCGGCAGAGCTTATTACCGGTATTATTACCGAGCATGGCGTGCTCAAAGCGCCGTATACAGAAAGTATTAAGAAATTGCAGGCTCTTTTAAAAGACTAAAGAGCATATATTAAAGGAGGATTTTTAGATTTATGCAAAGCATTATTAAAGACATCAAATTGGCACCGTTAGGTCATCAACGTATCGCGTGGGCAAAGGAATATATGCCCCTGCTGAACCATCTGAACGATGAATACAGCAAAACCAAGCCTTTCCAGGGCATCAACATGGTTGTAACCATTCACCTGGAAGCAAAAACCGCTTATCTGGCACTCGTGCTGAAGAATGCAGGCGCTAATGTTGTTGTTACCGGCAGCAACCCGCTTTCCACTCAGGACGAAATTGCCGCAGCACTGGTTGACAGCGGCGTTACCGTTTTCGCAACCCATGGCTGCACCAACGAAGAATATGACATGTATCTGCGCGAGGCTTTAAAGAGCGAACCGCAGCTGATTATTGATGACGGCGGCGATTTGGTTAATATGCTGCACGGCGAACGTCGTGACCTGATTCCTAACCTGATGGGCGGCAGCGAGGAAACCACCACCGGCGTACATCGTCTGAAGGCTCTGGCTGCAGCAGGTCATCTGGCATTCCCGATGATTGCCGTTAATGATGCTTACTGCAAGTATCTGTTTGATAACCGTTACGGTACCGGCCAATCCTCCTGGGATGGCATCATGCGTACCACCAACATGTCCGTAGCAGGCAGAACCGTTGTTGTTGCAGGCTATGGCTGGTGCGGTAAAGGCGTTGCTATGCGTGCCAAGGGCCTGGGCGCTAACGTTATCGTTACCGAGGTTGATCCGATTAAGGGTATTGAAGCAGTATTTGACGGCTTCCGCGTTATGCCGATGCAGGAGGCTGCAAAATACGGCGATATCTTTGTAACCGTAACCGGCTGCAAGGACGTAATCACCAAACCTCATATGGAGGTTATGAAGAACGGCGCTGTTATGTGCAACGCAGGCCACTTCGACGTAGAAATCAACAAACATCATCTGGAGGAGCTTTCCGTAGTTGCTCCGTATGAAGTACGCAAAAATATCATGACCTACACCATGGCTGACGGACGTAAGCTGAACCTGCTGGGCGAAGGCCGTCTGGTTAACCTGGCTTGCGGCGACGGTCACCCGATTGAAATCATGGACCTGTCCTTCGCTATGCAGTTCCTGGCCATGAAATACTTGCTCGACCACAAGGGAGCAATGGAAAATAAACTGTATGTACTGCCGGAAGAGCTGAACACTGAAATCGCTGCCCTGAAGCTGCAGGCTATGGGCGCAGGCATCGACACTCTGAGCGAAGAGCAGAAGGCATATCTGGCTGCCGAATAATCATGGAAACGCAGTTATTTGCTAAAGAAAGTGCGTGTACCGCCATTGTGGAAACAGGCCATGCGCTGATTGGAAAAAAGCTCGTTGCAGGCTCTTGGGGCAACATCAGCTGCCGCATTGACGCGCAGAACATTGCTATCACACCCTCCGGCCACGGTTATGAAACGCTGACGCCTGAGGACGTTGTCATCATCAACCGTGATGGCGAAGTTGTTGAAGGTAAGCATATTCCTTCTTCCGAACTGAAGGTACACACCGCCATTTACAACGCCTATCCCGAGGCAGGTGCCGTAATCCATACGCATAGCATTTATGCCAGTGCACTTGCGGCTATGCATCAGGGAGTGCCGGCGATTATCGAGGATATCGTGCAGATTATCGGCGGCAGGGTGGAGTGCGCTGAGTACGCTCTTTGCGGTACGCAGGAGCTGGCGGAGAACACCGTGCGTGCGCTGAACGGCAAAAAGGCTGTGCTGCTGGCCAACCATGGCGCTGTCTGCTGGGGCAAAAACCTGGCGGAGGCACTGCTTGCTGCCGAAATTCTGGAAAAGGCGGCGCAAATTGCCGTAATCTGTGCAGGCACCGGCAATAAGGTGTACGAGCTGAGCTGTGAGGACGTGGACGTGATGCATGATTTTTATGAAAAGCATTACTCCAAACGTCAGCAGGGCGAGGAGTAGATAACAATAATATCACTGTCATCTGCCTACCTAAGCATTATACAGGGAGGCAGGACTTAATTTATACCAAGGAAGTGAAATCTTTTGGCTAAGCTACTGATTAAGAATATCGAGCTTCTGCATACTCCGAACGGTGAAATGCAGAACATCGCCGTTGAAGATAATAAGATTGTTTATGTAGGCAAGGACGTGCCTGCAGACTTTGCTGCCGACGAAATTGTGGACGGCAAGGGCAAGCTGGCTACCGCCGGCATGGTCAACACCCATGGCCACGTATCTATGACGCTGCTGCGCAGCTATGCCGATGATATGGCGCTCATGGATTGGCTGCAAAACAAAATCTGGCCGATTGAGGACAAGATGGATGCCAATGACATCTACTGGGGCGCAATGCTGGGCATCGTAGAAATGCTGAAGGGCGGTACTACCTGCTTTGCTGATATGTACGCCTTCATGGAGGACGTTGCACGTGCCTGTGCCGAAACCGGTATCCGCGCTAACCTCAGCCGCGGCCTGATCGGCGTAGCGCCGGACAAGGACGTAAAGCTGGCAGAGAACACCGTACTGGCGAAGAACTGGCAGGGCTATGACAATGGCCGTATCCGCATCACCTACGGTCCGCACGCTCCTTATACCTGTCCTGTTGATTATTTGGAAAAGGTTATTGCCGAGGCTGCTGCCAACAAGGCAGAAATCCAGATGCATCTGTGCGAAACTAAATTTGAGGTTGATACCGTTGTTAAAGAGCATGGCATGACACCGATTCAGCTGATGGATAAGCTGGGCATGTTTGAGCTGGGAACCATTGCTGCGCACTGCGTACACCTGACCGACGAGGATATGGACATCATGGCTGCCAAGCACGTGCGTGTAGCGCACAACCCGCAGAGCAACATGAAGCTGGCAAGCGGTATCGCACCGGTAGCGGCAATGCTGAACAAGGGCATTTGTGTTGGCCTGGGCACGGACGGCGCATCCAGCAACAACAATCTGGATATGCTGGAGGAATGCCGCGCTGCCGCAATGCTGCATAAGGCAACCACCTTTGATCCCCTCGTTGTTCCTGCTAAAAAGGCTTGGGAGATGGCAACCGTTGACGGTGCCAAAACTCTGGGCTTTGCCGATACAGGACTTCTGGAGGCAGGCCAGCAGGCAGATATCGTACTGTGGGATATGCATAAGCCTTACTGGTATCCGCGTCACAATAAGCTGTCCCAGCTGGTTTATGCAGCAAGCAGCACCGACGCCGACACTGTTTTTGTAGCAGGCAAAAAGGTTGTGGAAGCAGGCAAGCTGCTGACCTTTGACGAAGAAAAGATTTACGCGGAAGCTGAGGCTTGCACCAGAAAGCTTTTGAATAAATAGCAATTAGCAGCAAAAGGAGAAAAGCAAGAAAATGGCTAAAATCATTACCAAAGCAAATTTAGCACCTGCTGTTTACGAGTTCGTCGTAGACGCGCCGCTGGTGGCACACAAATGCCATCCGGGACAGTTTGTAATCATCCGCACTGACGAATACAGCGAACGTATTCCTCTGACTATTGCGGATTTTGACCGTGAAAAAGGCTATATCACCTTAATCGTGCAGGCTGTGGGCAACACCACCAAGCACTTGTGCGACACCTTTAACGAGGGTGACGATATTCTCGACGTAGTTGGTCCTTTGGGACATCCTTCCGAGATGGGCAAGTTCGGTACTGTTGTAGTAGTAGGCGGCGGCATCGGCGTTGCGCCTGTTTATCCCATCGCGCGTGCATATCACGAGCTGGGCAATAAGGTTATCTCCATCATCGGTGCGCGCGACAAGGATCTGGTAATCTGGCAGGATAAAATGGCTGCTATCAGCGACGAGCTGATTTTGACCACCGACAACGGCAGTGCAGGCCGCAAGGGCTTTGTAACCGACCCGCTGCGTGAAATGCTGGAGTCAGGCGAGAAGATTGACCTGGTATTGGCCATCGGCCCTGTTATCATGATGAAAAACGTGGCAGCAACCACCAAACCCTTCGGCGTAAAAACTACTGCCAGCCTTAACACCATCATGGTAGACGGCACTGGCATGTGCGGCGGCTGTCGTGTAATGGTTGGCGGCGAGAACAAATTTGCCTGTGTAGACGGACCGGAGTTTGATGCTCACGAGGTAGATTTTGCGAACCTGGTAATGCGTCAGCAGATGTACAAGGACCAGGAAGCACTGGAATATAGCTGTGGAGGTCATTGCAAATGCGTGGAGGAATGAGAAATGCTATGCCGGAACAGCCGGCTGATGTGCGTAACAAAAACTTTCAGGAGGTAGCACTTGGCTACACTAAGGAAATGGCGGGAGACGAGGCACAGCGTTGCCTGAACTGCCCCAAACCGCGTTGTGTAGGCAGCTGCCCGGTTAATATTGATATTCCTAAGTTTATCCATGAGGTGGCACAGGAAAACTTTGCCGAGGCTTATAAAATCCTTAAGCAAAAAAGTACTTTGCCTGCTGTCTGCGGCCGTGTCTGCCCGCAGGAAAACCAGTGCGAGGGTAAATGCGTGCTGGGCATTAAGGGTGAGCCTGTAGCAATCGGCCGTCTGGAGCGCTTTGTTGCCGACTATGCGCGTGAGCATGGCCTGGATAACGATGTAGAAGCTCCGGCAGAACGCAAGGGCAAAAAGGTTGCCGTAGTAGGCAGCGGCCCTAGCGGCCTGACCTGCGCCGGCGATTTGGCAAAAATGGGCTATGATGTAACCATGTACGAAGCGCTGCACGCTGCAGGCGGCGTGCTGATGTACGGTATTCCGCAGTTCCGTCTGCCCAAGGAAATCGTACAGCATGAAATCTCCGCACTGAAAAAATTGGGCGTAAAAATCGTAGTTGACGCTGTTATCGGCCGCACCTTCACCATCAAGGAGCTGATGGAGGAGGAAGGCTTCAGCGCTGTTTATGTTGGTACCGGTGCCGGTCTGCCGCATTTTATGCAGATTGACGGCGAAAACCTTAACGGCGTATATTCCGCCAACGAATTTTTGACACGTGTAAATCTGATGAAGGCTTACGAATTCCCGAAATACGCGACACCTGTATACGTTGGCAAGAAGGCTGCTATCGTTGGCGCAGGCAACGTAGCAATGGACGCAGCGCGTACCGCGAAGCGCCTTGGCGCGGAGCAGGTATATATCGTTTACCGCCGCAGCGAGGAGGAAATGCCTGCGCGTAAGGAAGAAATCGGCCACGCTAAGGAAGAAGGCATTGAACTGCGTCTATTGAACAACCCGGTTGCTATCCTGGGCGATGAAAAGGGCTGGGTTAACGGCCTGAAGTGCATTAAAATGGAGCTGGGCGAAGCGGATGCCAGCGGCCGTCGCTCTCCTGTAGCTATCGCAGGCAGCGAGTATGTGCTCGACGTTGATATGGTAGTTATGGCTATCGGTCAGGGCCCGAACCCGCTGATTAAGCAGACTACCCCTGATCTGGAGGTTAACAAGCGCGGTAACATCGTTGCTGACGAGGCAGGTGCTACCTCTATTCCGGGCGTGTTCGCCGGCGGCGATATCGTAACCGGTGCTGCAACCGTAATCAGTGCTATGGGCGCAGGCAAGAAGGCTGCAGCTGCTATTGACGAGTACCTGAGCAAGTAAGGGGAAAGCCGGCGCTGTTGCATAATTTAATATGAAATAAGCGTAAAATCCTATTGCAGATGTTCTGAGTTAGTCTGCAATAGGATTTTTATTTATATACATTGTTGTAGCTTCGAATATAATTTGAACGACTGTAAAAAAATTCTTCTACTCAAATCATACAATCTTGTATCACATTAAATCACTCGAAAATCTGAGCCTTTCATTATAAACAATGAAACACTCAAAAAAATGTAGATTCTTTACAACACGATCTCTTTGAAAAACATTTGCTTTTAACGCAATAAAATAATATAATGTAGCTAACTTCACCATAAGAACAAAGGAGTGTAGCAAATGGGATGGTTTAGTTCAAACAAAAATCCTGAAACAGATTATGATTCTATTATTACAACAACCGGCGACTTAAAACAAGAATATTCTATCATGGGAGTCATTTTCTCAGATGGTTCTTTAGGAGACAGTACGCAAGATTGGGAAGTTGAACTCATTAAACTGAAAACCAAGGCTTTAGCAATGAAAGGTCATGCTATAATTTACGTCAAAGCAATTAGCGACGGGAAATATAGTAGATTAATGGGTACAGTAGTACAATTCATTTGATATAAAAGAGGCTGGGATAGAATCTGGTATCTTTATTTTTAAATATGCTTAAAATAAAAAACACACCTTTAGAGGTGTATTTTAAAAATATCAATATTATGTTATAATACATTTTGAGACAACTGGTAGTCGGTTTTTCTACTCCCTAGCGAGTGGGGGTGATGCTATGACTGTTTTCGAAGCGTTATCTCTGATGATTGCTTTCGCAACTCTGGTCGTGCTGATCCTTACGTATCGTAAGTAATTACGGCATGAAAAAAACCGCCTAGCGGTAAGACGGTTTCTTTCTAACTTCTAAACAATGAGGAGAACTGGCTTTCCACAACCAGTTGTCTCTTTATGTTTATTATATGTTTTATCTTGTTTTTTGTCAAACCTGAAGGGTTTGCGGAGAGTGTTGTAGGTTAGTGGTAACATTAGTCCCCAAGATAACTTACTTATCTTCTTCCTCAAACTGAAAAATATATTCCACCGGTTTGCCAAAAACCTTGGCGATATCCATAGCCAGCTTAAGCGAGGGATTGTATTTTCCGTTTTCCAGATTGCCGATGGTTTCCCTTCTGACACCGACAAGCTCTGCAAGGTCGCTTTGCTGCATTTTTCTTTCCTTGCGCAGTTCGTGGATTCTAGTTTTTAATACAGGCATTTGGGTATGCTCAGACTAACGTGCAGGATTCTCATATATTTATCTAGAATGTTTTATATATATCAGTTTGTTTGAAAGAAGGTGCTAAGATGAGTATGGAAAAGAAAAAAGTTAGTTTGGAAGAATACCTTGATAATGTATTAGCTGAAATTAGCTCTAAAAATTTAACGGCAGCAGAAGCGGACGATTATTCTGAGGATATAATAGATCAAATAGAATATAAATATAATCTTTTTGGTGAAGAGGGTGAGCCGAAGATTGCAGAAAAATACATGATAGAGAAGATAAGTAATGTGTTTGATGTCCTTTTGGCTAGAGGGTTAGACGTTAATTCGGATAGTGATAAGAATGCTTTAAGCAGTTGTATCTGGATTGAAAACGAGGACATTGCAGTAATGCTTGCCAAAAAATTTTTGGAGCATGGAGCGAATCCTAATCTGAAGCTTGCCTGTGAAGGCGGGGAATCGTTGTATGAATATATGAATTTCAGTATAGGCTATGATATGTTTGATAATGATGGCTTCATGAAGATTTGGCTGCTGCTGATTGCTTATGGCGGCTGTTATGAAAATGGCGAAACGTGTTTGGAGATGCTTAATGGATATTCTGCTGAAATCTTTAAAAATATTTATGATTTTGGTCTGCGGAGAGAACGTGATGCTAATGGTTCGCAGGTAATGTATTTTTACAACACCAGCACGAATGAAGATGTAGCTTTATATTAAACACTGTTTTCTGATGAAGTTATGATTTTACCGTCCCGGTAACTGTAAAAACTTTCCAAAATAAAAAGTTTATGCACTTGAGTGCAAACAATCTTAAAAAAATAAAGTTTTTGCACTTCAAAGCATGAAGTGCATCATAAGGCATAAAGAAAACCCCTCTGCAGGCCAAGCCTTTAGAGGGGGAGAATATCTCCCCATCACCTTCACACTTAATTCACAATAGTTTTATATTTTCTTTTAGTAACCTATGCTATAATATGCTTAGAAAGTGTAAATGAGGTGATTATCATGCGTAAATTTACAGCCTTACTATTAGCTGCCTTAGTGCTTGTAGGCGCCAACACAGCTCTTGCTGATAAAACCATAACCTTAGATAAGGATACCAAGCTGGTGCCGCAGGGCTGGACGGTAGCGGACGATATCAAGTTCAAGAAGAATACTGTTGTAAAGCTCAACGATGACGGTCAGGTTATCGAAGGCGTGCTGGCAAGCGCCACCTATCTGCGTCCTGCCGGTTGGAAGAGCCTGGCGAGCAACTATTATTATGTGGAGCGCAGTGCGCCGTTCTTCCCGCCGCGCTTCTTCTACCATCCGTATCGCCCGGGGCTGGTGATTCCTGCCGACGGTCATGTGCGCTACATGGGCAACAGAACCGTGACCTTTGCCAAGGACGGCACTGTGCTCAGCGGTGTGATTGATAATGACGTTATCCTGCAGCTGAGCGATAACGGCTACGGATTTGTGCGCTTTAAAAATGACAATCTGCTGACCTTTGATACAAATGGCAGGGTTATAAGCGGTACTCTGGCGGAGGCAACGAAGCTGCGTCCGCTTGGCTGGCAGCACAACCTGCAGGATGAAAGCGCCGGTTTTATTGAATTCAAGAGCGGCACAGGCATCTCCTTTGATGCGACCGGCCTTGTAATAAACGGCTCGCTGAGCAAGAAAACCTTGTGGCATAATGCCGACGGCAGCACGAAGGAGCTGGAGGCTAAGGCACCGGTTGCCTTTACTGTGGACGGAGCAGAGCAGGGTTAACAAAAATATATAATACCGTACAGGCTTCTGTGGCTATGACGCTGAGGTCTGCACGGTATTTTTTTATAGGTGGGTATGCCTAAGAATAAAATAGATTTTTTGACATCAGCGTTTGTAACAGGCGCGAAGTGTAGCCGTAAAAGCAATACTGTACAATTATGGAGTAATGAGGTATACTATATGTAGTGCGAAAGCAATATTATTATGAATTGAAAAAATTTTCTTCAAGGAGGAAACAGCATGGAAGAAACAAGACCCTTTGTAAGCTGGGACTTAGTCCACGATTTTATGGTAGACGTATTTGTTAAATACGGTGTTCCCGAAGAGGATGCACGCATTTGTACAGACGTTCTGCTGGAAAGCGACAGACGCGGTATTGAAAGCCACGGCTGCAACCGCTTCAAGCCTATTTACCTGGATCGTATTAAAAACGGCACCCTGCTGCCGAAAACCGAAATTGAAATTGTCAAGGATACTCCTTGTACTGTAGTTATGGATGCTCACAACGGCATGGGCATGGTTGCTTCCCATAAGATGATGGAAATGCTGATTGAAAAGGCTTCCAAGTACGGTATGGCCGGCGGCACCATCTTTAATTCTACTCACTACGGCATTGCAGGCTACTGGACCACTATGGCTGAAAAGGCAGGCATGATCGGTATTTCCGGTACCAACGCAAGACCTTCCGTAGCTCCTACCTTTGGCGTTGAGCCGATGATGGGCACCAATCCGCTGACCTTTACTATGCCTACCGATGAGGAATTCCCGTTCAACTTTGACTGCGCAACCAGCATCATCCAAAACGGTAAGATTGAGTTCTATGCAAGACAGGGCAAGGATACTCCGGCCGGTCTGGTAGTTGCTAAGGACGGCGGTACTATGACCGAATCCGCTACCATCCTGAAGGAAATGCGTGCAGGCAACGTTGCTCTGCTGCCGTTGGGCGGTCTGGGCGAAGAAACCGGCGGCTACAAGGGCTACGGTTTCACTACTATCGTAGAGATTCTGTCCTCCGCACTGGCAGGCGGTCCTTTCATGAAGGCGCTGTCCGGCAAAGATGAAAACGGCAACAACGCTATGTATCATCTGGGCCACTTCTTCTTCGTTATCAATCCGGCGTTCTTCATGGGCGTTGACACCTTCAAGAAAACTGCCGGCGACATCTGCCGCGGTCTGCGCAATTCCACCAAGGCTCCCGGTCAGGAACGCATCTATACTGCCGGCGAGAAGGAATATATGGCTTGGCTCGACAGAAAAGACAAGGGCGTACCGGTTGGCGAATCCATTCAGAAGGAATTCATTCAGCTCAGAGATGAGCTGGGACTGACTCAGTACAAATTCCCGTTTGAAAAATAATAAGCTATAACAAAAGCCTGGGCGTTTGCTCAGGCTTTTTGCGTTGGCGTTATGTTGTTAAAGAGGAATAAGCATATTATTATTTTATTGACAAAGCCGTACGGCTTGATTTATACTTTTAAGTAAGAAAATAGCCGTACGGCTTGATTTTTGAAAGTTATGGTTGTTTTATAGCCGTACGGCTTGTTTTAAGTGCTAATAATAAAGCGAGTATTGCTTTGGAGGATTTATGAAAATATTAGATGTTATTTCTTTAGGCAGTGCGATAAAAGAGCGTCGTAAAGAGCTTCATTATACTCAAAAATTTTTATCAGAGGTTACCGGACTAAGCAGCAGCTTTATCTCTGATTTAGAGCATGGTAAGGAAACTACGGAAATCGGCAAGGTTCTTTTTTTAATCAATACTTTAGGATTAAACTTTATTCTTGAAAAGAGAGGTTAAGTAAATGATTGATTTGATAGTGGAGATAGAAATTTCTGGGCTAAATTGCGTTGTTGGCAAGATAATCGGAAACGATTATAATGATGCACGTTTTAGCTATACTGTTGATTATTTGCAAATGGAAGGTAGCAGACCGATTTCCTTAAGCTTGCCTTTGCAGACAGAAGCGTTTAGTGTTCATGCTACGAGAAATTTTTTTGAGGGTTTACTTCCCGAAGGATTTATTCGCAAATGTGTTGCTAAAGAAGTTCATGCTGATACAAATGATTATTTGAATATTTTGGCTGTACTTGGCAATGAATGTTTGGGAGCAATTCGGATTGCTGATAATGAAGCAGCTATCCCTGTAACTTCATATAAATTACTGCAGGATGCAGAGATAAAGGCTTTAGCGCAAGAGGGAGCAACGGAATCTGTTCAGCTTATTACAAAATCCCATCTGTCTTTAACAGGAGCTTCCGGAAAAGTTGGTTTATATTATGAACCTGAAAGTAAAAAATGGTTTTTTCCGGAAGGAAATGCACCAAGCACTCATATAGTAAAGCAGAGCCATATAAGATTAAAAAAGATAGTTGCTAATGAGCAGTTGTGTATGTTGACAGCTAAAAATTTAGGTATAGAAATACCGGAAAGCTTTATTGTTAATGTTGGCAGCGATAATAAGGAAGATATTTTATTCGCAACAAGGCGTTATGACAGAAAATTTGATGAGGACTCAGCTGTTTTAAATGGACTAAGAGTACCTTATAGGCTTCATCAGGAAGATTTTGCGCAAGCATTAGGAATTGCTGCCGGTGATAAGTATGAGAAAAGTGGAGCTGCTTATTTAAAGAGGTCTATGAATCTTTTGCGTTCTTTTTCATCAGACCCTATTACAGATCAATTGAAGCTGTGGGATATATGTATTTTTGATTATTTAGCAGGAAATACCGACAATCATATAAAAAACTTGTCGCTGCTTTATAGCAAGAATTTAAAATCTATCCGCCTTGCTCCTGCTTATGATATTGTAAGTACTATGGTTTATGATAGCAGTACCGAAGATATGGCTATGAGTATCGGCGGGATATATAACATTAACGATATTGACAGAAAAGCATTTGAACGTGAAGCTCTTAATGTTGGCTTAGGCAAGAATATGGCACTTAAGCACTTTGATAAAATGGTGGCAGGATTTTGCGATGCAATAGATAAAGCAAGCTTTACTCTGATGTCACAGGGTTTTGAATACGTTGATGTAATAAAACAGGAAATCCTGCAAAAGGGCGGTATTAGAAGCTATTTATAGTTTGACTAGAACAGCTATAACAAAAGCCTGGGCATTTGCTCAGGCTTTTTGCGTTGGGGAGATGTAGTTTTTAAAGGATGAAAAAAGCCGTACGGCTTGATTTTTACTATTACAGTAAATTTATAGTCGTACGGATTGATTTTTTAGTCTTTATTCTTGATGAAGATGAAGATCAGTCCGCTGATACCCATCAGCAGCGGATAGAAGCAGTAGGGGATGATGGCGAAGGGGTTGAGTCCTGTGAGGCTTGCTGCAGCTAAAAGCTGTGCGCCGTAGGGGATAAGTCCCTGGCCCATGGAGCTGAACATATCAAGCAGAGAAGCACTGCGGCGAGGCGTTACGCCGAACTCTTCGCTGATATCCTTGGCAATAGGGCCTGCCATAACAATCGCAACAGTGTTGTTCGCGGTGCAGATATCAACAAGCAGAGCGAGAGCAGCAATACCAAGCTCACCGCCCTTAGTGCTGCTGATGCGGCTCTTGATGAAGTTCAGTACGAAATCAATACCGCCGTATTCCTTAATCAGGGTAATGATGCAGGCCACGATGATAGAAATAACGGTGATGTCATACATAGACATAATGCCGTTGCCAACGTGGGTAAACATTTTGGTAGCAGTAAACATGCCTGTTCCGAGGCCTACCAGCATACTGAGCACAGTACCGATAATAAGAATCACGAAAACGTTGACACCGCTTACAGCACCGATTAATACGAACAGATAGGGAAGAACCTTGATCAGACTGTAATCGAGGTTACCGTTGACCTGATATTCGTTGGTGTTGCCCAAGAAGTAGAACAAACCAAGAGTGATGATTGCTGCCGGCAGGACGATTTTAAAGTTTTCACGGAACTTGTCACGCATATCGCAGCCCTGAGTTTTAACAGCAGCAATAGTAGTGTCAGAAATAATAGAAAGGTTGTCACCGAACATGGCACCGCAGACAACGGCACCGGCGCAGATAGCCATTGGGAAGCCGGTTTTATCGCTGATGCCCGCAGCAATCGGAGCAAGTGCGGTAATTGTGCCTACAGAAGTACCCATAGAAATGGAAATGAAGCAGCCGATGGCAAAGAGGCCTGCAACCGCCATGTTGCCCGGCAGAATGGAAAGGCCGAGGTTGACGGTGCTTTCTACACCGCCGGCAGCGCGTACAGCGCCGGAAAAGGCACCTGCGGCAAGGAAGATGAGGCACATGGTGAGAATGTTTTCGTCACCCACACCGGTAGAAGCAAGACGCAGCTTCTGTACAAAGCTGAGATTTTTGTTTTGCAGGAAGGCTATGATTAAAGCAATTAAAAAGCCTACAATCGCAGGCATGCTGTAAAAATCCCCGGTAATCAGGCCTGAGCCTATAAAAAACAGCAAAAAAACTGCGATAGGCAGCAGAGCGATGGCACGCCCTTTGGAATGGTTGTTGGTCATAAACAGAATCTCCTTTTATATAATTTTCAGCTTTTTCTATTATATCAATTAAATTTTTAGTATGCAAGGAAGATTGATGAAGGATTACTAAAAGAATAACAGAAAACCTCAGCTGCATTGCTGCAACTGAGGCAAACCGGCAGGCCGAAGCTTATAAATCCTTCGTTTTGAATTCTTCATAGCCTTCGTACATATAGCTTGCATCAATACCATTCATATAAACCTCGCGGTCATCAATATGCTCGGTCAGGGCGTTCTTTAAGAGAAATTTGATTTCCAGGTCCTTAATCGGGCTGCGCTCCATAGCGGACAGATAATCTTCCTTATTAACCTTTTGTCCAGCATACCGCTTTCGAAAAGCTCTAACGCACGCTTTTTGCTTAAGCGCTCCTCCTGAGTTGCCAGTTCGGCGGAGCTGGTAATGCCTAATTTATTTTCTAAAGTCATGGTGTGGATACCTCGTTGGTAATAGTGATGTACTTATTATATCATAAATCAATTTCGGGAAAACAAAAAGCTCCGAACTCCTAAAAGTTCGAAGCTTTAACTTCTTGGCTCCCCGAGTAGGACTCGAACCTACGACGCCCTGATTAACAGTCAGGTGTTCTACCGGCTGAACTATCGGGGAATTAAGGTTGGTAAGTCAACCAACGAAGATTATTATACTCGCATGGCAATTATTTGTCAACAGTTTTTTAGAAAAATTTATAAGTATTTTGGGAAGGCGATAAATGCACGGAATTTAGGAGATGAAATGCCTATATAGAATTAAGGCAAGTGATATGAAAGGCGGGGGAAAGATGGTCTTGATGTGTTGCCTTAAAGACACCCCCCTTAACCTTTACTTAATGCAGAAATTGACGAAACCAGTAAAGATAAAATTTTTAGATGAATAGTAGGCGCATTTAAGGTTTTATGCTATAATATCCTTAATGATATAAACTGCATGTGTAAAGGAGTGTTCCCCATGGAAGAAGCTGTATTATACGCTGTGGAAAACAATATTGCGACGATTACTATGAACCGTCCGAAGAGCCTGAATTCAATGAATGACGCGCTGATTGACGGTTTGCATGCTGCCATTACCAAGGCTACTGCTGACGCTGAGGTGCGTGCTATTGTACTTACCGGCAACGGCAAGGCATTTTGTGCCGGCGGTGATCTGAGCTATCTGAACGGCTTGGAGGGCGTTGCTGCCAAGAAGGATTTTATCGCTAAGGTGGGCGACGTTGCCAAACGCCTGACTACTATTCCTAAACCTGTTATTGCTTATATCAACGGCGTTACTGCCGGTGCAGGCGTTAACCTGATGCTGGCCTGCGACCTGGTGTATGCATCTGCCAAGGCACGCTTTGGCGAGAGCTTTGCCAAGGTTGGCCTGATTCCCGACTGCGGCGGTCTGTATTTCCTGCCGAAGGCTATCGGTGTGCTGAAGGCTAAGGAGCTGATGTTTACCGGTGACCTGATTGACGCTGCAACTGCCAAGGAGCTTGGCATGCTGAACGATATATATGAAGATGAAGAGCTGAAGGATAAGGTTTACGCTATGGCTGCACGTCTGGCAGCAAGTGCTCCGCTGTCTATCAGCCTGACGAAAAAATATCTTAACGACCATGACCTGACTCTGGACGAGGTGTTGGCTATTGAAGAAACTACTCAGGCACTGCTGATGGGTACCGATGACTGCAAGGAAGGCATTGCTGCCTTCTATGAAAAGCGGGCACCGCAATTCACAGGCAAATAAGAAAATAATCAACAGAAAAAAGTAAATGTTTACGGAATTGTCACATAATTTATACTGATGGTTCCGTTTTCTTTTTGACGTAGGAATACAAGATGTTGTATAATAAATCTATTGATAAATTTTTCTCGGAGGAAAGTATGCTCGATTTCATTACGATGATCTATCGCATTCCTGCGCTGCTGTTTGCGATTACGATACACGAATATGCTCATGCGCAATGTGCGGACAGCATGGGTGACCCGACTGCGCGTTATATGGGACGCATGACCTTCAACCCGATGGCGCATCTGGACCCGTTGGGCGCAATTCTGCTGGTGGTAGCAGGCTTCGGCTGGGCTAAGCCCGTAGAAATTAACCCCAGCAATTTCCGCAACCGCCGCGAGGGTATTCTGAAGGTTTCCTTTGCCGGCCCAGCAGCCAATCTGTTTTTATGCTTTCTCGCAGCATTCTTCATGACATTTTTAAATCGCTTCGGTCTTTTGAGTGATGGCGTTTACCGCTTTTTGCTGTGGATGCAATTATATAATGTATGGTTTGCCTTCTTCAACCTGATTCCGGTTCCGCCGCTGGACGGCTCCAAGATTCTTTCGGAGCTTTTGCCGCCGTCTATGGCATGGAAGTTTGACAATCTGGTGGGACGCTATGGCTTTTATATTCTGATTGCTTTGGTGTTTACCGGTATTACAGGTGCGATTATCAGACCGCTTGCCGCAGGCTACATGATGCTGGTAAACGGTATATTGGGTTTAGTGTTCTAAGCCATGGCTGATTTATCGTTGAAGCTGACTGCGTTCGAAGGTCCGCTGGATTTGCTCCTGCACCTTATCGAGCGTGATAAAGTAGATATTTATGATATTCCCATCGCTGCGGTTACGGAGCAGTATATAAGCTATCTGCGCAGCATGAGTGAATTTGATATGGAGGTTGCCAGTGATTTTCTGGTGATGGCCGCAACGCTGCTGCAGATTAAATCACGCATGCTGCTGCCCAAGCAGTCCGCTGAGGGCGAGGAGGAGGAAGCAGACCCGCGCCAGCAGCTGGTGGAGATGCTGGTGGAATACCGCCGCATTAAGCGTGTTGCCGCTGCTTTGGCGGATATGAAGCAGAGCGCTGAGCTGTACTGGCAGCGTGAGCCGATGTTCGGCAACTTGGTGGAACGCACTGTTGCTCCCTGCACGGTGCAGCAGTTATTGAAGGCTTTGGCAGGCATGACGACTGCGCCCGACGGCAAGCCGTCAGCCTTTATTGAGCCGCAGGCTTACAGTGTGCAGGATAAAATGGCAGATATTCTGCAAAGACTGCAGCGCAGGCCGCAGGGCTTTATGCTGAATGAGATTTTTACTGCAGGCAGCCCTGCCGAGAAGGTGGCCTGCTTTTTGGGTGTGTTGGAGCTGCTGAAGCTGGGTTTGATTACTATCAGCCAGGCACAGCGCTTTGCACCGATTTATATCTTCGGCAAGCAGGGACAGGAGGAAGCAAACGATGTATCTTGATAAAATGACAGGAGCACTGGAAGCGGTGCTGTTTGCTGCAGGTGAGCCTGTTTCTGTGGCGGAACTTGCGGACCTTCTGCAGCTGGAAAAGCCGCAGGTGTGGGAGCTTGTTTCGGAGCTGAAGCAGTCCTACGAGGCGGAAAGTAGGGGATTGATGCTGCGTGAGACAGCAGGCTGCTTTCAGCTGGTGACCAAGCCGGTTTACTACAGCATATTGCTGGGCTTGGGACGCAAAAAGGAAGTAAAGCTGACGAATGCATCTTTGGAGACATTGGCGATTGTTGCTTTTAAACAACCGGTGACGCGTGCTGAGATGGAAGCCATCCGTGGCGTGAAGGTTGACGGCGTACTCAATACACTGCTGGACCTTGGTCTGGTGGCGGAAGCAGGACGCAAAAAGGCTTTGGGCAACCCGATTTTGTATGCTACGACAGAAAAATTTCTGATGGTGTTCGGACTGAACTCATTGGAGGAGCTGCCGCCGCTGGAAACGAAGCCTGAGGATGAGGCAGAGGCTGCACAGCAGGTGCTGCAGCTTGATAATACATTAGAAGCAAAGGAAAACTGAGATAGATGGAAGAACGTTTACAAAAAATTCTGGCGGCAGCAGGCGTTGCCTCCCGCCGCGAAGCAGAAAAAATTATTACGGCAGGTCGCGTCCGCGTGAATGGTAAAATAGTTACCGAGCTGGGCTGCAAGTTTGATGCATCAAAGGTACGCATCAGCGTTGACGGCAAGCCTATTGCCCAAGAGGCCAAGGCATATTACATGTTCTATAAGCCGAGGGGAGTAGTCACCACGATGTCCGACCCGCAAAACCGCCGCAGCATTGCCGATTTCGTACAGAACCTGCCGGAGCGAGTTTTCCCGGTAGGCCGCCTGGACTTCAATACCGAAGGACTGCTGCTGCTGACGAATGACGGTGCTTTGGCACAGGCGCTGATGCATCCGAGCCATGAGGTAAACAAGACCTACCTCGTTAAGGTTCCGGGCATTGTGCCGCAGGAGAAGCTGGACCAGCTGCGCTTGGGCGTAAAGCTGGAGGACGGCCCGACCGCTCCGGCGATTGTTAACCTGCGTGATTATGACCATGAGCGTGGCTTTACGCTTTTTGATATCACCATCCACGAGGGACGTAACCGCCAGATTCGCCGCATGTGCGACGCTATCGGCTTCCCGGTGCGCGATTTGAAGCGTATCAAGCTGGGACCGCTGCAGCTGAGCAATCTGGGACGCGGCAAGTTCCGCAGCCTGAGCGAGCAGGAGTTGTCTCAGCTCAGAAAGGCGGCTAAGCTATGACGCGAGTTGCGATTGTCGGCGGCGGCGCTGCAGGCCTGTTGGCAGGTATTGCTGCAGCCTGGGGCGGAGCGCAGGTAACGATTTATGAAAAAATGCGTGTGCCGGGCAAGAAAATGCTCATTACCGGTAAGGGACGCTGCAACATTACCAACGCCTGCGAAATCCCCGATTTCATAAAAAATCTGCCCGGAAACGGAAGATTTTTAAATAGTGCTTTACATAGGTTCACAAATGATGATATAGTATTGCTGTTGGAGAGTAACGGACTGCCGACGAAGGTTGAACGCGGCGGACGTATTTTCCCGGTAAGCGACAAGGCGAAGGATGTAGTTGATACGCTGGTAAGGATTTATACCGAGGCCGGCGGCAAGCTGCAGACCGACACCAAGGTTATTGATATCATGGTCAAGGAAGGCCGTGTGTACGGCGTGCGTACGGTTAACGGCGTGTACGAGGCAGACAGAGTTATTCTGGCTGCGGGCGGTGCGTCCTATCCGGGTACAGGCAGCGACGGCGGCGGCGCAAAGCTGGCGAAAAAGCTGGGTCACACGATTGTGCCGCTGAAGCCTTCTCTGATTCCGCTGGAAAGCGATTATCCTTATGTTGATGACCTGCAGGGTTTATCTTTGCGCAACGTGCAGGCAACACTTTTGGCCGACGGCGTAAAGCTGGGCAGTGAATTTGGTGAGATGCTGTTTACACATTTCGGTGTTTCCGGTCCGATTGTGCTTTCGCTGAGCAATCTTGCCGCAGACGCTTTGGCTGCGGGCAAGGATGTAGAGCTGGAGGTTGACCTGAAGCCTGCGTTGAGCGAAGAAAAGCTGGATGCACGTATTCAGCGCGATTTTGTGCAGTACAGCCGTAAGCAGGTGCTCAACGGCATGAAGGACCTGCTGCCGCAGCGACTGATACCCGTTGTGCTGGATATGTCCTACGTTGATGAAAACAAATTCATCAATCAGGTTTCGCGCGAGGAGCGTCACAGACTCCTGCAGACGCTGAAGCATTTTGTGATTACTATTTCCGCAACACGTCCGATTGCAGAGGCTATCGTTACCGCAGGCGGTGTGAGCGTGAAGGAGATTGACCCCAAGACCATGGAATCCAAGCGCATCAAGGGCCTGTACTTTGCAGGCGAGGTTATGGATGTCGACGGTTATACCGGCGGCTATAATCTGCAGGCAGCGTTCAGCAGCGGTCATGCTGCAGGCGAAGCGGCGGCTGCCGAAGAATAATTCATAAATTTGACTTAAATTAGGCTATCCATATACATGTAAAACATGGTATTATATAGATAGCTAATACATTATAAAGTGTGGTTATGTAGAATGAAGAAAATTGTTGTGGCAATTGATGGTCCCGCAGGTGCAGGCAAAAGCACTATTGCGAAGCTGGCTGCCGAAAAATTAGGCTATGCCTATATTGATACCGGTGCCATGTACAGAAGTGTAGCCTGGAAGTTTTTGCAGACAGGCAAACCTTTTGACGAGGACTTTATCAGCGGCTTATCCAAAACTATGCTGATTGACTTCAAGCCGGAGGCAAAAATTAACCGTGTTTTTGTGGACGGTACCGAGGTTACCGATGCTATCCGTACTCCCGAGGTGACGGCGATTGTATCGCGTGTTGCTGCTATCGGAGCGGTGCGTGAGGCAATGGTGGACCAGCAGCGCCGTATGGGCGAGGCAGGCGGTGTCCTGATGGACGGCCGTGATATCGGTACGGTGGTATTCCCGAACGCACAGCTGAAAATTTTTCTTACTGCTTCGGTTGAGGAAAGAGCGCGCCGCCGCTATGCGGAAATGGTGGGCAAAGGTCAGCAGGTTGATCTGCAGCAGCTGCAGGCGGATATTGCCGAGCGCGACAAGCAGGACAGCGAGCGTGCTATCAGTCCGCTGCGTCAGGCAGAGGATGCACTGCTTCTGGATACATCCGATATGGGCATCAGCGAGGTTACCGAGAGAATTTTACAGCTGGTGCAGGAGCGCGCACAATGATTTATACCTTAGTGAAGAATCTCTTTAAAATTCTTTTTACCATCTTTTTGCGATTGAAGGTAGAAGGAACAGAAAATATTCCCAAGGATGGTCCGCTGGTTATAGCGAGCAACCATCTGAGTCTGCTTGATCCGCCTGTACTTGGTACGGCAGCAACCCGTAAGGTCCACTTTATGGCCAAGGAAGAGCTGTTTGTGCCGGTTCTGGGCACTATCTATAAAATTCTGGGTGCTTTCCCGGTGCGCCGCGGTGGTGCGGACCGTGCTGCAATCAAGCATGGTATTGATATTCTGGAAAGCGGTCAGGTGCTGGCGATTTTCCCTGAGGGAACGCGCAGCAAGACCGGCGAGCTTGGTAAGGCTCAGCCCGGAGCGCTGATGATGGCGAGCAAGGTGAAGGCAACTATCGTGCCGGCCTGCATCATTGGTACCGATTACAAGCGTCATGGCCGTATCTGGCCGAAGGTTACGGTGCGCTTTGGCAAACCGATGCCCTTCCCTGAGGACGCTGTGGTCAACAAAGAATTTTTGCATGCAATGACTGAAGAGCTTATGCAGCACATTGCAAGGCTGCAGGCAGGTGAAGATGCATAATGGAAATTAAGGTAGCAGAGCACTGTGGTTTTTGCTATGGTGTGAAGCGCGCGGTGGCGTTGGCCCAGAAAGCTGCGACCGACCGTGTGCAGGGTGCAACGCTGGGACCTTTGATACACAATCCCCAGCTAATTGCCGAGCTTGCATCTGAGGGCATTGCCTGTAAGGACAGCCTGGAGCAGTTTGCTCCCGGTGAAACGGTTATCTTCCGTTCACACGGCGAGGGGCCTGAAACCTACGCGCAGGCAGAAAAACAAGGGCTGACAATTTTGGACGCAACCTGTCCGAATGTACGCCTAGCACAGCAAAAGGCTGCTCAGGCAGCAGCTGATGGCTATTTTCCTGTAATAGTCGGAGAAAAAAATCATCCGGAAGTAAAAAGTATTTTAAAATGGGCAGGAAAAAACGCTATCTGTGTAGAATGTATAAAAGATATCTCTTATGTACCGCGCCAGGAGCGTTATGGAGTAATCATCCAGACGACTTTTGAGCTGCAGAAATTTAATGATATATTGCAGGCACTGCAGGAGCAGCGCCCGGGAGAATACCGTGTGGAGCGCACCATCTGTCTGGCGACAGCGCAAAGACAGCAGGCGGCTGTAAAGCTGGCTGCAGAGTCGGATGCAGTTATCGTCATCGGCGGACGCAACAGCGCCAACACAAGGCATCTTTTCGAGCTGGTGCAACAGCATTGCAGGCAAGCATACCATATAGAGACTGCAAGCGAACTGAGCAGCGATATGCTAAGGGGTTGCAATAAAATAGGAATCACGGCAGGAGCATCGACTCCGGACCGTTTAATTAAGGAGGCTATTTTAGTAATGGAAAACATGGATTTTGAAAGCATGCTCAACGAAAGTATGGAGGTAGAGGTATATCCTGGCAAAGTTGTCAACGGTACCGTTATTCAATTGGATAAAGACGGCGTTTATGTATCTTTTGGATATAGACATGATGGTCTGATTCCTTATTCCGAATGGTCCCAGACCGAATCTGCTGAAGAACTGCAAAACTCCATCAAAGTTGGCGACGAAGTAGAAGCTAAGGTTGTTCCTGGCAGCACCAAGAGCGATTTCGTTCGTCTGTCCAAAATCAAAGCAGAGCGCGACGCAGCATGGAAAAATGTTGCTGAGCTGCCCGAAGGCGAAAAACGCCCGGCAACTGTTAAGGTTCTGCGCATCATCAAAAACAAAGCTAAAAACATCGTTGGTCTGGGTGTTGCAGTTGAAGGTGTTGAAGGCTTCATGCCCGCATCTCATGTTGAACTGCGCCGCGTAGAAGACTTCACCGGTTATATCGGCAAAGAGCTGGAAGCTGAAATCATCGAAGTTGACCTGGAGAAAAAACGCATCGTTGTTTCCCGCCGTGACCTGCTGAGAGCTGAAGCTGACGCTAAACGCAAAGCTTACAAGGAAGCTAAAGAAGCTCGCATTGCTGCTGCTAAAGAAGCACGCGCTGCTGCTGAAGAAGCTGCTTACAACTCTGTTGAAGAAGGCAAAGTATACACCGGTAAGGTTGTAAAAGTTGCTGAATTCGGTCTGTTCGTTGAAATCGGCGAAGGCCTGGTTGGCTTGGTTCACAACACCGAGCTGTCTTGGGACCGTAGCGTAAAAGCTGCTGACGTTGCTAAAGAAGGCGACGAAGTAACCGTTCTGGTTAAGAGCATCGACCGCGAAAACAAACGCGTTGCTCTGAGCATCAAAGCTACTCTGGAAGATCCCTGGAAGGTAGAAGCTTCTCAATTCCACATCGGCGATATCCTGGACGTAGAAGTTGTTCGCCTGCTGGCTTTTGGCGCTATCGTTAAACTGAGCGACAAGGTTGAAGGTTTAGTTCACATTTCCGAAATCGCTCCTGAGCGCATCGAAGCTCCGAGCGACGTTCTGGAAGTTGGCCAAGTTGTTAAAGCTGAAATCATTAAAATGGATCTGGACAGCAAAAAAATCGGCCTGAGCATTTCCAAAGTTAAACGTGATGCTGAAAAGAACGAATTCCGTTCCTACATGGGCAGCAAAAAATCTCACCTGAGCCAAAACCTGTCCGAGCAGCTGGAAAGCCTCGAAAAATAATTGGAGAAGGATATGCAACGTGCAAAGCGTAAGCTAGAACATATTCAATATGCACTGGAGCTGGGCGACGGCCCGGCGGCAACGCACCTTGCTAATCTCCGCTTCTTACACAACTGTCTGCCGGAGATTAATCCGGCAGACTTTGTTTTATCTGTAGAAATTTTAGGCAAACGTCTGCGTTTGCCTTTTTTCATTGATGCTATTACCGGCAGTACAGATGCGGTGACGGAGATTAACAGAAAGCTGGCGCAGGTGGCGGCAAGAACCGGTATCGGTATGGCTGTAGGCTCGCAGTTCGGCGCTGTGCGTGACGGCAGCGGTATCGCGAGCTATACTGTGGTGCGCGAGGAGCTTGCCGAAGGTCTTGTTATCGGTAACATCAGTGCTCTTGCTACGCCTGCGCAGGCGCAGGCTGCCATTGACATGCTGCAGGCTGACGCGCTGGAGGTTCACCTGAATGTTGCGCAGGAGCTGTGGATGGCCGAAGGCGACAAGGATACCTGCGGACTTTTGGCAAACCTGGTGCAGATTCGTGATGCAGTGAGCGTGCCTGTTATCGTCAAGGAAACAGGCTGCGGTATTGCGGCAGAGCAGTACGAGCTTTTGCTGGAGCAGGGTTTTACAGCCTTTGACTGTGCCGGCGCAGGGGGGACGAACTTCCCGGCGATTGAGGCAAAGCGTCAGGGGATTGAGCTGACGGAGGAGTTTGCTGCCTGGGGTGTGCCTACGTGCTGGAGCTTGCTTGACGCGCAGCAGACACTGCCGGAAAACGCACTGTTGCTGGCAAGCGGCGGCATCCGTACAGCCGGGGACGCAGCACGTGCCTTCGCTCTGGGTGCGGACGCGGTGGGTATTACCGCACCGCTTTTGCGTTTGGTCATGGAGCAAGGTGTTGATGCTGCCGTAGATTATGTGCATTCACTGGCGGAAGGACTGCAAAAGTACATGCTGCTTTTGGGCTGCCTGACGCCAAAGGAGTTGCGTGACGTTCCGCTGATTGTGACGGGAGAAACGCGTGACTTTATTGCCAGCCGCGGCTACGAGCTGGCTAAGCTGTGCAGATGGCGCAGAGGATAGAAGAAGAAGAGGATAGAAAAACTGCGGAGCAGGCGAGAGCTTGCTCCGCAGTTTTTAGTGAGAAAACCGTTCTAAGTTACTTATGACTTTTACTTCTTTACCTCTAAACGTAATACCATATTTGTAAATTGTATGTACATTACGAGCGAGAAATTCTGTATCGTATTTTTTATCTAAATGGAATTTGTGTAATGAGGATTTGTCGTTGGAGAGGTTGAGCAGAGTAGATGTTATTTATTAACAAATTCCATAGCATACTATCTGCGAGGGCATGAAAGCTTGCGCAGATTTTTTCTCGCCAACTACATGCAACTACAAAATAGACTTCGTGATAGTTGGTGAAGCTTATGGATATTTGTAATTAGAGCTTCTAAAATAAGAAGGAAAAACAACATACTTGAAAATAAATTCCGAGATGGGAATATAATTTGATTTTCAAAACATAATGTGCTATACTCGGAGAAAGGAGGGATAGAGCTATGGTTGAAAGAAAAGAATACCTCGAACAGCTTTTGGAGTGGAAAGACGAGCACATCATTAAAGTTGTGACGGGAATTAGACGTTGTGGTAAATCGGTGCTTCTTGAACAGTTTAAGGACAGACTTCATTTAGCTGGCGTGGAAGCAGAACAGATTATATCAATCAACTTTGAAGACCTAGAGTTTGAAGAGCTTTTGGATTATAAGGTACTTTATCGTTATATAAAAGAACGTCTGTGCAGCGATAAAATGACATATATATTTTTGGATGAAATTCAGAACGTGCCTGATTTCCCCAAAGTAGTAGATAGTCTATATGTAAAGAACAACACGGATGTATATATTACGGGTTCAAATTCGTATTTGCTTTCAAGTGAACTGGCAACCCTTTTGTCTGGAAGGTATGTGGAAATATCAATGCTTCCCCTTTCTTTCCGTGAGTATGTCACTGTGACGGGGAGACAGCAAGAAGATGCTTTTTCAGAATATATGCAAACGGGAGGACTTCCGTATGTTGCGGTGATGAACCGTACGGATGAAAAAGTAAATCAATATCTGGAGGGAATCTACAACACCGTTATTGTTAAAGATATTGAGGAACGCCAGGCAAGAAAAGAAAAAGATGCAGGTAAACGTAAAATCACAGATATTGCACTACTGAAGACCATTGCACGCTATTTGGCAAGTGTAATCGGCAGTCCGATTTCTATGAAAAGCGTAACCGATTACTTAATCTCTTCTGGCAGAAAGATCTCCCCGAATACGGTTAGTGATTATGTAGAGGCTTTGACTGAATCATTTGTCTTTTACCCAGCTGAAAGATTTGATATTGTGGGGAAACAGCTTTTGAAAGCCAATAAAAAGCTGTATATGGTTGATCTGGGACTTCGCAATCATATTCTTCCAAGAAAACGGTATGATTTGGGCTTTTCCATTGAGAATATTGTATATTTCGAGCTTTTACGGCGAGGCTATAAGGTCAATATTGGAAAGTTTGGCTCAACTGAAGTGGACTTTGTCGCTCAGAAGCAAGGAATATTAACTTATTATCAGGTTACAGCTAATATGACTGCTGAGGAAACATTTGAACGAGAGATGCGTCCGCTACGGGGAATACAAGACAATTATGAGAAAATCGTCTTGACGCTTGATCGCTTCTCCCTCGGAAATTATGAAGGCATAAAAGTCGTGAATGTCATTGACTGGCTTCTAGGGATATAGAAGAGTATTGAATGGCATTTATAATAATTTGTCATCTAAGTACTAATTTACACAATAAAAGCTTCCAGACCTGCTTTCATGGCTCGTCCGGAAGCTTTTAGCGTATATAGTATAGCATCCCCTTTTTGCATTCTTCAAGCTAATATGTGCATTCACTGGCGGAAGGACTGCAAAAGTACATGCTGCTTTTGGGCTGCCTGACGCCAAAGGAGTTGCGTGACGTTCCGCTGATTGTGACGGGAGAAACGCGTGACTTTATTGCCAGCCGCGGCTACGAGCTGGCAAAGCTGTGCAGATGGCGCAGAGGATAGAACGCAAAAAAATTTATATTAGAACGACTTAAAGTAAGAGTGCAACTTTGTGTTGTGCTCTTCTTTTTTATGCAGAACAATAAAAAAGACTTGTTTTTAGGCGGGGGTAGACATATAATGTAAATATGTTAAAAAAGAAAGTAATATACTTGTAACGTCTGCTAATACTATTCTTTAGATTTTATGAGTTAGGAGAAACTATACGTAATATTGTTAGGACAACGATTTGCTGACTGAGCGTAAAAGGAGGCTTTTAGTAAATGTCAAAAAAATTTTTCGGTGGCAGGATTTCTCTGTGAAATTTTTGAATGCAGTGCTGCAGAGCAGTAAAACTCCTGCAAAGTATCATCCGCCAGTAGAGTACGACGAAGCAGCTTTTGTTGCGCCTTACTTGGGCAACTTGTGCAAATTTCCCGATGAACATTTTGTGAGCAAATATCGCGAAGAAATCGAAGAGTATTTTTTGAGTGAACCAGAGCATTTGGGGAATGTGGCAAAAACGTTAGAACGCCAAAATTATGCAGGCATCCGCAGCAAGGACGAAGACGCTTTGCGTAAGCTGAAACAGTGCAAACTTTCTCAGGCAGTTATTATGGCGTATCTTGATGAGATGATACGCACAGGCTCGGAAGGAGAATTTCAGTTAAAAACTTCTTTTTATAAGCCTCGTACCATTCTGCTTGGCGATTCGCATATTCAGGATGTAAAGCTGTATTCTTACCAGCAGGAAGCCAACATTGCGATGCGGGAATATTTTCTTGAGCAAAACGGTCGTAGCTGCATTCTTGTGATGCCGACGGGTAGCGGCAAGACAATGACGAGTATTTATTTTCTTCTGCATGAGCTTTCTTCGCGTGGCTATGAAGTTATCTGGTTGGCGCACCGCCATATGCTCGTCGAACAGGCAGCGAATGTTTTTTATAGACTTGCACCGCTCGTGAAAGATGTAGCTTGTGATGAAATTAAAAGTCTTACAGTGACTTGCGTTTCGGGTGCATATGCCAGCGCAAACGCTTTATCCAAAAAAGATGATATCGTCGTGGGTAGCGTGCAGAGTCTAGTGCGTAATCTTGGCTATCTTACGGCTCCGCTAAAGAAGAAAGTTATTATCGTTGTGGACGAAGCGCACCATGCGATTGCACCTTCATATAGAAAAATTATAAACGCTGTGCGCCAAAAATGTCCTGAGGCGAAATTGCTTGGCCTTACGGCAACGCCAATCCGATACACTGACATGGGCACCGTTTCACTGTTGAAACTGTTTGAGCAGAAAATCGTTTATGCCATTCCCTTGAGCAAACTGATTGCTGATGGTACTCTGGCTACGCCGATAAACTTAAAACGTGAAACGAATGTTGAAATTGAAACTTATATTGATAAAGATGAGCTGAAAAAAGTTTTGGCGAAAGGCGATTTGATGGAACAAGCTGTCAACAAGATTGCAAAGATTAACGAACGTAACGAAGTTATTATTAAGGAATATCTTGATAATAAAGAGAAATACGGCAAAACGATAATTTTCGCCTTGAACATTACGCACTGTGATGTTTTAGCAGATATGTTCGTCAAAAAGGGTGTAAAATGTGACCGCATTTATTCTGGCATGGACGACAGTGTGAAAGACGCAATTATTGAACGTTTCCGCCATAACAACCATAAGGATAAGGATGGCAATGATGACCATATCGACGTATTAATTAACGTCAACATTCTTAGCGAGGGCAGCGATATTCCTGATATTCATACAGTTTTTCTGACACGTCCGACGAACAGTGACGTTTTATTAATGCAGATGATTGGGCGCGGCATGCGTGGCGAGCAATGCGGTGGCACAAAAGAAGTGTACATCGTTGACTTCTGTGATAAGTGGGCAAGCTTTACACGTTGGCTCAACCCTTCGTTCCTGTTGGAAGGCGAAGAAGGCGGAACGCCGGGAGGCACGAAGAAAGAGCCGAAGAAAAAGAACAAAATGGAAGAAATTCCTGTGTCCAGCATTATCGACGCGATGCGTGCCATTTCTTACGGCGATTTGAGCTTCAAGGTGCACGCCGCTGTGCTGCCTGTGGGTTGGTACAATGTTTATGATAAAAATGACATGCCCGAGAAAGTGCTTGTTTTCGCCAACCAGCAGGAAGGCTATGCAGCAATGAAGGCAGATACGCAGGCGCTTGTTGCAGCGGAAGAGCAGAACGGCAAACTGCTTTTGCAAAAATATTTCGATGGCTTCGGTGTGATGCCTACGCCTCAGGAATTGGAAGACATTGCAGAACTGACGGCGACGGAGAAAGCTTTTCCAGAGTTTCAATCGTTCGACGAGCGTGACGACATCGACCCGTCAAAATTGGCGATGAAGTATCGCGAAGAAACGTCTTTGGCCAACATCTTCAAAATTCAGCAGGATATTCATGTAATTTATAATGCGCATAAGACGATCATTGACAGCTTGTATGGCAATGTGGAATCCTATCAGCGACGTATTTTTGACTTCCTTCTGTATCCCACCGGTGTTACGCCGATGGGCTCTAGTATTGAAGAAGCAGAAACAGAGTTTGGCTTGCTTAGCGCAGAGCCTTTCGCTGAACCGCTGGAAATTTTGCTTGATGAAGTTTTGGCAGAGCAAAAAGACAACTTGGGCGACGACTTCAAGCGCCCGACGATTGGCTGGACTAAGAAGGCTTATAAGACGTATTTTGCACAATATGTTTATCTTGGCGATAATATAAAAATGAATTGCGGCCTTAATTCTGCCAGCGTGCCGCGTGAAGTACTAAAGTACCTTATTTATCACGAGTGCCTGCATCAGCTGATTCATTCTCACGGACCGAAATTCCGTGAATTGGAACGTAGGTTCCCTAATTTCAACGAACTTGATAATTACTTGGATTATCAGTTCCCAACATTCGTTAAAGAAGAAAGCAGATAATTTGGGAGAGATATAAAGATGGCAAAAGTAGTTTTTTGTAATATAGCATGGATGAAACTTTATAGTGGCATTACTGACAACGACCAGCCGAAGAATGGCGGTGCGTTTGTCAAAGAAAATAATGATGCTTGTGAAAGTTTCAATTTCTATCCGTATAACCATTACTGCCTTGGGTATGTGCGTGCACCAGGGGAGAGGTTGAATCTGGCGCGTGTAGAGGATGTGCCAGATGATGTAGATAAAATTGATGACGTTACAGTTATCTGGGTAGCGACTAATGATACAGGACGGCATATCGTCGGCTGGTACGAACACGCCGAGATGTATCGTTACTATCAGTATTTTGAAGATAACATTGTAGAAAATCATACATATTGGCAATATAATTTTAAAACCAGAGAAGAAAATGCGCATATTATTCCCGAAGAGCTGCGTAATTTCAAGGTTCTTTCGGCATCAAAAGCTGGTGCAGGCTTGGGCATGGGACAATCGAACCTTTGGTATGCAGACTCTGCAATCACGAAAGAAAAATTTGTGCCGAAGGTTTTGGAGTATCTGGAGAAAATACGTCCACAGACAATACAACAACATTGGCGTAAAGAATTTGTTGAAAAAATCGCTGATATTCAAGGAAAAAGTGTAGAAGAATTAAATGAATTGGCAGCTAACGAAACGAATCCAGGTAAATTATTTGCCATTGATAATTTGATAATTTCCATGAATCCGCCTGATATGTTTAAAGCAAGATTTCATCGTGCTGCTGATTTGGAGCTCTACCTTTTGTATGATGAAGCGATAGAAGAATATCAGCGTGCTTTAGCTTGTGTAACAGACGAAGATAAAGATAGCGACACATATCTTACATGTTTGTTTAATCTGCAACGTTTACTGGAATTTACTGGCAAATATTTCTTGGGTTGGGAAATGGCACAAAGATGCCTGGCAGAGTCAAAGACTATTGAAGATAAATTTATCGCGATTGAATCAATGCTTATCATGGCAAGCCGTGAAGAAAATACTGAACTGGTAGAAAAAGCTCTTGGCTACTATGCTGATTTAAAAACAGATTACGCCAAAGATACCGTCCAAGATTATAAAAATTGGCTCAAAGAGCAGAAGCAAAATAAGAAATAAAACTTTTAGTAAATATTTTGGCCAATAAAAAACACACAGCGCAAACTTCACAGTTTGTTCGTTGTGTGTTTTGGTTTTATATGATAAAATATTGTGTAAGACAACCGAGCTAGAGGGTGGGGCATTGCCGAAATTCTTCGGAATGGAGGTGATGTCTATGGTATATTTCAGTTTTCAGGATTTAATGTCCTTTGGAATTTTTATCGTAGCATTGCTGACGTTCATTTTTCAGAACCGAAAGTAAAAGCATACGGACATAGAAAAACCGCCCCTATACTTTGACGAGAACAGGGCGGCTTTTCCGTAACCTAAATCGGCAACCCACCTGGTTGGGCGGTTGTCTTATCACTTATAATATAACATAAAGCCATACTTTGTGCAAGTTGCGTTTTGTGAACTTTTGAAGGCTGTCGCTAATGGGCGCAGTATTTATGTAAACAGGAGGAACTTTGCCTATCTTTTTTATATAGCAGTATTATTTTTGGGGCCACGTCAGTGCGTCCCCTTTTTGCATTCTTTAAGCTAATATGATATAATAATTTGACGATTAATCTTTTTACGGTTTATTATCTGCATTTTTTAAGGAGTTGTAATGGTAGGACTTATTAGTGGTGTACGCAAGAACAGCTTGGCAGCGGACGCAGGCATCAAGGCCGGCGAAAAGCTGTGCAGCGTAGACGGCGTACAGGTTAAGGATATAATTGAATTGAGCTTCTATACCTCCGATTACGAGGTTGATCTGGAGATAGAGGCCACCGATGGCACACGCCGTCAGGTACATATAGAAAAATATCCGGATGAGGATCTTGGCTTGGAGTTTGATTCCGCAGTTTTCGACAGAGTTGCGACCTGCTACAATAACTGTGTTTTCTGCTTTGTTGACCAGATGATTCCCGGTATGCGTCCGGGTCTGTATGTGCGTGATGACGATTACCGTCTGTCCTTCTTATATGGTAACTTCATTACACTCACCAATATGAAGGATGAAGATTTTGAACGTATTATCCGCACGCATCTGACGCCGCTGTATGTTTCGGTACATGCTACCGACCCGCAGGTGCGTTGTCAGATGATGCACAACCGTTTCGCCGGTCAGCTGATGGAGCGCTTGCAGCTTTTGTTCGATGCGGGCATTCAGGTGCATACGCAGATTGTCTGCTGTCCCGGTTATAATGACGGCGATATTCTTGCCAAGAGCTTCAACGATTTGTACGCGCAGTATCCCAATGTACTGACGATGGCGGTTGTTCCTGTTGGCACGACTAAGCACCGCGAGCATCTGACGCAGCTTGCCACCTTTACGAAGGAGCAGGCCGCAGAGGTTGTGGAGCAGGTGACCGCATGGCAGGAGCGCTGCCGTAAGGAAACAGGCAAGACGTTTATCTACTTGGGTGATGAATTTTATCTGCTGGCGGAAAAGCCTTTTCCTCCTACCGAATGGTACGACGGCTTCCCGCAGCTGGAAAACGGCATCGGCCTTACTGCCAACTTTATGCTGGAGTGGGACGAGGCGTTGGCGCAGATGCAGAGCTTTCATCCTGCAGAGCCTGCGGTGATTCCCGTGGGTGAGGGCGTTTACCGTGTGCTGGAGCCTTTGATGGCGAAGCTGAACAGCCAGTTCGGTTCGGAGCACCGTTTTGTGCCTGTTCCTAACAGCTTTTTCGGCGGCAAGGTGAATGTTACCGGTCTTTTGACGGGCAGCGATATCTTGGCGAACGTGCAGGAGAAGAAGATTATTCTGCCGGATGTGGTTTTGAATAATGATAAGCTGTTTTTGGATGATATGTCGCTGGCGCAGTTTAAGGAGCGTTACCCGGGCAAGGTGGAAATTGCCAAGGGTGCGAAGGAGCTGCTGCATTTATTATTGGAAAGATAGGTGAAGCGTATGCTGCAGGTTTATACAGGTACAGGCAAGGGCAAGACTACTGCCGCTTTGGGTGTAGCGTTGCGTGCCTCCGGTTATGGTATGAAGACGCTGATGCTTTCATTTTTGAAGGATGATCCTGAGTACGGCGAGGCGCGGGCTGCAAAGAATCTGCCCTGGTTTACGCTGCGGCAGGTGGGACGCGACGCCTTTGTCAACTTCCGTAATCCCGATTCTATTGATTTAAAGATGTGCCGTGACGGCTGGGAAGAAGCGAAAGAGGCTATCAGCTCCCACGCTGCGGACATCGTTATTCTTGATGAGCTGAATATTGTGCTTGCTACTCAGATGCTGCCGACGCAGGAGGTTGTTGATTTTTTGCGTGAGCATAAAAATAACGTTGAGGTTGTTACTACTGGTAGAGGTGCACCGGAAGAGCTTATTAAAATTGCCGACCTTGTTACTGATATGAGCGAGGTTAAGCATTACTTCCATAAGGGAGTTTCTTCCAGGAATGGAATTGATCATTGAGGTGTGCTTGCGTAGAGAGATGAGAAAAGAGTTGCTTCTACGTCGCAATTAAATATCGTTCCAGTCAGTAGCAATTTTCCCGTGCCTTGGGGCACAACGCAAATTTCGTGTGGAACCAGGACGAAGCTTCGGTAAAATTTGCCAGACGGTAAAAGAAAGTTACGTACCCTTGCTTCTATGGTTCCAGACACTCATTTGCTAAAATTGCTATTCCTTACACGATATGTTAATTGCTCGTGTTGGTGTTCTGCTATCCTTCTTGCCTGCCCCTTAGGGAAGATGCCGAGCGTAGCGAGGCGGAAGGAAATTAAATATACAAAAAATTTTACATTTCTATGATAGACACATTTTAAAAAATTTATTATGATGAAGGAGATTTGATTATGGCTAAACCGATAGTTGCTATAGTTGGGCGTCCTAACGTGGGCAAATCTACTCTTTTCAATATTTTTGCCAACAGCAGGATTTCCATTGTTGAGGATACACCGGGCGTTACCCGCGACCGTCTGTATGCTACCGCCGAATGGCTGGACCACGAGTTTATGATGGTTGATACCGGCGGTATCGAAATCATGAATGCTGATGCTATTGCTGTTTCTATCCGTCAGCAGGCACAGATTGCGATTAAGGAGGCGGACGTTATTCTGTTCGTCTGCGATGCACGCGCAGGCATTACTACCGAGGATGCTGACGTTGCCCGTCTGCTGCGTCAGTCCAAGAAGCCGATTGTTCTGGCTGTCAATAAGGCGGATTCTCCGAAGCAGGAGATGAATACCTTTGAATTCTATAATCTGGGTATCGGTGATCCGATTGCTGTTTCTGCGTCCAACCATTTAGGCCTGGGCGATTTGCTGGATGCCGTTGTTGCCAAGTTCCCGTCCGATAAGATGGCAGGCGACCTGGAGGAGGAGGACGAAATCAAGGTTGCTCTGATTGGCCGTCCTAACGTGGGCAAGTCCTCTATTTTCAACGCACTGGTAGGCGAGGAGCGTTCTATCGTAAGTGATGTTGCAGGCACTACCCGTGATGCGATTGATACTCCGGTAGTACGCAACGGTCAGAAGTACCTGTTCATTGATACCGCAGGCATGCGCCGCAAGGCTAAGGTTGACGAACCGATTGAAAAATACAGCGTTATGCGTTCTCTGCGTGCGGTTGATCGCAGTGACGTTGTGCTGATGGTTTTTGATGCTGTCGAGGGTGTTACCGAGCAGGATAAACGTATCGTCGGCTATGCTCATGAGGCAGGCAAGGCTGTTATTCTGGTTGTCAACAAGTGGGATTTGTACGAGAAGGACAATTCCTCCACTCTGCGTTACACCGAAACTCTGCGCAAGGAGCTTGTTTTCCTGCAGTATGCGCCGGTAGTTTTCGTTTCTGCCGTTACCAAGCAGCGTATTCACCGTCTGCCGGAGGTTATCTCCTATGTTGCCGAGCAGAACGCTATGCGTATCGCTACCAGTATTCTCAACCAGGTTATCGAGGACGCTGTGGCTATCAATCCGCCGCCGACCGAAAAAGGCAAGCGTCTTAAGATTCTTTATGTTACACAGGTCAAAATCAAACCGCCAACCTTTGTTATCTTCGTCAACGAACCGGAAATTATGCATTTCTCCTATCAGCGTTATCTGGAGAACAAACTGCGTGAGGCCTTTGGCTTTGAAGGTACACCGATTCAGATGATTATCCGTGGTAAGAACGAGGATGAATAAATAAAAGTCAGGTGATTTGTTATGTTCAATGAGGTGGGTATATTACATTTTCTGCTGGGCTTTGTGCTCGGTCATGTCTGCGGCTCTGTTCCCAGCGGCTTATGGCTGGTGCAAGCCTTTCACGGTATTGATATCCGTAATTACGGCAGCAAAAATATCGGCACGACGAACGTTTTCCGTACCGTCGGTCCCAAGACTGCGGTGCTGGTGCTGATTGCCGATGCCTTCAAGGGTATTCTTGCGGTTGGTATTATGAGTTATTTTTTCCACAATCCGCTGCTGGATGTGGTTACGGCTTTGGGTGCGCTTTTGGGACACAATTATTCGATCTTTCTTGGCTTTAAGGGTGGCAAGGGCGTTGCGACCGCACTGGGCCTGTTGATTTTTATGATGCCTAAGGTTGCTGTGGCGAGCTTCGGTATCTGGCTGGTGTGCGTGCTGCTGACGCGCTATGTATCGCTCGGTTCCATTATGGCTGCCATCTTTACGCCGCCGTTGGCGTGGTATCTGGGTTATCCCTCTGCCTATGTGATTTTCTCGGTGGTTGCCGCTTTCTTTGTAGTTTTGCGCCACAAGGAAAATATCCATCGCCTGCTCACAGGCACCGAAAGCAAAATCAAACCGGGTAATGCCAAGGATCTGCAGAAATAATATCGCTTCTACGCTGATGTAGGCCAACGCTTACATCAGCTTTTTTCATATACTAAAGCAGGATTTTTGTCCTGCCTAAAGAATATAATAATATTACAAGTATATTAGTTGATTTGCAGTAGACTGAATACTGCAGGAAGGAGTAACGAAATTGCGATTAGCAAAGCTTTTATATACAGCTGCTGTTGTTTGCGGACTGCTGCTGCCTTTGGGCGCTTCGGCCGCAGGCATTACCAATTATCCGCCGCTGGTGAACCCGTCGCACTGGACGGAGCAGAACAAGAGTGGTGATACGGTTATTCTGGATGCGAAGGGTGTGGCAGCCTTCAACGCCAAGGTGCGCGCTGCTTCCCGCAGTATGCCTGACCTGGCAAATTATCCTGCGACGATGAGCGGTGATGCGCTCAAAACGAGGATTATGGATTATTCCATCCTTGACGATGACCTGTATCTGCATGGCAATAAGGTGAGCGAAAACTATAAGAATATCCTGCGCAAACAGAGCAATATCAGCGCTATTCCCAAAAGCGTGGCTGTGCAATATGCAGTGACGGTGCGCCGTACCGCTGTGCGCGCGCTGCCTACGGGCGAGGGCCTGTATTATTACGCGGGCGACAGGGATTTTGACGCGCTGCAGGAAACTATGCTGGACCCCGGCGAGCCTGTGGCTGTGCTGCACACCAGTGCCAACGGTTATTTTTACTACGTGCAGGCAGTAAATTACAGCGGTTGGGTGAGCAAGTATAATGTAGCCATGACCGATAAGAACACCTGGAGCAGCTTTGTGAAGCCGCAGAAGTTTCTGGTTGTTACCGATGCTGAATATAACCTGAAAACGGACGGCGAGCAGGTGCTGTACCAGCAGGGGGCGCGCCTGCCGGTTGACAGTATGCAGAGCGATACCTATACGGTAATTGCACCGGTGCGCACAAAAACAGGCCTGCTGCAGAAGCAGAAGCAGAAGCTGCTGGTGCCGAAGGCTGCCTCTGCCGTGCATTACGGCTATTTGCCCTATACCAGCAATAATCTGCTTAATTCCGCCTTCAAATTTTACGGCAAGCCTTATGGCTGGGGCGGCTTGAAAAACAGCGTGGACTGCTCAAGCCTGGTGTTCAATGCTTACCGCACTGTGGGCATTGTGCTGCCGCGTAATGCCGACCAGCAGGAGTTGACCGCAGGCACGAAGAAAAAGCTCAGCGGCAGCGCACAGGAACGCGCCACCGTTATCAGCAAGCTGATGCCGGGTACAGCGCTTTATATGGACGGCCACTGCCTGATGTATATCGGCAACATCAACCAGACACCGTACACGATTCACGCGCTAGGCTCTTATTTTTCCAAGGGCCGCCTGATGCGCGAGATGAAGGTGCTGGTGAGCGATTTGTCGTTGCAGCGCGCCAGCGGCAATACCATGCTTAACGAATTGCAGACTGCAATAGAATATAAATAATGATAGGAGAGTTTAAGATATGTTAAACCAATTTCAATGTACCGCAGCGGAGTTCAACGCTGCAGCCTATAATGATGCGGACAGTATTGTCCTCTTTCTGTGTAAGGAATGTGCGGCAGCTATCGACAAGCTGGAGCTGCCGGAGGCAGCAGCCAAGGCGGCGATGGCGTACACCGCACAGCACGATGATATTTATGACGCAGGCAGCGTAACCACACTGGTGCTGCCGCAGGGTGAAGGTTTGCTGACACTGCTTTTGGCAGGCTGTGGCGAGGGCAAGGACTGCAAGCCGAACAATTTCCGTAAGGCTGCCGGCGCTGCTGCCCGCGCTTTGCACAAGGCTAAGGCGCAAAAGGCTGTACTGGCTGCGCCTATCCTGCTGAACGCCGAACGCAGCAAAAATCTGCAGGCGCTTGTTGAAGGCCTGTACCTCGGCGCGTACACCTTCAACCGCTTCAAGAGTGAAGCAAAGCAGGCACCGCTGTGCGAGGCTGCCGTGCTGAGTGCTGTGCCAGAGGCGGCGGAAATCATTAACGCTGCGGAAATCTCTGCGGAAGCAGTGTGCTATGCACGTGATCTGGTGAATAACCCCGGTAACGTGGTAACACCGCAAACCATGGCCGATGATGCCTTGAAGCTGGGGCAGGAGCTGCCGCTGGAAATTACTATTATGGACGAAACCCTGATGGAGGCAAGAGGCATGCATGCACTGCTGGCAGTAGGTCAGGGCAGTCATAACCCTCCGTGCCTCGTTGCCTTGCGCTACAACGGCAACGGTGACGCTCCCTATACAGCCTTTGTAGGCAAGGGCATCACCTTCGACAGCGGCGGTATTTCCATTAAGCCTGACGATAACATGGGCGAGATGAAGGACGACATGACAGGTGCAGGCGCTGTACTTGGCGCTATGCGTGCCATCGCACGTTTGGGCCTGAAATGCAACGTTATCGGTGTACTGGCCTGTGCGGAGAATATGCCTGACGGCAAGGCGCAACGCCCCGGCGACATCGTGCGTGCAGCCAACGGCAAGACCATCGAGGTTGTTTCCACCGATGCGGAAGGACGCATGGTGCTGGCGGACGCAGTCTGGTATGCCTGCCAAATGGGTGCAAAAAAGGTTGTTGATATAGCAACGCTCACCGGTGCGGTAATCATCGCCCTGGGCAACGAAACCAGCGGTATTGTGGCCAATGATGACGAGCTGGTAGAGCAGATTAAGCTGGCAGGTCGCATGGCCGGTGAAAACTACTGGCAGCTGCCTTCCCTGCCTGAATGCAAGGAAGCTATCAAGAGCGACGTTGCGGACCTGCTCAACAGCGCAGGACGTGCCGGCGGCTGCATCACCGGCGGTCTGTTCATCGGCGAATTCGTCGACAAGGATATCCCGTGGGCGCATCTTGATATCGGCGGCACCTCCACCGCAACTAAGACCGATGGCTTCAAGGTCAAGGGAGGTACTGCCTTTGGCACTATGACGCTTATCAAGCTGGCAGGTATGCTGTAATGGCTGCGCAGCTTGTAGATTTACATTTGCACAGCACCTTCAGCGACGGACGCTACACGCCGACCATGCTGGTGGATGAGGCCGTGGCTAAAGGCATCGGCGTAATCGCCATCACCGACCATGATTCGTGGAACGGTATAGCAGAGGCGCGCGAGGCGGCGAAGCGCTACGGCGGACGCATCCGCGTCCTCACCGGCGTGGAGCTGGGAACGCAGTACGAGGATGATGCCGTGCATATTTTAGGCTATCACGTTTCCATGGACTGTGAAGCGCTGCATAATAAAATGGACGAAATGCGCCATGCGCGCGAGCACCGTTTATATGCCATGCTGGAGAAGCTGGAAAAATTGGGTTACGATGTGGAGGTAGAAGCCTGCGACCCCAAGAACAGAGCAGTGGGCCGTCCGCATGTGGCCAAGGCGCTGGTGGCCAAGGGCTATTTTGCTACCGTGCAGGAAGTTTTCGACGCACTGCTGCACCGTGGCGGACCGGCGTATGTGCCGCAGCCCAAGCTCTCTCCGCAGGAGGCAGTGGCGCTGATTCACGAGGCAGGCGGTATCGCTGTGTTAGCACATCCCTCGGAGCTGGTGGATAAAACTCTGCCCGAGCGCTTGCTTGCCGCAGAACCGTTTGACGGCATCGAGGTGTGGCACCCCAGCGCTGATGCACAGGCGCAAGCCCATTGGCTGGCGCTGGCCAAGCAGCGTGGACTGCTGGTGAGCGGCGGCAGTGACTTTCACGGAATCCCTGACCGTTTCCCCACAAAGCTGGGAATCTGGCAGGTGCAATATGATGATGTTAAGGGTGTAATAGAATGGAAGTAGTTGCTTTTGTAGGACCAAGCGGCACAGGCAAGAGCCACCATGCCATCGGCGTGGCCTTTGACAACCGCTGTGACGCTATTATTGACGACGGCCTGCTGATTAAGGGCACCAAAATTCTGGCAGGCACCTCCGCCAAGAACGAAGACAACAGAATACAGGCCGTAAAGCGTGCCATCTTCACCGACGAAGGACACGCGCAGGCGGTGCGTGAGGCGCTGGCGACCAGCAACATTCATCGTCTGCTGATTATCGCTACCTCGGACAATATGATCAACAAGATTATCGGCAGGCTGAAGCTGGATAAGCCGGTTAAGACAGTGTATATCAACCAAATTGCCAGCAAGGCCGAAATCAAGAAGGCCCGCCATGCGCGTCTGCAGGAGGGCAAACATATCGTGCCGGTGCCGACGATTGAGCTGAAGCCTCATTTCACAGGCTATTTTGCCGATTTGCCCTATAATATTTTTTCCAGCCAGCGCAAGCAGGAGAAGGATGCGGACCGTTCTATCGTACGTCCTTCGTTCAGCTTTTACGGCAAGCTGCTGATTTCCGACAGCGCGCTGGAGGATATTATCAAAATTATCGGGCGCAAGCTGGAGGGCGTGGAGCGCATCACATCGATTAAGGTGCGCCGCCGCAGTGACAACAGCAAGGGTATTGTTATCAGTGTAGAGGTTGTGCTGTATTACGGTGTCAAGCTCTTTGCCGTTACCAAGCAGTTCCAGGCGAAGATTAAGGAAAAAATTGAGTATATGACGGCCATGAAGGTGAATAACGTGAATGTTTCTATTCGCAGCCTGGCTGTGAAGAAGTGAATAGAGCTGTCGCATGCTTTACCCTCGCAAGGTTTCCTGCGGGGGATTTTGTTTGTTGATACTTTGGGTTAATTCAACTTCTTTCATAACTGAAAGAAGTTGGAAGAAAGGTTCGCGCTTTTTGTAAAGCGCGGCAAAACAAAAACTTTTTCAGGAGAAAAAGTTTTACCAAAAAGCTCTCTTAATCGGGTCGCTTTGCTGTTACTAGCGCTTGTTCTTAATTCTTTTAAATGTTCTTTTTTCACGGTATTGACTACATGAAGAAAAACAATATTATCGTTTCCGAAGAAGAAAAGAAAAAAATAATGGATTTGGTGAACGCTAACAAAGATACTATTTACGCAGATTGCAGAGAGCAGGCTGCTTACGAAGAAGGCGAAGACTATGAGGAGTAAAACACTAAAACCGAGCACTCACTAACGTGGGTGCTTTTTATTTTCCGGCATGCGAAGGTATACCGTTTTTTCTATGTTCAAAATCAGGAATAAAATCCTAATTTTATATAAAAAATGCTAAAGTTTGGATTTCATTCCAAACTTTTAGGGGAAATAGAAAAAATTTGGAATGCGTTCCAAGTTTTCTTGCGTTTATAACAGGTTTGCTTTACAATATAAGTAAGAGGTGATAACTATGCAGCTTATTCCAAGAAAAGAATATCTTGACTGGTTATGTCGCTGGCAGGATAAACAAATCATAAAAGTAGTATCCGGTGTACGCCGTTGCGGAAAATCAACCCTGTTTACGCTGTTTAAACAGAACTTGCTTAAGCAGGGGGTAGATGAAAAACAAATTATCAGCATCAACTTTGAAGCAATGGAATTTGAAGCCTTACGGGACTATCATACTTTGTATCAATATATAAATGACCACCTGCAGCAGGACTGCAAAAACTATATTTTTTTAGATGAGGTACAGCATTGCACGGAATATCAAAAAGCTGTCGACAGCCTGTTCATTAAAGATAATTGCGATATATATCTTACAGGTTCCAACGCTTATTTTATGTCCGGAGAGCTGGCAACCGTTCTTTCCGGCAGATACGTTGAACTAAAGATGCTGCCGCTGTCATTTAAAGAATTTGTATCTTCTTTTGCTCCGGAAAATGTTGAGATAAGCATACAGGAAAAGTTTAATTTATACCTGAATTATGGTTCCTTTCCTTTTCTGGCACGTTACAATAGCTTTGACAGTGATGCTTATAATTATCTGCGCGATGTATATAATACAATTATTCTCAATGATATAGTAAAACGTCTGAAGATTACTGATGTGAACGCATTAGATAAGGTAACAAAATTTATCGCTGATAATATCGGTAATATTGTTTCTATAAACAAAATTGCGAATACCTTAAAATCCGGTGGCAAGAGTATAGACAACAAGACTGTTGAGAAGTATTTGCAGGGGTTGGTAGATGCTTTGTTTTTATATAAAGCTCCGCGCTTTAACATCAAAGGAAAGCAACTACTTACCAATATGCCTAAATATTATATTGTCGATATTGGTATGCGCAATATCCTGATACGTAATAAAGAAAGCGATATAGGTCATATCATAGAAAATCTTGCCTATCTGGAGTTGTTGCGACGTGGTTATGAGGTATATGTAGGAGATATTGATAAAGGTGAGGTTGACTTTGTAGCCATTAAAAACAACCAGACAGAATATTACCAGATATCTGCCACTACGTTAAACCCTGATACATTAGCAAGAGAGTTGGCACCGCTACAAAGCGTACAGGATAATTATCCAAAATATCTTTTGACACTTGACGAGCTTTTTGGCGAAGCTAATTATAATGGAATACAAAAGAAAAACCTGATAAAATGGTTGCTTGAATGAGAGATATACAAGCTTGCCTCCAAGCTGACAGCATAACAATTTTATTCCATATATATTATAAATTTCACCCGTTCTTCACAGCAGCTCGTGCCTTGCACTTCGCTGCTGTTTTTTTATGCGTCCCGATATGCTATAATATATAATGTATAATTAGCTTTACTGCAATGAGCGTTACAGCCTCAGCGGAATAAATTCCGCTACGGCCTGCAGCGCTTATTTACCAGCAATAAGGAGTGATAAGCATGAAGATAAAATCTGTCGCACTTTTGGGAGCAGGAGCCGTAGGCTCTTATATAATCTGGGGGCTTAGTAAGCTCCCAGATATCAGATTCGGCATTATCGCCGAAGGCAGACGTGCTGCGCGTTTGCGTGACGAGGGCTGCAGCATCAACAACGTTACCTATCATCCGCAGGTGTGGAGCCCGCAGGAGGCCAAGGGCGTAGATCTTTTGATTGTCGCTTTAAAATATGGCGCTCTGCCCGGCGCGTTGGCAAGCATCCGCGAGGCAGTAGGCCCCCATACTACTGTCATGAGCCTGATGAACGGCGTTGACAGCGAGGAGATTATTGCCGGCGTTGTCGACAGCAAGCAGATTCTGCCTGCTCTGATTAAGATTGCGTCGCGTCACGAGGGCAACGGCGTGCGTTTCAACCCGGAAAAGACTATCGGTATTGTTTTCGGCGAAGCGCAGGCACCGTTTGAGAGTGAGCGTGTGCTGGCGATTGAAGCGCTTATGCGCAACGCCGATATCCATATCCGCCATACGGATTGCATTAATGAAGAAATCTGGTGCAAGTTCCGCCTGAACGTCTGCAACAATCTGCCGCAGGCTGTGATTGGCGCAGGTCTTGGTTGCTATCAGGACAGCGAGCATATGCGTGCTATTAAGGAAGGTCTGCGCCGTGAGCTGGAGGCCATCGCCGCCGCCAAGGGCATTGATATGAGCAAATGTTCCGCAAGCTCCGGCCGTAGCAGCGCCGTTCCGCCATCTGTACGCTATTCCACGCTGCAGGATCTGGACGCAGGCAGACACACCGAGATAGATATGTTCTCCGGTGCTCTGATGGCGATGGGCAAGGAGCTGGGGATTCCCACTCCCTACAACGAATATACCTATCATATTATCAAAGCGTTGGAGGAAAAGAACGATGGCCTGTTCGATTACTCCGGACAAAACAAAGAAAATACCTGCGCGCGTTGAGTGCGCATTAAAGGAGGCAGAAAGCAGATGAAGAATTTGCTGACGATTGCCGGCAGTGATTCCAGCGGCGGCGCCGGAATCCAGGCCGATTTAAAAACCTTTGCCGCTCATGGCACCTTCGGTATGAGCGTCATTACCGCCGTTACGGCACAAAACACCTGTGGTGTTACCGCAGTACAGAATATTGACTGTGATATCGTTGAAGCGCAGATTTCTGCCGTTTTTGACGATATCCGTGTGGACGCAGTGAAAATAGGCATGGTATCGCAGCCGGAGATTATCCGTACGATTGCCGCCTGCCTGCGCCGTTATCAGCCGCGCATTATCGTGGTGGACCCAGTGATGATCTCCAAAAGCGGTTATCCGCTGCTGGCACCGGAGGCCTGCGAAACGCTGATTAAGGAGCTGCTGCCGTTGGCTACACTGGTTACGCCCAACCTGCCGGAAGCAGAGGCGATTACCGGCATGCAGGTTACGGAAAAGGCGCAGATGCGCGCCGTTGCGGAAAAAATTGTTGCTCTGGGTGCGAAGGCTGTGCTCGTAAAGGGCGGTCATTTGAGCGACACGGCGGATGATTTACTCTTTGACGGCAGCACGGAAACATGGTTCCCCGGCAAGCGCATTCCTACGAAGAATACGCATGGCACAGGCTGTACGCTCTCGAGCAGTCTGGCGGCAAATCTGGCCAAGGGACTGGAGCTGACGGATGCGGTACGCGCCTCCAAGGCCTACGTTACCGAAGCTATCGAGCATGGCATCGAACTGGGCAGCGGCTGCGGACCGACGCATCATTTTGTTGATTTATACAGAAAGGCTGGTATCTTAGACTAATGGATTTAAAAAATACTTTTGGCGAGCTGGTTGACAAGCTGCGTAAGGCAAGACCTGTCATCCACGAAATTACTAATTACGTTACAGCGGAAAGCTGTGCAGACGCTGCGCTGGCAGCAGGTGCATCCCCGGTGATGGCCGATGAGCCGGAGGAGGTTATTGAAATTACTGCCGGTGCCGACGCACTGGTGCTAAATCTCGGTACGCTGAGCTTTAATAAGCAAATTGCTATGGAGCGTGCGGCGCAGGCGGCCAAAACCAAGGGCATCTCCGTAGTGCTGGACCCCGTTGGCGTAATGGCTTCTACCGTACGTCTGAACTTCGCGCTGAAGCTGCTGAACGCAGGCTATATTGACATCGTGCGTGGCAACCACAGCGAATGCCAGGCGCTGCTGCTGGGTGCAACCGGCGGCCGTGGCGTAGACAACATGGAGCAGGGAACCGAAGAAGGCGAAGCACTGCGCACCGCTAAGGACGCTGCTGCCAAATTCGGCTGCGTGTTCGCTGTTACCGGCCCGATTGACAATATCAGCAACGGTAAGCAGGCTGTTGTGCTGAACAATGGTCACCCGCTGCTGCAGGATATCACCGGCAGCGGCTGCATGACTACTACCTTAGTTGCCTGCTGCGCCGCTATTACCAAGGATATGCTCGTTGCTGCAGCACTGGGCGTTGTCATTATGGGCCAGAGCGCTGAGCTGGCAGCCAACTTCCTTGAGAAGAAGGACGGCCCCGGCATGTTCAAGGTGCGCCTGATTGACGCTATTTATCATGTAACTACGAAGTGGAATCTGGTAAACCTGAAGCCGGAGGAAAAGGTGTCCTGATGAAAGCACAGCCTGATTACAGTATTTATCTAGTTACGGACGAAAGCTGCCTGCAGGGCAGGGCGCTTGTTGACTGCGTACGTGAGGCGCTCGAGGGCGGCGTAACGCTGGTGCAGTACCGTGCCAAAACAGCATCTAGCGCGGAGATGTATAATGAAGCGCTGCAGCTGAAGGCACTGTGCGACAGCTATAAGGTGCCGCTGATTATCAACGACCGTCTGGATATCGCTATGGCGGTAGGCGCAGCAGGCGTACACCTAGGGCAGGACGACCTTCCCTGCGCTGCGGCACGCAGGATTTTAGGCGAGGAATACCTCATCGGCGTTTCGGCGCACAATCCGGCGGAGGCTAGAGCGGCGCTGCAAAGCGGTGCGGATTACCTTGGCTGCGGCGCTGTCTTCGGCACTGCTACGAAGGCAGACGTCAAAAAGCTGGGTACTGATGGTTTAGCGGCAATCTGCAAGGCTAAGGGATTGCCTGTTGTCGGCATTGGCGGCGTAACTGCGGACAATTACCGCGAGGTGCGTGCGGCAGGTGCTGACGGCGCAGCCATAGTCAGCGGCATACTGGCTCAGCCTGATATCCGCGCTACGGTAAAAGCGATTGCCAAGGTAAGCCAGGAGTTTGCCAAATAATAAACGTTATCACAAACGTTCCTTTTCAATAAAATTATGGTCATCTTTCATGGTGGCCATTTTTGCATTATGGCTGATTTTCCGAATTATTTTTAGTTAAAACTAAAAAATGTTCACTAATATGCCTATATTTATCTCTATCCATATTGGATAAAACGCCGAAGTGTGTTAAAATAGATACATAAATAGCAAGTATTCACCTCAAAAAATTACATTGGAGGCCGTGTATATGAGTAACATTAGAAGACTTTTTGTAGAAAAGAAGGATGCCTTTGCTGTTGAAGCACATGGCTTGCTGGCAGACCTGCGCAACAACCTTGGTATGAGCAATCTTACCGGTATGCGTATTGTCAATCGCTATGACGTGATGGGCCTGAGCGATGAGGAATTCGCTATGGCTAAGCAGCTGGTGCTGTCCGAGCCGCCTGTCGACAATGTCGTAGAGGAGGAGCTGCCGCTGGCTGCAGGCGAGGCTGCTTTTGCCGTAGAGCTGCTGCCAGGTCAGTACGATCAGCGCGAGGATTTTGCCGAACAATGTATCCAGCTGATTACCCAGAAGGAGCGCCCGATGGTTGCTGCCGCTAAGGTATATGTGCTGGAAGGCGAGCTGACTGCGGAAGAAGTTGAAAAAATCAAGGCTTACTGCATCAACCCGATTGAAGCACGTGAGGCTGAGCAGGCTAAGCCCGAAACCCTCATCAGCACCTGCGAGGAGCCGGAAAAGGTTAAATCCGTTACCGGTTTCCTGACCATGTCCAAAGACGAAGCAGAAGCACTGCGTCAATCCATGGGCCTGGCTATGAGCCTGGATGATTTGCTGTGGTGCCAGAAATACTTCAATGAAGAACACCGCGAGCCGACTATTACCGAAATCCGTGTGCTGGATACCTACTGGTCCGACCACTGCCGTCATACCACCTTCATGACGCAGATTGAGGATGTAGATATCGTTCCCGGTACCTTTACCCAGCCTGTACAAGAGGCTTATGACAAATATATGGCTGCCCGTGATGAGGTTTACGGTGAAGACACCGAGCGTCCGGTAACCCTGATGGACATTGCCGTAATCGGCATGAAGAAGCTGCGTAAGGAAGGCAAGCTGGCTGACCTTGACCAGTCCGAAGAAATCAACGCATGCTCTATCGTTGTGCCTATCGAAATCGACGGCAAAACCGAAGAGTGGCTGGTAATGTTCAAAAACGAAACCCATAACCATCCGACAGAAATCGAACCGTTCGGCGGCGCTGCTACCTGCCTCGGCGGTGCAATCCGCGATCCGCTGTCCGGCCGTTCCTATGTATATCAGGCTATGCGTGTAACCGGCAGTGCCGACCCGCGCACCCCGATCAGCGAAACCCTGCCCGGCAAGCTGCCTCAGCGCAAGATTACCATCGGCGCAGCTGCAGGCTACAGCTCCTACGGCAACCAGATTGGTCTGGCAACCGGCCATGTACAGGAATACTATCATGATAAATTTGTTGCGAAGCGTATGGAAATCGGCGGCGTAATCGGCGCTGCTCCCCGCAGTGCAGTTCGCCGTGAGCGTCCCGCTGCCGGCGATATCGTAGTGCTGTTGGGCGGCAAAACCGGCCGTGACGGCTGCGGCGGTGCAACCGGTTCCTCTAAGGAGCACACCGTTGACTCCCTCATGAGCTGCGGCGCTGAGGTACAGAAGGGCAATCCTCCGACCGAACGCAAAATCCAACGTTTGTTCCGCAACCCTGCCGTAACCGCAATGATCAAACGCTGCAATGACTTCGGTGCAGGCGGTGTATCCGTTGCTATCGGCGAGCTGACCGACGGTCTTGTTATTGACCTCGACAAGGTTCCCAAGAAATACGAAGGCCTGGACGGCACCGAGCTGGCTATCTCCGAATCTCAGGAGCGTATGGCTGTTGTTATCGCTGCCGCTGACCGCGATGCCTTCATCAAATATGCTGACGAAGAAAACCTGGAGGCAACTGTTGTTGCCGACGTTACCGAAGAACCGCGCCTGGTTATGTTCTGGCGTGGCGATAAAATTGTTGACCTGTCCCGCGCTTTCCTCGATACCAACGGTGTTGCACAACACACCAATATCGTAGTAAGCGAAGAAAAAGAGGACAACGTATTCGAGCAGGTTCCTGCCGAAGTAACCTCTGCTGCTGACCTTGAGGCTGCATGGCTGGCTAACCTCGGCCGTCTGAATGTCTGCAGCGAAAAGGGCCTGTCCGAGCGCTTTGACAGCACCATCGGCCGCGGCACCGTAATGATGCCGTTCGGCGGCAAAACCCAGCTCACTCCAAGCGAGGGTATGGTAGGCCGCATCCCTGTGCTGCACGGCAACACCACCGCAGCCAGCGTAATGGCCTGCGGCTATAACCCGAACGTTGCCTGCTGGAGCCCGTTCCACGGCGCAATGTATGCTGTAACTGAATCCGTAGTTCGTGCCGTAGCTCTGGGTGCTGATCCCGCTAAGCTGCGCCTGACTCTGCAGGAATACTTCCCCAAGCTGCATGATGCCAACAGCTGGGGCCAGCCGTTCAGCGCACTGCTGGGCGCTTTCACCACACTTGATGCTCTTGACCTGCCGGCAATCGGCGGCAAAGACAGCATGAGCGGTACCTTCATGGACAAAACCGTTCCGCCGACACTCGTTTCCTTCGCTGTAGGCGTAATCGACGGCAACAAGGCTGTATCTGCCGACTTCAAGGCAGCAGGCGACAAGGTAATCTTCCTGTCCTGCCCGCGCAACAGTGCAGAAGTTCTGGATTTTGCAGCGCTGAAGAAAAACCTGGCCGCTGTAAACAAGGCTATGGAAGCAGGCAAGATCGCTGCTGCTGCCGCTGTTAAAGAGGGTGGCGTAGCTGCACTGGTAACCACCATGAGCCTGGGCAACGAGCTTGGCTTTGAATTCATCAAACCGTTCCACGATACCGACAGCCTCTTCACTCTGCAGCCCGGTGGCATGGTCCTCGAGCTGGCAGCCGGCGTAGAACCGGAAGAGCTGTTCGAAGGATTGGATTACATGCTGCTCGGCCACACTACTGCGGAAGCAGGCATCACCATCAACGATACCAAGATTGACGCTGCGAAAGCCTTTGCCGCATACCGCGAGCCGCTGCTAGGCATCTTCCCGGACGGCACTCCGAAGGCAGAGGAGCCTGCTGACATCGCAATGCCGCTGTACAAGAGCGAGCTGACTTTGACCGCTCCGGTGAATATCGCTAAACCGCGCGTATTCATTCCCGTATTCCCCGGCAACAACTGCGAATACGACAGCGCCCGTGCTTTTGAAGCTGCAGGTGCCGAAGCTAACACCTTCATCGTGCGCAACCTTACCGCTGCTGCTATCGAAGAATCCGTAGAAGCAATGGTTAAATATATCAACAACTCCCAGATTGTGATGATCCCCGGTGGCTTCAGCGCCGGTGACGAGCCTGACGGCAGCGGCAAGTTCATCGCTACTATGTTCCGCAACCCGCGCATCAAGGAAGCAATCAGCGACCTCTTGGAAAACCGCGATGGCCTGATGCTGGGTATCTGCAACGGCTTCCAGGCATTGATTAAGCTTGGCCTCGTTCCGTACGGCGATATCCGCGACATGACCAGCGATGCACCGACTCTGACCTTCAACAACATCGGCCGCCATATTTCCCAGATTGTTACCACCAGAGTTGTTTCCAACAAATCTCCGTGGTTCAGCCTGTGCGAGCCCGGCGAAGAGCATGCAGTTGCCGTATCCCACGGCGAAGGCCGCTTCTACGCTCCGGAAAGCACTATTAAAGAGCTGTTCACTAACGGCCAGGTTGCTACCCAGTATGTAAATGCTCAAGGCGTACCGACCATGAACACTCCGTTCAACCCGAACGGCAGCCTGTACGCTATCGAAGGCATCACCAGCCCCGACGGACGTATCCTCGGCAAGATGGGCCACAGCGAGCGCTTTGCTCCGGGCCTGTTCCGTAACATTGCTGGCGACAAGGATCAGAAGATTTTCCTGTCCGGCGTAAGCTACTTCAAATAAGCTGAGGCTTAAAACCGACACAATAAAACGCTCTGCTGACCGTAAGGTTGGCAGAGCGTTTCTTTATCTTTATATGCGTATATTTTGGCTATCCTCAAAAACCGTACATAACTGTACAAACCGTACAAACGCAAGCTGGGCAAGGCTTTGCGCGCGTACGGTTTTTGATATGTGTCGAAAAGTGTTAAGTTCCCTAACATATTCGTGTAAAAATACGTGAAAAAATGCTCTTTTTTTACACTAAACTACACGAATAGCAAAAACGCCTCAAATACGCTGAAAATGAGAGGCGATTTTAGACTACACAAGATTGTTATCATATACTCAGAGCATTTGCCAAAACCACTCCCACAGGAGTATAATATACATAAAAGAAGAAAGAGGTGAGCCTTATGCTGCGCAAGCTATATCACGGTTCCAGGGACATTATCAAAAAGCCTGTCTATGGCTACGGTAAAAAATATAACGACTACGGCCTCGGCTTTTACTGCACCGAGGATATCAATATGGCGAAGGAATGGGCAGCAACGTCCAACCAGAATGGCTACGCCAACTGCTATGAGCTGGACTGCAGCGATTTAAAGATTCTAAACCTGAATGCAGAGCAGTTCTGCATCCTGCACTGGCTGACGATTTTGCTGCAGAACAGGGAATTCGACACGCCATCAGGCCTTGCGTATGAAGCGAAGACTTATCTTCTGGAAAACTTCAAGGTCGATTACTCTGCCTATGATGCTATAATCGGTTATCGTGCGGATGACAGCTATTTTTCCTTTGCACAGGATTTCATCAACGGTACGATATCTTATCGCCAGCTGAACAATGCCATGCATCTGGGGAAGCTGGGGCAGCAATTCGTACTGAAGAGCCGTAAAGCCTTCTCCCTGATTAAGTTTACAGGCTATGAGCTGGCAGAGCACACTGAATGGTTTGACAAGAAGAATAAGCGTGACAAGAGCGCCCGCCGTGAGTATTTCAGCACGGAACGTAACAAGCGCCAACGCGGTGATATCTATATTACACAGATTATGGACGAGGAGATGAAAAGCGATGATGCACGCCTACGATAAGCTATATCTTGATAAAGCGCGCACATCTCTTGCCCGTATGCTGGATTTCGCTGTCTACGATTTGCATTATGACATCAGCGAATTCTTTGAGCTTTTTCTCGCTTCCGGTATCGCCAGACGCTTCGAGCAGGGGGATTTCACTATTCTCGCAGGTATGTCTGGCGTGGAGCTTGCCTATACGGTTTTAGAGAACGTGGGACTGGCGCAGGAGCGCATTAAGCCTGATTATCCGGTCAACCGCAGTGAGGAATATTGGACAGGCTGGGCGCTGGCCTACTACCAGTGGCAGACGGCGCTGAGCTTTGCGGAGATTAACCGCTACGTACCTATTAAAACTGTGCAGAGCCTGTACAATCCTTATCATGAGATGGATATCCGCCATTTTACGGAGAAGATGACGGAGCTTTATAAAGAAGCGAAAAAGGATACGAACCTGAAGCTGTTGCGCCAGAGGGCAGAGCTGACGCAAAGGGAGCTGGCAGAGCTGGCAGAGGTTCCGCTGCGCACTGTGCAGCAGTATGAGCAGCGACAGAAGAATATTAACCGCGCGCAGGCAGAAACGCTTGCCAGAATAGCCAAACAGCTTTATTGTAATATTGAGGATTTACTGGAGAAGGTCTAAACAACTAAATACCGTACACAACAAATAAAACCGTACAGCCCCAAAGCCTTATGCAGCAAGGGTTTGTACGGTTTTTAGAGAGCGCTCAGCCCTTATAGAAAAAATAGCTGATGAGTGCCACCTGCAGGAAGAAGATGAGCGGTACGCCGAAGATGAACTTCAAATGCTGTGTCTTATGGTGGAAAAGCTGCATGGCGATAAATGCGCCTGCGCTGCCGCCGAGCGCTGCCAAAACCAGCAGCACTATTTCCGGTACACGCCAGCTATGCAGCTTGGCGAAGGCTTTATCCGCACCGTAGACGACAAAGGCGGTGCAGTTGATGAAGATCAGGTAATAATATAAAAAGCTGTGCATGGTTCATACCCTCACTTTTTCCTGTTCAGCTGCTTTACTCCAGCAGCTTGGCGATATCCGGCAGGGGAGCGACGCTGCGCTTTAAAATGCCGTGCATATAGGCAATGGCAATGCCATAGTTGGTCATGGGCACGTTCTGCGCTGCAGCACGCTCGCTGCGGCTTTGCATTTCGCGTTCGTTGAGCATGCAGCCGCCGCAATGCACTACAAGTTTATATTGTGACAGGTCAGTGGGGAATTCCGTGCCGCTGCTGAAGCAAAATTCAGGCTCCGCTTTGGTGAAGCTGCGAATCCAGCCGGGAAGCTTTACTGTGCCTATGTCCTGACATTGGCGGTGGTGCGTGCAGCCCTCGCTGATGAGTATCTTATCGCCATCCTTTAATGTATCGAGCACACGCACAGCCTCTACGGCTGTGCTGAGTGTGCCCTTGTAGCGCGCCATGAGGATGGAGAAGGATGTGAGCGGAACGGTGGGCGGCACAATTTTGCTGACTGCGCCGAAGGCCTGACTGTCGGTTACGACGAGCTTTGGCGGGAAGGCAAGGCGTGCCAGTGCTTCCGCCAGCTCGCTTTCCTGTACGGTTACGGCTATGCCCTTGTTATCGAGCACGTTGCGCAGTACCTGCTGCTGCGGCAGAATGAGTCTGCCCTTAGGGGCGGCGCTGTCAATCGGCGTTACGAGCACTACGATGTCACAGGGCTTGATTAAATCGCCAAGCAGCTGGCGTTCTACCTCACGCGGGCGCAAAGCGGCGATAGCCTCCTTCAGCTCGTTGATGTTGCGGTTGGCAAGGGCGCTGACGAGGAAGCATTGCTTGGTAAGCTTCATGGCCTCCATGGTGAGCAGTGCCTGGCGCATTTCGTCCAAAAGCTCCACTTTGTTCAGTACGAGGATGGAAGGCAGCTTTTTCGCCTGCAGCTGCTGCCACAGTGCTTTATCCGCCTCACCAATGCCTACGCTGGCGTCTACTACGAGCAAAGCAATGTCGCACTTACCAAGCACCTGCTGAGCCTTGGCGATGCGCTGCGCGCCCAGTTCGCCTTCATCGTCAAGGCCAGGGGTGTCGATAATCATTACGGGGCCGAGGGGCAAAAGCTCCATAGCCTTATATACAGGGTCGGTAGTAGTGCCCTTTTGTTCGCTGACAATGGCAAGCTCCTGACTCGTGATAGCATTAATCAGGCTGGACTTGCCGGCGTTACGCTTACCGAAAATACCGATGTGGATACGCTCGGCAGCGGGAGTTGTATTCAATGACATAGTGGGTTCTCCTTTGTATGTATATGTAATTGTGATAATCACATGGTGTATCAAAGCTAAGATTTATGAATAGGGAAATGGAATGTCGTGCAGGGAATAAAAATTACAGCGAATAAGTGTCTGGAACCACCGAAGGGGCGCAATGTCTGAGCGCTATGCAAACTCATATTGCAGAATCTTTTGGCTTCGCGCGAGTTTTGCGCCGCTTCGTCTTGGTTCCACACGAAATGAGTGACCGTAATTTTTTCTGACCGGAGGGACATTTTGTTTCCCGTAGTAAAAATTCTTTGTACTTCCAATATCTCCTTCTTTTAGATAGCAAAAAGGCTGCAGCACTTTCGCACTGCAACCTCATTGTTGCAAATTATTTCACAAGCTCCATTTTGGGGTTAGGATTGTATTTGCGGCCAGCCTTAGCGCAATCCTTGCCGTCAACCTTAACGATATCAGCAGTGTAGTTGATGTTGCCGTCGAAGAAGGAAGAGCCTACAGCATAGGTATCAACCGGTACGCCCATTTCCTCAAACGCTGCTACGCGCTCAGCGTCAAAGCCGCCGGAAGCGATAATCTTAACGTGGTTGAAGCCTTCGGCATCCAGCGCACGGCGAACATTGCAAACAAGCTCCTTGCAAACACCGGTCGGTTTAAAGGTACCGATCTGAGTCCACAGGCTCTTGTCAACCATGCTGCCAGAGGTATCCAGACGCACACCTGCGAGCTTTTTGCCCAGCTTGCGGGCCACAGCCAGTGAAGTATTTACGCAGTCGTTGTCAAAGTCAACCAGAGCGATACGTGCGATAGACGGATCAACATATTTATCAAATGCTTCGGTAGCAGCAACAGTGTCACCCTTATAGGAAGCAATCAATGCATGGGGGATAGTGCCCAAACCTTTGCCGCCTGCTGCCAGAGCATTGGCATCGGTAGAAAAGCCGTGGATGCCGCCAACTAAAGCTGCATAGCCGTCGGATTCCTGAGTCTGGTAAATATCATAGCGTGCAGGGAAGAAAAGCACCGGCTTGCCGTTGGCAGCCTTCACTACGCGGCGAACATTGGTAGCAATGCGGCTCTGGCGTGCCAGAATACCCAGATAGATGGTTTCCAGATGCGCAAAGTCGGCATAATCGCCTTCGATAGTCATAACGGTTTCCCATTCATCAACCTCTTCGCCGTCACGCAGGGAATGAATTTCGATAGTTTCCGGATGGAAAGCGCATTGACGAATCAGAGCAATGACCTCGTCGGTACCGCAAACAACAACATGGTCACGAGCGAACACCTGCATCAGCACGCGCGGATGGTAATTATCACCGTTTAAGATTTCTTCGGAACGCATAAAATATGCGTCAGTATAGTAACCTTCTTTAATTTTTTCTACAGGAAAGCTAAAGCTTTCAACAGGTCTTCTTGTAGTCATTTGACGAGCCTCCCAAAAATTTCTCACGAATTTTACTCTTTGCGAGAACATTAACTATTGATTGTAGTTAAAAATATGATACAATATAAAGGCTATGATAGCAAGCCTTTTTCGCAAAAAAATTCCGATTAGCTATATTTCCGATACAATATAGATGGTGATACATATGCACGAAACACGAAAAAAATATACTGTGCTCCTGCTTTCGGCACCCATAGGCTCCGGACACAGACTGGCAGCCGAAGCGTTGGAGCAGGCCTTCGCCGACCGTCCGGAGGTTGAGGTCATCCACGGCAACATCTTCGACTTCTTCCCGCAGTTTCTGGGCAAGGCCTTTCTCGGCACCTACCTGTGGATTTTAAAATGCTGCCCGTGGCTTTATAAGCTGGCCTACAGCTGGGGCAATAAGCAGGGCGGCTCCTTATGGCTGCGTGAGCTTTTAAACCGCCTCTTGGCACGCTTAGGCGGCAGCTACCTGCGCAGTGTGCAGCCTGACGCGGTAATCGCCACGCACGCTACACCCGCAGGCATCATCGGCTATTACAAAAAGCAGCATCCCAAGCTCTGGCTCGGCGCTGTAGTGACCGACTTTACAATTCACCGCTGGTGGGTTTGCGACGGCGTGGACACGTACTTTATCGCCGACGAGCTGCTGCGTGATAAGCTCAATACCGATGCCGACATTCAGGCTACGGGCATTCCCGTGCGCCAGCAGTTTATGATTAAGCACGATAAACAGAAATGCCGCGAGTTCTTCGGTTGGGACGAAAACGAACGCGTTTGCCTTTTGATGGGCGGGGGCGAGGGCCTGCTGCCGATGGCTGAGATTATTACTGCGCTGCAGCGCGCCGCTCTGAAAAACCTGCGCGTTGTTGCCGTAACGGGCCACAACGAAGCGTTGGCCGCACAGCTGCAAGCCAAATACGGCGCTACGGCCGAAATTTACGGCTTCCGTGAGGACGTACCGCAGCTCATGGCCGGAGCGGATATGATTATTACCAAGGCCGGCGGTCTGACCTCTGCCGAAGTGCTGGCGAGCGGACTGGACCTTTTAATCTACAAGCCGCTGCCGGGGCAGGAGGAGGGTAACGCCGCCTTCCTGCAGCAGTATTGCGGCGCTCTGGTAGCACGTTCTACCGACGAGCTGGTGCAGCACATCAAAAGCACAACTGCAAGCCAGCGTGAGGCAGCAGCCTGCAGCGAGCACGCGCATCCGCTGGCAGCACAGCAGATTGTTGACTACGTTATGCAAAGACTGCAAAAATAATTTTCGGACTCCTTCGCATGAGGGAGTCCTTTTTGCTGTCTGCAAGGCGATTCCGGCGCACCTTGCAGAAGATTTTGTGCGACATTTTACGGACAATTTGCTGATAATTTCTTCTATTGTATAATTAATTTACTTGACCAATACGAATTTCATCATTATAATGTAAGAAAATCGCATATTATGAAGGCTGTGGCATGAAGTTCCGCTCTGACTGCATAATCGTGTAGAGAAAACAGGAGGAGTGTGACCTTATGGATACCTTATACCTTGCTGCTGTCTGCGCTGTTGTCCCCGGTCTGGGACGCAGCAGAATACCTGATCTGATTAACGCTTTGGGCAGTGCCCGCGCTGTTTTTGAAGCGGGCGCCGCCACGCTCACGGCAACAGGGCTTTGTACGCCGCGAGCAGTGCAAAACTTTATCAGCAACCGTGATGCGCGTCTGCCGCAAAGGCTGGATTACTTCTGCCGTCATAACGGCGTGCAGATACTGGCCTATACCGATGCTGCCTATCCGCAGAGCCTGCAAAACCTGAGCGACAAGCCTTTGGTGCTCTACGTCAAGGGCGAGCTGCCGCAGGCAAATTATGCTTTGGCCATCGTCGGCTCACGTCGCTGCACGGAATACGGTGTGCGTGCTGCTGCCTGCTTTGCGCAGGCTATGACGCGTGAGGGCATACCCATTATCAGCGGCGGTGCCAAGGGCATTGACACGGCGGCGCACGAGGCCTGCCTGCAGGCCGGAGGTGTGACGGTGGCAGTTCTGGGCTGCGGTCTGGATATTGTCTATCCGTCCGAAAATGCCAAGCTGTTCGCCCGCATTGCCGAGCAGGGCGCCTTAGTGACGGAATATCCGCCTGGAGTTCCGCCCGTAGCGGCCAACTTTCCTGCGCGCAACCGTATTATCGTCGGTCTGTCGCAGGCCGTACTGGTAGCAGAGGCAGGCAAGCGCAGCGGCGCTGTAATTACGGCGAATATCGCTGCCGATGAGGGACGTGAGGTGTATTGCGTACCGGGGAATATTTTCGATGGCAGCAGCATAGGCTGTCACGAGCTTATTCGTACCGGTGCCAAGCTGGTTGATATGCCACAGGATATTTTAGACGATAAAAGAAGCTGGCAGCAGGCGATGAACCGCCGCATAACCCAGCCGAGTATATTTGATTGTGCGCCGCAGGAACCAAAGCCTGCGCCCGCACCTGTCACAACGGAATTAGGAGCGAAGCTGCTTGCGCTTTTGCAGGCAGGAGCGCTTTCTTTAGAAAAGCTGACGGAGCAGAGCGGAGCCGCTTTTGCTGCCGTGAGCATGGAGCTGCTTGACCTGCAGGCCGCCGGATTGGTGGCTACAGACCAAGCGCAGCGTTACTACCGAAAGTAGGAGGAACATAAATGGCAAAGACTCTGGTTATCGTGGAATCACCTACGAAATCCAAGACTATCGAAAAATTTTTAGGCAAAAACTATACTGTAAAGGCTTCTATGGGTCATCTGCGCGACCTGCCGAAAAGCACCTTGGGTGTAACCTTTCTGCCGGACGAGGAGCATGCAAACGAATTTGAGCCGAAATATATCAACATCCGCGGTAAGGGCGATTTAATCAAATCACTGAAGGCTGAAGCCAAAAAAGCCGACAAAGTTTTACTGGCAACTGACCCTGACCGCGAGGGTGAAGCAATCAGCTGGCATCTGGCATTTATTCTTGGCATCGACCCGACATCTGCCTGCCGCATTGAATTTCATGAGATTACCGCTGCCGCTGTCAAGGACGCTATCAAGCATCCTCGCTGCATTGACATGGATATGGTTGATGCACAGCAGGCACGCCGCATTTTGGACCGCATCGTAGGCTATCAGCTGAGCCCGCTGCTGTGGCGCAAAATCCGCAAGGGTCTCAGCGCCGGCCGCGTACAATCCGTTGCTACCAAAATTGTTGCCGACCGCGACCGTGAAATCGAAGATTTCGTGCCGGTAGAGTATTGGACGTTAAGCGCCAAGCTGCGTGAAGGCAGCAAGGGACAGCTCTTTGAAGCAGAAGCAGTAAAATATCAGGGCAAAAAGCTGGAGCTGCACAACGAGCAGGAGGCAAGAGCAGCGGAAGAAGCACTGTCCAAGGCCGATTACATCGTGAGCGACGCAGTGAAAAAAGAACGCAAGCGTCACCCCGTACCGCCGTTTACTACCTCCAGCATGCAGCAGGAGGCCAACAAAAAACTCAACTTCAGCGCCAAAAAGACCATGATGCTCGCACAGCAGCTTTATGAAGGCGTATCCCTGGGCAAAACCTCCGTCGGCCTTATTACCTACATGAGAACCGACTCCGTGCGTCTGGCGGACGTAGCCGTTGACGAAATCCGCGACTATATCAAGCAAAACTTCGGCAGCGAATTCTGCCCGGCCAAGGCCAACCATTACAGCACCAAAAAGAACGCTCAGGACGCGCATGAGGCGATTCGTCCGACCAGCGTCATGCGTACCCCGTCCGAGATGCAGGAGTACCTCACCAATGACCAGCTCAAACTGTATACTCTCATCTGGAACCGCGTTGTTGCCAGTCAGATGACGGACGCTGTTTATGACGTTACCACCCTGACGATTGATGCTGCCGACTACCAGCTGCGCGCAACAGGCTCCGTACTGAAATTCCCGGGCTTCTTGCAGCTGCACAGCAAATATGACGATAAAGAAAAGGACTCCAAGGTTCCTTACGTCGAACCGGGCACTAAGCTGCTGCTTTACAAGCTCATGCCGGCAGAGCAGCACTTCACTGAGCCGCCTGCACACTTCACCGAAGCAACGCTCATCAAGGAGCTGGAGGAGAAGGGCATCGGCCGCCCCAGCACCTTTGCACCTACCATCGTTACACTGCTTACCCGCGGTTACGTTGTCAAAGAGGCCAAAAAGCTGCTCGTTACCGAGCTTGGCATTATGACCGTGGATATGCTTACCGAATATTTTAAGGGACTCATCAACATCGGCTTCACGGCCCAGATGGAGGAAAAGCTGGATGAGGTTGCTGAGAAGAAGCACACCAAGGACGAAGTTCTCAGCGAATTCTATGGTCCCTTCAAAAAGGATTTGGACCACGCAGGCGTGGCAATTCCTATCGTCGAAATCCCGCTCGAGGTATCAGACGTTCCCTGCGACAAGTGCAACGACGGCACCATGATGGTTATCCGCGAAGGACGCTTCGGCAAGTTTCTGGCTTGCCCCAACTTCCCCAAATGCCGCAATACCAAACCCATTCTGCACCCGATTGGTGTAAAATGTCCTAAGTGCGGCGCCGATATCCTTGAACGCAAAAGCAAGACCGGCAAGGTATTCTATGGCTGCGAAAAGTATCCTGAGTGCGATTACACCACCTGGGACAAGCCGCTTAACGAAACCTGCCCGGACTGCGGCGCTATGATGGTAGAGCACGTGGAACGTAACGGCAGCAAGCGCAAGTTCTGCAGCAATCCGGAATGCTCCAAGGCAAGACCGGTATATGCTTCTAAAACCGCTGCAGCAAAGACTACGGAAGCTAAAACAACCGCAACCAAAACCACCGCAGCCAAGAAAACTACGGCGGCAAAAAAGACCGCCGCTACCAAAACTGCTGCGAAGAAAACCATTGCAGCAAAAAAGACTACTGCAAAGAAAACAACCGCAACGAAAAAAACTACTACAACTAAGAAAGGCAGCAACGAATAAATGACTATCTCTCCTGTACACGTAATCGGTGCGGGCCTGGCAGGCTGCGAAGCCATTACTCAGCTCACGCGCCACGGTATCCCTGTAATCCTGCACGAAATGCGTCCTGTAAAAAGTGACGAAGCACATAAAACCGCATATTTTGCCGAGCTTGTCTGCAGCAACTCCCTGCGCGCAGGCAACATTGAAAACGCTGTCGGCCTGCTGAAGGAAGAAATGCGCCGTTTAGGCTCTCTCATCATGCAAAAGGCTGACGAGCATCAGGTGCCTGCCGGCGGCGCTCTGGCTGTTGACCGCGACGGCTTTGCCGCTGCCGTAACTGAAGCAGTAAAGGCTAATCCACTTGTTACCGTTATCCACGAAGAGGTGACCGACCTGGAAAGCCTTGAAGGCACTGTCATCGTAGCCAGCGGCCCGCTGACCAGCGACGCACTTTTCGCCGATATCAAAAAGCTCTTGAAGTCTGATTATCTGCACTTCTTTGATGCCGCAGCACCGATTGTTACCGCCGATTCCATGGACTATGACAAGGTTTACCGTGCCTCCCGCTACGACAAGGGCGGCGCCGACTACCTCAACTGCCCCTTCTACACGAAGGAGGAATACGTTGCCTTCTGGGAAGCTCTCTGCAATGCGGAAAGCGCTCCCGTTAAGGATTTTGAACATGATGTATTTGAAGCCTGCATGCCTATCGAGGAAATGGCAGCAAGAGGCGAGGACACCATGCGCTTCGGCCCGCTGAAGCCTGTAGGCCTCATTGACCCGCGTAACGGCAAAGAAGCCTACGCAGTAGTGCAGCTGCGTCAGGATAACGCCGCTGCCTCCCTTTATAATCTGGTAGGCTTCCAGACACATCTCAAATGGCCGGAGCAAAGACGTGTTTTCGGCATGATTCCCGGTCTGGAGAACGCAGAGTTCGTCCGTTTCGGCGTTATGCACAAAAACACCTACCTGAATTCGCCGCAGCTGCTGGATAAGCACTTCAACCTGCGCAGCAACAAGCGCTTCTACTTTGCCGGACAGATGACAGGCGTAGAAGGCTACGTCGAGTCGGCAGCCTCCGGACTGATGGCCGGTTTAGCTGCTGCAAGAGCGGTATTGGAGCTGCCTGAGGTAGAATTCCCCGAAGTAACTGCGCACGGAGCACTGGCCAACTACATCAGCAATCCGACGATTGAAAACTTCCAGCCGATGAACATCAACTTCGGCCTCATTCCGCCGCTCACTGTACGCATCCGCAAGAAGAGAGAAAAGAACGCTCAGATTGCAGCACGCGCTTTGGAAGCACTGGACGGCTTTCTGCCCACGCTTAAAACTGAACAGGCGTAATTTTTAGCCTGTTATCTCTAAAATAAATAAAAAAGCCAAAAATATTTTTAGAGAAAGACAATATGTGTCCTCCTGCTATGGTAAAATTTGCTTATAGCCGGTGGCAAAACGTTTGCTTAAGAGAATGATTGTGCTATAATAAGCTTAAAGAGATTTTCTTACATCAGCCGCTTTGCAAATTTCATGGCAGGGAGGAACTAATAATGACAGATTTACGCATCGCAAAGGATCGTTTGCTCTATATGTATTCGCGCCTGGTAGACGGCAAAATGCTCTACAAGAAGGAGGAGGCCCAACGCTTCGGCTGCTCCTTACGCTCTATTCAGCGCGACATAGAAGACCTGCGGTCCTTTTTACATGAGCAGAACGAAGCATCAGGCCTGGTGCAGGATTTGGTCTACAACCAGAAGCTCGGTGCTTACCAGCTTGTACCGCCCTCACGCAATCTGCTGTCCAACGAGGAGGTTTTCGCCACGCTCAAGATACTGCTGGAGAGCAGGGCCTTCACCAAAAATGAGCTTTACCCGATTATCGATAAGCTGATTGACTGCTGTATCCCCAAAACAGAGCAGCAGCGTGTGAGCGAGCTTATAGGCAACGAAAAGCTGCTTTATGTAGAACCGCAGCACAAGGATAAGTTCCTGAAGAAAATGTGGGAGCTTAGCGGCGCTGTGCATGAGCATCTGGAAATAATCATCAACTACCGCCGTACCGACGGTGTGCTAGTGCAGCGCAGACTACAGCCCGTAGGCATCATGTTCTCCGAATTCTACTTTTATCTGGCAGGCTTCATTGTGCCCAAGGAAAAGGAGGAGCTCAAATTCGAGATAGAAAACGATCCCTTCCCGACTATCTACCGCATCGACAGAATCAACAGCTTTAGCGTCACCGAAACGCATTTTGCCGTTCCGTATTCCAAACGCTTTGAGGAGGGCGAGTTCCGCAAGCGCATCCAGTTTATGTACGGCGGCCATCTGCAGCGCCTGCGCTTCCTGTTTAAGGGTGGCAGCTACGAGTACATCCTTGACCGCCTGCCTACTGCCAAGGTAGTAGAGGAGAGCGAAAACGGCACACTTATCGAAGCGGAGGTTTTTGGCAAGGGCATTGATATCTGGCTTAAAAGCCAAGGCGAGCTGATTGAGGTTATTTCCAGACAGGAAATACCGGTAAATTAAGTGCAAAATTCATTTTCGCAAAAAATATCTAAAAGTTTCTCAAAAAATTTTTTAGGATAGCCAATCTCTGGCTATCCTATTTTTTATAATAAGATTATGCTAAGACATAACGAAAAAGTAACACTGATTGCCAGCACGTTTTTCATGAATGTGCCTGCATTTACTTTGGCAAGCAGTATCAAGGCAGGCTTCGCACCTTTTTTTACATGAAGAAATGCCGGAAATACTGTAAGCTATAATCAGCAAGAAGCAGAGGAGTGGATGATATATGTATTGCGAAAAGTATGTAGAAATGGGCAGGAAAATACGTTATTACAGAATCATGCAGGAGCTTGGCCAGGGGACGCTCGCAGAACAAATTGGCATTACTCCGCAGTATTTGAGCAAAATCGAGCACGGCAGCGCGCGCCCGAGTATGGACCTGGTATTCCGCATCGCCGATAAGCTGCAGGTGAAGGTGTCACACCTGCTGGAGGCCTGCTGATACTTTAAGCCGGGCATGGATTTTTCCTCCTTTTTGTGGTACAATACCCATGTAATTGCTTCTGCTCGAGGCAATTAACAGCGTGACTGCCTCAGGGCAGCATACATGTAAGGAGGCAATTTAATATGAACGAGCAAAACAGCGTTTTAAACATCATTGGCAAGGTAAGCGGATTGTTATCCAAGTACATCGCCGTCGTGATTTTAATCACCTCTGCGGTTGCTTTCACCCATCCGCAGAAATTCATGTGGATTCCGCAGTATACCGCTCTCTTCCTGGGCACGGCAATGTTCGGAATGGGTCTGACCATCAAGCGCGAGGACTTCCAAATCGTCTTTTCCCGACCTAAGGAGGTTATTTCCGGCTGTATCCTGCAATACACCATCATGCCCCTGGCAGCCTATTTTCTGGCTGTAGTGATGAATCTTGATACTGATATCGCTCTGGGCGTTATCCTTGTAGGCTGCTGCCCCGGCGGTACTGCCAGCAACGTTATTGCCTACATCGCTAAGGGTGACGTTCCCTTATCCGTTGGCATGACCATCACTTCGACTCTGATTGCACCGCTAGTAACACCTGTGCTGGTGTACATGCTGGCAGGTTCCTGGGTTGAGGTAAGCTTTATGGCTATGGTACTCTCCGTAGTGAAGATTGTGCTGCTGCCTGTGCTTGCAGGTATCATCTTAAACAGCCTTTTCCACGAAACCATCGTCAAGCTGGGCGGTATTCTGCCGCTGGTTTCCGTTGTAGCGATTGTAACCATTATCGATGGTATCGTTGCTGTCAACGCTGCTAAGCTGATGAGCTGCGGCCTGATCGTAATGCTGGCAGTTGTCCTGCACAACGGCATCGGTATGGCACTGGGCCTGGGCATGGCGCGTCTGATGAAGGTATCCTACGCTAAGGAAACTTCTATTGCTATCGAGGTTGCTATGCAAAACAGCGGTCTGGCGCTTGCATTGGCAACCGCAAACTTCGCCGCTAATCCGCTGGCCACGCTTCCGGGCGCTATCTTCAGCGTATGGCATAACGTTTCCGGTTCTATTTTCGCCAGCTGCCGCATCAAAGAGGTAGAAGAAAAGCAAAAGCTGGAGCTGAAGGAGCACGCAATAGCAAAATAAGCATAAACACTAAAGGCACTACTGTGAGCGCAGTAGTGCCTTAATTATTTGTATAGCGTAGGGCAGGGGAGCCTGCATATTATTTTTTGCTTTTATTATCTAAACCGAAAAGCATTTCCATAGGCTGCTCCGGTGCTTCCTTAACCGTCGCGCCTGTGCTGAAGCCTGGCATTTCCGCCTTGGTCAGCTCAATTTTGCCGTATTGGCGCTCGTAATCATCAATAACCCATTTCAAAATCTGTTCGATTTCCTTATTTACTGAACGGCCATTTATCTTTGCCAAATGCTTCATCTTATTCATAATAATAGGATGAATGCGCAGTGTAAAGCGTGCTTCTTCCATGAATACTCCCTCCAGATTCTGACTATTCTACTAATTATTATAGGCAAGAACAGCGCTTTTGGCAAGGAGATAATCTTTTTTAGCAACAGCTAACTCTTTTTACAAGAATTTCAGACAATAGATATGCAAATATGTTATAATAAATACCATAGTGTAAATTTTTAGGAGGCAATAATGACTTTTGCAATAAATGCCGTATACCACGGCTTTAAGGTTTTACAAGCACAATTTGTAGATGAAATCAGCTCCCAGGCATATATCCTGGAGCATATCAAGAGCGGCGCACGCCTTTTGTACCTTGCTAACGATGACGATAACAAGGTTTTTTCTATTTCCTTCAGAACTCCGCCTGCAGATGATACAGGTGTGGCACATATTCTGGAGCATTCCTCTCTCTGCGGCTCCCGCAAATATCCCTTAAAGGAGCCCTTCGTAGACCTCGTCAAGGGCTCTCTGAACACCTTTTTAAACGCTATGACCTTCCCGGATAAGACCATGTATCCCGTTGCCAGCCGCAACGATAAGGACTTCCATAACCTGATGGACGTATATCTGGACGCTGTATTCTATCCGTCCTTCTACCAAAACAAATACACCCTGCGTCAGGAGGGCTGGCATTATAATCTGGACAGCCTTGACGGCGAGCTGAGCTACAATGGCGTTGTCTATAACGAGATGAAGGGCGTATATTCTTCGCCGGACGCTTATCTGGAAAACGAAGCGCTGAAGGCTTTGTTCCCCGACAACTGCTACCGTTTTGAATCCGGCGGCTATCCGGATGCTATTCCGCAGCTGACTCAGGAAAAATTCGAGCAGTTCCACAAAACCTATTACAGCCCGGAAAACAGCTATATCTATTTATACGGTGATATGGATATCGACGCTACTCTGGAATATCTCGACAGCGAATATCTGAGCAGCTTCGAGAAAACCGGTACTGTTGATTCCGCCATCGCAGAACAGCAGTCCTTGCCGCGTACTGCGGATATCGAAGCCTTTTATCCGGTTGGGGCAGAGGAGGACTGCACCGCTAAAACATATCACGAGCTTTCTATCGTAACAGGCAAGGCCACCGACCTGCAGACCAGCATGGCGCTGAGCCTGCTGAAGAGCACCTTGCTGGACAGCGAATCCTCCGCGCTGCGCCGTGCGCTGATGGATGCAAGCGTAGGCCAGATTATCAACGGCAGCTATACCTCCAGCATGTATCAGCCGGTATTCTCTATACGTGCCAGCGGCAGTGAGAAGGAGCTGCGTGATAAATTTATCAGCGTTATCTATAAAACACTGCAGGACATCACTATCAACGGCATTGATAAAAAGCTGCTGGAGGCTAACATCAACTCCATGGAATTCAAGCTGCGTGAGGCAGATTTCGGCGGCTATCCCAAGGGACTGATTCTGGGCATCGGCGTTATGGACAATTGGCTGTACGACGGCAATCCGATTGAAGGCCTCTGCTACAACAAATATCTGGCAGCTCTGCGCGAGGGCCTGAAAACCAATTATTACGAAAGCATTATCGAAAACTATCTGCTGGACAACACCCATAAGGTGCTGGTAACCCTGCTGCCGCAGCCCGGCAAGGAGGAGGCAGACCAGGAGGCCGCTGCTGCCAAAATGAGCGCTATCAAGGCAACCATGAGTCAGGAGGAGCTGCAGCAGCATATCGACGAATGCGCCGAGCTGCACCGTCTGCAGGCTACTCCCGACAGTGAGGAAGCACGCGCAACCATCCCTGTACTGAAGCGCAGCGACATCAGGCAGGAGGTAGAGAAGATTGAAACACAGGAGGAAGAGCTGGGCGCAAGCCGTCTGCTGTATCTGCCGCGCAACACCAATAAAATCGCTTACACCAGCTTCTATTTTGATATTACCGATATGGAAGCCGAAAAGCTGCCTCTGTGCTATCTGCTCACAGATATCATGGGCAAGTTCAACACCGAGCGCTACAGCTATCAGGAGCTGGCAACCAACGCCATCATGTATACCGGTGGCATTGCGTTCGCTGTACGCGCCTTCACCGAAGCGGAATCTACGGATGATTATAAAATTTACTTCTCCACCAAAGGCAAATGCCTCACCGATAACCTGCCGAAAATGCTGGATATCCTGCAGGCCATTGCTTTGGAAAGCAAGATGGACGACCTGGAGCGCTTCCGCGAGTTGGTATCCGAGCTGAAAACCGATTGGGACGACAATTTCTTCAACCGCGGTCAGACCGTTGCTATCACCAGACTGTACTCCTATTGCTCTGCCGGCGCACGCGTCAACGAGCAGGATGAATTCAGCTATTACCAGTTCCTCAAAAAGCTGACCGATAACTTCGACGAGCTGGCACCGCAGGTACTGGAGCAGTTGCGCCTGTTAATCAAACGCTTCTTCCAGAAGAACCGTTTCCTGCTCAGCTATAGCTGTGACGTGAAGGAGCAGGCAGCAGTAAGACAACAGTGCCTTGATTTCATCAGCAAGCTGTCTGAGGCAGAAGCAGGGGAGAAGGCTGAAGTTCTGCCCGTAGGCACCGTTAACGAGGCTATTGCTACCGCAGGTAAGGTACAATACGTTGCTGCAGGCGGCAACTTTGCTAAGCACGGTCACAAATACGTGGGCGCGATGGCTGTACTGGAAACCATTCTGAGCTATGAATATCTCTGGACCAAAATCCGTATTCAGGGCGGCGCTTACGGTGTTACCGCACGCTTTGAGCTGAACGGCGTAGGCGTGTTTGCATCCTACCGCGACCCGCAGCTGCCGAAAACTCTGGAGGCTTACCAAGGTCTGGCAGAATGGCTGAGAAACGAAGAATTCCCCGAACGCGAGCTGAACAAGTACGTTATCGGTACCATCAGCACGATGGATAAGCCCCTGACCAACAGCATGCGTCTTGACAAGGCAACCGCTCAATATCTGAAGCACGTTCCCGTTGAGCTGCGCCAACGCATCCGCAGCGAAATCCTGCAGGTAAGCAATGCAGACCTGCAAGCACTGGCTAAGGTAGTAGAGGATATGCTCAGCGACGGCCTGATCTGTGTAGTCGGCGGCAAGCAGCCTATTGAAGCCAATAAATCTTTGTTCAACAATATCATCAATGCGTAAATCTGTACGCTGTTAAGCTTACACCAAAGCTAAGAAAACCCGTGACCTCCGAAGGAAGTCACGGGTTTTGTCATACATAAAAGTGCTATAATGTTAATCCAGCTCGCCGTTTTGCGCCTTTTTAACAAGCTCCTGATAAGCGTTATAAACGCTGCTGTTGAAGCAGGTCAGTACAACGCTCATGCCATAATCAGCGTTGGCATTAATCCATTCAGTGCAGGTCAAAAGAGCGATACGGGCAGCCTCGTCCACAGGATAAGCATAAGCACCGGTAGAAATCGCCGGGAAAGCAATGCTGTGCAGATGATGCTTGCGTGCCAGGTCCAGGCAATTTTTGTAGCAGTCGGCCAGCTCCAGTCTTTGCTCAACCTTACCGTTATAAATTGGGCCTACAGTATGAATAATGTAGCTTGCAGGCATATTATAGCAATAGGTAATCTTGGCAGCACCAGTCGGGCAGCCGCCTAAGGTTTTGCATTCCTCCAGAAGCTGCTGTCCTGCAACGCGGTGGATAGCACCATCAACGCCGCCACCGCCTAAAAGCGTGCTGTTGGCAGCATTGACAATTGCGTCGCAGTCCAGCGTAGTAATGTCACCACGCCAAACAGAAATAGCGTTCTGCTGCTTGTTCTTCTTGGCATCGGCCAGCAGTTCCTTGATCATCCGGTTTTGAATATTGAAGGGAGCAGGGGAAGCAGGGTTAAAGATAATACCGGCAATGCCATCCATTTGCAGGATAGCTTCAAAGTAGTTGACCAAAGGGCGGCTGATAACATTGCAAGGCTCGCCCTGCTCGTAGGCCTCTTTGCTGCTGTAAGCCGTCATATATTCCAAGCCGCTGTCCGTAGTCTGCGTCTGCAGCAGCAGCTGGCCCTCCGGCGCATCTGCAGCAGTAGGAATGAGCACCTCTGCACATTCCTGCAGCATTACGCTGACTGCATGCAACAGCTTCACCAGATTAGCTTCGCTCTGGTCCGCAGCAAAGAATTGCTGGGCGTTCATGATAATATCAGTAGATGGATGTAACATATGCGTCATCTCCTTGTAAAAATCGTTTACACACATTCATAACTATAATATATAACAAAAAAACAGCTCTGTAAAGAGCTGTTTTTTGTATTTGACGCTAAAGTGACATCATTTTACATGCATTTTACAGTCATGCTATTAGAGCATACGGAATACAGAAATAACCTTACCAAGCACCTTAATGTTGTCAGAACCTACAATAGGCTCGTACTTATCGTTTTCCGGCTGCAGGCGCACACTGCGCAGCTCGCGGAAGTAACGCTTAACGGTAGTTTCCTCGCCGTCAATCAGGGCAACGACAATATCGCCGTTATTAGCAAAATTCTGCTTACGTGCAATAATGTAGTCATGATCCAGAATACCTGCGTTAATCATGCTGTCACCGCATACGGAAAGCATGAAAACATCATCGTCGCAGCCGATCAGGTCACGAGGAATAGGATAGGTCTCTTCGATGTTCTCGACAGCAAGAATAGGAACACCTGCAGTAACCTTGCCAACCAGCGGTACCGGAACAAGGAGCTTGTTTCTCCAGGCATCGCTTTCGCTCATCAGCTCCAGAGCACGCGGCTTAGCAGCATCACGCTGAATGAAGCCATACTCCTGCAGCTTCTTCAGATGATTATGCACGCTGGCACTGGAGGATAAACCTACTGCTGCACCGATTTCGCGTACAGCAGGCGGATAGCCCTTATGATTAATAAAAGTACGGACGAATTTCAAAATGTTACGTTGGCGTTCAGACAACATATCTTCGGTATAGTTGCCATCAAAGTCCGGCGGGAGTGCTTTTCTTCTTCCCATTTTAGACCCTCCAATCATGTGTTTATAGTTAACCTTATACAAATTATAGCAGATAAAAGTAATTTCGTCAAACAGCAGTGCGCACGGTGGCTAATTTAACATAAAAAATGCTAAAAACTTCTCAAAACCTCCGGGGGAGGAGCAAAAAGCGAAGAATTCTCATAATCTGACGCTTTTCTCAGCATTTTCCTCAGTTGGGAAATAAACATGTCTATAATGCTGCCTTTTTACCGCAAAGACTGCAAAATAATATTTTACGTCCGATAATGTATATTATGTTAAATTTTCCTTTTCTCAGACGTGATATTTTCATGCACTGCAATTCATTGCACCTGTGTAGTTAAAAATGCCATTCGTTTACTTGCTGTTCAAGGGCTTTTTCTGTCTCAGCGTCTGTCTTTTTGATAAAAAGCATCGCTGTAGCAGCTTTTTGGTTGCAGCTCAGTAAAATTTTGTTGTTATAAGCAAAATCCTTCAGCAAATCGGTATCAGCATTGATGCCGATAAGAGCTTTTTCCTGGGTGAAGTCAAAATTTGTCTTATAATCCTTCAAAGCAAAGTATTCGTTGCTGAAGCCCTTCATGCGCTGCAGACCTTCGGAGATAAAACTCTCAACTGCAAGTCTGTTGGCAACAGGCGTTGAAAGAAGTTCTTTGATTTCAGCGTCGGTAATGTTATCAACGCTGGCAGTAATCAGCAGATGATTCCAATGCTCCAGAACATTACGCGCACCGCTGCTGTAAAGCTCCGTAACCTTCTTCTGGTATTCGGGATCAGCCTGCGGAATAGCTAATACGGAATAAATACTGTCATAATCAGTATTTGCGGCAACCTCCTGCATTTCCTTCATTGAAGAAGCCAAAGTCAGGTAAAATGTGCCCTTGTCCTTATATTTAAGATTCAGCTGGCCATAGAACCAGTCATCCGGCAACTGCACACTTTTACCGGCAGCAGCATCAGTAAAGCTGATAGCCTTCGGCGTGCTTGTCGGAGCAAAAGCCTTAAATCCCTTCAACAAATCAGTATGTGCTTTATCAAAGCGCTGCATGGTTTCGGCAGGTACATCGCGAACAAAAACGTTCTCAACCTCCAGAGCCTTTTCCATCTTTCCCTTTGCGGAAGCAGCAGATTTGGGCTCGGTCTTTGCCTCGTCATTTTCGTCGCTTTCTTCGTCAATATCGATATCATCAATATCTGCATCTTTTTCGTCCTTCTTAGGTGCGTAAAGATCCTGGTCAGTATTTACGGTAGACAGCAGATAAAGTCTGTCGTTGGCAGAAACAAGACTGGTGTCAATTTTAACCAGCACATCACCCTGTTTATATAGGTAAGAAATAGTTATCGCCTTTTTGCCGGCAATTTTTCCAGTCTTAATAAGAGGCGTAAGCTTTTCCAGCTTTTCTTTAAGCACCTTGCTCTGAATCGTCAGATTGCCGTTACTGTCATGCTCGGCATATTTATCAAGCTCCAGCAGCGGCGCAGGCACGGTTTTCGGATTAAGCTGGGAGCGCTCCAAAAGCGCCAGCTTCTCAGATTCCGCATCAAAATAAGCAGTAGAGAATTTTTCGCCCAAAATCTGCTCCATATCCTCTGCTGTGTAATAGTTAACAATGTTAACAGCGGTATGTTTTAAATCCTCTTCGTCCTGATAAGCCTTTTTGCTGCTGATATTGGTATACGCATAAACCTTCTTCGCTTCCAGCTTATAGTAAGGCTGTCCATCCTTAACGCTGTAGCCTGCATAGCTGTTTTCGTAGGCATAAGCACTGCTGCTTGCAAGGATGAGCATTGCTGCTAAAATCGCACTTTTATTCATAAGCTTTCGCTCCTCTACTCTATTATAAGGAAGTTATTTGGTAACGACGTTAACCATCACGCCGCTGCCCAGGTTGCAGGCATTAGCTTCGTCAGTGTCGATATGAACCTCGTCAGCATGCTTTACGCCCGCACGTACCAGAACATTATGCAGTGTTACGGAACGCTCGCCCTCTGTCTGGATATCAACGATATCACCGTCCTTCAGGCCGTATTTCTCAGCGGTTTCCGGATACAGATGCACGTGACGTGCTGCGATAATAATACCCTCTTTCAGCTCCAGCTCGCCCTTCGGACCGATGAGCTTAGCGCCTGCGCTGCCTGCGATATCGCCGCTGTTGCGGATAGGAGCATCAAGGCCAACCTTGCGTGCGTCAGTCAGAGAAAGCTCAATCTGAGTTTCCGGACGAAGAGGACCGATGATACGCAGCTTCATGGAATCCTTGGGAGTTACCATGGTAATCTGTTCTTCGGAAGCAAACTGACCAGGCTGGCCAATCGGCTTTTTAACGTGCAGCTCGCTGCCTTCACCAAATAAAATATCCATATGCTCACGGCACAGATGTGCGTGACGTGCAGAAACACCTAAAACTATCGGAAATTGCATTGTATGTCACCTCATAAAATAATTTTTTGTTTATATACTTATTATAGCTTGAATTGTGGTAATTGTCATCAGTTATCGAAATTTTTTTCATAATTGTAGCATTTTAAGAACATTCATATCCTATTATATATAGCGAATCTGCGTGGAATTGCCAAAGAAGCCTGTAACAAGCCATAAAACCGGTAATACTGGACAAAAACTGCCTGATAGCTTATACTAAAAGCTATCAAACACAAAGGAAGTACCATAATGAACGGTCAAGAATATTTACAGCAATTAGAGCAGCGTCTTGCTCACTATTATGATAAGAAGCCATTACCGAAAGCGCCGGCATTTGTCCTCACAGCAGAGCTTAACGCTGCGGACGAAGGCTATTTCATCGTGCCTTCTTTAAAGACCTACAGTGTGCAGCACAACGAATATCTTTATGCTGCGCACTTCGACAAAAAGCTGACTGCGGACATGGCTGCCCCCTATCTGCAGTTCACCAAGGACGCTATGGCAGCGCTCAAAACTACTACCGAGCACATGAGCAGCATCTATGCCCTTGTGCTTATCTGCGAGCAAGGCATTGAGGAAAAGACTTTGGCTGACCTGCAGAAGCTCAGGCAGCACAAGGACTATTGCTTCACACTGAAAGGCTGGTCCGATCTTGCTTTGTACCTCATAGATATCCCTGCACAGAAGCTTTATTGCAACAAAGCAGGCGTTAAGGAAAAGGCTATTTTCGAGTTTGCCAAAACTTGATATCTGTCGATTCACACTGGACAAGTTATTCCTCCGCGGAAAAAATAAATAGTATTCGGCTGTTAAGCATTTGCACATTTTGTACAAATCTTAACAGCTTTTTCACTTTTTTAAGTTAACAAATAATTCTGTGACAATTCGTTGACAATAAGCCTAATTGTGGTATACTATTTCTATGTTGCACACGAGATATAGAGTGCACTAGTAGTTATCATTTTCTAAATTATTTATTTTGCAATGATGCAAAAGGGAAAGAAAGGATGTTATTTATGAGTGGTTTATTGTTGCTTGTAGGCTCAATGGTTATCTTCTTTGTTGCCTACGTAACCTATGGTTCCTGGCTGTGTAAAAAGTGGGGTGTTGACCCTACCCGTAAGACCCCGGCTGAGAGATTGTGCGATAACGTCGACTATATGCCGACCAAGCCCGCTGTATTAATGGGCCATCACTTCTCCTCCATCGCCGGTGCCGGTCCTATCGTTGGTCCTATCACCGCTGCTGTATTCGGTTGGGTTCCTGTAATGCTGTGGATTTTAATCGGCAGTATCTTCTTCGGCGGCGTGCACGACTTTGGTGCTCTGTACTCCTCCATCCGTTTTGACGGCAAAACCATCGGCCAGATTATCGATGCAACTCTTGGCAAGAGCGGTAAGTTCCTCTTCTCCATTTTCGCATACGTAACTCTGCTGGTTGTTATCGCTGCTTTCGCTAACATCGTAGCAGCTACCTTCGTAGCAAGCCCGCAGGCTGCAACAGCTTCCCTGCTGTTCATCGTGCTGGCTGTTATCTTCGGCTTCTCCGTATATCGCTGCGGTCTGAGCCTCGGCCTAGGCACCGTTATCGGTGTTATCATGCTGGTTGTTGCAATCGCTATCGGCAACATGTATCCGCTGCACCTGAGCAAAAACGTATGGGTTTGCATCCTGATGGTTTACATCTTCGTTGCTTCCATCGCTCCTGTCTGGATTCTGCTGCAGCCGCGTGACTATCTGAACTCCTTCCTGCTGTATGCCTGCATCGCATTCGCTCTGGTTGGTATCGCAATTTATCAGCCTTCCATGCAGCTGCCGGCATTCACCACCTTTGATCCTTCCGGCAAAGGCACCAACCCGATGTTCCCGATGCTGTTCGTAACCGTTGCCTGCGGTGCTATCAGTGGTTTCCACTCCCTGGTATCCTCCGGTACTACCTCCAAACAGCTCGATAGCGAAGGCAATGCTAAGCTCATCGGCTACGGCTCCATGCTGCTTGAAGGCGTGCTGGCTGTAGTTGCAGTTGTTGCTGTAGGCTATGTTGGCGGCGACAAGCTGACCGAGCTGCTGAAAAACGGTGGTCCTGTAAACGTATTTGCTGACGGCGTTGGTACCTTCATGACCAAGCTCGGCTTCTCCTTCGGCGTAGCTAAAGGCTTCGTTGCTCTGACCATCTCCGCTTTCGCTATGACTACTCTGGATACCGCAACCCGTCTGGGCCGCTTCATTTTCCAGGAGCTGTTCACTAAGGTTGATCCGAAAACTGGTGAAGCACAAGGCAATGTTCTCACCAACCCGTTTGTTGCTACTTTGATTACCGTTGTACTGTCCGGTTATATGTCCCTTGGCTCCTACCTCACCATCTGGCCGATTTTCGGTGCTGCTAACCAGCTGTTGGCTGCCCTCTCCCTGTTGGCTGTCGGTGTATGGCTGAAGAGCGTTGGCCGTGATAACCTGATGGTTCTCATCCCGATGGCATTTATGTTCTGTGTAACTTTGGTTGCATTGGCACAAATCATCTTCGCTAACATGGCAGCTCATATCATTACAGCTGCATTGGGTTCTGTACTCTTCATCCTGGCAATTGCACTGTTCCTGGAATCAAGAAAGTATCTCTTCGGTGGTACAAAATAACCAAATATGCTCTAAGCATTAAACACTGAACGTGTTCAATGGCTGTTACGAATTTCGTAATGAAGTACGTAACAGCCATTTTTTTGTTGATATTTTATACTATATATAGTATCATAAAGACAGAAGGTATATTATGACATCCCTCGAGAAAAAACTCCGCGCTCTGGCCAACGGCAGGGATTTGCCTTGGGACCAGACCAAAGCTCTTTTAGAAAAGTTAGGAGCTGAAGTTAAACCGCCTACTGGCGGTGGCAGTCATTTTAAAATTCGTTATTCAGACAGGCAATCTTTGAGCATCCCAGTCCATAATGGGAAAATCAAAAAAGTCTATGCTCGTATTATTGCAAATTTAATTGATGATATTCAGAAAGGAGAGTGATTTAACATGAAAAAAGATTTAAATTACTACTTATCTTTAAATTATGCTTCTGAAATCAGCATTATTCCCGAAGATGAAGGCGGCGGCTATCTCGCATGCATTCCCCTGCTCCCCGGTTGTATGACTGATGGTGAAACAGTCGAAGAAGCTTATACAAATCTGCAGGATGCTAAACGTGAATGGATTATTGATATGCTCGACCGCGGTTTGCCCATCAACGAGCCAAATATGAAGCCTCGCTTCAGCGGCAGGTTCGTAGTGCGTGTACCTAAAACACTGCACCGCCTGCTGGCCGAAGAATCAGAACGTGAGGGCATCAGCCTGAACCAGTTCGTCAACAACTCACTGGCCTTTGTTGTTGGCCAAAAGCTTGCACACTAAAAAACAGCTCCCCGATACGACCGTATCGAGGAGCTTTAACTTCCATAAGAAAAGCCAGTCTGCCGCAACTACAGTTATAACAGACTGGCTTCATTATATATATAATTTATCAAAAAACTTAGGATCTCTTCTTCAGTTCTTCAAACAGCATCGGATTCAGTACGCGGATATAGGTGCCCTTCATGCCCAGAGATTTTGTTTCAATCAGGCCGGCACTTTCAAATTTACGCAGTGCGTTAACGATAACGGAACGGGTAATACCTACGCGGTCAGCAATCTTCGAAGCAACCAGCAGTCCTTCGTTACCGTTCAACTCGCCCATGATGTTGACAATAGCTTCCAGCTCGGAATAGGACAGAGTGGAAAAAGCAACCTGTACGGTAGCCTTCTTGCGGATTTCTTCGGAAACAACTGCTTCGCGGTCATGCAGAATTTCTACGCCCAAAACAGTAGCAGCATATTCAGCCAGCAGCAAATCATCATCATCGAATTCCGCATCATATTTAGCAACAATCAGGGTACCAAGGCGTTCGCCATTGCCGTAAATAGGTACAACAGTAGTCATTTTACCGTTAAAAATGCATTTTGTATCAGCAACAAAGGAGCAGTTCTGATTCTGATGAGGAATGTTGGCCAGCGTTTCCTTAACGCTCATAATAAAGCCCAGATAATCCTCAGGGAAACGCATATCGTCAAGAACCTGCTCACGCATAATATCGCATTCAAACTCGTGAATCAGCGCATAACCCTTTACGCCGCCTTTACGGCCGACAATATAGGTGTTTGCTTCAATAACGTCACGCAACAACTTTGCAATAGCGTTAAATTCAACCTTATCTCCTTTTTGTAAAAGCTTGTTAATCTTTCTGGTCTTTTCCAACAATTTCATGATTTTGCCCTCCTAAAAAAAATTATGCTCTTGGATGATTCTTCTTGTAAACATTCGTCACATGTTCATTTGAAACGTGCGTATAAATTTGCGTTGTTGATAAATTCGCATGTCCTAAAAGCTCCTGTACCGAACGCAAATCGGCACCATGCTCTAAAAGATGCGTTGCGAAGGAATGGCGTATCGTATGCGGACTGACATTTTTATGAATAGCCAACATATTTATATATTTCTCTAAAATACGCCTTACACTGCGGTCCGTGAGCCTACCACCACGGTTATTGACGAAAATGAAGTCATGCTCCTGCTGATATTGAAGCATCAGCTGCTGCCGCACATAGTAATATGTGCTTAACGCAGCACAGCAGGTGTGGCCTACAGGCACAACCCTTTCCTTATTACCCTTGCCGAGCAAAAGCACAAACCGGTTGCTCAGGTCTACTCTTTCCAGAGTAAGCCCTACCAGCTCAGATACACGGCAGCCGGTAGCATAAAGCATCTCCAGCACCGCCTGATCACGAACACCCAATACCTTACTTTTATCGGGCATCGCCAACAGCTCGTTGATTTCAATTTCGTCCAAAAAAGCCGGCAGCTTTTTTTCCAACTTTGGCGTGCGCACCTTTGTCAGCGGACTATATTCAATAACCGCTTCACGCACAAGGTATTTAAAAAAGGAACGCAGTGCAGATATCCTGCGGGCAATCGTCCTGCGCGCATACTGCTTTTCGTTAAGCTCTGCGAGATAGCCACGCACATCCAAAGGACCTGTCTGCTGCCAGAAAAAATTCTGCTTGTTTCTGCGCAGCATAAACTCCGCAAAGGCAGCTAAATCCTTTTGATAGCTTTCAATCGTATGCTGAGAACAATTTTTTTCAACCTCCAGATAAGTTAAAAACCTTTCCGGATAGTTATTAACTGTAGTGTCCATAATCTAAAAATACCTTCATTTTATTTTATCACACAAAACCGTAAGAATCAAGCTAATATTGCTATTCTTTCTAATTTTCTAACAGCTTTGCAACGCTTGAAAAAAACAGTGCTAAAAAAGCACTGTTTCATCAATGAATCAGCAGTCATACGTTACAGAATTTATCCTATAACATATAAACTGATTTGTCAAGTAATTGAAAATGATTTTACTATTTTGTCAAAATTTGGCTCTGAAATTGTATCTTTAGCTACGATTTCAGCTATAATCATTCTTAATTACTTATAATTATTTACGTGTCAGCTTATAGATAAGCGCATTGCAAATTGCTGCGGCAACGTTGCTGCCACCCTTGCGGCCGCGGGCAACGATATAAGGAATACCGGTCTTCATGATGATTTCCTTGGATTCCACAACATTTACAAAGCCTACAGGAACGCCGATAACCAGCTCCGGTTTAATCTTGCCTTCCTTAACCAGCTCGTCCAGACGAACCAGCGCAGTCGGTGCGTTACCTACGGCAATAATTACCGGACCTTCGATGGTGCAGGCCTTTTCCATGCAGGCAGCGGCTCTGGTGGAGCCTGCTTCCTTAGCGCGTGCTGCAACATCTGGATCTGCCATGAAGCAGACAGCCTTTGCGCCCAGCTTGCCCAGGCCCATTTTGTTGATGCCGGTGCAGGCCATGTTGGTATCGGTAACGATGGTAGCACCCTTTTGCAGTGCAGCCAGCGCCTTCTCTACTACGCCGTCGGAGAACAGCATATTGCGGGCATAATCAAAATCTGCAGAGGTATGAATAACTCGCTTAACGATATCAATCTTTTCGGGGTCGATACGAATCTGGCCCAGCTCCTCGCCGATAATTTCCATACTACGTTTTTCAATGTCAGCGGGTAAAACATTTTGTAAATGCATTATTTTACACTACCTTTCTTAACATATGCTACAAGGCCGAAGCCTTATTTTTCAATGCCTACACGCGCCGGAATACCTCTTTTGAAGGGGTGCTTGCGCATGCAGACCTCAGATACATAATCAGCCAGCTCCACCAGCTCGGGCGCCGGGTTACGGCCTGTCATAACAACCTCCAGCTCCTGCGGCTTGTTCTTCAGAAACTCTACTAAAGCAGCCTGGTCAAAAACGCCGGTATTGCAGGCACCGATGATTTCGTCAAAAATCAGCAGGTCGATATGCTCGTTGGCGCATTTTTGCTTAACTTTGTCGAAAAGCACCATATGCTCTCGCTTAACCTCTGCCTTTTCCTCATCGTTCATCTGGAAGGTGAATTTCTTTGTTTCCTTACCGCGCATTACCTCAATATTGGGCAGCAGTGCTAAGCTCGCAAGCTCGCCTGTCGGTCTGCTTTTGAGGAACTGCACAATCAGCACATGGTTGCCATGGCCTGCGCAGCGGATTGAAAGTCCCATAGCAGCAGTGGTTTTTCCCTTGCCATCGCCACAGTAAATATGAATCAGCCCACCATCTTTCATTCAGACACCTGCTTCCAAAATCTCATAAATTTTCTTCATATCCAGGTTTTCACGGATGCTGTCGGCAAGAATATCGTATTGCTGACGTTTGTATTCCGCAAAGTTGATGGTTTGAATGTCCTCCATCTTTTTGCCCTTCTTAGCCAGCAGCGCTTTGACAATCTTCACAGCAATGCCATCGCCATCAAAAACGCCATGTACATAGGTACCATAAACATTGAGCTTGCCCTCGGTGTTCTGAGAGCCCTCGGCCATAATTTCACCGTTTTCGTGAATCGGGCTGATAGAGGTCAGTGCCTTCTCCTCAGGGAATTCGGTTACGCCGGAGTGAATCTCATAGCCATAGAGAGGCAAACCGCTCAATGCGGAGAAGATGCCCTGTACCTGACCGAATTTGCCGGCCATCTGGATGGTACGTTTCTTTTCAATAAAGGTTGTTTCGATGTCCAGCAGGCCCATGCCGGGAGTAACGTTAGCCTTGCCTGTGCCGTCCTCTTCGCCGTACGGGTCGGAAATCTGCTTGCCAAGCATCTGATAACCGCCGCAGACACCGAACACTACGGTACCGCTGTTAGCATGCTTCAAAATAGCAGCCTCCATACCGCTCTGACGCAGCCATTTCAGGTCGCCGGTAGTATTTTTGGTACCGGGGATAATAATCATATCCGGCTGGCCCAGCTCGCGTACACTTGTTACATAGCGCAGGGATACGCCGGGAATCAGCTCGAATACGTTGAAGTCTGTGTAGTTAGACATACGCGGAATACGTACAACCGCAATATCAATCAGCTTAACCTCGCTGCGGCCGCTGATACGCTCGGAGAGGCTGTCCTCGTCCTCGATATCAACCTTCAGCATCGGCAGCACGCCTACGATAGGCACGCCTGTTTTATCTTCGATCATCTTCAGGCCGGGGCGCAGGATTTCTACGTCACCACGGAACTTGTTGATGATAACACCCTTAACCATTTCTCTTTCGTCATCCTCCAACAGCATCAGTGTGCCGTAGATGGAAGCGAAAACACCGCCACGGTCAATATCTGCTACCAGCAGCACGGGAGCCTTGGCCATTTTAGCCATGCCCATGTTGACAAAATCGTCCTTTTTGATGTTGATTTCCGCCGGGCTGCCTGCGCCCTCGATGCAGACGATATCAAATTTGGCAGCCAGCGTATCAAACGCCTTCTGTACCTCCGGGCGCAAGGTATGCTTCATTGCATAATATTCGCCGGCCTTCATGGTACCGATTGCTTCGCCGTTGACAATAACCTGGGAACCGCTGTCGCTGGTAGGCTTCAGCAGAATAGGATTCATCAGTACGCTTGGTTCGATATTGGCTGCTTCAGCCTGCACAACCTGCGCACGTCCCATTTCCGCACCCTCGGCGGTGATAAAGGAATTCAGCGCCATGTTCTGGGATTTGAACGGTGCTACCTTGTAGCCATCCTGATTGAATACACGGCATAAACCTGCTGTTACCAGGCTCTTGCCTGCATTTGACATGGTACCTACTATCATAAGTGCTTTTGCCACTTTAATCACTCTCTTTCATCAAAAAGTCCAGTATGTCACGGTAGCTTTGCAGCCGGATACTGTGACCTGTGGTATTAAGATAGCCTGCAATCACAGGCGTGCAGCCGTCACCGTGCTTACCTGTTACCGAACTGGTAACGTGGTCGCCGCAGATGACGAGCTTCAGTGGTTCATGATACTTTGCTGCTATGGTCTGTAAAAACTGGATATCTATTCTGCTGATAAAATCAGCCTTTCCCTGATAATCATAACGGTGGGCAGCCTCGTCACTGCCGTTGAAATGCGCAATAACGAAATCATCCTGCTGCAGCATAGCAAGTGTTGCTTCGGCCTTCGCCATAATATCAGTGTCCACATCGCCGGTTGCATTCGGCGGTGTTATTACATCCATGCCCAAGGCTTTGGCAATGCCGATGACAATCTCTGCCTTGCATACCGCCCCGCCGCGCAGTCCGTGCAGACCGCTGAAGGAAGGCAGTCCCTGACGGGCTGAAGGGCCCCAGGGATAGAGGATGTACTGCAGGCCGTCACGTGCAAAGGGCTGCAGCCGTTTTGCCGACTCCTGCAAAAAATAGTTAATGGACAGAGATTGGCTACGTAGCTCCTGCAGCAGTCCGTTTACATCCTCGCCTACACTTTCGTGCGGCGGCTGTACTGTGCAGTCCAGCACGCTTGCTTCCCTGTTCATCACTAAAAGATTACGGTATTCGGATAAATGAATAAACTCTATATCTTTAAGGATACCGTCACACTGTTTGGCAGCCTGCTGCATCTCCAACGGCGTAAGCCCCTGCCCGTTAAAGGCAGCAAGACGGCCGGATGCATCAACAGCAGCCAGATTGCAGCGCAGTACCATTTCATATTCGGAAATATCACGGTTGTGCGCCAACAGCTCCAGATAAGCACGGTTGTGCGGTATATCCTTTTTATCTACACCCAGAAGCCGCAGAATACAGCTGCAGCTTTCGGGAATGATGTCATTTTCACATATGCTGAGGCTCCCAAGTGTCCCGGAAGCAGCCAGCGCATCCATCGCAGGATGCACCGCATGCTCAAAGGGAGTCTGTCCCTGCCATGCAGGAATCGGGGAATCGCCTAAGCCATCAATTAATACTAATAAAGAGCGCATGTTTTTATTGCTTCCTTAAGTGCTTTAATTAGACCGCGGTTCTGCACTCTCGTTTTGACCGCGATACGGTAATAGCCTGCCTGCAGATTGTGGTAGTTGGCGCATGAACGTATCAGATAGCCACGCTCATGCAACAGCTCCGGAAGATTTTCCGGCTGCGGCAGATAAAAGAAAATATAATTGGCTTCCGAGCCGTATACCTTGGCACCCAAAGCCGTAAGCTGGCTACGCAGATAGCTGCGCTCCTGCTCAATCAGCTTAAAGGATTTTTCAAGATATTCATGCTCCTTTAAAGCAGCCTTGCCTGCCTCCTGCGCCAGAATGGAAACATTCCAGTCCTGACCGCTCTGATGCAGCGCTGTGTTCAGCTCACTGCTGCCGCTGAGGCAGTAGCCTAAGCGGATGCCCGGCATCGCAAAGGTTTTGGTGAAGGCCTTGAGGATAACCAGTTCAGGATAGGTTGCCAGCAGATCACGCATGCTGAAGGCCTTTTCCTCACTGACAAAATCCATAAAGCATTCATCTATCAAAAGATGGGCTCCTACCAGACGGCATTTGTCGAGAATCTGCACCAGCAGCTCACGGCTCGTCAGCTGGCCGGTAGGATTATTGGGATTACAGATAACAACCAGATCTGTATCGGGCGTAATAGCATCGACAATATCATTGTCAGCGGCAAAATCACGCGCCTCCTGCAGATTATAATAGCTTATTTTGCAGTCCACCGTGCGCAGAGCCTTTTCGTAATCGGCAAAGGTAGGTGCCAAAAGAAGTGCTCGTCCTGGCTTCAAGGCCAGCGCCAGACGGAACAGCACATCGGCCGCACCGTTACCGAAGAAAATGTACTCCTGCGGCAGCTGCAGATAGCTTGCTGTCACCTCTGCCAGCTCGCGGCAGAAGGGATCAGGATAGTTGATACAAAGCTTTAAAGCCTGTTGAACGGCCTGCTTTATACCAAGCGGCAGGCCAAGAGGATTGATATTGGCGGAATAATCTACGAAGGGGCGACCATCCTTGGTCAGCTTTTCCGTATAGATATCTCCACCGTGTTCGTATTTATACATCATCTTCTACCTGCTTCATTTCAAAATAAGACTGTTCACCAAAAAAATCAAGGAAAACAGCAACAGGCTGAGAACAGCCGTCATATACAGTAAATTGTTGGTGGTAACTATATCCTCGGGGCACACCGGTCGAATGTCGTCGCCGATAGTTTCCTTGTGGACGAGCTTACCGAAATAAAAATGATCGCCGCCGAGCTGGATGTTCAAGGCACCGGCCGTAACTGATTCCGTCATTGCGGAATTAGGACTGAGATGATGATAGCGGTCGCGCCAGAATGTTTTCCACGCTCTCTTGGCATCAAGATTAAGGAAATAAGATGCCACAATCATTACCAGACCGGTAATACGCGCGGGAATCAGATTGGCCAAATCATCTAGCTTGGCAGCACAACGTCCAAAATAAAAATACGTGTCATTTTTATAACCGACCATGGAATCCATAGTATTGATGCCTTTATACAAAAAGGCCAGAGGAGCGCCGCCGATAAACATATAGAACATCGGAGCGATGATGCCGTCGGCAGTATTTTCCGCAACGGTTTCTACTGCACCCTTAGTCACTTCTGCAGCATCAAGTTCTTTTGTATCACGCCCAACGATCCAGGAAAGCTTCAGTCTTGCATCCACAAGATCGTTATCCTTCAGGGCTGTGTATACCTTCATGCTTTCGTCACGCAGACATTTTGTAGCAAAGATCTGGTAGCACATAACGGTTTCCAGAGCAAAACGCAGCCAGGGGTTAACCTGTTCCGCCAACGTCAGCACAGCATACGGCACGGCAAAGGTAAGAACCAAAACGATTATCACCATCAAGGCACCGCCGAGCAGTAATGCTGTCTCGCCGGGAGCAAGCATACGCCGCAGTTTTTTATCCAGAAATCCTATTAAATTGCCAATTAAGCAGATTGGATGCGGCAACCAATGCGGGTCACCGAAAATCAAATCTAAAATAAAACCTGCTACAATTGCGCCTAAGGTCATCATCTAAGCAAACTCCCCTTTTCAGCAGTCTGTCGACTGCTATTTAGCAGCATACACTGCACATTGTTTGATAAAGCTGCGGGCAAATTCAGGATTGCCCCACAGGTGGATGTGCGGATAACCGGCATAAAGTGTCGGTGTTGTATTCGCGCATTCCCAGCTGCCGCGGCCGGAAGCCTTGGCAGCTATAAAGCTTGCACCGTTGTTGGTGCTGTCAGAGTAATGGAACTCGTGTCCGTTGATTGTTCCACCGGCAGGACACAGCAGATTATCCTGCTGCGCCGTCAGGTGCACATACCCGAAGCGCGTCAGCTTTTTAGTCATGGCCGATTCGCCCTTCAATGCACCCACCCAGCTGTACAGCTTATCGCCGTCACGATAATGCTCCAGCAGATACATGAAGCCACCGCATTCCGCAAAACAAGGCATACCGCCGTCGATAGCGGCTTTAAGCTCTTGCAGCAGCGTTTTGTTATCCGCTAATTGCTGTGCGTAAAGCTCGGGATAGCCTCCGCCCAATACAAGGCCGCTGATGTTCTCCGGGAGATGCGCATCAGCTATCGGGCTGAAGGGTACGAGCTCCGCACCCAGCTCAGCTAAGAGGTCAAGTGCGTCCTGATAGTAGAAACAAAAGGCTTTGTCCATAGCGACTGCCACACGCATACGTCCGACGGGTTCAAGGCTTACCTCGTCATATGCAAGCGGTGCAGCCTGCGCCGCTACCTGCAGCAGGCCGTCCAAATCGACTGACTTGGCTGCCTGAGCTGCCAGCTTGGCAACTATCTGCTGCAAATCTCCTATTTCCTCGGCTGTAACCAGGCCTAAATGACGGCTTTCAAAGTTACAGCCCTGCATCACCGGGAAGTAGCCTAACAGCTTCACACCGGTTTCGCGTTCAATTACATCCTTATAGAAAAGATAGCTCATCGGATTAACATTGTTCAGAATAGCGCCAACGATATGGCTGTCGCTGCGGAATTCCTTAAAGCCCTTGATGGTCGCAGCAATGGATAAGGCGGCTCCCTTGCCGTTGACTACCAATACTACCGGAACATCGCAGGTGCAGGCCAGGTCGTAAGCACTGGCTTCCGTGGTTTTACCCATACCGTCGTAAAAGCCCATCGCACCTTCAAAGGCAGCTACATCCGCATGGCGTGCATTTTTTGCCACCAGATAACGGGTTGTCGCCTGCCCCAGCATGAACAGATCCAGATTGCGGGATTTTGCTCCGATAACACGAGAATGAAACATCGGGTCAATATAATCAGGTCCTGATTTGAAGGCTGCCACAGACAGCCCTTTTTCCATCAGCGCCTTCAGCAGGCCGCAGACGATAGTTGTCTTGCCGCTGCCGCTACCGGGAGCACTGATCATAAAACGTGGAACTTTTACTTCAGCCATGTTAATCTTCCTTCTTCAATGCAGTCATTACATATACAGGGTTTTGTGCCATCATCAGGTTGTAGCTGCCCAGATGCTTGCTGCGCGCTACAAACACATTGACGATTTCCAGACTGTAAGCGGGATGCTCCTTGTAATAAGCAGCAACCTCTGCCAGAGTTTCTACCGTAATGGCATTGATTACAACACGGCATTCACTGTTCTTGGCATAAATTACATCCAGCATTTCACACAAATCGCCGCCGCTACCGCCTACGAAAACACAATCGGGAGCAGGCATAGCTTTAATGTTCTCCAAAGCCTCACCGGCAATAACCTCCAGATTGTCAACGCCAAACAAGGCCTTGTTCTTTCCGAGGAGCTCAACGGCAACAGGGTTGCGCTCAAAGGCCCAAACCTTACCTTGGCTGGCAAGCAGAGCCAGCTCAATGGAGCAGGAGCCTGTACCGGCGCCGATGTCATAAATCAAATCCGTAGCCTTCGGCTGCAGCTTGGACATCGATACGCTGCGTACCTCCTGTTTGGTCATGGGCACCTTGCTGCGCTGGAACAGGTCATCGGCAAGGCCGTGTACGGTAGAAGTAAAACTTTGCGCATCCTCGTTCAAAATCATCATTACGGACAAGGACGGGAAATCCAAGGCACTAATTTCTTCCGCCGTACCGCTGGTAATTTTTTCTTCGGGATACGAAAGGTTTTCACCTACATAGACCTGAACCTGACCAAGACCATGCTCGCACAGCTGTGCGCACAGCTTTTGCGGAGAATTTTCTCCGCCGGTCAAGGAAAATACTTTTTTGTTACGGGCAACTGCCGCTACCAGGTTTTGTGTGCGTCCGTGCATGCTGACGATTTTGGCGTCATCCCAGGACAACTGCAGCTTAGAGGAAAAATACACCAGGCTGCTGATGCCACAGTAGCGGACACATTCACAATCCGGCAGCTTACCGCTGATGGTTTTGGCGAGGCTGAAAAAGCCTACATCACCGGAAACCAGCACCGCCAGCACATCCTTATCAGGCTGTGCCTGCGCTGCAATCTCAGCAATAGCAGCAGTTTTGATTGTATCATATACAGTTTTGCTGCTGTCTGCAAAAGCAGCCAGCATGCGTTTGTCGCCAATCAGGATATTACTTGAAGCAATAGCCTGACGTGCTTCGCCGGTCAGCAAATCGGGGTTACCGGGGCCGATACCGACGATGTTTACGCGCAATTTTTGCGACATAGGAAGCAAGCCTCCTTTTTATTTATATCAATTACCGGCAGCAAAATGCTGCTTTAGGTAATCAACAATCTCACTATAGCCGGCACCGGTTTCCTCCTGTGCACGGCCGATAACTATCAGCTTGGCGCCGGCAGCAGCCGCTGCCTCCACTTTTTCATCAAAGCCGCCGACAGCACCGGAATCCTTGGTCACCATAAACTTGCTGCCATACTTTTTCAGCATAGCAACATTCAGCTCCTTGCTGAACGGTCCCTGCATACAGATAATATGCGCAGGCTTATAACCAAGCTTCAAGGCAATCTGCAGGCTGCTTTCCAGCGGCAGTATACGCAGAACGATACGTTCGGCGTAATCATGCACAGCGGTGAAGTCCGGCAGATTCTTGCTTCCGGTAGTCAGGAAGATGCCGCCGTCCAGATGATTCAGAAGCTCAACTGCTTCCGCAAAATCGTGAACGGTAATGTAATCGCCGCCCTCGCCCGACGGACGCACCAGGCGCAGATATTCAACCTGCTCGGTGCTGCAGGCCTCCTGCACCGTTGCGGTAACAACGGTAGCATAAGGATGCGTAGCGTCGATAACGCAGGCAGGACGATGCTCCCGAATAAAGGCGCGCATAGCTGCAAGGTCCATGCGCTCTGCCATGACGGTCATTCCCGGCTGCGGCTCAATCAAAGACGCACCGTAATCCGTAGCAACAGAAACATACAGCTCCACCGGCAGCTTAGCCAGCTCCTTAATCAGGCGGCGTCCCTCACTGGTACCGCCGATAAGCCAGATTACCGGTTTCATGCCAGCTTGTAACCACGCGGGGTTACCATACGGCCATTGATTACTTCGGTCTGGGTGTTGCCGATAATAACGGTAGAGAACATATCTACCTGTTTATCGCGCAGCTCTGCCAGAGTAGTCAGTTCAAAGTCCTGACCATCGCGGCCGATGTTGCGTACAATGCCTGCAGGAATAGTACCCGGCTGATTTTTCAGCATGATATCGCAAGCCTTTTGCAGGTAATCATGACGCTTGTGGCTGGAGGGGTTATACAGGCAGATGCAGAAATCACCTTTGGAAGCGCAGTCAAGACGCTTCTCGATTTTTTCCCACGGAGTCAGCAAATCGCTGAGGGAAATCAGGCAGAAGTCACTGATCAGCGGTGCACCCAATACAGCAGCGCCGGAGCATGCTGCGGTAATGCCGGGAACAACCTCAATCTCAATTTCGGGATGATCCTTGGCAACCTGGCACATAATGCCGGCCATGCCGTAAACGCCTGCGTCGCCGCTGGAAATCATAGCAACGGTTTTGCCCTTCAGAGCTTCATCCAAAGCCAGCTTGCAGCGGTCAACCTCTTTACGCATACCGTTGGAGAGGAATTCCTTCTCCTTGAAATCTTCCTTAATCAGGTTAACATATACATTGTAGCCTGCAATAACATCGCAGGACTTCAGTGCGTCGTAAGCTCTTTTGGTCATTTGCTCTACGCCGCCGGGGCCAAGGCCCACAACAAATAATTTACCCATTATCTCGTCTCCTTAATCAGTCTTCAATCCGGTTCTGGCAAAATCCAAAACCAGGTTTTCGGCTGCAACAGCCAGAGTTACACCATTCAGACTTGTCTTGCGCAGCAGCAGCCTGCCGCCCTTACTGTCTTGTACAGCACTGCGCTCGCATACATTGCTTACACCAACTACGCTCTGCACAAAGGCCGACGGCGTGAAATCGCCTGCTACGCTATTTAATTCATCGGCTGAATAGAAATTAGCAGCAAAGTTATATTTTTTGGCAAAGGCCAATAAACCCTGCTCGTCTTTTTTCAAATCTACGCTTGCGATTGCCACAACGGAACGCTTGTCCAGCTGCAGCTTTTCCAGCTCCGGCAGTACCAGAGCTTCAATATTTTCCAAGGGCGTATTGCGACGGCAGCCGATTCCCAGATGCACAATCTTAGGAAGCAGGCGCACCGTAGTGGCAAACGGCTGCAAATGCTTTTGCAGCGTAACAGCCATACCTACCGGCAGACTGCTGTCCTCAACTACCAGCTTTGGCAGCGGACCTGTAAGCTGAAATTCTTTATCATAATACAGACCTACCTTTTCATCCCCCACCAGTGCTGCAGCAAAATCCTTGGCTGCTGCCAAAGAGCACAGCACCATGCGGTTGCGGGCCGCCCATTCGTCAACAGCGAAAAGGCCGTTGACATCTGTCGCTGTGGTCACGCAGGCAGTTGCGCCCAGCGCTGCCGCCAGGCAGCGCGAAAGCTCATTGGCTCCCCCAATGTGACCTGCCAGCAGAGGAATAACAAAGCTACCGCGTTCGTCTACCGAAATAACAGCAGGGTCCGTCAGCTTGCTTTTGATAAAGGGTGCAATAGTACGCACTGCAATACCTACAGCGCCGACGTACACCAACGCCTGACATTTGTTGAAAATAGCCGCGCAGGCGCCGTTATGATCCGGCAGCATCGGGGCAATGCCCGTCTGCTCCGCATACTTCGCTACAGTCTGCAGCTCCGTTTCATAACCGATACTGTGCAGATATTCGGCAACCTTTTTGCTCAGCTCCGCGCCACGCGCCGAAAAGGAAAATATAGCCGCGCGCATAGCTTATTTAACCTCGGGCTTAACGTCCAGTTTGGTCGGGTCTGCTTCACGGAAGCCGTGAGCGAAGGTCGGGTTGTACAGCTCGCTGCGGTCGTAAGCGTTGCCCAGAAAGCCGCCGACGGTAATCAGCGCAGTTTTGTTGATACCGTATTTAGCAGCGTTTTCTGCCAGGGTACCAACGGTGCAACGGATAACCTTTTCATCCGGCCAGGATGCTTTGTAAACAATAGCAGCCGGAGTATCGTTTCTGTAACCGCCTCTTACGAGTTCGGTCTGCAGTTTTTCCAGCATACCGCTGCTCAGGAAGATAACCATAGTTGCCTTGTGGGCAGCATAGTCAGCAATCTTCTGATGGCTCGGAACCGGAGTACGGCCTTCCATACGGGTAATAATAACGGATTGGCTTACATTCGGCAGAGTGTATTCAGCCTTCAGGCAAGCAGCAGCAGCGCAGAAGGAGCTTACGCCCGGAACAACCTCGTAGTCAAGGTTGTAGCTGCGCAGCAGGTCAATCTGCTCGCGATGTGCACCGTAAACGCTGGGGTCGCCGGTGTGCAGACGTACAACCAATTGGCCGGCCTGAGCTGCGGGAACCATAGCAGCGATAACCTCTTCCAAGGTCATGGTTGCACTGTTCATAATAGTACATTCCGGTTTGCAGTATTTCAGCAGTTCCGGGTTAACAAGGGAGCCTGCGTAAATAACCAGGTCAGCCTTTTCCAAAAGCTCTTTACCTTTTACAGTAATTAAATCAGCTGCACCGGGACCAGCACCAATAAAATAGATCATTATTCATCAAACTCCTTTTCTTTAACCAATATTACAGAGAAATAGCTGCTCTTAGGATCTACTTCTTCAAGGTTACGATAGATTTTCTCGCCCGGCAGGCCGCATCTTTCAACCATACCGGAATTTTTAATGAGCTTACGCTCGCGCAGCTCGTCAACTACACGGCCGATTTCGCTTGCGGATTTCATCAGCACCTTGTTGCCGGGGCCGTCTAAGAATGCTGCGGACTGTTTGTAGCTGCCGGGCAGAACAATCAGCGGTTCCGCTCTTTCGCACAGGGAAGTATTCAGCTTAGCTGCAACAGCGCAGATAGAGGTTACGCCTGCAACCAGCTCTGCATCATAGCCATCCTTCAGCACCAGCTTATGAACGTAAATGCAGGTTGCATATACGGTAGGACAGCCAAGAGTGATGAATACAACGTTTTTGCCTTCATCAAGCAGCTTTTCAATAGCATCGGCACCCTCACGGTGTGCTTTGTCCATTGCTGCCATGTCCTTAGTCATAGGCATATAAACAATCAGCTGGGGTTTTGCATCAAGATCTACTACGTGATTAACGATTTCCTTAGCCGTCATTACGTCGGTGTCTCCCTTAGGCAATGCAACAACGTCACATTCTTTCAACAGGCGTACAGCCTTCAGGGTCATTAATTCCGGGTCTCCAGGACCGATACCAACACTATAAAGTTTGCCTCTCATTCTCTCATACTCCTTTTTGCTTATGTAGCTGGATTAATTCGTCTGCGTACTTGGTCTTGCCCAAAATGCCATAAACATTGGAAAACATCAAAGCAGCCGTTTTTATTTTGCCATGCACTCTATGCTGCATGTAAAAATCAATTTTTTCCGTAACCTTTTCCATCACAGGCTCAAAGATTTGCTCACGCTTCAGGACCTTGGTCACCTCATCGGTAGTAAGGCAGCCGTAAATCTCACGACCTACCTCCACCGAAGCTCCGTGGAACATCGCCTCCAAAGCAAACAGCTCCGTGCGACAGTCCGCATACTTGGAATGTGTATTCATTACGCCTTGCGCCACCTTCACCAGCTTACCGGAATGGCCGATAAGCAGCAAGGTTTCAAAGCCGCAGTAAACGGCATAATCCAAAAGCTCGCCCACAAAGTTACTGCAGGTAACGTGACCTTCAAGGTCCAGCTTCATTTCATCGCGGGTAAAATCCTCGCCGTAGTTGCCGAAGAACACCAGCAGATTTTTGTTACCGCGTGCCTTCTGCGCTCTGATTTCCACATACATCGTTTCAATCAGCGCCTTTTCACTCATCGGCTCTACAATGCCGCTGGTTCCCAAAACCGACAGGCCGCCGATAATACCAAGACGGGGGTTGAAGGTTTTCTTGGCAATTTCTACACCTGCGGGAATAGAAATCGTCAGCTTCATGCCACCGTTATAACCGGCAGCCTCCATAGCCTTGCCAACCTCCTGCGTAATCATTTTGCGCGGAGTTGGATTAATCGCCGGTCCGCCTACAGCACACGCCAAGCCCGGTTTAGTAACCCTGCCGACACCTACGCCGCCCTCCAGCTCAATACCGCTGCCGTCAGTTCTTTCGGCTCTGGCATAAACAAGAACGCCATTAGTATCGTCAGGATCGTCGCCGGAATCCTTGCGGATTGCGCAGCTGACGTAATCCGGTGTCATCTCTACATACAAAGGCTCAAGGTCAAGCACAATTCCCTTGGGAGTGTCAATGCGCACAGTTTCAACACGCTCGCCCGTCAGCAGCATTGTAGCTGCTGCCTTGGATGCGGCCGTTGCACAGCTGCCGGTAGTATAACCACAACGCAAAACCTTTCCTTGCGAAAACTGATATTCTTCCAAAGTGCAGCTCCTTCACAATTAATTTTCCCATATGGTAGGGATTATCAATAATAAAAAAAGACTTCTGCCGAATCCGACAAAAGCCATAAAGACAGAATTAACTAATGACAATTATTCCATGCAATTAGCAAACCCAACTGCCTCCATCACCCGTGGATTCAGAATAAAGCATAGGCTGACTGCTGACTTAGACACAAGGCCTTCACAGCGGCGGGACCGTCAGGAGTTAACCATCTTGTCAATTAAGAATGAATCACCCACACCAATAACCTGTTTTATTATATCATAAATAAATAAAATTTCCAATACTTTGCATAAGAAAAAGTGCATTAGTCCATTACTTGTGGTTGGGTCGACCTAGTCCAATTTTTGTGCTCGAT
>OFMS01000033.1_pt1 | contig 107115 bp, 104 predicted proteins | sample 1541871 | NCBI WGS metagenome assembly OFMS01 (sample SAMN04209251, study PRJEB22552) | human gut metagenome | biome: gut; material: feces | host: Homo sapiens | place: USA: Oklahoma
AGGAGCTACCAATTTCCTACCAAAATGCTCTTTCCATAATTTTTCTTAAAAATAACCCCTGAATTGGAAATATTGTTTTCAGTATACCGACCGTAATAGTCCTAATAGAATATCAGTATAGTGACCGTAATAAAGCAAAAATAATAGTATCAGTATACCGACCACAATAAAGAAAGGTTGCGGAAACTTTTTAAAATGATATAATACGAAAAGGAAGAAATCTGACCGGGAAAAATCTCTGTCCGAAAAAATCCAAAATAATTTTAAATTATACATACTCTAAGTAACAGGAAAGAAATCCTGAAAAATAGAGAGGAGAATTCAGATATGAAGAATGTAGAGAGAGCAGCGCTTTTGGCAGCGACAGGAGTATTAGCCGTAGGGATGGCTGGATGCGGAGACAAAAAAGCCCCGACCAAAACAGACCAGGGACCAACCCAGGAGACCAAGACGGAAGACCAGGAATCCGAAGAAGTATCCTGGACAGAAGCAGATGTAGCAGTGGCAGTGGCCGGAATGGATAATGTGACTGTAGTTCAGGGTGCAAAAGATCCCAATCTGCTTCACGGTATTACATACGATGGAGACATTGTAGAAAATATCGAAGCCCAGTCCGATATGGACCTGGACACACCAGGGACCTATAAAGTAACCTATCAGGTAACAGTGAATGCAGAAAAGCTTGCAGAGTACCTGACGGTAGATGATGCATCCACAGAATCTGTAGTGGAAGAACAGGAAAACCTGGATCCAGAGCCGGAAAAGGAAGCAACAAAGGATGATACAGATATCGATAGCGCATATACCGTGGACGACCATCCAACGATCGAGGTCGAAAAAGAAGTCACCGTGGTCGGTAAAGGTACTGCTACGGACATGGCAGACCAGGATCGGATCGTGATCAGTGATGGAAACACAACGGTTGCAAAATCGGACGGAAGTACCGTAGAGGAAGAAGTCAAAGTTCCGGAAAGTACAGAAAAGAAAGGGACAGTGGCGATTGACGCGGTAACTAAGGAAGAAGTATCCGGTGAGATATCAGAAGAAACAGCGCCGGAGGAGACAACGAAAGCAAAAGAGGAAGACTTATCCGAAACAGAAGCTAAGTCTGATACAAAATCCGATAAAAAATCCGAAACGAAAAAGAATTCCAAAACAGACAAAAAAGAATCTGCTACGAAAACAGACAAAAAAGAGACGGTAAAATCTGAAACCAAGGAAAACACAAAATCTGAAACCAAGAAAAAATCTGGATCATCTGGGACGGTGACAACACCTGCTGCTACAGTAAAACCAACGGAATCCACAAAACAGGAAGCTGCTCATACACATAAATGGGTACAGCAGTATAAAACAGAAACCATTCCGGCAAAGACCCATACAGTCCATCATGATGCGGAATATAAAACAGTACACCATGATGCGGTGACGCATGAAGAGCCAATCTATGAAGGACATTATGTTTGCACTGTATGTGGATTAGATATGGGGCGTAGCGAATCTGCTCTCGATGCACATGGAGCTGAAACCGGTCATGGTTATTCAGTAGAACAAGTACAGGTCGGAACAAGAACGGTAACAGATCAGGCAGCCTACGATGAAAAAGTTCTGGTAAAAGATGCGTATGACGAGACGGTTGTAGATACTCCGGAATCGACCAAACAGGTCCCGAATGGATATAAATGCAGTGAGTGCGGAGCAACAAAATAGTAAGAGAAGTCGGAGAGAATCCGGCTTCTTTTTTTTCTGGCATAGGTATGTATTAGAATAGGTAACCGATCCAAATATTTCCGTTTATTCCACAACAAAATACCTATTTTGTCCTGTGTGCAAAATTACAGGTACCTTGTACAAAAAATTACAAAAAAATAGTCATGCAGTTAAGCACAGCTCTACAGCTCTATCAAAATTAAAGGCAGTGTGGTTAAGTAAATACCTTCAAGCTTTTCAAAATTTCTATCATGTCAGGCAGAGTACCACGTCCATAGAAGTTACACACCGCATGGACGTGAATGAATGCCACCCTTTCACTGGTTCCAGATATACTCCTGCACTTTCTGCAGGCTGTTCTCGCTGACACCGGTAACAAAAATAATTGTTTCAAACTGTTCACCATATTTTACATACTATAAGTGTAGAAACTCATGTGTCCCAACGTTCGAAAGACGCAAGTGGTACGGCAGCAAAACTCCAACGCCAGACGGTAAGCCCATGATGTGGTATCTTCACAGGATCATTCCTGTTTCAGATACCCCGTCTACAGGAGCCACGCACCGCATGGGCGTGGAGGCTTCATAAGAAACAAGAAAGGAGAATTGTTTATATGGAAAACAAAGCAAGCAACAATGAAGATTACATGGAAAGCTATGTAATGGATCTGATCTTAATGGATGGAACCAGGGCGGAAGATATCACAGCCTTTTCCAGCAGGGAAGTCCTTTGGCCGTCAGGCATCGTGAAGGATGATTACGGAACGATCGATGACCGGTATTTTTACCCAGGCGATACAGAAGTCGCGAGGGGAATTGTTGGGCATATCGACCTTCCGACACCAGTAGTGAACATCCGTTACATGAACAAAGAGAATCCCGTTTTGTACAAGCTCATCAAGGAATTGACTGAAGCAGACATCAAGGAACTGCTCTATGGAGCGAGTTGTGCAGCGTTCAAAAAAGAAGATGGAAGCTTTGTGAAACTCATCGATCTGGACGATTACAAAGAAGAGAAAGAAAACTATCAGATCCTTTTTGGAAGCGAAGCGATTGCCAATCTGCTCAAAGACTGTGAAGAGAAAGACGAGATCATCCTAACAAAGATCCCGGTTGTCCCGTATTACTACCGCCATAATGACACCAAAAGTGCAGAGGATCTGCAGAGCATTTATAATCAATTACTAGGTAAAATCTTGTATTTCAAGACTTTTGAGGGCAATTTCTGTAACCACTACCAGGAATGGGGAAACAGACAGGTCATTCAGGAAACCGTGGATTCCTTGATCGATAACGGAGGACTGGGTAAGATCAGCAGAGATAACCATGGTCTTCCCTTAGAAACCCTGGATGAGCTTGCAAATTTTTATATGAACACGAAACGAAAAGAACTAGGAACATACCGGTACCCGGTTGATATGAAAAAACTGCGCCATCTGATCGTGCAGCTCAGGGATAGCGACATGGAAGAAGAACTTATGCCATCTACAGAAATCATAGAAATTCTGAAACCATTAGTCGATGAGATCGGTAAGACAAGCTTTGCGGAAAGTTGGGAGGAATATCAAGAGGAATTAAGAAAATGCAGTTTCGAAGCTCTCAGCTTTTTCCTGTCTGATGCAGCTAAGAAATTGAGCATGGGAGAAGTCCTTGCTAGTTTTACAAACTGCATCTTCTGGAAGATGGAATTTTACGAAAGGAAAATGATCCTGAGAAAAGAGAATAATTACAGCGAATAGGAGAAAAGGTAGTCATTATGGCTCCTTTTTTCTGTCCGAAAAAATCCAAAATAAAATTTTTTTTACATACTACGGGTGGAAACAAAAATTTTGAAAGGAGATTTTTTTATGGCAAGAGAAATTGAGGAGCTCATGGAAGCAATACAAATGCTGGAGGTACTGAATAGGGAAAAAGATGAATTCTCCCTGGATACTTCCATGATACATATCGATACAGATGGGATTAAAAATGAAGTCGTCAACTACTCCTGACGTTGTCAGGAGCTTGATGGAATACCAGTAACTTCTTAGAGGAATTACCAGTACACACCAACTTATCCGGATACAGCAGACTCGCCTGTCCCCCGTAGGGTAACAGGTGGAGGTCCGCCAATGACCGGACGGTTATCCCCTGGCGAGTTGCCATGCCAGGGGTCTTGTCACAAAAGGATACCCTGCTCTTTTAACAGGGCGATCCCTCGCGCCAAGATATTTTTTGCAGCATTCGTATCCCGGTGGTGGATGGTGTGACAGTTTGGACACTCCCACTCCCGGGTTTTTAATGTCAGGTGTTCTTCCCCTTTCATCACATAACCGCATACATTGCAGGTCTGTGTCGTGTAGTTCGGTGGGACGAGGACAACTGTTTTGCCATATAACGCTCCTTTATACTGGAGCATTGTCAAAAAGGTGCGCCAGCCGGCATCGGAGACTGCTTTTGCCAGTTTGTGGTTCTTCTTCATATTTTGTACCTTCAGGTCTTCCGCTGCAATGATGTCTTGGTTCTCGACTTCACGTTTGGATAACACATGAAGGTAGTCCTTTCTCTGACGCTGGACTTTCCGATGAAGAAAAGCGGACTTTTTCCGCTGTTTTTGATAATTCTTACTGGAGGCAAGACTCCGGTTTTCTTTTTTTGCATGTTCCCCCATCCGGCTCAGTCTGTGTTGTGCTTTTGCCAGGCCTTCCTGGGCAGACTGGTAAAACCGTCTGTTCGGGGCATCACCGCCGTCGGAATCATTGACCAGTTCCAGCAGGTTTAAATCGATCCCCTGTCGGCTGCCGGTCTTGGGGAGTGATCCATAAAACGGCTCCTCAGAGGCGATGCTGAAAGAAACCCAGTACTCCCCAACGGCATCCCGGCGGATGGTGATCGTCCCAATCCGGGTATCGGCTGTCCGGGCAAGCAGGGCAGCAATAAGCTTCGGGGAACCGTCAAAACGGATCCTGCCAAGTTTTGGCAGGGTGACATGGTGGACATCTTCAAACCGCACATTGCTGGTCAGTTCTTTTCTGCTGTTGAGGTAGTAATGCGCGTTCGTCTGGTAGGACTGCTCACTGCTTTTCTTCTTAAAGGTTGGCACACCACGATGCTGTTCCCTCTGGTTCTTCCATGCCGAACGGTAATTTTTGATGGCATTGGCGATCGTCTGTTCATCAACTTCTTTCCCATACAGGAAAGGCAGCGCATTTTTGACCCGGTTCACCGTATGGGAAACAGAATCTAGGTAATCGATCCGTTCCCGGTAGACAGGGACCATCCCTGCAGCTTTGCCCAGCCGGTAGCGTTCGTTCCCGCAGGCGACCAGATGGTTATAAACGGCACGTTTTGCCCCGTCATTGACAGCGATCAGATGTTTCTGCAGATCTGACGGGTAGATCTTTACCTGTAAGCCGATGTGGTATGGCATCTCTGACATTTTCCGCATGGATGGTCCCTCCTTTCTTACTTTTATTATACTACATATGCAGATTGCAAACAACATGGAACTGCTATATAATAAAAGAAAAAGGAGTGATACATATGCAGAAGAAAGAACGGGTCCCTGGAGCGATCCATGAACGGAACTACATCTATAATTTCCACTTCCACCTGATCTGGGTGACGAAGTACCGGAACCCGGCATTCACAACACAGGATCTGGTGGATGATATGAAAGCGATCCTTACCCAGCTGGCAAAAGAGAAAGGGATCACCATCGAAGAGATGGAAGTGATGCCGGATCATATCCACCTGTTGATAAGCTTTAAGCCGAAATATGCCCCTGCAGATATCGTCAAATATCTGAAAGGGCATAGTGCGAAACAGTTTTTCATGATGCATCCGGAGATCCGAGACCAGGAGTTCTGGGGCGGTCATCTGTGGAGCCACAATTACTTTATGAGTACCCTGGGGGACATGAGCCGGGAAGTGGTGGAAAAGTATATCCGGAACCAGTATTCCAAGTAAGACGCATTCCTCTCCTGACGTTGTCAGGAGAATCCTGCTGGGATTTTAATTGAAAAAGATAAACAAATTGTGTATACACATAGAATTAAAGCAATACAATCATGTTCATTAAAATATCAGAAATACTATCCAAACACCCAGGTAGAAAAAGCTTTTAATGATATTTTGGGGATTCGATTAACCGTCGAGAACTATGATTTTTTGAGCGCTTTAGAGATCCCCTCTTGTGTAAAAATAGTCGATATGCAAAATGGAAAAGCCAAAGATGATGGTTATCGAGCTGTACATTTATATTATCAAAAAGATCATTTTCATTATCCAATTGAAATACAATTAGCAACTGAAGGGGATCAATTGTTTAACGAATGGATGCATACATATTTTTATAAATATGTGGACAACTATTCCGTAGGATTATTCTTACGAAGGTTGTATGAACAACATATCATTAATACAGAAGAAGATTTTAGAAAGGAAATGAGTAAGTATGTGTTATTTGATTGCAAAAAGATTTGATGAGCCAGGATGTTTTGCCGTTCAGGCAGAAGGTGGAAAGCCTTTAGCGCAATTAGTATCATATCTCGGATTAAAATTATTAGACAAAGGCGTGCAGATTTTAACTGTATCCGATCCAAAAGCATACGGAGAATATAAACCATATACTTTTTTGTCATCGCAGGAAGAATTTATACAGAAAGCTATGAAGATGTAATACCGAGGAAAGACCTGGACAATCCGGGCCTTTCCTTTTTTTTTGCATAAAAATATCAGATTTTAATTTTTTTACCAAAAATGAGACCTGTTTCTACATACTATGATTAGGAAGAAATACTTCCTACCTTTTCCATAAAAAACGGCCCCGTCACCCGGATGGAAAAAATTTGAAAGAAGGAGAGTCTAAGCGATGAAAGTAAAAGAGATTATGCGTAAAGCAACTGCCTTTCTGCTGCTGACGAGTATGAACCTGGGTTCTATCGGTGCAAATACTATCTATGCTGCTGATATGACTGGGGATGGAACAAATGTGGCAACACAGGTCGTCCCGGAACCATTAAAACAGGGGACCCTTGCTGTAAAAGTAAACAGCATCGGCGGTACTGTTGAGATCAACACAGACGGAACGAACGATACCCAGATCATTCGAAAAGAAGCAGATAAGACAACACTGACAGATGCCGCTGGCAATGTAACGGAAGCTGTTGTGACAGATGAAGGCTATGCACTCGTACTGGAAGCTGACGAAGGAACCGTGGTCCATACAAAAGTGACTGGCGATTCCGGCTACGATATCGCTACTTACCGTATTACGACAGATGCAGGTACTGAGGACGTAAATGTAACCGGCTCTGTTGCAGAGAAAAATGTAACGGTAGGAGGAACAACAGTCGTAGAAGTCGGATTTGCAGGTGAACAGGAGGCTGCAAGACCGGAAGCTGTGGAGTCAGTCGTACCGGAAGAGGGAACAGAGGCAACGAAAGAACCTACTGATGATGTAAAAGAAGCAACCAAAGAATCTTCTGATTATCAGGGAGAAAAAAATCTTCCGGAAGGTTCTTATGTCTATGAAAAAGCATCGGATGCTGATCCTGAGATAGATGCACAGATGGTTCCAATCGACAACCTGACTGTAGCCCATACAAGCACTTATATCTCTTATACACCGGCAAGCCTGAAACTGAACTGTCAGGTAAAATACCTGGAACAGGATGGTACGCAGGATATGGATGGAAAGTGGCGTAATGTGTATTGTCTGGACTGGCAGCGGAGATCTCCAAGTGGTACGATCACCTATACAGGATCCGGAACAAGCGATAAGATCTGTTACTGCCTGATGTATGGATCACAGTATTGGAAACAGGAATGTGTATGGCCAAACTACCGAAGCGGTATGGGATGGCAGGCAGATTACTATGTTACACAGATGGCACTCCACGTTGTAAACGGTGAATTTAGTCTTGCCTGGTTTAAACAGGTTTGTACCAACAGTACGATTTATAATGCGGTAGCCAAATTGGTCAATGCAGCAAATGATCCTTCCAATTACACTGGTTTTACTGGTGCATTGTATACCGGAAATGAATATTCCGTATCCAAGACCCATCTGGATAGCTGGTCTGCCCAGACAGAAGATGGCGTAGCAGGATATGGAACCGAATGGGTATCACAGTCTTATGGAAATGCTTCTTATGGAAGTAAGAACGAGTATATCCAGTGGGTAAGCGATTCCTTATCTGGTGCACCGGCAGGAACCAGAGTGATCTGGGAAGACAAATCCTGTGATTCCAGGTTCAAGATCTGGATGCCGGCAGCTGCTTATGAACAGGCACAAAATACCGGATTGAATCTGACAGCAACGATCAACATCAAGCTGCCAAACGGTCTGGGCGGTTGGAGATATAATCCGCAGCTCGGAGCAGCTTACCAGCAGGTAACATTTTTCGAGGCAGAACGGTATGATGCAAAAGCGGTAAACATTACTGCAAGCATCCAGCGGGTGATCAAGGAAGGAAAATTAAAACTCCACAAGAGTTCTTCCAATACAGAAATCACCAATGGAAATCCATGTTATTCCCTGGAAGGTGCTGTTTATGGTGTCTACCAGAATGGAAAAGAAGTTACCAGACTGACAATTGGCGCAGATGGAAACTCTTCGGAAGTAACTTTAAAAGTTGGAAACTATCAGGTAAAAGAAATTTCTGCTCCGAAAAATGGAAGTTATGCGCTGGATACCAAAACGTATAATGTAACCATTGGATCAGCAAACGTTACACTGTGTGAGGTATCGGATGTTCCTTTAAATGACCCGGCTTTCTTAAACATCACTAAGATCGATGAAGAGGGAAATAAGACTACTGGAACAAGTCTTGAAGGAACACAGTTTACAGTAAAATATTATGCAGGGTATTATGGCTCTACAAAAGAACTTCCCCAAAATGCTACAAGAACATGGGTTCTTCAAACGAAAAAAGTAGGAAATTCTTATATTACAAGACTTGGAAATGATTACAAGGTGTCTGGAGATAATTTCTATACTTCTGACGGTCTTGTGTGCCTTCCATTAGGAACCATTACGATCCAGGAAACAAAGGCTGCTGACGGATATAATCTGGACAACAAGCTCTTGAATAATACTGTTTCTTCAACAGACGGTATCTTTCTTGCGAAGATCCAGAAGAAAGGGGATGCAGTATCCCTGTATTATGGCGACACCAAGATCAATGAGGATGGCTTTACCGCCCAGGATACGATTATCCGTACCGACCTGAATTTCACCAAGATTGATGATAATGGAAAGCCGATGGCAAATATCCCGTTCCTTATCAAAAATAAGGCAACCGGAGAAACCCATGTCATTGTTTCTGATGAAAACGGTGTAGTAAATACTGCAGCTGTTGCACATAGTAAAAATACCAATGGACTGGATCAGTACAGCAATGGAAAGAAGTTCACAGATGAATCCAAGCTGACAGAAACCGCAGGTATCTGGTTTGGCGATGGAAAGGTCAATGATAGCCGTGGGGCACTGATGTATGGCGATTACTATGTAAGAGAACTTGCATGTAAAGCCAATAAGGGTAAGGACCTGATCGAAACGGAATTTTCCGTAAAGGAAGATGGCGTGTCCGTCAATCTGAATCCACAGGTCAACCACGATATTACGATCAAGACAACCGCAACTGACCAGGAAACCGGAACACATACTTCTTCTTATAAGAAAGAGACAACAATTGTCGATAGCGTTTCTTATAGCGGATTAAAACCAGGACGTACTTATGTAATGAAAGGCCAGATGGTCCGGAAAGATACAAAAGAAGTCCTTGCTACCGCAGAAAAAGAGTTTAAACCGGAAAAAGCAAGCGGATCTGTAGAACTTACCTTCACTTTTGACAGCACAAAGCTGCAGGGACAAAAAACAGTCGCATTTGAAACCATTTACTGGGATGAGATTGAACTGCAGTCCCATGCAGACCTGGAAGACGAAGACCAGACTATTTCTTATCCAACCATTAAAACACAGGCAACAGATGCTGCCAGTGGAACACAGGTGGGTGTAAGATCTAAAAAAGATACGATCAAAGATATCGTTTCTTATACTGGATTTTCCAAAGGGGAAACTTATGTAGTCAAAGGAAAACTGATGGACCAGAATTCCGGCAAAGCCATCCTGAACGATGGAAAAGAGATCACCAGTGAAGTAAAATTCACGGCAAAGAAAGCAGATGATTCTGTAGAAGCATCCTTTACCTGGGATTCTACCGGTTATAAAGGAACTGCAGTTGTATATCAGAGTGTCTATCTTTTGAAAAACGGAAAAGAATATCCGGTGATCGAAGCAACTGATATCTCTGATGAAAAAGAATCTGTGTATTATCCGTCTATCAGCACCAGTGCAAAAGATGGGAAGACAGGGGACCATGTTGGAACTGTAGGCAAGACTACAATTGTGGATACTGTTTCTTATACCAACCTGAAGATCGGACAGGAATATACGGTTTCTGGAAAATTGATGGACAAGGATACGAAAGAAGTATTCCTGGTAAATGGAAAAGAAGTAACTGCAAGTGTAACATTCAAAGCTGAAAAGAAAAACGGAACGGTAGATCTTGTATATACTCTGGATGCTTCCGCTCTGGAAGGCAAAACATTAGTAGTATTTGAGGATCTGCTCCATAAGAAACTGAATGTTGCAAGCCATCATGATATTTCTGATGAAGAACAGAGTGTACATTATCCGAAGATCCGCACTACAGCAACAGATACCAATACCAAAGATCATGTAGGTGTTTCCACTGAGAATGGTACAATCGTAGACACCGTTGCTTATAAGAATCTGGTACCTGGAAAGAACTATACACTGAAAGGTACTTTAATGGATAAGGAAACGAAAGAAGCAATCCAGCAGAATGGTAAAGCAGTTACTGCAGAGACTTCCTTTACTCCGTCCAAAGCAAGCGGAACCGTAGACATTACCTTTACCCTGGATACTTCCGTACTGGAAGGAAAGACAATCGTAGCTTTCGAAAAACTGCTCCATAATAAGGTGGAAGTGACAAGCCACGAAGATATCTCTGATGAAGGACAGAGTGTCAAAATCCCGCAGATCCATACCACAGCAACTGATAGTCAGACAAAAGATAAGGAAGGCGTGATCAGTGAGGAAACAAAACTGACCGATGTAGTTTCTTATAAAAACCTGCTGCCTGGTAAAGAATATACCGTCAAAGGAACTGTGATGGTAAAAACCGAAGATTCTGTAACCGCTGCGCTGGATAAAAACGGCAACCCTGTAGAAAGTGAACTGACTTTCACAGCAGAAGAAGCGGATGGAAAGGTATCCCTGGATTTCGTCCTGGATACTACCAAACTCACCGGAAAAGATGTTGTTGTATTCGAAGATCTGTATTATAAGAATGTCAAGCTGACATCCCATGCAGACAAGGATGATGAAGGACAGACCGTCCATTATCCTGAGATCCATACGACCAATATCGACCAGAACAGCGGAGATCATCAGGGAACTGTTTCTAAGGAGACCACTCTTGTGGACACCGTAGCATACAAAAATCTGATCCCTGGACATGAGTATACCGTAACAGGTACTTTAATGAAAAAGGTCCCGGTAGAGAAGACAGAGGATTCCGATAAGAAGGAAGACAAATCAGAAGATGCGGATAAAGCAGATACTGAAAAAGAAGATTCCAACAAAGAAGAATCCGGTAAGACGGATCCTGGTACAGAGGATGTGAAAGAAAAAATCTCCTACAAGGAAGAACCAGTCCTGATCGATGGAAAGCCGGTAACTGCATTCACGACCTTTACAGCCGAAAAAGCGGATGGAACGGTAGATGTAGTCTTCACCTTTGATGCGAACAGCATTGCCGGAGAAACGGTTGTTGCATTCGAAAGTCTTTCCTATAAGGATGTAGAACTGACAACCCACACAGACATCAATGATGAGTCCCAGACCGTATATCTGCCAGAGATCCATACCTCTACAGTTGACACAGAAACAGGTATCAAAAATACTTACCGTGATGGCCATATGACCATTGTGGATACTGTTACATACAAAAACCTGATCCCGGGTAACACCTACACACTGAAAGGTGTTCTGCAGGAGAAGATCACCAAAGAGGATGGAACGGTAGAGTCAAAAGCGGTAACTGCAAAGCTTGTAGAAGCGGATGTAAAAACAGAGGGTAATGATAATCTGGAGGTCGTCCCGAATGATTCCTTATCATCCGAAGACGGATCCGTAATCGGACAGACTACCTTTATTCCTAAAACTGCAGATGGAACTGTGGATGTGATATTCTCTTTCGATGGTAGTGAACTGACGGATGAAGAACATACTTATGTTGCTTTTGAAGAACTGTACTACCAGAAAGAGGACAAAGAAGTATTAGTCCGCACCCACAAAGACATCAACGATGTGGAACAGACACTGACGGTACCGCACATTCAGACAGAACTGCTGGATAAAGAAAGCGGAAGCCACAATGTGCTGGCAAACGAAACTGTTACTCTGGAAGATACCGTGGACTATCAGGGACTGATTCCAGGAAAGAAATACACCATGACCGGTGTACTGATGGATCAGGAGACCGGGGAATCCATTAAAGTAAATGGCAAAGAAGTGACTGCCCAGACCGAGTTTACTCCGGAGAAAGCAGACGGCACAGTTGTAGTAACCTTTACCTTTGATGGAACTGGGATGGAAGGAAAGAAAATCGTAGCGTTTGAATCCTGCCTGTATGAGAACAAAAAAGTTGCTGTACATACAGACCTCAAGGATGAAAAACAGACGGTTTACGTACCAGAAATCCATACCACTGCAACCGATAAAGCAGATGGAGATAAGAAACTGACCTCCAAGGGAAGCTTATCTGTTGTCGATACCATCACGTACAAAAACCTGATCCCAGGAAAAGAATATGTGGTAACTGGTGTCCTGATGGACAAAGCAACCAAAGAATCCCTGAAAGTCGGTGGAAAAGAAGTAATGGCTACCAAGACCTTTACACCGGATACAGCAAACGGAACCGTGGATGTGACATTCACCTTTAATGGTAATGGCCTTGGAGATAAGACCTTAGTAGCCTTTGAATCCATTTCCATCAACAATGTCCCAGTGGCAGAACACAAGGATATTGATGATACAAACCAGAGTGTAACCCTGGTAACACCTCCGACACCATCCAAAACTGTCCAGACGGGTGACAGTAATGCACTGTTATTTGCACTGGCAGCTGCAGGTATCTGTGGCATCGCAGGGGTATTTGTTCTTGGAAGAAGAAAAAAACGCTCATAACTGAGTAAGGGAAGGGACCTGGAATATCCGGGTCCTTTCTTTTTTGAGAAATGAGATATATGGATTTTCGATATGTGCGAATTTAACAAAAATTAGTGCAAAAGTTTGTATAATATTTTCTGCAAAAATGTGATCTACTTTTGACCTTTTTTACCATACTATATATGAAAGGGTTGATTGGCCCCTTTCATGGCATATGTAAGCTATCCCACGCTCTTTGTAAAACAGTGGGATGGGAAATGAGGACGTAATGTAACGTCCTCATTTTTTTGAGCAGATTCTACATACTATAAGTAAGAGGAGAAATCCTCTGTTGACATTTTCTTTCTTCCTTTGTAGAAGGACTGTCCATGGGCAGTCCTTTTTTTTTGAACAAAAACGCAGGGTATTTTTACATACTATGAGTAGAGGGGAAATTACCTGTTGCCCTACCCACACAAATTTCTGACACAATTTTACATACTATAATTGGGAGGAAGCTCCCCTCTTTTCAAAATTCTTGTATAGCCGGAGGCAGTTTTCATTGTACGTTCTTTCTTTGCCTCCGGTCTAAAAAAGAAAGGAGACATCTTTTGAAGATCATCAAATGGTATAACCGGATCATTGAATTTGCCACATTCCTGATCGCCCTGACCGCGATCCTTCTGGTCATTCCCAAAGCCTTCGGCATCCATCCATACATTGTGGAGTCCGGGTCTATGGAGCCAGTGATTCATACAGGTGCAGTAGCTTTTGTAGATACCACAGATACTTCTATTACAAAAGGTGATATTGTGACTTATCAACTACCAAATGGCCAAATGGTTACACACCGGGTAAAAGAAGAAACGGAAGATGGTTATATTTTTCAGGGAGATGCGAATGAAACTGCAGATGCCCATGTGGTAACTGGCAGCCAGATCGTTGGTACATACAAATTTCAGATCCCGAAGCTCGGCTTTCTGATCGGGCGGTTAGGGAAGAAAGGATTGTTCCTGGTACTTGGATGGGTAGTAGCCTTGAATGGTATCGGATTGATCCTGGAACATGCGGGCAGTACCTCAAAGAGGAATACTTCGAAGAGGAAAAAATAGAAAAAAGAAAGGAGAGCAATCCCTGTACTGCTATGGGATTTGCGGAAAAGGAACTTATGAATAAGAAAAAAGTTCTTACTACAGGCGCTGCGTGTGGGCTGATCGCAGCAATGGCTATCGGAGGAACGATGGCGTATCTGACAGACTCAGAACAGACTTCCAACACATTTACTGTCGGAAAGGTCAAGATCGACCTGGAAGAGACTCGTTGGGATACAACAGACAACAATCACAATGATGTACCGGATCAGGCAGAGGTACTGGTACCAAACCAGGAACTGGACAAAAATCCACAGGTAGAAAATACCGGTTCGAACAATGCTGTTGTATTTATGAAAGTAACCGTTCCGACCAAATTTGTAACAAAAGTAGCAGATGATGGAACACTGGATGCTGCCGGACGTAAGAGCCAGGAGATCATCTATTTTAAAAATGCAAACGATGTCCAGAGCAAAGAAGAGAATAACTTTGATTCCAAATGGCAGCAGATCTCTGCAGAAGAAACTGCAGATACTGGAGCAACTGCAGCAAAAGATGGTGTCCGTACTTACGTGTTCGGATATAAGACCAAACTGGCACCTGGGGAAACCACTTCTACTCTGTTTGACAAGATCCAGATTAAGAATGTGATCGAGGATGAGATCCTGGACAATGTGGCTAATGATATTAAGGTAGAAGCATTTGCGATCCAGGCAGAAGAAGTCCTGGATAAGACCGGGGCAGACCTGACCGATGACCTGAGTGTAGAAAATATGAAGACGATCTACGACATCTTTGTAAAACAGTCTACATCCTACGATGAGTCTAAAGCTGCAACAACAGAACATGATTACAATGGCGATGAAAAAGATGCCAATGTAATCAACAGCAAAGACCTGCACGCAAACGGCAGATAACGATACTATCTCTTTACATTCAAAAAACTGGCAGGTGGCTGTCTGCTGCCTGCCTTTTTTAGAAAGGAGCAATGGCTATGCCAAAGATTACAAAACGAATGGCTGCCCTCCTCTCTGCTATCGTTGTTGGTATGAGTACCGTTCCTGCATACGCACAGTCCGAAGTGTCCGTAATCAACCATATCGGGATCGGGAATGTAAATATCGAACTTACAAAATCCAGTCTGGATAAAGACGGAAGAAAAACAGCTTTTGATGATGAACAGGTTGTGGTACCTGGACAGACAGTGGATGAGATCGTAGAAGTCAATAATCTGGCAAACGATGCCTGGATCCGGATGAAAGTTACTTTTGATGGTTCAGAAATTCAGGGGGCTGGATGATTCCTTACTGTCCATTTCCGACAACTGGATCAAGCGGGGGGAGTACTATTATTATACAAAACCGGTAGACCGTGGGGATTCTGCAGAATTTATGGAGAACGTAAAGATCCCGACAACTTGGGATGAATCGTTATCTGACCAGAAAATGGAACTGCACTTTACCGCAGATGCTGTCCAGATCAAGAATTTTACACCGGATTTTGATTCGGAAGATCCGTGGTTTGGAACCGTGATTGAAAAGAGCATCACGGACGAATATATCATACCGGAAGAGAAACATGACTTATTCTCCGTATCATATGAAGGCGGGGCAGAAGGTCTGGTAAAAGTCGGTGAAGATTTCTTCTCCAACTGGGGAGATCTGATGCCCGGGGATGTTGTATCAGACGAAGTAACTGTCGCGAACCGGTATGCGAAACCAGTATCCATTTATTTTCGTACAGAGACCATTGCAGATGATAAATTCTTAAAAGAACTGAACCTGCAGATCAAATGTGAAGACAAAGTTTTGTATGACGGATCCATGGCTGGAGAGATCACAAATAAAGTTTTGCTTGGAACTTTAAAAAAAGGTGAAACCAAACACCTGACTTATACACTGACAGTGCCGGCATGGCTGGACAATCCATACGCCATGAGCAAAACAGAAACAAAATGGATCTTTACTGCAGTCCTTCCGGAAGAGAAGTCTTTACTAAATAAAGTACAGACCGGGGATTCCATGATTCCGGTGGCTGTTGCCACGGCAAGCGTGGGCTGTCTGGTCGGTTCTTTTATCTTTATGAAGAAAGAGAGGGAAAAAGATGAAAAAATTAAGTAAACGCTGGATTTCCTTATTCCTGTCTCTTTTGATGTTCTGTACATCAATCCCTGTCTATGCAGAAGATGTACAGACGGCAATGGTCGTTTTTGAACCAATGGAACACGGAACGATCACCGTAGACGGAGAGGACGTTACCGGCCAGGAAAGAGAGGTCTCCATTGGGGATACTGTCTCTTATCAAGTCACGGCAGAAGATGGTTATGTTGTCGACTACGTTACTACCGCATATGAGGATGGGTCTTCCAAGCAAGAAACCGTTGGATATCAGGAATACTCCAACACAGTTGTCGTAAGCCAGGATATGGATATCACAGCAGTAATAACGGAAGTAGAAACCCAGACAGAAGAAAAACCAGCCGTCTCCGAAGGATCTACGGAAGGATCATCCGGAGAAGTGTCTGGCGAAGTGTCTAAGGAAACAGAAGAATCTTCCGGAGAAGTATCCAAGGAAACAGAAGAATCCTCGGAATCTTCTTCTGAAAGTGGTACTGGAAAACTCTGGGCGTACATCGATCCAGATACCTCCGATATCAACATGCTGTCGCTGGACAATGACGGTCCTTATCAGATCCAGGACGAACGGTATGACATCTTTGGCGGAGACCTCCGTATGGGTATCAAATACATTGTTGACGACAATAAAAATAAGGATAGCCACAGTGTCGCAGGACATGAGATGTGGCGGTATGTGTACTGCCTGGAATATCACAAAGATGCCCCGGATGGGAAAGGCACGTTTTCCTATGCCAGGGACTGGACGAACCGGAAAGTGGCGTATGCATATTACTGGGGAGCGGTCTATTACTACCAGACCTGCAGATGGCCGGCTTACTCCACCAATAACTGGCAGCTGGACTATTTTGTTACCCAGTGGGCGATCCACATCCTGAACGGGGAAAGAAGCCTTTCATCCGTGACCTCTGCGATCAACAGAAGTTCTGCACCCAGCTGGGCAAGAACAGCTGCGATACAGAAGATTACAGCGATCGTCAATGATGCCAATAATGCAGCCAACTATTCGAATTTTACATCCGATGGATGGATCAGTATGGCAGACAGTGTTTTTACCCTGAATGGCGATTCTACCGGATGGAAAGATGGCGGGGATGGATATATGTATTCCAACGGAACGTATTCCTGTTCCTTTTCTACCCACGGCGGATATGATTTCCGGGAACAGATCTCCGGGTATTCCATCAGTGCACCCGGGGCAGAAGTACATAAGCTGGATAACCGGACGTATGCCGATTTTAATATCCGTATCCCAAAATCCACGTATGCTTCTTATCAGGCTACTGGAAAGACGATCACGATCACAGTAAATGCATCTATTCCGACCCTTTGGGGTGTTGCTATCTATAATCCACCGGCAAGCAATTATCAGAAAGTCGGTATGTTGAACTGGTCTGGTTCGGGTGGTACTACAACAAGGACGCAGACAAAGACCATTAAAATCCCACAGGCAGGTGGAAAGATCCAGATCAACAAACGTTCTGCAGATACCTCAAAGACAAATGGCAATAGCGAATACTCCCTGCAGGGGGCTGTATTTGATATTTACAGCGGAAACAGTATCGTAGATACCATTACAACTGATGGAAATGGAAATGCAACATCAAAGACCCTGAATTTTGGTAATTATACTGTAAAGGAAAGGACGGCTTCGAAAGGATACAACAAAGCCGGTGATGTTTCTGTCAATCATCGTTCTGGAACAACTCCTGTTACGATCAACGAACCAGTGAAAACCGGAACGATCACAGTACAGAAGAAAGCAGAAAACAATACTTATTCCGGCTATGAAAGTTATTCCCTGAAAGGCGCGGAATATACTGTATACAATGCTTCCGGAAAGAACGTTGGTGTGATCACGACAGACGCAAATGGAAAAGGTTCTCTTGGTGGGCTGGCACTCGGAAAATACACGGTGAAGGAAACAAAGGCACCGGCAGGATATTATCTTTCTACGGATACTACAACCGTATCATTCAACACCAACACGACCACAGCAACTGTGAATTCTACAGAGAAAGTGGCAACATTTTCGGCATTGGATCTCCTGCTTCTGGAAAAGAACGATGCAGAAACCGGAAATGCTACGGCTCAGGGTTCTGGAACTCTCAGTGGTGCAGAATACACCGTAAAATACTACGATGTGATTTCTGATCATGACCCAAGTAAAGATGCAAAAGATCCAAAATACACCTGGGTATTTCAAACGGACAGTAAAGGACAGATCAAGGTCGATGCGGATCATCTGGTGAGCGGAACGCTTCCAACTGACGGAAATGGCAATATCATCTTCCCAATCGGAACCCTGACGATCCAGGAATCCAAGGCCCCGGAAGGGTACAACCTCAGCGATACTGTCTTTGTTGCAAATACGTATGTGAAGAACAATACCACTAAGATCAAAAATCTGCCAACAGGCTCAAGATCTGCAAAAGATGTGATCGTCCGTGGTGATATCCAGTTTTCCAAAACGAATGAGAAAAATGCCGCCATGGCAGATATCCCATTCAAACTGACCAGCAAGACGACCGGGGAAAGCCATATCATCTATTCCAACAAGGATGGCATGATCCGTACTGCAGTGCGCAACAATGATAACCCAAATACCGGAACCAACGGTGTATGGTTTGGTGCCGGAAAGGCAAGCAGCAGCAAAGGGGCGCTTCCATACGATACTTATCTGGTAGAAGAGCAGCCATGCGAGAAGAACAAAGGATATATTCTGGATTCTTTTGAAGTGACGATCTCCAAAGAAGGGTCTGTGGTAAAAGCCGATACGGTAAAGAACCTGCCAACGCTGAAAGACATTGTAGTGACCAAACGGATCAAAGCATCGGATATCAATTTTGCCAACGGTAATCCAATCTTTACATTCAAATGTACCGGAACAGATTACGATGGTGCAAAACACACCTATTATCAGATGGTTGAGGTCACAAAGGGTGATGTTACGGACGAGGAGTATGTATCTGTCAGCTGTACCTTCAAAGACCTGAAAATGGGTGACTATGTTGTAACAGAGGAACAGGCATCCCGTTATGCGTTCGAAAAACTGACGGCAGAGAATGGAACAGTGTCCGGGAAAAAAGTTACCTTTCATATGATCCCGGCAACTGATACCTATACCGCTACCTTTACGAACAAAAAATTCGAGTGGCAGTATTTCACAGATAGCACGATGAAGACGAATACCATTACGGTCAAAAAATAGGAGGAGTAAGAGATGAAAAAACGTGGCGTATTGTTACTGACAACGATTGCACTCCTTTTGGTCGCAGGGATCGCCGGAGTCCTGGCGTATTATACCGATTCCGAGCAGCAGAACAACCGTTTTCAGACAGCAACAAACAAAGTAGAGATCACCGAAGAGTTTCCATCGGGGGATAAAACCCCCGGGGAACCTTTTACAAAAAAGGTGGCAGTAAAAAATGATGGAAGCGAAGCATACGTCCGTGTCAAAGTCCGGTTTAGTGACGGCGATATGGAAAAGTATTGCACCGTTGATTATAATACAACGGACTGGAAATATGCGGATGGGTATTATTACTATACCAAAGTCCTTCCAGAATCTTCCACAACCCCGAACCTGTTTACGCAAGTAACGATCGCAAAAGATACCCCGGATGAAGTGCTCAAAGATTTCAATATCTTTGTAGAAGCAGAGAGCATCCAGGTTGGATATTTTCAGGATTATACAGAAGCGTGGACAGCGTTTGACAAAAATCGATAAAAAAGACTCCCGGGCATATGACACTCGGGAGCTTTTTGTAAAGAAAAGAACAGGTCCATACGGGCCTGTTCCTATTTTTAGACTTATCTGTCTTTTCGCATTTCTTCTTCGATAACTTCTTTTGGCAATTTTGTTATTTCCATTAAACGTTCCATCGGAAAACTTGTAGTAGACAGTAAATTGCGTAAAATCTCCATTTTTGCTGACATTTCACCTTTTTGAATTCCCTCTGTCGTTCCAGCTTCATATCCTTTGTCATAATTATCCTGGTCGCGTAGTAACAACGTCATATACTCCACCTTCCATTCTTCATGCAGACGGGCTTTTTTTACGCTATCATCGATCAGTTTTGCAAATGGCAAGTCCAGGATTGTTCCCTGAAGATAAGAAAAAAATGCTTTTTCTTCATCTGTTTTATTATCTTTCCTACCAAACGGATTGATGAAGATGATTTTAGCGTCATTTCCAAGAGTCAGTCCATTTACTTCATGACACATCTGTTCGAAAGTGTATTGCGTAATATATTTTTCGAACGGATCGAACAGACAAAGAAAGATAATGTAGGTATTTTTTAAGTCTTTGTAATTGTCCCCTCTTTCCAGGGTATTTAGATCAATCATGCCTTGGTAATAGCGGGAACGCTTTGATAAGTTTTTCGTGTTTGCAATCTGCATCTCAATATCGTACACCGTATCCTCTTCATCTTCAACATAAACATCGAAACGGACACCTTTTGCGTCTGCAGTAATTGAAATTGTTTTTTGTGTTTCCGGATAAGAAATCTTAGAAAACCTTTTTTCCGATACAGATTTCAATGATCTTTTCTAACTGTTCATAAGGTTTCGTTTTTCTGGTTGACATATTGTTTTTCTCCTTTCCTGACCCGTAGATTTTCGATGAAGAAGAAATGCAGGTCTGAATTCTCCATTCGTTAGTTGTTATTGCCTCTTACGAAGCGATTACATTTGGGTCATATATGAATTACCCCTCCCATGCGGTGCAATAGCTCCTATGGAAGGGGTTTCTGACAACCGTGACAGTTCCCTGTTTCCAACCAGCAAGCTGGCTGTCCGTGCCATCAGGGCACATCCATATGCGCCGCTACCCCTTTGACGGGAATACATTTAATTTAACTGGCGGAACCCGACCACCGCTGGGGTGGCTAAAAAGCCAAAGTCTGTTGTATGTTTCCAGATATCCGGGAAAGCTTTCCGCAGGATGTTCGCTGCTCCGTTACAGTCGGCATTGATCCGTCTTCCATCATGGCAGCGATATAGCCCACGGCCCTGACGTGTTCCGGAAAAGGCCGCTTTCTCATCATCCACACCATACGTTGGAAGATAATCCCCTGCAGTCACATCTGCCTTGGAAGTATAACTTTCTTCCTGCTCCACAACCTTGATCCCGGCATTCAGCGCTTTGTAAGTGATCAGTCCCCGCAGCAGGGCGATGGGCATGGAAACGAAATTCTGGTTATTCTGTTTTCCCATCTCCGTTTCCTGTTTCCAGAGCTTGTTAACTCCAAGGACTAACGTGCCAATCTGGTGTTCCAGACAGTAGTGGATGATATTCCTGCTGATCTTATGGCACTGGTCTTTGATGAAATTGGCATGATGGTACGACAGGTTTTTTAACTGTCTGGAAGAAACATGCTTAATTGTATGGCCTTTCGTCAGGATACTGATAAGTTTTGCCTGCCGTTTATGGAACCACTGACAGGAAGATAAGACAGCTCCGCCCTTGTAGATCACGGAGGAATGGTCCTCCCCTACGATGGCTGCGAAGTTGTCTACCCCAAAATCAATGGCACAGGCATAAGGCTTATCATCTGCAGGTACAGGGTCTGCTTCCTGGAGCGTCAGAAGCAGCAGATACCTTCCATAGTAAGGTTTTACTTTTGCTTCTTTCAAAAAAGCATCCGCAGAGAGATTGGAAAAAGACAGCCGGGTTTTCGTCATAGGCAGCTTTACCTGTACACCGGTCTCCTGCGGGTATAACACCACATCCTGGTTGCTGAAGGCAAACGTACAGAGATCTGATTTTTTATACCCAGGCATCTTCGGCTTCCCGAGGAACTTTTCCGGGCGTTTGTTATACTCTTTCAGTGATGCCAGCCAGTTCTTAAAATCTGTCACGGCAGACTTCACCACTGCCTGTGCGGTCTGCATGGGCAGCCCGGCAAAGAAGTCCTGGTTCTCTGTCACACGAAACAGCTTTTCCAGCTGATAGTATGTAATCACCCTGCGGACAGTCTTTCCCGGATAAGCAATCTGTAACAGCTGAACTTCTGCAAAGACCCCGGACTCATTTTCTGTCCGGTGGTCTTTCCTGTAACCGGTAAAGATGTTCCGGATACGGAACAGGGCTGCATTATACAAAAGCTTTGCTTTTCTGGCGAAGATGTCCAGATATCCATAAACCCATTCATCTGGTGTGACCACACGCTGTACAACGGTATATCCCATAAACTTGTCTCCTTCCTGAAAAATATCTCTCTTCTATAGTATGGTTAATTTTTGTCAGATCGGACCACTTATTGGGAAAAAATTTTCAAAAGATACGCATTCACCCCCGCCCATGCGGTGCTGTAGCTCCTATGGACGGGGTACTCTGCTTAGTTTCATAGAATGGATAAAAACGAGTAGAACAAAATGCCCTCCTACTTATAGTATATCATTTTCGTATAATTTTGCATCCTTTTTCTGCATCCGATTCACCATACTATAAGTAGAAGCAAAAGAAAGAGAGGAAGAAAACATGCGTAAAAAGAATATATTGACCTTATTATTACTCGGTTATGCCAGCTGCCTGCTTATCAGCGGATGTACGAAGAAGGAAGAAACAACTACCGAAGAAACCACCAACCAAGAACAGACTACGAATGATGTGGTGCAGGAAGTAAAATTATCAAAATATGTGAAACTCGGAGAATATAAGGGAATTGAGGTAAATGCAAAAATCCAGGATGTGACAGACGAAGATATCGAAAGCACGATCCAAACTGCCCTCCAAAAAAATCCTATATCGAAAAAAGGAAAAGCAAAGACCGGAGATACGGTTGCTTTGGATTATACCGGAACATATAAGGGAGAAACGGTCCCGGGTGCAGAAGCGAAGGGCGTTGCGCAAATCGTAGGGGCAGACTTTTATATTGATGGTGTGGCGGATAAGTTAAAAGGAGTAAAAAAGGGTGATACCTTTACCGTGAAAAGCAAACTTACAGATGCCATTTTCGGGGATTACGTAGGGAAAAAGGCTACTTTTACATTTACCGTCAAGGATGTCCAGAAAACGTTATCAGAACCGACCGATGCATGGGTGAAAAAATACGTGGATGGTTGCAGCACTGTTGAGGAATATAAAGCATCCATCCGGGAGGATCTGGAAAAACAAAACAAGGAAAAAGCAGAACAGGAAGCAAAACAGGAGGCGTGGGATACCGTTATGAAAAATAGTACAATCCACGAATATCCGGAAACGATCCTGGCAATCGGAGAACAGATGTACGATGACTTGCTAAAAAGATATGCCGATACCGCCAATACCGATGAAGACGGATATTTGAAAACCATAGGGGTTAGTAAAGAAGAAAACAAGAAAAAGCGTGAAGAATATGCAAAGGATATCGCCAAACGGATCATGGTATGCAATGCGATCTGTGAAAAGGAAGGCTTTGAAGTTGGTGATGAAGGCTACCAGGAGGAACTGAAAGCCATGGAAGAAAAAAATAGTATGACGGAAGAACAATTAGTCGCTGATTATGGGGAAGATGAACTGGAGCAGAGCATCCAGATGAACCGGGTCGTTGCATTGATCATGGCAGAAGCAAAAAAATAATTAAATATCTAAAAGAGAACAGGCTGGAAACGGTCTGTTCTTTTTTTGTTCCAAATGCGTATCTGATTCTCCATACTATAAATAGAGGCGTATATGCCCAATCATAATTTTTAAGGAGGGCCAAAATATGGCAGGTAGTATTTTTCTTGTAGTTTTAGTAATCTTCGCTATCGTGATCATCACATCCTGGATCAAAGTAGTCCCACAGTCGGAAGCGTATGTCGTGGAACGTCTGGGAACATACCGGGCGACCTTTGAGACTGGCTTACATTTCCTGTTACCGATGTTAGATCGTGTAGCAAAGAAAGTAAATCTCAAAGAGCAGGTAGTGGATTTTAAACCGCAGCCGGTGATCACAAAAGACAATGTAACGATGCAGATCGATACCGTAGTCTTCTTCCTGATCTCAGATCCAAAACTCTATACCTATGGAGTGGAAAACCCGATCAGCGCAATTGAGAACCTGACAGCGACCACACTGCGTAACATTATCGGTGAAATGGAACTGGACGAGACTCTGACATCCCGTGAAGTGATCAATACCAAAATGCGTGCTTCCCTGGACCAGGCAACAGACCCATGGGGTATCAAGGTAACCCGTGTGGAACTGAAAAACATTATTCCTCCGGCAGCGATCAAAGAAGCCATGGAGAAACAGATGAAAGCAGAGCGTGAACGAAGAGAAGCGATCTTAATTGCAGAAGGCGAAAAGAAATCTGCGATCCTGGTAGCCGAAGGTAAAAAAGAATCTGCAATCCTGGAGGCAGAAGCAGAAAAACAGGCAGCGATCCTTCGCGCGGAAGCCGAGAAGGAAAAGATGATTCGGGAATCCGAAGGTGAAGCAGAAGCGATCCTGAAGGTCCAGCAGGCAAATGCAGATGGTATTCGTTTCCTAAAAGAAGCAGGTGCAGACCAGTCTGTTCTTACACTGAAGAGCCTGGAAGCATTTTCTAAGGCAGCCGATGGAAAAGCAACCAAGATTATTATTCCATCCGATCTGCAGGGACTTGCAAGTCTGGCAACTACCTTTAAGGAAGTATCCAAAGAACAGTAGTATTAGGGGGCAGAGAGATCTGTCCCTTTTTTTACAGGAGGACGATTTTGAAAGAAACAAATAAAAAAGTACAAAAGATTGGAAACATTGCATTAGCGATCGGAATCTTTGCCATTTTTTTTGAAGACCTGCTCCCGATCTTATCCTATGTTTCCATGGGCGGTATCATCATCAGTTATTTGACGAACCTGTTTAATGAATATGCGGTAAACAAAAAAGTCAGTCCCATATCGGTCCTTTTATGTGCCGGAGTTGTCTTCTGGCTGGTAGCCGGAAATGTGTTCAAAAACCCCTACGCTCCGGTATTTGGCAGGGCGATCATTTATGCGTATCTGATGTACACATCTTACCAGATCTTGAAAAAGGTCAATAAGGGGTTTGTTGCCATTGCAGCAGTATCCACAGGGTTGTGTTTCCTGACCGTTGTGTATGACAACAAGATTGTGGAAGTTGCTAACCTATTATTCTCTGTTTTTGTTATCTTAAAATTCCTGGATCCGATCCTGGAAAAGATCGCCCTTAGACACCGGGCCAAACGTATGGCTGCCCTGGCGGAAAACCCGGAATATAAGGAGTCTGCTTTGGACAAGGCAAAGGACGCTACAAAAACCTTGAAAGATATTCTGGCGATGGAGGATTGAATGTATGCGAAAAAAGGATATCCAAAAATTGCCAAGGGAAGCATTATTCCAGCTTTCCCTGCAAAGAGGTAAAAATCATTGCTACACAGCACATGCATTGTATGCACAACAGTTACTGCAGACAGATATGTTTGCAAAAGACGAATTACCCAAAGAAAATGGATATCTGGACTATGATCTCATTGACCCAGATAGTTTTGATTAATCCATAGTTAAGGAAGACCCTCGACCAAAGCGGTTCAGGGTCTTTTTTTACAAAAAGTGCTTGACTTTTGTTAGAAAATCGACTATAAATAGATGTCTCAAATAACAGAGTATTGAGGAGAAAATCATATGAATAATAAATCGTTTCCCATTGATGCGAAAAGCAGTAATATACGCCCTATGTCATTTTATGAATTCATGCATTGTTTTGAAAGAGGATTTATCACATTAGTTGGCGAATATGCAGATCAAAATTTTGAATCGATTATACGATCAAAAATGTATGATATTGATCAGCTTGGTTTTTGTTTTTGGACTCACCGATATTTTTATACGACAAGCACGATTCAGCAATATCGAAAGTTACTGGAAGATTCTCAAAAAGACAAATATTTGATCATGACATATACCGAACAGAAACATAGCAAAAATAATAATTATGGCAATTATAGTATTCGTATCGATGAAAATATCAAGGATTATTATGACAGAATGTGGGAGTATGCAGATCAAAACCGTGTTTCTTTTGCACAGCATTTTCGAAAAAATGATGAAGATCCAGAGATAAAATATCCTCGGGAACTATTCCCAGAACTGCTGGAAGGAGATGATAAAAATACCGCTTATTGCATTTCCGAATTTTATTATCTCTCAGAATACATTCCACTAAATGAAATGTGCGCTCTTTTTGAACAGTACAAAGTGGATAATAAACAATGGGGGAGATGCACATATCCGGCTAGACATACTAACAGATTTATTCGGCTAAAAACAGATAATATTCCAAATGAACAATATGAAAAAACAGATAAGGTATGGTATCTTATAGCCAAATTAGACTATCCGTATTTTTACAAAATGTGTTAATGTTAAAGTGTGGAAATATTTGCAAATTATTTTATAAGAAAGACCACCGACCAAACCGGTCCCAGGTCTTTCTTTTTTTGTCCAAATTAAGTTGACACAGAGATACACAAAAGCAATATAGCTGAAAAAGGTGGTAAAAGGTGTCTTATGGAACTGCTCTGGACAATATTGCTTCTGATTTCATTATTTTGGAAAATTTTGTTCAAAAGTGGTCCGATAGTGCACCGGTTTGGATACCTTAAAAATTGCATAAAAAAACCACTGGTTGCTGGCCCAGTAGTCGAAGCCTTTATAAATCCCAAACAATAAGTAAAGGATTAATCATAGTATAAGCGCTCTTGATAAAAATGTCAAGAAGTATATACAATATTTTATTCAACTGAAAGGCAATTATACACTTAAAATAGATGAAACAAAAATCGTTTTTTATATGTTTTTCGGAATGGCGTTGTTAGCCGTTTTGAATTTCATTGTAATAATGCTAGAGCATCCTTTTGGTTGCTAATAACAGGAAAAATCTGAACAATCAATAGCCTGCTTACCTATAACATATTCATTTCAAAAAAAATGCAGAAATTTGTATTCCGATTCACCATACTATAAGTAGAAACGAAAAAGGAGGCCTTGCATCATGAGAGCAAAAACAAGAACAATAACGATGTCAAATAAAAAAGCAGATGCCTTAAAGGCAGAAGTCGAACGAAGAATGAAGACTGGGGAGACATTCAGCCTTAGTGAAATTCGGATGATCATGAAAAGTACCGGGTTAAGCTATGCCCAGGTGATCAGTCGAACAAAGAGTCTGAAAAGAGACATGGAAAAAGAACAGGAAAAACAGGGAGCAGATTTTAATAAGGAAGAATTTATTTCCCAGGCAATGGACAATGCGGGTAAGTAGATTCCTTCTTTTGGGATTGGCTCTTGTGTGCAGCTTTTCTGCCTGCGGAAAAATCCGGAACCAGAAGCTGCGGTTGCATCATCTGTAATAGGGAAAATAGTATTTTTTGCATTTTGGGTCTGTTTGTCGAAATAGTTGCTCCAAAATGCGACCTGTTTCACCATACTATGTATAGAGGGATATATAGTTTCGAAATAATCAGGCTCGTTCGGGTCAGCCCTTTAAGCAAGTAAAACTCGAACGGATTCGACATACTATATATGAGAGGAAATTTTTCCTCGTTCCTCAATACATTTTTGCCGGGAGACAAATTAATCGATCATCGGTGCATGATGGATTGTAAAACAGTAACTATCATTGTTATGTTTTTTTGTTTTCCCGGCGCTCCTCAAGAGAGGACCAAAATAGAACCAGATTCTACATACTATAAGTAAGGGAAACTTTTCAGATTTACCTGGCAGGAACATGGAATTCCTGGAGCAAAATGAGATCCGGTTTACCATACTATAGATAGGAAGGTTTTTATACAGGAGAATGCCAGAAGGAAAGTACATGAGCTGCCTGATAAAAAACATGACCAAAATAGAACCTGTTTCTACATACTATAAATAGAGGAGAGTAATTCTTTCCAAAGAACAACTGCATAACGTACATTATAATAAGAAGAAACTTTTTAGAAATCCAATCATTCAATCATTATTTTTATCAAATCCATTTTTTAGAAATCCAATTGGAACGGTGGAATCATATCCCCATTCTATCACTCATCGAAATTTATCCAAAACAAAATCAATTTCATATCGAAAAATAGCGTGAGTTTCAGCCATTGAAAAGCCACATATTGGACAAGCTTCGCCAGCGACCGTATCAGTGCAAATAACCAGAAAGGAGGCATCTTTTGGATGCTACTGATCGGTTTTATGCCCGCCGTCAAAGGGCAAATAAAAAGGGAGGTAAACGTCTAATGAAAGCATTTTTGGAAGAGTACGGTGTCATCGTAGTTGCGGCAATCGTAATCATGATCATCGTAGTATTTGCTACACCGGCTGGAACCAGCATCAAAACTGGTATCGAAACAGCTATCAAAAAACTGACAGATAAACTTGGTCAGACAGCCGAAATTAATGGCTAATCAAAAAAATCTGTGCTTCTGTACATCCGACCTTGTGACCGAGTGTAGAAGATCAGGAATGGAAACATTCGAGAGCCTGACAGCAGCTGTGGAATAATGCAAATTTTCTGTTGTTAATATGAGGGCAAAAAAAAGGACTTATCGTAACGTGACAGTGTGAGGTCAGTTCCACATAAGAATTTGCCTGTGGATTTAAATAAACAAACAGAAAATGGAGGAAATATCCAATGAAAGCATTTTTGGAAGAGTACGGTGTCATCGTAGTTGCGGCGATCGTAATCATGATCATCGTGGTTTTTGCTACACCAGCAGGAAACTCTATTAAAACTGGTATCGAAACAGCAGTGAAAAAACTGACAGATCAGCTGGGCAAAACAGCAGAGATCTAATCGGACGTTGCGTCCAATAAAATTTGGTACATGCCGACCACAAACCGGTAAATATACATAGGAGGTAATATTCAATGAAAGCATTTTTGGAAGAGTACGGTGTCATCGTAGTTGCAGCAATCGTAATCATGATCATCGTAGTATTCGCTACACCGGCTGGAACCAGCATCAAAACTGGTATTGAAACAGCTATCAAAAAACTGACAACAAAACTGGGTCAGACCGCTGAAATCAGCGCATAATCGGAAATCTGCGCCTTGTGTGCTACGTATCCGAAATGATGAATCTTGGGAAGAGATGTGTCGATAGGGATACATCTCTTTCTTAATTTTTGAGAAAGGAGACAGGGGTTCTACTCCCTATTTTAAAATATGATTTCAAATTGGAATTTTAAAGAGGAAAGTTATGGACCGTTACTGCCATTTGTAAAAGATCCGTTGATCACAGATATCAACTATAATGGATCGGATGTGTGGCTGGAACATCTGGAAAAAGGCCGATATAAAGCCGATGTCCAGTTGACTCCTGAATTTGTCCAGCAGTTCAGCGTCCATATTTCCAATGTTGTATCTGAACAGCTGAATAAATTTAATAACGTACTAGAGGCTGAGACCGAGACCCTTCGTATCTCGATCATCCACCCGTCCGTAACCGATACCGGATATTCCATATCTATCCGAAAAACACCGGCAGTTATCCGTCTCCATGAAGATGAAATGCTGAAACAGGGGTATTTCACGAAACCGATCCTGGCATTTTTGAAAAACTGCATCAAGGCGAATATGAACCTGGTGTTTTGTGGAACTCCTGGAGCCGGTAAAACAGAACTTCTGAAATACCTGACCCAGTTCATCCCGATGGATGAAAAAGTTATGACCATTGAGGATAACCTGGAGATCCATTATAAGAACATCAACCCTGGCGCGAACTGTGTAGAACTGAAGGTAGATGAAGAACTGTTTTCCTACACCAAGGCAATTAAAACAGCCCTGCGTCAGAACCCACAGAGGGTCCTTCTTTCTGAGGCCCGTTCCACAGAAGTAAAATACCTGATGGAGTGCTTCTCTACCGGTATCAGCGGACTGACGACTCTGCATACGGATGATACCAGGAAAATCCCGGACCGTATCCTGAACATGGTTTCAGATTCCTATGCGGCAAACCGTATGATCAACGATGTATATACCTTCATTAATGTCGGGGTCCTGATCCGTAAAAAAGTTGTGGATAACCGTATTATCCGTAACGTTGACCAGATCTGTCTGTTCGACCGTGACAACGATACGAATACGAAAGACCTGATCGTGGAAAATGGAACACAGGTCTCCCGGAAGATCCCGGACAACTTATTGAAGAGGTTCCGGAGGGCAGGTATCGAAGATCCATTTGTATTTACTAAGGAGGGTTGACATGGCAAGAGAACCCAAGAAAGTAAAAGAAAAGAAAATGCATTTTTGGAATTATCTGAATTTCAAGAAGATGCAGGCGGAGGTCAACCGGTATGGTATGAGCATTAACATGGCCGATTACCTGAAATTCATCGGGCTGTCCTATCTAGCGATGATCGCATTTTGCTATGTGTTTAAACTGCGCTGGCTGTGTATCGCTGCAGTTGCTGTCGTGATCACACTGTTACTTCCTTCGATCTTTATGGCACAGTTTCGAAACATGTATGAGACCAAACGGTTTGAGGATGTTAATGCTTACCTTGAACAGATGTTGTATTCTTTCCGCCGGCAGCCGAAGATCCTGATCGCCCTGCAGGATACTTTAGTCCTGTTTTCCGAAAATACAGAAGGTGGTTTTTATAAAGTTATCAATGAAGCGATCCAGTATATCCAGGCCGGACAGAGCCAGGGGGATATTTATAGGGAAGCGTTCTCTATTATCGAAGCAGAATATGGCTGTAAGAAGATGGAAAAAGTCCATAACTTCATGATGAAGGTAGAACAGGACGGTGGTGAGTGCGAAGGTGCCATTGAGATTCTTCTTCTCGACCTGAAACTCTGGGTAGACCGGATGTTTGAGTTGATCCAGGAAAAACAGAAGATCAAAGTCAATGTGACCATTGCGATCGGTCTGTCCCTCTTAATTGTTGGTATGGCGATCTATATGATCCCGTCTTCTTTCAATGTAACCAATCAGTGGCTGTCCCAGATTGCTACCACGGTCAGTCTTTTGCTGGATGTCTTTATCTGGTATTTTGTGCAGAACAAGCTGTCCGGAAACCTGATCAATGTTGACCGGGATGAACCATTTGAAGAGATCAAACCAGCCTATGACCTTGTAATGCATGGGGAGGAGCGGAACAAAAAAAGCCGCAGAAATGCATTGATCGCTGCGGTTGCTATCTTTGTCGCAGCTGCCGCATGTGCAGCCACCTTTAGCGTACAGGTAGGGGTTGCAATGATGGCATTTGGCGTATTGATCGCGATCCATCCGAAACGGCATTTTAAACACTGTTTCAAACGAGTGTCCCGTGCAATCGAAAAGGCTTTCCCGGAATGGCTGTTAAGTCTTTCTTTGCAGATGCAGACGGATAACGTCCATGTTTCCATTATAAAAACGACCGGAGAAGCTCCGGAGATCTTACGGGAAGAGCTTCGGAAGTTATCGGAAGGCGTGGATAAAAATCCTGGGGAACTGAAACCGTACATTGACTTCATGTACCGATTCCATATCGCAGATATTACCTCTGCGATGAAGATGCTGTATTCCATGGCAGAATTTGGTGCTCAAGACGCACAGGAACAGATCCACACCCTGGTAGAAAGGAATACATCCATGATGGCAAGGGCAGAAAAGATGCGTATGGAAGATTCCCTGGCAGGTATCACGATTACTATGCTGCTGCCAATGATCACTGGTGTATTGAAGATGATTGTTGACCTTGGCCTTGTGATGTGGAGCATCCTGCAGATCTCGAATCTGTTATAAGTAACAAACAGGGAGGGTGTACGATGAAAGAATTTTTGGAAGAATACGGCGGTATGGTGATCATCTGTATCGTGGGCATGGCGATCGTCACTGCCCTGATCAACTCGTTGAACACGATCACAGCACTATAGGAGGGGATTGTTATGAAAGAAATGTTGGAAGAATATGGAGGCGTTGCGGTCTGTGTAATCATGGGCCTTGTGATCCTCGGGATCTTTATCAGCATGTTCAAAGGAAATGGATCCCTTGCCAGCGATGTCTGGAAAGTGCTGATGAGTCCTATGTTATAGGAGGTAGGATATGCGAGCAATCTTAGGAGAATACGGGAAAGTGATCGTGTGTGCGATCGTGATCCTTTCCATTTTTGGGTATTGTTTCACCCTGAAAAGTGGATCCGTTGCGGCAAGCCTTCCTTCCCCAACGGTGACAGTAAAAAGTGATGATTCCTTCAATCTGGTGGATGATGTTTCCAAACGGGCATATCCCACCATTACAGTCCCAAAAGCAGACTGTAAGTTAAAGATCAAAAGAACTTACAACCTGCTAAACCAGAATACAGTCCATGTTTCTGCGACAAATGCAGACGGCAATGCGTTATCTTATTCTATAACCAGGATTGAATTTCCGGATGGAACGGTAAAGGAAAAGGAAGCTGCAGAATCATCTGCATACAGCGTGTCCAGTAATACAACCGGGACAATGAAAGTCACTTATATGACAAAAGAGACTTATAACGGACGGGAACTGAAAACAGAAAAAACGGTCCAGTTCTTGTTCGACTAAAAGGGTCCCCTGTAGGATACAGGGGGCTTTTCTTTTTAGAATTCACCATACTATAAGTAGGAAAACATTTTGGAAAGGAGGCCCGCCAGATGGTGGGAGCGGAGACATTCTCCGCTTATAAAACATGAAAGGTTCCATTGAGACGATGCTTGGGATCATCCTGCTGGCTTTTATGGCTTTGCTCGGAACATCCTATATCACAGCATCTTTGACAACACAGAAGGCTCAAAATTACCATGCAGCAGTCGTGGCAGAGCTGGAGGCATCGGATTTTTCCACCAGTGTCGTCAGTTCCTGTAAGACAAAAGCAAGGGACAACGGTTATAAAAACCTGACAATCACGGTGAATGGAAATTCCGATACCGGGAAATACGCAAAAGTCGTCCTGGATTATGACTATGCGATACCGTTATTAAACCGGGTGATCGACCATGAGATCGTAGGCTACGCAAGATAGGGGGAAACAGATATGAGAAATGTAATGATCGGTTTTTTCTCCATCGTGATCCTGCTGTTAGTCAGCCTATCCTTAACATCTTCCTCCGGTAAGACCATGAGACAGAATGAGCTGGACTCCAGCCTTTCTTCTGCCATGATGTCTTCCATGGAATCTTTGCAGAAAAGGGCAGACAACGATGCGAAAACAGACCTGACGGACCAGCAGTTTATCGCAGATGCAATCCAGGCAGCCCTGGTAAAAACAGATGCAGACGCAACGTATAAAGTAACCGTGTACCAGCTGGATGCCAAAAAAGGACTCCTGGATGTCGGTGTAACGGCAAAGTACGCACAGGTCATGCATCCTGGTAAAGTTTCTGCAAGACGGTGTATCGTCCTGGACGATTACAAAAATGACTTGGATGAGTATTTTACCGTGGTCTTCAAAGACGGGGATTCCGTGATAAAACAGATCCAGTTGTATGGTGGTGATCTGCTGACCGCACAGATGTTGCCACAGGGGAATGGCTATGGAAGTGCCACCTGGCAGTGCAATGGCATTACCTGCAGTACGTCCAGTATGCCACAGGTCTTTGTGACAGGGGATATGACGTTTACAAAAAAATGAGAAAAAGCCTTGCAAGTTTTGCAGGGCTTCTTTTTTTTACAAAATGCTTTTTGTTTTTGGACCTGTTTCTACATACTATATATAGGAAAATTTATCAGAGGTTCAGCCATTTTGTTTGCAATTGTCGATGTGTTTTGGGATACCCCAGGGAGGTGATGAAAAAGACCCGCATGGCTGGCGGTGACGGGGTTTGCAGCCACGAAACACGAAAACACGTACCGTTGGATGTTCGAACCCATAACGGTACATCGATACAAGGAGGACAAAATTTATGCATAAGTTCTTTAGAGGATCCAAAAAGACGATTGCAGCAATGATGGCCGTCCTTATGTTTACTTCTTCAACGGGCGGATACGCCCAGGCCGGTATGATCCAGGATGCCTTCCCGGAAACACAGAAACAGGAAACAGTCCAGGGAACTACCGATGCACCAGTGACCGATACGGAAACGGTCGTTACCAAACCGGAAACAGAATCGTCCACAGTAGAATCTACAGATGAATCTACAGATAAATCCACCGATGAATCTACCGATGGATCTATGGAAGCACCTATTCCGGAAGTAACTGAGACACCGAAACCTACGGAAAAACTGGAAGAAAAAAACAAGGATGCATCAAAAGAGACCACCGCTGATTCTGAACAAAAACCAGAAACTTCCACAAAGGCAGAGAATGCCCAGGAAACGTCTGAGGATTCCAACGAATTAAGCAACACGGTAACACGGTTTATGCAGGAAAAAGATTCCTACGCCTACATGGAACAGATCACCAATATGGATGATCTCCTTTCAGAGATGGATGAGGAACAGCTGTATGAACTTCTCTATTTTATGCGTCTGAGTTTCTTATCCGAAGTGCCGGAAAACCACAGCCAGACACTGGACACCTATTATGAGATCCTGAATGCTTACATCAGAGCAAAAACCCGGGATCCAAAACAGGAATGGCAGGACCTGGTATTGCCATATCTTCCTTATTATCAGGAAGGAATGGAAACGACCGAGGACTATCTGGATGCGGTAGATGGAAAGGATTTCGACCTTTCTTATCTGGAAGAACAGTTAGCGTCTTTGGAAGACTGCCAGGATTCCGATATCTTAGCTGACAAGGCAGAACCTGTAACCATTGAAGCAGCAATGGAGAGCGTCCGTCAGGATGTCCTTGATGGAAACCCTGCAGATGCGGTCTGGACCATGTACCATTATGGTTATATGGCAGATGTTTTGGCAGAACTGGATTACGAAACCTTAGAAGGTTTTTTCCAGGGGCTGGGTGAGAATGATCGATTTGTTTTCAATACCTTAGCCGGATATGAATACTTCCGGTTTGTAGACCGGGGATATGCACTGGACGGATACAAAGAAAAAGCAGAAATGCTCCAGTATTTTTATCAGGAAGCAGCAGGATCCGAGGCAGCAGACCAGATCTTACTTTCTTATCTAAATAAACAGGACAAAAAAGCCTACGGTTCCGTAGAAGCTTATGTAGCAGAAATGACGAAAGATTCTTCTGAAAACTTTGATGAAGTGATGGAAGCCTGGAACCTGTTTTTAGCAGGACGGGTAGACACTCTTGTAAAAAAAGTCAACAAAGAAGAGATCAAGGATGAACCGAGGAAACCAGAGGATTCCCACGAACCCTTAGCTCCAGACACACCGGATGTGGATGTGCCGGATACCGGGGATTCTACCGGGGATGACCTTGGAGGATCCGGGGACGATCTGCCGAAAAAAGACATCGGTACCGGAGATACCTTATCCGATGTGGAATACCCTTCGTTAGGGAAAAACTACAACGATGGGATCGCCCTTGCAAGTGCACAGTACAATAAAAATGTAAACGGCGGCCAGTGGGTGGCCATCAGTAATACCTGGTATTTTGTCCAGTCCAACGGAGCGATCCTTTACAACTCCTGGGTCCTGGATGGAAACACCTGGTACTACATCAAGCCGAATGGCTGGGCAGTCGTAAGCGCTTACGCGGTGATTGATAATGTTGCTTATCATTTCAATGCCAGTGGTGCAGATGATGGCAAGTTAAGCCAGGGCTGGGTTGTCAGTGACATTAACGGTGGATGGTATTATATCTATAACAGTACCGCCCAGTATGGCTGGGTCTGGCCACAGGAAAAATCCGTAGCAGATGCTGCCGGTAATACGTATTGCTGGTATTATTGTGGACCCGCCGATGACCGTGTGATGCGTGCCAATGGGTATTATTCCATCTGGTGTGCGGAAGCCGGACAGAACCTAGATTATTATCTGGACAGTGGCGGACATCAAATCCAGGCAACGATCGGTGGAAACAGTTATTATAGTGCTTTCAACGCAGGTAATGGCGCTATCGATTGTGCATGGAATGGCTCTACAGTAGTATTAAAAGGCGGAAACCATAATGTGTCCGCACAGCATGGTATTTATAACAAAAATGTGACCATCACTACTGATGGAGGTCACCGCTGTTATATCCGGAACAGTAACACGACCACTGGAGGAAACCGACCTACCATCCTTTATATTTCCGGTGGAACCTTAACCATCAACGGTTATATTTCCTGGGATGGTGGAAATAAGAATTCCGGAAAAGCCGCCTCTGATGTCCTTATCGCGGAAAATGGTGGAACATTAACCTTTGACAGTGCCAACGCAAAAGTTTTTAACTGTAACCAGGGCTTACATGGAACATCAGATTCCCCGAATGGCGCGAAGGTTAATTTTTACGCCGGTGAAATTTACAACTGTTTGCTTGGTATCGGTACATACAATAACGTTACCATGACAGGGGGTACGATCCGCAATTGTGAGCAGGGTGTCCATTTGAATGCCTGCTACCGGGATATTGTGTGTGATATCACCGGGGGTACGATCAAGGACAATTCATCCTATGGGGTTGTTGGACTCGCTGCTGACTGGGGATCGCCACACAAAGTAACTCTTACTGTGACAAAAGCAAATGTCTTTGGCAATGGTTATGGTGTCGGTCTGACTGGTTCTGTAACAGCAAACAGTTCTTTAAAACTTGATAACGGAACGAATATTCATAATAACACTCATGTTGGTACTTTTGTTGAAAGTGGTTCTATGAATGTTGGCGCAACTGCTAATGTTGATATTGTAAATAATGGCGAACGCGGTGCAGTTGTAAATAATGTACATTCAACAGGCACATTTAATAAAGCAACAATTACAGGAAATGGAAATAGTTCTATGACTGGTGCTGGTATTTATACCACAGGAACCATTTCCACTACGACTAATACGAATATTTCCGAAAACAAAGGAACACAGGGTGGCGGTATCTGTGGGGATGGAAACGCTGTTTTAACTATCAATGGCAGTACCATCAACAGTAACACTGCCAATGGTTGTGGTGGTGCAATCTGTTCTTATGGAACTTTGAACTTGAATAGTGGCACTTTAAAGAAAAACTCCGCAACTGGAGATGGTGGCGCGATCTGGTTCAAAAAAGGTTCTATCAATGCAACCATCGAAGAAAATTCCGCAAACGGTCTTGGTGGTGGCGTATCCCATAGCGGCGGTAGCGCGACCGACCATATCAAAGGCGGAACGATCAATAACAACAAAGCAAATCAAGGCGCTGGATTGTATACCGATGGAACGTTGGTAATCGACAATGGCTCGATCAATAATAACACTGCATCCGGAAACGGTGGCGGTATTATGAGCAACGGACCTGTAACCATGAATGCTGGAACTATTACAGGAAACTATTCCGGTTGGGATGGCGGTGGCGTGAACTCCCATGCAAACTTCAATTTTAACGGTGGAACCATTCAGAATAATACAGCGTATTGGCTGGGTGGAAATATCCATCAGCAGTCAGTCAACAGTGCAAATGTAACATTTACCGTGACATCTAAAACTCCAATTTCCGGAGGTAAAGCCGAAGGATCTGGTGGTGGTGGTATCTGTGTATATGGTACTGGTGCAAAAGTAATCCTGAATGATGGAACATCCGTGAAAGATAATACTGCACCTGTTGGTGGCGGGATCGATAGCAACGGAGCTGTTGAAATAAAGAACGCGATTATCAGTGGAAACTCTACAACAGGAGTTGGTGGCGGAATTGCTCTCTTTACTGATAGTTATGGAACAGGCTCATTGAAGATGTCTTCTGGAATCATTGAAAATAATACTGCTGGAACAGAAGGCGGCGGCTTCTGGGGTTCGAATTTCACTATGACTGGTGGAACGATCCAGAATAACAACGCCGGCACAGTAGCAGGTGGTGTTTTGGTCAATGGAACCGGTGCTTGCAGCATGAGTGGCGGTACGATCACAAATAATACATCCACGTATAGTGGTGGTGGATTATTTGTCGATGATAATACTCCATTTACTATGGGTGGCGGAACGATCAGTAACAACACGGCCGGTGGAGATGGCGGTGGTATCTACAATGATAATGGAAACATTACATTAACCGCTGGAACCATTTCCGGAAATAAAGCCCAGTGGGGCGGTGGCATTAACGATTGTGGTACCGTTACAATGAAAGGCGGTACGATCAGCGGAAATTCTACAACTTCAAAAGCTGGTGCTGGTATCAATGTTTCTACGAATGGAAAACTCACCATGTCTGGTGGTCAGATCCAGAAAAATACTTCTGCTGAAACTGGTGGTGGTATCTGTAACTTAGGTACCCTAGAAATCTCCGGTGGAGAAATCTCTGGGAATACGACCAAATACAGTGGTGGTGCAATTTACAATTCCGCACAGGGAAAAGGAACTACGATCACAGGTGGAACCATTTCCGGTAACAAGGCTGAAACCTATGGTGGCGGTGGTATTTACATCGAAGATAATTCCAAAGTCACTATGACCGGTGGAACGATCAAAGATAATACAGTCAAAACCAATGGTAAAGCCATTTATCAGAATGGCACCCTGAATCTTGGTGGCGCTGCAGAAGTCCTCGGTGATATCTATCTGGGAACAGGAAAGATCATCAACGTGGTCAGCGACCTCACCAAAGCGAATCCGGAAGTAGCCATGGCTGAAAATGACACCTATAAACAGCGTGTCATTGCCGAGTATTCTGCAGATACCACATCTTTCAAGAATGGTACCGATGATACAAAGCGTTACAGCCTGGAAACCACTACTGCAGGATATGCCAAAGCGAAAAACATCAAAATTGATGATAACGTAGACAAAGGCAAACTGTATCAGGTTTGGCTGAATAAGACTGACTTACCGATCCGTGTTAACTACATCGGAAGGTATGCAGACTCTGGATCCGTAAAAACCGAGATCGTAGAGCCGGGTACTGAAAAGTACACCGTGCAAAAGAACTCCGGTTATACGGGTTATAGCAGAAAAGCATATACATTCCAGGGTTGGGCAACAATTCCATCGTATAAAAAACCTGTATATTCTGAAAAAACAACAAATGTAATTACTTATGACGATCTGCGGGATATTTATCTGGAACAGCAAGAGGCTGGTATCACTGGCGATATGTTCAAGACCCAGAGTACCGAATCGTCCAGATCGGTAGCCGGTATTGCATTGGCAGCGATGCAGAATGCATTATCCGGACTAATCTTCCCGGTCCAGGTACAGGCAGCAGAAAATGACCAGGTATGGGATGTGTATATGCTGGATACCTGGGATAAAGTTCCAACCATCAAATGGACGGAAAATACATTCTGGGAAGGAACAGATGTCTACAAAGCAGACCTGTTGAAAAACATCCAGATCAGGGATGAAGAAGACGGAACCATTGATGTCAGCAAGCTGGTGATCAATTCCATCACCTACAGTGCCGGTAAACTGGAAAACGGAACCAAAGCTGCTTCCTATACGGTCAACTACCCGAAGGGAATGCAGGATTCCGATAAACTGGATACCTGGTTCATGCAGCTGGATAAGAACGATTCACCGGTCACACATGTTTTGCATTGTTCGGTTACGGACTCTGCCGGAAATGTGGCAAAAGCGGACATTACCGTCAAAGTGAAATACAATGAATTCCCGACCATTACCGCCCAGGATCGTTACTTTACCCTGGAAGAAGCACAGGGTGGACAGATCACCAAAGACGCATTGTTAAAGAATGCAATTACCGATGGAAAGCTTTCTGCAAATGATACCGAAGAAGGTAATCTGAACAGTAAGCTGGACATGGTAGACTTCAAAGCATCTGATTTCACCAGCTTCACCGATTCCGGATACGTGACCGTAACGTTCCATGTACAGGATTCTATGGGACCTGGAGGAAAAGGCAAGGAGACATACAGACAGATCAAGGTATACGTTGTCAAGGATGGCGTGATCGAAGAGCCGGAAAAAGCACAGAATATCCGTTTCATCAACAAGAAATACTACGACCTGAACAAAGGGGTAAACCCTGACACACTGAGTGAAGAAGAGAAAGAAGCAAGAAATGGCAATGGTGGACTGAACGTGGAATCCAAGTGGTACCACGATCCGGAATATCAGGCAGTCATTGAAGCTGCTTTCGGAAAAACACAAGGAACGGACTACGAATTTACCAAGGAAGATATCGACAAGATCAAAGCTTATGTAGATGCCAATGGTATTGGAACTACAAGAAGCGATGCAGCGTTGGATAACTTCTACAGTCAGTTCGTAGCACCTGCAAAAGTAAACTAAAGAAAGTCCCCACTGGGTTTTTACCTGGTGGGGATTTTTTTGATATTTGAGTGAAAATGTAGTTGACATTTAGTCGCACGTTGGGTATAATAAATTCAAGGACTAAAAATAGTTGCACTCAAGATACATTTGAGTTGCATTTGTGTGTTCAAGAAAGGAGATTTCATATGAACGAGATGGTAGTTTACAAATTCGGCGCAAGAAGAGACAGAGGGGTAAGTGCAATGGAAGGAATTAAATTCCATTACGCTCATGCTGTAGCCAATGACGGAAAGGTCCTTTTTACCGTAAAACGGTTTCCTGACGGTGTTCATCGGGATATGATTGATCGGATTCTGCTGACAACTAAGGACGGGTCGTATGCTGTTCTGGCAGACGTGGATCAGTTGGGACGGTTCGACAAACTGACTCCTCCGGATGGGTATACGATTCCGTCCATCTGGAACGATGAGAGGGATATGGTCGGCTGGTTCGCGTTATCGAATCTGAGGGAAATTACTGTCGAGCCAGGTACATATACGACCCTTAACGGGAACGATCTGCTTCAGAGCATTTCTGGACGCGGATATTTAACTTATGTTCCGGAAAATGAAGAATAGTTTTATGAAATCCCTGCCAGTTTTGGTGGGGATTTTTTATAGTCAAAATCATCCAATTTTCCCCAAAATTCCACATACTATAAGTAAAGGAACGAAGGAGGAAATATTATGGAAAACAACAAAAATGGATACCCAAGCTGGATGCTTCAGGAATCACAGAGCAGCAGTAGTTTCCCGGGCAATACCATCGGATATTCTCATGGGCCTGCCAAGGATGGTTATGGACAGATTACTACCGGGTGTTCTCAGGAAACGCGTGGATATTTTGGAAATCCGTATGTACAACATAGTCCTGGACCCCAAAATACCACTGGACAGAATAGCTGGGAAGAATATCAGAAATTGGAATTTTCCCGTTTGTGTGATAGGATGAAAGAAAACACAAAGGAGAAAAAAATAATGAGCTATGTTGGAATTCTACGCAGTGATAAAGGAATTGTGGCATTTTCGGATTCGAGGAGTACCTATGAGAATACTGGATATTCGTTGCACGAATCAGATGAGGAAAAGAAAGTTTTTGCCGGTAAGGAATTTGTTTTTGTCACTTATGGATTAAACAGGATTTATGATTCCGAAGGCAAACTGAAGCCGTTACAGTCCCTGATCGATCCATGTTTAATTGATTTTTCCGGATCCTATCGTAATTTTTTCTGGAATCTGCAGAGGAAACTGGAAGTACAATTTTTTCATTTTCCAAATGCAGAATATCATTTCCTGATCGGTTTTAAAGATAATGATGGCACCTATGGAACAGAAAGCTGTTTATTATCATCTGGTGGTCCTCATTTTTCCGAGTTAGCATTTTCGACCAGGTATATGACGGGTGGTTCTGAGGATTTTGGGCCGAAAAACATGATTTTGTCTCCGTCTATGTCTGTCGATAAGATGAAACAGATGGCAAAAATGGCCGTAACCCATGCAATAGAAATGGGTGATCTGTGTCTGTCATATAACCCAGTCGGTGGACCAATCCAAATTGAAACACTTGTCTGAAAACGCGAAAAGCAGTCGGTAGATACACCGGCTGTTTTTTGTATACACAAATTCTCCATACTATAAGTAAAGAGAAACAGGAGGATTACTATGTATCATACACACAGATTAGCAGAATCTTATCCGGAACCGTCCAAAACAGTCCAGGAAAACACCTTATCTCAGCATTGGTATGAACCTGTTCATAATGGTTTGAGAACTTTTCGAATCGAAGAGTCCTTTCAAACCGGAATGACAGCTCCCTTTCCCCATGATACAATGGAGAAAAATGCGAGGGAGGTAACTGTAGTGAGTTATGTTGGAGTGTTACGGAGTGATAAAGGGATTGTAGGATTTTCAGATTCTCGTTGTTCGTATCAGAACGATGGAGTATGCCAATATATTGCGGACGATGTTAAGAAGGTTTTTAAGGGAAAAGATTTTGTAATTGCTACTTATGGTGCAAATGTTGTCTACGGCGAAGATCAGAAACCGGAACGTCTGGAAAAAGTACTGGACCGTGTACTAGCTGGCTTTTCTGGAACACACAGGGAGTTTTTTGGAAAACTGCAGGCAGAAATGCGTGCCCATTTTTCTTCCCATCTGAATGATCAGTTTCATTTCTTAGTTGGATTCCGGGATTACGATGGTCTGTTTGGGACGGAGGAGTGCAGGATGTCCAGGCTTGGTGTGGAATATTCTGGTCCGTCCTACGAATCCGGATACCGCACCGGTGGATATCAACACTTCGGGCCAAAAGATCTGATCATTCCATTCAATCTGTCCGTGGAACGAATGCGAAAGCTTGCAGAAGTGATCGTGGACAGTACGGAACGGATGGGAAATTTGTGCCTGGACTATAATCCAGTGGGAGGGAAAATGCAAATTGAGGTTTTGTCATAAAGGAGTGTCTGGGAAAATTGGGGACGGTATTACACACGTTTTTGTGTTATGATAAAAGAAAAAATGGAGGAATAAAGATGTATTGTCCAATATGTCAACAAGAAATACCAAATAGCAGCATGTTCTGCCCGAAGTGCGGAGTCGAGCTGCATCAGGAAAAGAACAATCAAATACCACAATCATCTATGGATTGTAAAAATGTAATTCAAGATGATGAGGATTCTTTCTGTACCCTTGAAAGAGAACATAGTCAAAAAAGAAAAAATAAAGAATCGAAAGCTGTGTCGAAACATCATTTTAATTCCAGTAAATCGGTAAGTCGTTTCGTTTCATCATTTCAAAAGTGATCCGGCTTTTCTAATGATCCGTATGAATATAACATTCCAATTGTCCCGGAATGTGTTCAGCCTATAGAAAATGAGGTTGTTGTAAAGCAATATAATATAGCAAAATTGCGATCACGGTTAAAATTTATGAAAGCAGACGGTCGCTTAATGGTAACAAATAGGAGAATTTTGTTCCGGGCAGCAGGTACTTCGCTTACTGGAAAAGTACTGCAGGAACACGAATTTGATATTGATGAGTTAGCCGGGATTGAGATACACCAGGATTATAAATTCAGTTTTCTGAACTTGTTTGGAGGACTTTTGTTTGAGGTTTTTCTATATTATCTGTTTTTTGCATTATTTTTTCATATGGCTTATCGGGGTCCCGCTCTTGGCATTATATTAAGTTTGGGCGCTGTTGTCTGCAGTATCATTTTACATCAATATCCATGGCTTAGATTTTTCTGCTCGGGTATCAGTGCAATGTGCTGTTATTTGCTTGTATACCTGCCTATGGGCATAAGCTATGTCTGGCTCATGATTCCAGTGACTCTCTTTTTTCTGGCAAATCTTTTCGTAAATTGTTTTGTGAAAAATCTTGTGATTAAATTGAAACTTCGGGGAGGATATTCCGCCATCCATATCGGAAGTAAGAAATCTTTACTGCAACGACATGGAGGAACAGATGAATATTCAGGTTTTACAGAAGTCTTGCCTTGGGAAGATACGACAATGGCTATGAATGAACTTGGAGCGCTGTTGGATGACCTACGTAAACGTGGAGATTATGCGATTGAGAAATGGTCAAAATAATATTTTGTGGAGGGTAACTATGTATAAATTAACTAAATATGGATTAACAGATAGTAATGATGAATTGATAGTATATGTTAACGCACCATTATTATCAATTAAGAAAAACATTGAAATTGAAGATGAAAAAATTATTCATTTACAGAATGAATTAGCATATTTTACCATTACGGATGTATATTTGGGAGAACTTTCGGGCACATGTAAAATTCTTTTTAAAAGTGGAATATTGATACAAATAAAATTTTTACCTAGCATGAAAAGATATACATGTGGATTAGATAAAATCACAAGGCAGATTTTATACGCCTGTGTATATAAAGCTTATCAAGAAATAAATGATTTTTTCAGAACATTAAAATTCGAATTATGTATTCAAGCTGAAAAAAAATCATTTTATATAGAAAATCATTTACAAAATGTAGTTTGTATTGATAATAATAATGAATCTGTTTGTGTTATTCAGGAGGTTATAGATGAGTAAGTCTTACGCTGAAATAGCTACTGAATGGCAGGGAACAGGCAATTTTCCAGGACATGATATCTACCAAAATGGTATTATTAATAAAGATTGCAATAGATTATATATAGCAGGATGGCAAGACAATTGGGCTAATGCTTCATGGACAGATTTTGATGGAAAGGAACACTTGTCGGCTTCAGGATATTTTACTGATCAAGCAACAATTGATGCTTGTATAAGTAATGATAAACTGGATACTAACAAATTAGATGCAGCACTTCAAACAAAATTATCTGATTTTTCAACTTCATTATACGATGAAGATGGAAATAAAATTCAAGGTAATTATCAAGCTCATTCTCATGTTTGTGCTTATGATATTGATTACGAGCGATTAGCAGAATTAAAAACAGAAAATCAAGATATATATAATCGTCTAACTAATCCAGATGATTTAAGCGTAGATAGTAATGAAATCAAGGTAGCATACGGACAAGCGGAAGCTAATTTTCAGAACGGTTCCGGTGGAGGAAATCAATATTATATAGATCCACAAATATTTAAGGATGGATTGGATGCGGGTGTGTTTAATTATAATCCGGCTGCTTCATTTAGTGACGATGGATCTACAGGAAGGGAAATAATAAGAGTTGAAATTTCTCCAGAAGATTATGGATCTTATGATGGTGGAAAATACAATAATGACATAGAAATTGTTAAAGATATTGAAAGAGGACGTATGAAGGAGCTTGCAAATAAAAGGGAACTTACAGGTATAAGTAAAGCTGAACAAATAAATGGACAACGCGCAATTGAAAACCCAGATCGTCCATATATTACCTTTCCAGATCCATCGTATAGTATAAAAACTGAATTTTTCCAAATAACAGAACAATCAAATATCAGCCCACGCAATTATTACGATAAATTCTTAAATTTTACGAAAGATAACGATCAGCAAATAGGCAGTTCCGCAGGAATGCCAAATGCATCCGGAATAAACAAAAATACAGAAAAACAAGAAAGTTCTTCAAAAGGTATGCCAAATTGCTCTTTGGAAGCTACGGAAAATCAATCGTCCGGATCATCGAAAGGAATGCCAAACGGATCTGAAAATTCTGTATCGAATGAACAACAACCATCTTCTTCACAGGTACGATCTGGCGGAATGGAAATGTAAAAAGGAGAAAACATATGGCACTATTAGGAAGAGACTTGTCAGGACGAAAGCCAACAAATGAAATCTATCAGCAAGAAAGACAGCATTCTGCTCATGAAACAGTTATCCCCAAAATAGAGCGAAGTCAAAAAGATTCTGTGCTTTTTGGCAACGAATTAAAGAGAACCGTTCCAAGCATTCCAGACCGATCTCCAGTCTTTTTCTTCCAAGGTACGGATATCCAGGGCGTACATAGAAATATCCCTATTTCTCAGGATATTCTCAGTAAACATTTACTGTTGCTTGGTGGCATCGGAACGGGAAAAACGAATGCCTTTTTCCAGATGCTGGGACAGGTCACGAACACACTGACTCCAAATGATGTAATGATAATTTTTGATACGAAGGGGGATTTTTACAGGGAATTTTATCGGCCCGGTGATGTGGTGATCAGTAACGATGGTACAGCAGTAGGTCCAGACGGAAAACCGGATTACTGGAATATTTTCCAGGAGATCGATGAAAGACAGCAATATGTCAGTGCGTTAGAAATTGCAAAAAGCCTGTTTAAAGATGCGTGTAAAAAATCAAATCAGGTATTCTTTCCAAACGCTGCCAGAGATATCTTTATGTCAGTCATGCTACACTTTTTGCGGTATAGCAAGCAATCTGGAAATATGAACTATCTGAACAACGATGCTCTGATCGATTTTATAAAATCCAGGACTTCCGGCGAATTACGGGAAATGCTTTCTTCATATCCGGATATGCGGGCTATGACAAGTTATATCTCCTCAGATGAATCACCACAGACACAGGGAGTCTTATCGGAATTGCAGCAGATCGTCCGGAATATCTTTGTGGGCAATTTCTGCAAAAATGGAACGATTGGAATTCGTGATCTGGTAAGAAAGAAAGGTGGCAGGAAAATATTTATTGAATATGATCTCAGCTACGGGGAAATGCTTACCCCGGTATACAGCCTGATGTTCGATCTGGCGATTAAGGAAGCTTTGGGAAGGAGCCGGAGTGATGGGAATGTCTATTTTATTACAGATGAGTTCCGGCTTTTGCCAAACCTGGAGCATATCGATGATGCGGTCAATTTTGGTCGGAGCCTTGGGATAAAGTTCATGATCGGTATTCAGAACATCGAACAGATCTACGACAATTACGGAGAGCAGCGGGCAAGGAGTATCCTGTCAGGGTTCTCTACATCCATTAACTTCCGGGTGAATGATCCAAAATCGAGGGAATACATTAAGGAACAATTTGGACGGAATAGGAAGATTGAGGTGTACGCTACGAATGTTCAGAGCAAAGGAATGGTAGAGGAACGCCGGGATGGATATGTGGTAGAAGATTGGGATATTACCAATTTACAAACGGGACAGGCGATCATCGGATTTCCAGAATACAAACCGTTTGTGTTTCAGTTTGATTTATGGAAGTCATGATATGTAAAGTATATTGACCTTCAATGCAAAGTGGTGTTATCATACATATATAAAAATCAAAGATTTGCATATAGTGTTACCGATCTTACTCCGGTGTCCTACGGGACCGGGGTTTTTATAAGGGATAGAAAAAAGCTGTTTGTGTAGTTCACAAGCAGCTCTTTTTACGCAAGAAAAATTGAATACTTCCAATTTCAAAAACAGAGAAATATTACAAATTCGGAAGGGCTGTTTAAAAACAAGTCTTTTCCATTACATTTTTCCATCTCTTTTAATATTTTCCATTGTTTTCCGTAATCTTTTGGCTTATAATCAGATTATGTATTTCGGAAAAATAGCCTGTCCGAAAAAATACCGTTTTTTCCATTATTCTACATACTATAAGCAGAACAAGAAAAAACCAATCAAACAAAGGAGAGAAGAAATATGAAGAAACAACAGGTAATGGCATTGTTACTGTCCTCTACATTAACAATCGCAAACGTAACACCGGCACTGGCAGCAGATATCAGTAATGTGGCAGTCACATCAGAAGTTACACAGGATGCCCCGGCAGATGATGCAACAGTTGTAGAAGAAAACACAGAAACTGCTCCAGACGTAACAGAAAATGAGGAAACTCCGGCAGATGAAGATAAGAACGTATCAGAGAATGCTGAAACTCCTACCGATGAGTCTGCAAATGGACAGGAAGAATCTTATACGGAAGAAGCAGATAATACGGTTGCACAGGCAGCAGAACAGGAAAATCAGGACGTTGTTCAGTCAACAGAACAGGAAAATCAGGCCGCTGTTCAGGCAGCAGATGGAGAATCTCTTCCTATTAATAGTGAGTTTACCGAAAACTATCTGGTATATAAAGTTGTCGGGGATAAACAGGTTGATGTTGTAGATCATGATATGTGGGATGAGACAGGCGATGTTGTAGTAAATCCTACTGTGGAACATGATGGGGTAACTTATCAGGTAGCAACAGTAAGAAAAGAATCTTTCTGGGAAGATCAGTTCGTAAAAACAATTACTTTTAAAATGGGCGTGAAAAATATCGAATCTGTTTTTATGGGCGGAGCAAAAAACGTATCAAATGTTGTGATTGAAGATCCAGAAGCTAACATGGTTGTAAAAGATGGCTGTGTATACTCCAGTGATATGACCAGACTGGAAGCAATGATCCCAAATTATCCGATGGAATCTTATACAACTCCGGATTCTGTGACTGTTATCGGATCCCGCGCTATTCAGAGTAATACGTGTAAAGTAGTCACATTGAGTGATAATGTAACTACTCTGGAAAATGGTGCTACTGTAGAAATGCCAGGTACAGAAGTCTTTAACATGGGTTCTGGTGTGGTTAAGATGGATAACGGACAGTTTTATAATTGTAATACTCTAAAAGAACTGAATATCAAAGGCTCTTTTATGCCAGGTTCTGAATTTGCCTCAAATTGTCCGAATTTGGAAAAAGTAACTATCGATGGAAATATCAAAGGTTCTTTACCAAATTTCTTTGTAAACTGTCCAAGTCTGAAAGCTTTTGATGTCATCAACTCCACTTATCAGAGATCTGTAGACGGCGTTCTGTTTAATGGACGTACTCTTATGAGATATCCGGCAGCTAAAGAAGATACATCCTATTATATTCCAGATGGATATTCTGTAACTGCGCTGGCATTCAACGGATGTAAAAATCTGAAAACTCTGTATGTAGGAAATAATGTTGAACTGAAAGCCGGAATGGTCCAGGATTCTTCCAATGCAATGGATATCTATCTGCTGGATAAAAATGCGATCACTTTTGGAACAAAATCCTCTTATGTGTTTGTAAATCTCCCAGAAGGTTCCAATATCTACTGTGCGAACGAAGACCGTGTAAACGAACTGAACGCATATGATAAAGTAGCTTATGGAACAACACCAAACATCGGCGTAAAGAAAGTTGCTTATGAAAGTGCAGCATTTACCGATGTCAGTGACAAAGAGGAAATCTCCGTGGGAGAAGAAGTGCAGCATATCGCATCCAAGCTGACACCAAACTATGCAAATGATGATCTGGTGTATACATCTTCCAATGAAAAGATCTGTACCGTGGATGCAGGAAATGGAACAGTCAAAGGTGTAGCAGAGGGTGACTGCGAGATCTCTGTATCCAGCAAAGAATCCGGTAAAGTGTTAGATTCCTATACACTCCATGTGTCTAAAGTATTTGTCAAATCGATCACACTGGATAAGACAGAACTGACGCTGACACTCAAGAGTGAACCGCAGAAACTGAAACTGACCTTTGACCCGGTAGATTCTGAAACAACTACAGGACTTACCTGGGAATCATCCGATGAAAAAATCGTCAAGGTATCCAAAGACGGCGTAGTAACAGCTGTTGGCATTGGAAGTTCAACCATTACCGCAAAGATCCAGGGCAAGACAGCTAAATGCGAAGTCCGTGTCTTAGCACCACTGGAAAGCATCCAGCTGGATAAAGCATCTGCAGACCTGAAAAAAGGTGAAACTGTGGACCTGAATGTGAAAGTAAATCCGGTATATACCACAGACGACAAGACTGTTACCTGGAAATCTTCCAATACAAACGTGGCAACTGTTGATAAAAATGGTAAAGTAACTGCTGTTGGTGCAGGAGAAGCAACAATTTCCGCAACCGTTGGTAAATTCACAGAAACCTGCAAAGTGACCGTTTCCATTCCTTTGGAAGCAATCGAAATGGCAGACAAATACAATCTGGAACTGGGAGCAAAAGAACATCTTCGTCCAAGAGCAAACCCGATTAATACCACTGCAGATCTGACAAAAATGAAATGGACATCCTCTAATCCGGATGTAGTAAAAGTAGATAAAGCTGGTAACATGACCGGTGTTTCCTATGGTACTGCAACCATTACTGCAGAACTGGATGGCGTAAAAGCAAGCTGTGAAGTAACTGTCGTAAAGCCAGGACTGGACAAGGCAGAAGTCACTCTTTCCCAGGAAACCTATACCTATGATGGAACAGAAAAACGCCCGAAAGTAACCGTAAAACTGGAAGGAAAAACTCTGGTTGAGGGAAAAGATTACCAGGTTGGTTATTACGACAATGTGAAAGTAGGAACCGCTTCCGTTGCAATCCGTGCAGAGGGTGAACAGCATGGCATGATCGTAAAAATGTTCACGATCAAACATGTAGAGATCAAAGATGCGACCATTACTGGTATCAGCAACAAAACCTATAATGGATCCGCACAGACACAGAAGATCACAGTAAAAGCAAACGGAATCACCCTGAAAGAGGGAACGGATTATTCTGTATCTTACAAAAACAACACCAATGCCGGAACAGCTACTGTTACGATCACCGGTAAAGGAAATTATGCCGGAACTGTGGACAAAACATTCCAGATCGCAAAAGTTTCCATCAACGGTGCAAGCGTATCCGGTATTGCAGATAAAACATATACAGGATCTGCCCACGGACAGAATGTAAGTGTCAGTGTGTCCGGAAAAACCTTACGTGCAAACAGCGATTATACGGTATCTTACAGCAACAATGTGAATCCTGGAACCGCAACTGTCACCATTTCCGGTAAAGGAAATTACGAGGGCAGTCTGCAGAGATCTTTCACCATCAAGATGTCTGGTCAGTGGATCCAGTCCGGAAGCCGTTGGTGGTATCGTCACAACGATGGCGGATACACCAGAAACGGATGGGAATTCATCAATGGACAGTGGTATCTGTTTGACAATGCCGGATGGATGCAGACCGGATGGCAGAAAGTCGGTGGCGCTTGGTACTACATGAGTGGCAGCGGAGCCATGGTGACTGGATGGCTGAATGACCGTGGAACCTGGTATTACATGACCGAAAGCGGAGCAATGGCTACCGGATGGATCAACCTGAATGGTACTTGGTACTTCTTAAACGGAAGTGGAGCAATGCAGACTGGATGGCTGCATCGTGCAAGTGGATGGTATTACCTGACTGGAAGCGGAGCAATGGCTACTGGATGGCTGTATCAGGGAGGTTCCTGGTATTACATGAATCCGTCAGACGGACATATGGCAACCGGATGGGCAAAAGTCAATGGCAAATGGTACTACATGGACGGCAGTGGAAAAATGCTGACCGGATGGCAGAAAGTTGGCGGAACCTGGTATTACATGGATGCCAGCGGAGCAATGGCTGAAAACACATGGGTAGGTAACTACTATGTGGATGGATCCGGTGCTTGGGTAAAAACAAGATAATGTAAGCAAGAAATAACCAAGATTTAAACAAGATATTCCCCTGCTGGAGATTTCTCCGGCAGGGGATGTATTTATAAAAAAACAGAAAAGAATGCTATTGCTATAGCAACTAGGGGGATTTTTATACATGAAGAAAAATTCTAAGATTCCTGAAGATATGCAGAAATCTTATATGGAATTCCAAAACGAAAAAGACTTATTCCAGTTTCCGGAAGAATGGGAGAATGACATTTTTGTGATCCAGCAGGAGAAAACAAAAAGGAACCGGATCACATTCTTCTTAGTAATATGTACTATCTTTTTGACCTTACTGACTCAGATGTTTGAAACTGGATTGGAGTTTTTGTCATTGGCTGGGGGACTATGAAAATATAAGGAGATTGCTTCGGCAGTCTCTTTTTTGTTTCATAAATCCGATGGGTGGTCCAATTCAAATCCGGACGATGCATTAATATTTAGACAAAATACCGAAAAATCGTCCGATATTTTGTCTAATATTTTTTTGCTTCACCCGGTCCCATTTTGAATTTTTTTTACATACTATAATTGAGAAGGAAAATTCCTTTCTCAGACCAGATTTTTGTAGGGAGCATCGGCACAATGTATCCCGCTCATTTATCACTACCTTTCATTGATTAAGAGGCTGCCTTATGGCAGTCCCTTTTGCATTCCAAAACAGATCCAAATTCAGCATACTATAAGTAAGACCGATCAGTAAAATCTTTAGAAAAGAGAGGAAAATAGTATGTTTGAACGAAGTGATCTAAAAGCAAGGGCGAAACTTGCCCTGAAAAGAAACTATTGGGGATGTGTGATCGCCCCAGTCTTATTTGTAGCCGGAACCTGGCTGACCTCAGTAATCCTGAACCTGTTTACAGGACCTTCGGTAAATTATGATTATGCCGCCATGCCAATCGATGCAGTATCTGCCAGTGCAACCGTAACACATGTATCACCAATGTATTGGGTTGTATGGTTTGCCCTGATGTTCCTGGTACTGAATCCCCTGCTGGTAGGAGTGCAAAACTTTTTTATCAAGAATGCCAGATATAAGGGAGCTTTACGGGATATCATGCCAAAAAGTAATTACGCACAGGTGGTGATCGGTACACTGGTACAGTCGTTTCTTATTGTTTTGTTTACCTGTCTGTTGATCGTTCCTGGTATCGTAAAGGCTTATGAGTACCGGATGGTTCCGTATTTATTAGCGGACCATACAGAAATGTCCTGGAGGGATGCACTGAAAAAGAGCAAAGAAATGATGCAGGGGAACAAAATGGACACCTTTATTCTGGACCTGTCCTTTATTGGATGGGGACTTTTGGCAGCGTGTACCTGCGGAATTTTAGCTGTCTTCTGGGTAACGCCATACATGTATGCGACAGGAGCGGAACTGTATTTGGTTTTGGGTGGAAATTACGGAAGGACATCGTATACTGGATCCTATAATACATCATCTGCTCAGGATGCAACGTATAGAGATGTAGAACCAATCAACCCCCCAACGAGTAAATAGCATTTATGAATCCACAGATTCCAGTATCCATCCAATTCTGCCTCCGGACAGGAGGTGGTAAGGATGGAATTACATTTACCGAAGGATCCTGGATATTACGAGATCCATCCGGATTATAATGGAAATCCTACAGTTTTTGGCAGCCACGGACATGACCATACATGGATCTGGATCATTCTGATCGTAATTTTGCTCTTATGTTGGAAATATCCGGAAGTTTTTGGATGGTTGGGGACGGTGGTAAAACAGGTGCTATATCGTATTTTGGGGACACCGAATCTGCCATCTTGGATGTGGTAAATATCTTGTTTATCTACATGCATCTCCTTTTCTTATTGAGATATAGAAAAGGGGATGCAAATTTATGAAATGATCGTGAGGAATAAAATGGTTAGAGAATTCGATTTGAATATAGAAAAAATTTTAGAAAACTGGGAAGTATATCATGCAATAAGAGAAATTATTGCAAACGCTTTAGACGAACAAACTATTACCCAAACAAGTTCAATTAAAATTGAACAAACACCAGACGGATGGTGGCATATAATAGATTATGGAAGGGGATTAAATTATTATCATTTAACCCAAAATGAAAATGATGAAAAACTAAAAAATGAAAAGTGTATTGGACGATTTGGTATAGGTTTGAAAGATGCTTTAGCAACGTTGCATCGTCACGATATCGAAGTAAAAATACAACCACGTTATGGAATAATAACTTTAAAGGAAGAAGCAAAAACTGGTTTTAAAGATATTGTAACATTACATGCTGAAATTACACCTCCTGAAAATTTTAACATGATTGGTACGGATTTTGGAATATTGGGCTGTACAGAAAACGATATACAAATGGCAAAGTCAATGTTTTATCTTTTTTCTGACACATCCTTATTGGAACAAACGAAGTATGGTGATGTGCTTGAAAAAGCTACTGCAAATGCATGTATCTATATAAATGGAGTAAAAGTAGCTGAAGAACCAAACTTTCTTTTTTCCTATAATATCACCTCTTTAAACGCCGCGATAAAAAAATCATTGAATAGGGAACGCACAAATGTTGGTAGGACAGCTTACACCGGCCGGATCAAAGAAATTTTAAAAGATTGTCATTCAGAAAATATTATTAACATGTTGGTTGAGGACATGTTGCAGTTTAAATCAGGTAATAGACATGATGAACTTCTGTGGAACGATATTGCAATGTATGCATATGAAAAAATGGCAGAATTGAATCCAAAAACAACATTTATTACTGCAACTGATTTAGAAGAAGTTCCTTCTTTGGTCGATGACATGAAAAGGAATGGAAAAGATATAGTTGTAATACCAGAAAATCTTGTTGACAAAATGGAAGACTATAATTCCAAAACTCACAATGGGCATTTTGTGACAGCAGATCAGTATATAAAAAACGAACAGACAAAATTCAATCCTACGATAATAAATATTGATAAATTATCCTATCGGGAGCGAAAAGTATATGAAAAAACACCTCAAATTTTACAATTTATCGGTGGAAAACCTATAAATGTTGATTCCATTGAAATTGTAGGTAAAATATATGACTCAGAATATTTTTCAGAAACAGTAGGGTTATGGGACAGTACTCATAGACGCATTCTTATCAAAAGAAAACAATTAAAATCTTTAAAAAGATATTCTAGCACTCTTTTGCATGAATGCGCACATGCATTGTCTGGATTTGGAGATGTTTCAAGAGGATTTGAAGAGGAACTTACAAATATAATAGGAGCTATTATTGTAAAAACATTAGATGATTAAAATATCGATAGTATGACAGGAAAGCACAGAAAAAAATTCCGTGCTTTCTTTTTTACACTTTTATTGCATTAAGTATGATAGGGATATTTGTCTTTCTGTTTTGGTACTCATATAAATATTCAAAATCTTTGTCCGAAAAAATCCAAGATAAAAAATTTTTTCCATACTATATACGGGACTAATATATTTGATCCACTTTGTTTGCGATTAATTGTCCCGATTTTCCTGACCACTTTCAGCATACTATGAGTAGAAGAATTTTTGCGAAAGGGAACGGAATATGCCAGAAAACGTCAGAGAAAAAATCGAAGCATTGGTTGCAAAATACAAAGAAATTAGTAGTTGCGATCTGCGGACAGAACTTACCAGATTGCCTTATAAAGATCAGACACAAAGACAGATTGTTGCACTTCATAAGAAAAATGAGGGTGTAATTTGTCTTCCAAGAAAATACCGAAAAGAAGACAAAGTTTTTTGGTTAAATGACTTTTCTTATGATCTTTCTTCTAAGGAAGATCCTGCTATTTATCCAATGGGCGACAGTTATATTTCCCTGAATCCACTGGACGGAGAACGAGATGAAGATGGACATATTCTACGTAATGATACGCATTGTCTGGGAATCAATGGAATGTTTCTGGATATTGATATTATGCATGAGGTGGATCCATATGATCCCAAAATCACGGACGAAGTGATTCGTGTTGTATTGAAAGTCTTATTCTACGTTCTTCCCATGCCAACTATGGTTCTTTTGTCCGGTCGTGGACTGTCCTGGATCTACCGATATAACCATCTTTTGCAGGGAGAAGAAATAGCACTTCATGATGCAGTGTATCAGGTGCTGATTCCAAAAATTCAGAAGTTGTTTGATCCTGATATTGTAGAAGTGGATCCATGCGTGACCGACCATGCACGGGTATGCCGTCTGGCCGGTACGATGAATGTAGCTGCTGGCAGAACAGCTCTTTTGCATACATGTACCGAAGCAATGTACTGTCCGGAGAAACTGTATGCAATGCTTGGATTGTCTCATGTAACGGTAGGAAATGAACAGTCTGTTGAAAAAAAACAGGGGAATACCCATGCAAAATCATACGAGGATAAAAAACACCCGAAAGTAACACCAATCAATTCGGATCAGGTTCCGTTTTTAAAAAACAATTGGTATCTGGATGTTGTAATAAAACGACTCTCCCAGATGGAACGTATTCCAAGTCTGACTTCTCTTGTAGACGGCAGCGGACGGCACAATCTGTGCTTCCTGTATTACTGCCATGCCCGTTTTATGTACAACCGGAAGGATACAGAACAATTGGTTCGGGAGTTAAATGCCTGTTTCCAAGAACCAATGGATAATTCAGAACTGGATACCATGTTTGCTTCTGTTGCGGGTCACATCGAAGAACAGAAATATCATGGACATGGATCTTATATTTTTGGGAACAAAAAATATCTGGACTATCTTCCTCTTTCCTTGGAAGAAAGTAGAAAAGCCGGCTTTACTGAATGTTTGGATCGGAAAACCCGCTGTGAAGAGCATCAGGAAGAAGCACTGGAACGGGATAAGTGGATCGCAAGACTGTGGCTGGAAGCTGGTCTCAACTACACAGATATTTCCAGGGAATTGGTGAAAATGGAATTCCGGGAGCCAAGCAGGGATTCCGTCCGCAGGGCAGTGAAACGCATGGGGATCATAGACCGAAATATTTCTTATGAAGAAATCGACTGGGATCGTGTAAAGCGATATACCCGGAAAAGCAAAAAAACAAACGCCGAAAAGAGCGTTGCGCCTGACGACCCACGCACCTTTCCTAAATCAAGAGAGAGGGAGAGAGAAAAAGCGGAAAAAGAACACGAAGAAGTATTCAAAAAACTGGAATCTGGCGAAGACTGTTGTATCCTTGGTGCAGCAGGTACAGGAAAGTCAACACTGTTAAAAAAATTCATTGATTCTTCCGAAAAAAATTGAAAAAAGTTACTGTTCTGGCTACTACTGGAAGTGCGGCAGATCATATCGGTGGAGAAACAATCCATCATTGTTTTAAAATCCCGGTGCAGGAGAATTACGAAAAAATTCTTCCCCACGAGCGCTATGCTTTAGAACATACAGATATTCTGATCATGGATGAAGTTGGCATGGTTGATGCAGAATTGTTTGAACATTGCATCCATGTGGTGGAAGAAGCGGAGTTCTTTTTCCATCGCCATATCCAGATCGTACTTTGTGGGGATTTCCGACAGCTGGCTCCGGTACATCCATCCGGATATGCTTTTTTCCTGCAACAATACCACATTTGGGACAACCTGATTATTCTAAATCATGTTTGGAGGCAAGATCGGGAAGCTTTTTCGAATGCTTTAAGGCAGATCGCAAATGGGAATCCTGCAGGATTGGAGTACATTCATACGCACGCTGTGATCCAGACAGATTTCGAAAAAATTAGGGAAGACCTGGAGCATGGGGCAGTCTATCTGGGAGCATACCGGAAGGATGTGGATACAGTCAATGAGCAGATGATCCAGAGACACCGGAAGGACGATTCTTTTAAAGAATGGAAAGCGTCAGATGATACTTTACTTCCGACATATGTAGGAATGCCGATCATATTTGTGAAAAATACAGAGCAGTTTGCTAATGGTACAAGAGGTACTATTGTAGAAGTTAAGGAAAAATCGGTTTCTGTACAGGTCGGTACCAATATTATCCAGGTCCGTAAAGAACGGATCCGGGACGGGGAGAAAACAATCTCTCAATTGCCGATCCGTCCTGCATATGCCCTGACGATCCATAAGAGCGAAGGATTAACCTTGGACAAGGTGATCCTGAATCCGAAATGTTTTGCGCCGGGACAACTGTATACCGCTCTTTCCAGGATCCGGAGGATAGAAGACCTGGTTTTAACACAGAAGATCCGTCCACAGGATGTGATTGCATCCCCCGATGTTATAGAATTTATGAGAAAAATCAGCTAATTTAGGAGGCTTTAGTGCGATGGAAAAAGAATTAATGGCAAAGTATTACAATGTTCGATTAACTTGTCCAAATCCAGCTTGCAATACAGAGTTGGAAGCTACTATTCAGTTAACCTGGGATGAACAGAATATTCTGGATCACTTAACAGAACGTTACCGGGATGTCCCGAGTTCTCTGCTGACAGCTCCCGGTATCCGTATCAAACGAGGGATCACCTGCGATGTATGCGATTGTGATTTTGAAGAAGAGTTTGAAATCAGGAAAGAGATGGAAGTTGGCTGGGATCTGTGGGGGATAAATGCCGACTATGATCTACTCAGGCAAATTTTGCCGGAAGCATTATTGATGTAAAAAAAAGTTTGAAAGGAGAAAAATTTTTATGGCAAAATTTAAAGCGTTCTGGAATTACCAGAAAAAGAAAACAGGAGAAATTGTGATTGCAGAAGAAGAACTGCAGGAGATGTTAGATGCTGCATGGGATGCAGGCTACAATCAGGGAAGAGCAGGGACTGTTCCTTTACGCATTACTCCACAAAATATTCCACCAGTTCCGACCTCTACAAGTTCAGATTCATATCCATCCAATATCCGTGGATTTGATCCGGGTGCCCATGGAGTTGGATATTCAGGCTGATATGTTTCAGCATATGTTCTTTGTTCACAAAAAGATCTGTTTTTCAGATATTGGAAAAGTAACTGCCGGATCAAAAGGGGAACTGTACTTATATGATCTTGAAGGAAAACGGCTTATTAAAGTTGGGAGACTTGTGGAAAATTTTGGATTGTTAGAGGACGGTTTGGGAAGATAGGAGTGGAAAAAACATGCAAAGATCAGAAATAATAAGACGACAATTTTCAGAATCCTACCAGTCCAATTTCAGCCGGAAACACGCTTGTTGGGCAAACAACCACAGGGGCTGGCAGAAGATGAAGAAGAAAAATACACGGGCGTTCAAGAAGAAGTTCCGGAGGGAATTGGGCAGGGAAGTGGAGACTTTTATGAAGGATGATTCGTATGAGTATATGTAGATGTTTCGAATGCGGGAATGATTCGGGAAAATGGGAAATCAAAAAATCTACAAGAAAATATGATGGAGAAGGATATTGTTTTACATTGGACGTGGAAACGCCATATTGCGAAGAATGTGGCGCTCCAATATACGATCGGAATATCGAAAAAAGGATTCGAATGAGAGCGCATAGAATGATTATGGAACAAAAAAATCAATATAACAACTAATACCTCAACTAACATCACAATATATCAATTAATACATCAACTAATATCTCAACAAGTTGATGTATTTTTTATTGTCCGAAAATTTGACGGAGACTTAAAAATTTGTATAATGAAAGATGGGAAATGAAGGAGGATGGCGCTGATGAAACAAATAGACAGGATCAAGAAAGATATTGCTGAAATTACAGATACCAGAGAAATGGTAGCCTATTTGTCTGCGATTGAGGGGCATGCCGGTTATTGGTGTAAAATCAACCAGCCGGAAGAAGTGATTTTTGAGAATGGTAAATTGGAGGAAATTTCTTTGTATGGCTTCACGGATTTTCTAAACATTGAAGTGGAAGAAAAATCTACTATAAATAAAGTACAGGGTTAAGAAAGGAAACAGAAATGCAGAAAAAATATTACGATAAGTTAATGCAAAATTCCGCACTTGAATCACGTTATAACCATGAAATTTTGTTGTTAGGATTTGATAATGATACAAAAGAAGAGTATTTTGTCTTTTTAAAAGATCATAGAATTTATGCTTTTCGTGGTTCAAAACAAATTGAGATTCGAAGTAATGATCAATTCGTCCAGAATGTTTCTTTATTTCCAGAAAGATGCAATTATTCTTTTTGCAAGTTTTTACAAATGTTGAATATTTCATTACCTTTTCTGCCTTGGGGAAGTGAACGAAAAAAAAGAGCAGAATTACAGAATGGACCTTCTTGGAAAGAAATCGAATTTAAGATTAGTCATCCGGATGGAAGCGGATTTTTATATAATGAATCTTGGAGCAATGATGATTTCGATGATGTTCAAAAGTGGGCAGCCGAGATTCGGTAAAAGGCTATCAAGATGTGACTGTTTTTGAAATGTCTAGGAAAGAAAAAGAATCATATTCTTGGAAGTATGTGGAAAAACATAAACTCTAAAAGAAGGTGCATAAATATGGGAAAAATCAAATATCGACCGCCTAGAGGCTTACTAAAAGAATTGCGGAAGATTGCGGATGCCTATATTGAGAAAGTAGGTGGTGCATGGATCATGGTACTGACCACAAATTTGCTGGAGACAATCGCCGACCGGTGGATGGAAATGCAGGATGTTGGAAACTTGGTAAGTAAATAGGAAGGATATGTAGGAACAAATACTGAAAAAGATCTGGATGATTATGGACGGGGAGCGCATAACGAACTGTTTGCATTTGTTCAGGATCTGAAAGATATTTTGAGATAATCTAAGAAAGATAAGAAAGGTCTTAATGATCTTGTAGGAGGGGATATCGCAGATGAAATATACGGTATTAATGAGTTGCGGGCATGAAGAAACTATTGACCTCGTTGGAAAAAATTCCGAAAGGGAACGAAAAATTGAATATTTCAAGGCATATAGTTTGTGTAAAGAATGTTATAAAAGGACTATGGCTGAAAAATCGGTGAACGAACCTTTTACTTTCCATATGACGGTTTTACCTTACATTGATAAGGAAAATGGAAATATTTGTTTGTCGGTATGGTTTTCTGGGAACACAAAGCCATACAAGGATGCGATAAAAACATTAGGCGGCTATAGCTGGAGTGGAAGAGAATCCGCAGAGGACTACTTTTCAACAAAGAAACCACCACTATGTTGGAATAAGATTATTGAGCTGAATGATCTGTCGAATGAAATTGAAAAGGCAAAATCCATTGGAGCTGAATGCACAATGCCAGAAAAAGGACTATTTGCGACAGCAAACTATCAGATAGCAATGGAGAAGCACAAAAAATGGGAAGAAAAACATTTAAAGATTGCCGGGATACCAAAGCCAGTTGCTCCGGATGTGTTAAGAGGACATCGATGGAATCAAAAAATATACGGTAAAGAAGGTAATTACTCAATATATCCTGACAGCGAAAAAGTCATGATTACAGATGAACAGGCTGCTGAAATCAGAGAATATCTGAAGCAGAAAGAAGAATATAAAAAGAAAGTAGAGGAGATAAAAAATGCGTAGATCACATGAGGGAGTTTTGGGAGTATCAAAAGATAATTATTCAGGGATTCCAAAGGAACTTGCTGAGTTTAACTATTATTATGCTGATGGCGATACCGGACATGTTATTATGGCAATTCCTGAATGTTTATTAGCAGAAGCTGAAGAAGACGGTGATTTAGATATGTATGAATGCCCGTTCCCGGTAAAATATGTGCTAGAAAAAGGATATAGAATATATAAAGATCATGTTATTTGTAATGGTACATATGACATGATTTTTGGATTAATGATAGAACGAAAATATTACGAAATCTAGGTTTCGAGACAAGAATCAAAAGACAGTCCAATGGCTGTCTTTTTTTTCCCATTTTTACAATACTATATATAAGAAGAAAAATAGCGAGGAAAAAGAAAATGGAAAGAAAAAATGAGAGAGTGTTTTATACACTGGAAGACAAAACGAATACAGAAATCCATAGTTATTCGGATGCAGAGATTCAACAGAACCTCAAAAAGTATGCAAAAAAGTCCCGTCCAAGGCGTTCCCTGATGCTTGCCGGATTTGTTGTAAGTATGATCGTTGCTGTAAATTGTAATACCGATCCGTATAGCTTCATTTCTTATGTTTTTGTCATACTGTTTGCAGCAGGAGAATTGCTATCGGAAACGCTATATTGGTTGAATCGAAAAAGTGCAACCGGTCGTTGGTATGTGGAGATCGTTGTGGATCGGAAAAAAGAAATAGAGACCTATTACCAAAACTCTGCAACCACCGGCCCGGATTCCATCCATTACTATCCAGTAATAGGAAGGGATACGACTACTGGTTACAGCAGTGTTTGGTATCTGGATAAAGATACGTACCAGAGTGTAAAAGCCGGGGATCTTATAAAGAAAACTATGTAGGAGGATATATATGGGAAAAAAATTTTTATTATGTGCAGCTGCAGTCGTAGGCGTAATTGCAATTAGCCCGGATCTGCAAAAGGAATTGAAAGATAAGAGCCAGCAGGTATACTGGATGATCATGGAAAATATCCGGACGGAGACGAATGAGACGACTTCCAAGCTAGACGTTTCAGAGGAGAACAATGAGATGTATTACTACCGTTCTCAATTATCCGTAAAAGACCAGGATACCTATGACCAGATCCTAGAAGGGATTCAAGAACATGATCCGTCAATCAAAGTATCCGATACCGATACACAAAAGGTATCCGATATTACAAAAGAAGTCCTTTATGACCATCCGGAATTATTCTGGGTGGATGCACAGGAATTTGAAGTACAGACACAACGATCCCTTATCGGATACAGTAATGTATATATGACCTATCCGTATTCTGCAAAAGAAGCGGAGGCGATGCAAACAGAGATCGATGCGGCTGCGGATGTTATTTTAGGCAAGGTAGCGCAGCAGACAGATACGTATGATAAGATCAAAACGGCATATGATTCCATGATTGAGCTGGTGGATTATGATATCGATGCACCGGATAACCAAACAATCTACAGCGTCTTTGCAGCGAAAAAGTCTGTCTGTGCCGGTTACGCAAAATCCTTCCAGTATCTGATGCAAAAATCCGGTATTCCGTGTATGACTGTGTTTGGGGATGCCGGCGGTGATCCTCATGCATGGGATATCGTATCATTGGATGGCACATATTATTATGTGGATCCAACCTGGGGAGATCCGGTATTTTTAAACAAAAACGGAGAAGAAGTGAAGGATGTCCATGATATTTACTACGATTATTTCTTATGTGGTTCAGAAAAAATAACGCAGACACATACGGCAGATCCTGATATAATGTTACCAACATGTAGCGTGGAGGACTTCGTATGAGAAAAAAGGGGATTGGAATTCTGCTTATTTTTGCAATCGGATTGAGCGGGTGCAAAACTCAGCCACAGGTTACAGACAATGCGACGGTGGAAACAGATGGAGTCGAATTGATAAAAGATGCAGGAAATTTGAGTCAGGACAGTGCACAAGGTGCAGTGGAAACCTTATATGATGTAGGAGCAGAAAGAGTAAAAACAGCAGAGTTGGTATCAGAAAAACAGGGAGTTATTCTTAAAGCAACGGATATAGAGGGGACAGTGTACTATCTTGGGTTCGGTGGTTCGGGCTATCTGGAGATGATACGAAAGGATTCGCCGGACGGTGAGATTCTTTATGCGCCGATTGATTAAGTGAGAAAAGCGGAAGGAGAAAAACATGGGACGTGGAATAGCAAAATGTATCGTTTATGCAGTAACAATCTGTATTTTATATATTGTGATAGGATCAATGAATAACAGGAATTCTGGTAAAAAAAGAGGTTCACAGAATGATTCACATTATATTGTACGCATTCCCTCAGCATTAAAATATGTCTATATGATTATGTTTCTTATGGGAATCTTTTTGTTCTTCGTATTTCTTCTGTTTAAAATTAAAGGAAATGCAACAGTTACAATGGGGCATCTCTGGTTTTCATTGATTTTTGCAGGAATAGGATTACTGGTAATGATGTGGGCAACCAGATGGAGTGTTCATGTGGATGGATCGGAAATGGAAGTTTATAAAATGTTCCGTGGAAAAACAAAAGTATCCATACAGGATATTGGAAGTGTAGAAGTTGGTAAAAAAGAAGAACTTATTTTGTATGACCAGGGTGGTAAAAAATTGCTTACGATCCATGGCCTGTCAGATAATTATGACCGATTTGTAAGGAGCCTGAAAACATATGGAAAAATAACAAAGGTTTCATATTAATTTCTGAAGCCTTTTCGTATGCAATTCTCCATACTATAATTAGAAAGATATTTTTGAGGAGGTATTGTTATGCCACAAATGTTATTTTGGCTGGCCGCAACTGTCATTTTTCTACTGATTGAATGGCCGACCATGGGCCTTACCACGATCTGGTTCGCCGGAGGGTCACTCGTTGCTGGACTTCTGGCAGTCTTTAGCTGCCCATTTCCCATACAGTTCGCAGTCTTCCTTGTTGTATCCGTAGCTTTGTTACTTTTTACCAGGCCACTGGCAATCAAGTACCTGAACACGAACCGGACAAGGACGAATGTGGACAGTTTGATCGGGAAGGAAGCGGTTATAACAGAGACGATCAACAATCTGAAAAACACCGGAGCTGCGGATATTCATGGTGTGACTTGGACAGCGCGGACGGATTCAAATCTGGATACGATTGAAAAAGATTCTGTTGTTGTGATTGAACGGATTGACGGTGTGAAGCTGATCGTGAAGAAAAAAGAGTAGAATTTTTTCGATTTTGGTATATATATGTAGCAGAGTTGTCCCAGACCGACCAGATCTGGGAGACCAGGCCGGGAGGAAATCTCGGCCTTTTTATGTGCCTGAACGCCTCGTTCGAAAGTGAAGAACACGGGAGACAGTCGCTGCCAGCTCAAGATCTCATCGGAACTGGTAAAACACAAAACATCATGGCTATTAACAAAAATGAATGTTTCGATCATTGGAGGCAATTTGTATGTAAAAAAAATTATGGTACAATAAAGCAAACATACTTTTCATGGGAAGTAACTTGGAATGATTTTTGTATTTGCTATTGCTTTCGTTGTTGTGTGATGAATTTTTTTGGGTGCATAAAGGAAATTATGGACAATTCCTTTTTTTATGGTATGATGGAGGAGAATACATCGAAAAAGACGGTGTATACTGCTGGTTTCCTGCTTGCCGTCCCATCCCGGCTTTCCATCCCATACGATCTGCCGATCGAAAAGATGTAGGAGCTGGAAGTCCTTTTGGTTGAGACGGCAGAGAAAATTGGAGATCTGATTTTGGGAGTTAACACGGTTGGTGACCCAGTTCAGGTCGAAATTCTTCAGTAAGCAAAAATTTTTTAATTTTTTTTTGAAAAAAGGTGACCCATTTTTCATATTTTTCTACATACTGTAAATGTCAGATGAAAAATGAAGAAGGGAGAAAAAATATAAAAAGCACATCTGAAATACAAAAATATCAGGAGGATGAGAATGAATTCTTCAGAAAAAGCAATAAAAAAATTAGAGAATCAGTACATCGAATGGATAGGAACTCACAAATGGTTCATACCGTCCGGGTGGATTCTTGGAAGTGTGGGATTGTGTGCGTTAACGGTTTTGAGTGCAACGATTACACCGCTGACAGCTGCAATTTTACTCGGTATCTGGTCAGTTGGCTATTTTGTAATAGCATATTCTTTGGTTCCTATCGTTTTACATGAAGTGGATATCGACCGGGAAATCAATACAGAATTGGTGGAAATGGGAGTCAGGAAACCTAGAGATTGGAAATTAATTTTCACTTCGACCGGATGGCTAGTGGCATGTATCATCTTGGTTGCAATAAGGGATCTGTTTCCCGCCACACGGTTTGTAGTAAATCTCATAGTGATCGGCTGGGTATTGTACTGGGGTGTTACGATCCTTCAAGCCTTTTTTAAAGTTTTGTTTTTAAGTCGTCACAAATAGATCTTTGATGGCCTCGGATTTCCGGGGCCTTTTTGAACCCAAGCAATTTGTTTTTCTTATTTTTTACCATACTGTAAATATCAGACAAAACGTAAAAGAAAGGAGAAAAATAAAAAAGGTCTGAAATACAATTTGCAAAAGGAGAAAATTATGGCAGAAGAATATAACAAATGGATAGAAGAACATGGTGGTAATCTTGTCTTTATATGGCTTATGGGATTGTTTGTTGCTACGGTTTCCTGCTATGCTGCAGATGTCTGGTTTGAACTTGCGACCCTTGCAAGAGTGATCCTCGTACTGACCTGTATCTGGGTCTTTGGATTCTTTGGAGTTGTTACTTTCCTGGTTCCACAGATCTTATCCTGCATCGACCGGAAAAGAGAAGGAAGAAGTGGCTGTCCAGATCATTCCATATTTATCTTTTTCTGGATCCTGGGGTTCATTATTCTGGTCCCTACGTTTATCTTTTTCCATTGTCGTCTGACCAGGAATCTTCTGATCTTGTGGGGCGTATTGTACTGGATCATTGTGGAGATATTCTGGGCAATCTTTGGAAAAGAAGAAAAGATCGAGTGGGATGAAGAGGATGAGGATAAAAAACCTGCAGAGTTTCATGCGTCAGAAACCTGTACGATGGAATATCCCAATGTTCAGAAAGCATCGGATCCGATCCGGTCTTTACTGGGACGGTGTGACAATATTGCAGAGAGCAGACAGCTCATTAAGATTCTGGATCTGATCGATCAATATGAGATCAAGACCCCAAGCGGCTGGAAAACACAATATCTTTCCCTGTTGAAGGAATCACTGGAGACTTATCTTGGAACATCCTGGAGGGAACTTCCGGCAGACGAGTACAGAAAAATACAAGAAGACATGAAAAGGATTGTTTCTGCTACCTTAAAACAGGGGCAGGATATCATTCACACATATTATCAGGAAAAAGGAACAAATCTGGCTGTGAACCGGGACGTTTTGGAAGCCCTGGCAGCACCGGATGCTTTTACGGACAAACACAACAAAAACTGAGAAAAGGACAGTACCTCCGGGTGCTGTCTTTTTGTTTGCCGTTCTTTTTACCATTCTATCAGTATCAGACAAATTTATTACGAAAGGAGAAAAAACAAATACGTCTGAAATACATTTTTTCAAGGAGATAAACATGAATACTTATGATGAATTACAAAAAGAAATGACACTTACCTTTGATGCACCTATCAGTTTCGAAAAGAAAAAAGCACCAGAACAGGTAACAGAACTGGACGACAGCGTATTAACCTCGGAAGAACGACAGGCGGTAGATAATTTTACAAAGCAGATTGATCTTCATAATACAAATGGAATCCTACAGTATGGTCTGGGAAGTCAGAAAAAAATGGCTGCATTTTCTGAAAAAGCATTGGAAAATGTAAGTACAAAGGATCTCGGCCCTGTAGGGGAAATGTTAGAAAATGTTGTAGTAGAATTAAAAAGTTTTAATGCACTGGAAGAAAAAAAAGGATTTTTACCATTCTTTAAAAGGAAAGTGAATAAGCTTTCTAATATGAAGATCAAATACGACAAAGTAGAAAATAACGTGGAAAAGATTTGCAGTATGCTGCAGAAACATCAAGAACAACTCCTCAAGGATGCTACGATGCTGGATCAAATGTATGAGCAGAATTTAATCTACTTTAAAGAACTTTCTATGTACATTCTTGCAGGAAGAAAGAAACTGATCGAGGTAGAAAAAAATGAACTGGCACAAATAAAGGAAAGAGCACAAATGAGCGGGAAAATGGAAGACGCTCAAATGGTTAAAGATTTGGTCGGACTATGTGAGCGATTTAAAAAAAAGATTCATGATCTGGAACTGACCAGAATGATCTCTATACAGACCGCAGCTCAGATTCGGATGATCCAGAGTAATGATACTATGATGGTGGAGAAAATCCAGACTACTGTCGTTAATACGGTTCCATTATGGAAAAGCCAGATGGTTTTGTCCTTGGGAATCGAACATGCTTCTCAGGCAGCAAAAGCACAACGAGAAGTTACAAGCATGACCAATAATCTTCTGAAAAAAAATGCAGAAGTTCTGAAAATGGCTTCTATAGAAGCTGCAAAGGAATCAGAAAGAGGCGTAGTCGATATCGAGACTTTGCAATATACTAATACAACCCTAATATCCACACTGGATGAAGTAATGCAAATTCAGGCAGATGGTAGACAGAAACGCCAGGAAGCAGAAGAAGAACTACGCAGAATGGAAATAGAGTTACGGGACAAATTACTGCAAATATAGAAAAAAATAAGTTTTTATACAAAAGCCAGGGTCTTCCCTGGTTTTTGTTTTGTTTAGCATAGAGTTTTTGGTACCTAGAAAGGATTATAGTCTGATCGTACATGGAGATATCGGAAGGCTAACCCATCAGGGGACAAGATATATATCGTGTCAACTACTCCTGACGTTGTCAGGAGAATCCTGCTGGGATTTTAATCGAAGAAGAAAGGATAGTTATGATATTGAGGAAATGTTGGGAACAGTATGGGACAGTATTGTTCCTTTTTGTGTCCGAAAAAAACAAAAATAAAAAAAATCCTGCATACTATAATTAGAACCAAAAATATAAAGAATAGAAGGAGGACGAAAATGCGAGATTTGCGTGAAGAAGATTTTGTCATCATAGTTGTGGCTGTTTGCTGTACTATAATAATGGGTATTGGATTAGTAGATTCCAAAATCAAAACAAATCAGTATAACAAAGCCTGCGAGTTACAAAATAGTGGTTATGAGATTTATATGGATGGATTAAAAAATAATGAGATTAGTATTCGTCGACTGGATCCGGATGACTACAAAATCCGCATAGATGAAGAAAAAAAAGAAATTATCTTAAACAAGAAAATGAATATGTGGTGCAGGTGAAGGAAAAAGGATAATCTTGGACCTCTGCTTTTGTAGAGGCCTTTTTCTGTCCGGAAAAATCCAAAATTAAAAAAATTCTCCATACTATAATCAGAAACAAAAATATCAAAAGAAAAGGAGAATGAGTATATATTGCTAATATTAACACTTAAAAAGAAATGGTTTGATATGATCCGTTTGGGAGAAAAGAAAGAAGAATATCGAGAAATCAAACCATATTATACATCCAGATTTTGCAATGTTGTTTTGCATAATGGTGGACATTTTGAAAAAATCGGGAAAGAAGATCTGCCGCTTGGTACTGTAAAATTCAGAAATGGCTATGCTGCAAATGCACCATCTTTTTTGGCGGATTGTGTCTTGACGATAGGGACAGGAAAAGAAGCATGGGGTGCAGAAACGGGCAGATTATATTATGTTTTGAAAATTGCAAATGCGAGGTAAGAAACATATGAAAGTAAATTGGTTAAAAAAAATTAAAACTATAATATCAAGTTGCTCCCAACAATCTGAATGGGAAGACAAGATATTTTCTCTGGGAGTAAAAGTGTTTGTATGGATGATATCCATCATAATAACATCGGGCTTTTTAAATACGGTTTGTTTTGTATCTGGGTTTCTTGTCTGTGGTTTCTCGTTATTTTTTCGGATTTACGATTTTTCTGGAGAAACAAATATAGAATCGGATCATCAAGAAAATATTCAAATAGATCCACCACAAACTGTTAGAATACCAAGTTCATGCACGATATCCGTTGTAAGAGATCTTCTTCGCAAATATGAAGCTAAAACAGATCTGGAAGAAGCCGGAATACTTTTGGAGCGTTTCTGGATAGTCGAAGAGAAGGAAATTCCATTACCGCATACATTTCAGACACAAGAACTTCCAATGTTGATCAATGCATTACAAACATTCTTTGATCTTCCGGATGAAGTATCTGAGGATTTGCAACACTCCCTGGAAAAGAACATCAATGAGATGATCATTCCATTGCTCCGGAAAACGCAGGATCTTTTAGATTCTCATTACGAACAAAAGAGATTGGAAGTAGAAATAGACAGTGAAGTAGTACAGGCCTTGCATCCTAAAGATCCATTTCGGACGGATCCTGTGGAAGTTGCAAAAAGAACGGACCATAAGAAGTCAGCCAAAAGGAAACTTATGGATCAAAAAACAGAGTATATTTACGGGAATACTTTGGACGAACTAACGAAAAGACAGGAGGACAAGACATGAAAAATTTTGAAAGGCTAATGAATTTCTTTACAGGAAGAGGAACTTTTATTTTTATAACCACAGCAATTCTGTTCGTTGTTGCAGTCATGCACTGCGATTCGTGGGCGGATGTGCAGGAATTCATTCCATTTGCATTAGCTGCAGAGTTTTTTGCTGGCGTTGCAACACTTACTGTACGATAAACGGGATATACCAATTGCCGGTATTGGGGAATACGGCAATATGATAGGAGGAAACATTATGGCAGGGTAGAACATGAGTCAATTACCCACGACTAAAGTCGCGGACTTGCAATAGCAGGTCTGTTCTTTAGCCGCAGGGAATTCGAGCGGAGACACGATGTCTGTGTTCCCGTAAGGGATGGCACTCCGGGATGTTTTTCCAGTCCCGTGACCCTGCAGAGCAGACACCAAGTCTAGGAAGACTGTTTTACCGCCATGCACAGGCTTACCACCGGTACGGAGATCCCGCTGATCCCAGTGGGACTGCATGGCATCTTACGAAAGGAGGCATTGGATGCCTGATTATATCTATGTGTTAGGAAAAGACGGAAGTCCGCAGATGCCTACGACCAGAAGGAGGCATGTGTTGAGATTACTCAATACCGGCAAGGCACGCATAACTCAACATGTCCCTTTTACGATACAGCTACTTTATGATAATATCCCAGTTCTTCAGCCAATCACATTTGCAGAGGATCCGGGGCGGACAAACATCGGGATGGCAGCCCTGTCCCTGGAAGGGAAGTTATTATTTTCTGCCATCTGTGAAACCAGAAATAAGGAGATCGCAAAGCTGATGGAAGACCGCAAAAATCACCGCCGTGCATCCAGGTATGGCGAACGCAGGGCAAGGCAGCGGCTGGCGAAACAGTTTGGCACCGTCTTAAAGGCCGGGATGATGATGCGGAAACTACATGTATCATCTTGGTTGCAATAAGGGATCTGTTTTCCGCCACATGGTTTGTAGTAAATCCATAGTGATCGGCTGGGTATTGTACTTGGGTGTTACGATCTTTCAAGCTTTTTTTAAGTTTTGTTTTTAAGTCGTCACAAATAGATCTTTGATGGCCTCGGATTTCCGGGGCCTTTTTGAACCCAAGCAATTTGTTTTTCTTATTTTTTACCATACTGTAAATATCAGACAAAACGTAAAAGAAAGGAGAAAAATAAAAAAGGTCTGAAATACAATTTTAAGGAGAAACTTATGAAATTTACTGTTACATATCACGAATGTTATTCTGGAGAATACGAAGTCGAAGCTAATTCCAAAGAAGAGGCTGAAGAACTGGTAAAAGAGGATATCTTCAACGGAAGAAGACCGGCACCAAATGAGTGTTATAACAGCGGGTGTCAGACAGTGGAAGTTGTTCCGGATGATCTTAGAAAGCGAATGGAAATCTTAAAAGCGAAAGCTACTGATATCAAAGAGAAAGAAGAAAAAATCCAGGCTGAGAAACAGAAACGTCAGGAAGAATTGAAACAGCAGATCAGAGATCTGCAGCCTAGAATTTCTGACCTGCTTGCACTGGCCAACCAATGCCGGGAATTGAACATTCCATTCCCAAACGCTGTACAGACCGGTAAGTTTTACGGAAATGGAAAACACAATTTCTTTTCGGATGGGTACTATCACGAACTAGGGTTTATGGGATATCCATTTAATTATATCCGGTTTCTTGGATATGATATGGGAGGTTTCTGTGGGGCATATGATTTTTTTACAGATGGAGCAATGATCTTTTCCAAACACGAAAAAACAGAAAAAGTAATTCCACCGATCCTGACCCATCTGGAACAGTTCTTACACGATTTTGAGAACTTTGAAAAGGGATTTTATCAGTGGATCGATTCAATGGAAAAAGTCAGCGGGAATATCTGCAGATTGCATTGATCGGAATTTCGAGAATGCTGTTGCTGATATCGGCGAGAATGCTGAATGTTTGTTCGGCACACTTCCTGAGCAGGATCATGCCACACTGAGAAGGCTGGATTTTTGCAGCACTTCCATTACAGAAGCGGGAAATTCGGACGATTTCGTATTTCTTTTTGAAAATGGGATCGCTGTTTACGTTTGTACAATCCTGTGCGAAGAAGACAAACATACTGCATAATTATGGAGGAAAAACTTATGACGTTTGAAAAATTTGTTGAGAATATGAGAAATAACATCAAAAATTACTTACCAGAAGATTATCAGGATGCAGAAATTCTGATCCGTAAAGTCCAGAATATCAACCGGACCTATACTGACCTGAATGTCCACAAGAAAGATCAGGTTTACGCTGCGTGTATCTCATTAGAGGATCTGTACGAACTGCTGGATCATGGCTGGACCATGGAAGGACTTTACTGGGAAGTGTCCCGGATCGTCCAGACTCCACCGGAATCGATCCTTGGCATGGATCCGAACGATTTAACCGTGTATGAGAAAGTGAAAAACAAACTGTTCATCCGTGTCTCTTCCGCCGAAAGAAGTGCAGAGTTGTTAAAGGATGCTCCCCATAAGATCGTGGAGGGAATTGCTCTCACCTGCCATATCTGCGATGGGAAGACGCAAGAATATTCCGCAAAGGTGAACAACGAGATGCTTGCTATGTACGGTGTTTCCGAAGAACAGCTGTTTGCGGATGCAATTGCCAACAGCGAAAGGCTGTTCCCGCTGTGGATTACCACGACTTTCGAATTGACAAAAGACCAGATAACAAGAGAACTGCGGGAGCGTGGTGCAACGGAAGAAGAAATCGCACATGGACTGGAATTATTCCGGGAGCTTTCTAATGAAAGCAAAATGTCGGTTCTGACCAACCGTTATATATGTAATGGTGCAGCAGTCGTCTTTTATCCAGATACACTGGAGAAGGTGGCAAAAAAACTGGGTGGAAGCTTTTACCTTTACCCCACATCGATCCATGAGATGATGGCTTTTCTTGATGATGGAGGGCTGGATCCGGATGTTATTGAACGTACATTGCACGATGGAAACCGGCAGATTACTGATGAGAATGAATTTCTTTCCAACGATGTCTTCCATTACGATGCAGAACTCCGAATGATTTTACCGTGTATGAGAAAGTGATTTTTTGGCCAGGTAGCAATCTAATGACAGGAGCTGGGAATTATCCTGGCTTTTGTTTTTTTAACATTTTTACACACTATAGATATCAGGCAAATCTTTTAAGAAAGGAGGTTAAAGACAAACGTCTGAAAACCAATGTGCAAAGGAGATCATATATGTATTACAAAGAAAAATTAAAAGGAGAACATCATGAAAAAAATTATAAATGGTAAAATGTATAATACCGAAACAGCTAAGGAAATCACTTATTGGAATAATGGACTTTTTAATTCTGATTTTGGTTTTTGCGAAGAAACTTTGTATCAGAAAGGAACCGGAGAATATTTTTTATGTGGTCACGGTGGTCCATATTCGAAATATTCACGACATGTTGGAAATACAATAAGTGGTTCGCATGCGATCACTCCACTTATGGAAGACGAGGCCCGATCTTGGATGAAAAAACACTGTGATGTGGATGAATATATTGCAAAATTTGGAGAAGTAGAAGAATGATAGATAAGAGCTAGGATTTTTGGGAGGGTGTCTTTGAGAGGAAAGAGGATCTTTTATTTGCAAGTCTTTCCAGGACGGATACCAGTTGTTTTCCAGACAGCGAATTACGGATTTATACCTGTCCGGCCACGGTCGTCCCGGATCCAGCACCGTTTGAGGTTTCATGCACCTCGCAGGAAAGAGCGGAGATGAGGTATTTTCTGCTGCATCAGTTTTACCGGGATATGGTGAAAGCGTATACGGAATTATTCCCGGATATCCGATTTGCATTTGCACCGGAATCTGAGAATGCTTACCGGGTATGGGGTACGCACGATAGAGTTCTTTTCTGCTGGAGATAAAGAATGACCGTTTGTTTTGTAATGGACAATACCAAGGAAACTGATGTCGAAAACTGTTCCAGGGAAAAACTGAGGAATGTTTTGGACGGAAGGGAGTATATAACCCTTCACTTTTGCAATGAGAAAGCGATCGATCAGATGATCCAGCTTCTGCAGAAAATGAAAACCTTGAAATGATACAAGAGCCGGGAGAGATCCTGGCTTTTGTTTTTTTGGGTATTTTCCATTCTGTAAGTATCAGACAAATATTTTAAGAAAGGAGATACAATCAATTGTCTGAAATACAATACAAAGGAGAAAAACATGTATATCGCACATATAACTTCTGATCACCGTACACAGAGTGTCGAAGATCACCTAAAGAACACCGCGACATTAGCCTACCAAAATTGTCCCATACCAACCCTAAAACACATTGCAGCTTTGACTGCATTACTTCATGATATAGGAAAACTTGGAGATCCATTTCAAGAATATATGAATGAAGTTGCAAAAAATCCAACTGCTAAACGACAGGTCGATCATTCCACAGCAGGTGGATGGCTGGCAAGAAAAATGTTAGGTAATACCCTCTTGGGAGATATGATCAGCTATACCATCTATTCCCATCATGGACTGCAGGATTGCATAGAGCCTTTTTCTGGAAAAAACCTCTATATTGAACGGGAACAAAAAGATCTGGATATGCAGGTTGTATTGGAGCGATTATGGAATGTGATCGATAAAACTAAACTGCTAAAGCTGGCAAAAAAAGCATGGGAAGACAGTCAAAGTTTGTTTTCTCTCAATTTTCCAGGTAATTCTGGGAAGAAGGAATATTATTACGGTATGTATGCTAGAACATTATTGTCTATCTTGATGGATAGTGATTGGTCTGATACCGCCGCATTTGAAGAACGAAACGCTCTTCCTCAAAGAATGTCCCCCGAAGAAGTACAGACGATCTGGATACAAGCAACGCAGAATTTTGAAAGTTCGTATGGTGAGTTTACATCGAAAAGTATGAATCTAATCAATTGTCTTAGAAATGATATTTCATCGCAATGTTATACAATGTCTGCTCATGCAGAGAAACGGTACCGGTTGACAGTACCGACAGGACTTGGAAAGACACTAAGCAGCTTACGTTTTGCATTGCATCATGCGAAAGGATATGGGAAACAGCATATATTTTATATTGCTCCATACAATTCTATCTTGATGCAAAATGCAGACGAAATTCGAAAGGCAATACAAATGGATTGTGTTTTAGAACATCATTGCAATGTTACCCCCGAACCGGAGAAAGAGGAAACATATAAATATATGATGGAAACTTGGGACAGCCCGATCATTGCAACTTCTGCAGTGCAGTTTTTGAATGCATTGTACTCTGCAGAGAAAAGCAGTATCCGGCGGATGTATGCATTATGCAATAGTGTAATTATCGTAGATGAAGTACAAGCAATCCCTATCCGATGCTTGCAATTATTCCATCTGGCTATGAATTTTTTATCGGAATACTGTAATACAACAGTTGTTTTATGTTCTGCAACTCAGCCTTCTTTAACCAGTTCGAACCAGAACAATCTTCTCCCGTGTAAGGAGATGGTTCCGGATTTAGATCCATATAAGGATGTTTGGGGACGGGTAACATATACCAATGATACTAGAAAAGTTCCAGGAGGAATGCATCTGGAAGATTTGGGATCATATATTATAGAGAAATATCAAAAATATCAATCTGTTCTGGTAATTGTTAATACAAAACAGGTTGCTTATGATCTCTATGAAAGTTTGAAAGAACAGATTCCAAACCTGTATCATTTAAGTACTAATATGTGCAATGAAAACATTAAGGATCAGCTACAGGAAATATGTTTTCGATGCAACATACAAGAACCTATTGTATGTATCAGTACACAGCTTATTGAAGCTGGCGTGGATATTTCCTTTCATTCGGTTATTCGCTCTATAGCCGGATTAGATGATATTATCCAGGCAGCTGGACGGTGTAACAGACATAAAGAATATGAAAAAGGTCATGTTTTTATCGTGAAATTGCATCCAACTGTTGAATATACTGGTTCTTTATTAGAAGTCCATACGGCACAACGGGCAATGGAAGATTTTCTTGATCTTGGTAATTGTATGGATTCCTCAGATGCCATGAAGAAATACTATGATTTATATTTCTCCAAAATGGGGGAAGATATCGTAAAATATCCGGCAGAACATATATATCTTACAGATCTTTTAAGTGATAATATGACGGGACAGCAGCAATCTTTCCGGTTGTATCAGGAGAAAATGAGATATTCTTATCCGCAATCTTTTCGAACAGCTGGAAGGCTTTTCCAGGTCATTTCTGAAAATAATACGATCCCTGTGGTTGTTCCATATAAACAAGAAGCAGAAGACCTTTTAAAAGTTCTGCAGAATAGTCACTCATTTTTTGAGAAAAAAGACATATTGAGAAAATTGCAAAAATATACCGTTTCTATTTCCGAAAAGAAGTGGAACATACTGAAACATGCAATTACGGTATTACCGGATAACGCTGTACAGATTCTGGATCCGGCGTATTACGAGGAGGACACCGGTGTTCAGGAAAATTTGAATTGTTCAGGACTGTTTTTTTAATAGTTACAAAATGGCGGGTAATGATACTCGCCATTTTATTTTTTTTCTTTTCTCTGACTCTATAAGTATCAGACAAATTTATCAAGAAAGGAGAAAACCAATACGTCTGAAATACAATTACGAAAGGAAAAAAAGATGGAAAATCTAAAAAAACATCACAGACGGAATACGATCGAGTATGAAGTGTCTGGTGATTATGCATTATTTTCTGATCCAGTCCTTAGTACTGGAGGAGAAAAAACTTCGTTACCAATTCCTACGTACCAGGCCCTGAAAGAGATTACAAAAAGTATTTACTGGAAACCAACCATCACTTGGTATGTAGATGCTGTACGTATCATAAATCCAATTCAGATGGAAACCAAAGGCATGATCGTTCCTAAATTTAAAGGTGGAAATGACTTGGCAAGTTATACCTATCTGAAAGATGTAAGATACCAGGTGATGGCACATTTCGAATTTAACAAGAACCATGGAGAATTGGCATGTGACTGGGAAGAAAACAAGCATTATCAGATCGCGAAACGTATGGTAGAAGCCGGAGGCAGAAGAGATATCTTTCTTGGATGCCGGGAATGTGCTGGTGATGTAGAGCCTTGTGCATTTGGTTCTGGTGAAAGCTACTATGATTCTTTAACGAAGAAAGTGTCTTACGGTTTTATGTATCATGGGAAAACCTATGCCGATGAAGCAGTTTTGGAAGAGGAAAAGGATAAACTTACGGTGAATTTCTGGCATCCAGTGATGGAGCCTGGAGGTATTATCCGATTCATCCGTCCAGAAAGATGTCAGAAACGGATGGTCCATGATATGGATATTAAGGTATTTGGTGATAATAATTTTTCCGGTCTCAGTGAATTCTCGGAATGGGATTTTGATAGTTCTATTCCTGATAATTTGGAAATTCCAGAAGAATTTTCCGGATTTTCTACGGAAAATACAGATCAATATAGCTGGAAAGCAGACTTATTGTCCCTGTATGACCGTAACAGTTCTGAAGCCGGGAAAATCCATTACAGGGAGTACAAACAAAAGAATGGAATTACCAGATGTCCGTACACTCTGCTTCCTATTTTTCACACAACCGTAGGTGCGCAAATTGAAGTGCGTTTGGATGTGAATGGAAAATTACTGGATATTACCGAAGTCCCTCTGGAAGATAAAGTGACAATCATTCCTTCTACAGCAGAAGCAGAGAGCAGATCCAGTAATCTTGCTCCATATCCATTGTGTGACACCCTTACTTATCTGGCTGATGGATTGGAAAGATATGTAGGGGATAGTAAGGGAAAGAAAGCTTGCACGGATGCCCATAGGATGTATATGGAACAGTTGGCTCTATGGGAAAATTCCTCTTTTGTGCATCCAAAGGTTCATGCGATTTCTCAGTATTTAGAAGATGGTTCTATGGTAGACGATCTTCTGAAATATAAGATCCTGCATTTGGATGCTTCTAAACACTTAGATGCAAAACAGAAAGTGCAGCGGACGGATCAGCGGAAATGTTTTGTGCGATTTGTAGTCATGGACGGCTCAGAAAACTCTGAATGCTGGCTGGATCAGACGTTGCAGGAAAATTATATACAATATGTTCGATCCCAGGATGGGGAAAAACAATTGGATTATCTTGCCGGCGACCAGCAGGTTTCTACCTGCCTGCATCCAAAAAAAATCGTCAATGACGGTAGCGGTGGAAAGCTGATCTCAACAAATGATGAGGAAACATACACCTACCGCGGAACCCTTCGTAATAAATCGGAGGTTCTGTCAATTGGTTATGAGAATTCCCAGAAAATACATAATGCCCTTCGTTGGCTCATGCGGAAGCAGGGACGGACGATAGGAGATTATAGTATGGTGGCTTGGGAATCCCATATGAATGATATTCCGGCATGGGATAGCGGTACTCAAAATATTGTGAGCAAAATCGATGCGATCGATGACAGTCTATGCATTGTTGATCAGCCATTAGGTGATCCCGTCATAAATGATATTGTATTAGACGAAAATCCATTAGCTGCAGAACAATTTTATCAGGCTCTGGCAGGATACCGGGTGCACTTGCATCCGACTTCTGAGATGATTGTAATGGCATTTTATGCGGCAACACCTGGGAGAATTGCTATGACAACTTATGAAAAAATGAAAACATCCGATTATCTGGAAAATATCGAAAAATGGCATGAAACATGCGCTTGGTTACAGCCTGGAAGGTATTATGGAATTCCTTCCGTGAAAGAAATTGCACGGTTACTATACGGCATTGAATCAAATGACAGAATGGAACTTTCCGGAGAAAACGGAAAAAAGACAGAAGCGAATGTTACAAGACAATTATTTCCGTGCATTGCCAATGGAAACATTCTCCCTCACCATTATGTACTGCACAGTGTGATATTAGCCTCTGCGCCAACAAAATATACGAATATATGGAACTGGAGGAAGATTCTCGCGTTAGCATGTTCTTTTGTGAAAAAAGAAAAATATGACAGGAAAAAGGAGAAATGGATCATGAAGTTAGATACTACGATTACAGACAGAAATTATCTGTATGGACGACTTTTGGCCGTTGCAGACCGGATTGAATCACAGGTAAGTGGTCATGACAGCAACCGTCTTACCAATGCGAAACGCTATATGACAGCGTTTTCACAGCATCCATACCAGACATGGAAGATATTGGAAGAGCAGATCATCCCATACCAGAACAAATTATCCAGAAAAGATCAGGACAAATACCAGGCTCTGATCGATGAAATTATGGTCACTTTTGAGTCGGTTAAGGACTTTCGGGACAATACAGCATTAGATGGATTATACCTGCTTGGCTATCATTGTCAGTCTTTCACACTAAACAAATAAAAGGAGAATATATATTATGACAAATTTAAAAGGAAGAATTGATTTTACATTATTTTTCACAGTTGATTATGCAAACCCAAATGGGGATCCATTAAATGGGAACAGACCAAGGACTACTATGGACGGATATGGCGAAATTACAGATGTATGTATCAAACGTAAAATCCGCAACCGCTGGATGGAAATGGGCGAAAAGGTCTTTGTCCAGCCGGAGAGTGAAGCTATAGATGGATGCAAAAATCTGCATGATCGCTTTGATTCCTGCAAAAAACTCAAGGCTGAGATCGATAAAAAGAAAAAGGCCGATGTAGATCTTTGTAAAAAACTTGCCTGTGAAAACTGGGTAGATGTTCGTAGCTTTGGTCAGGTATTTCCTTTTAAGGGCGTGGATATTTCCTTTGGAATTCGCGGTCCAGTATCGATCCGATATGCCAGAAGCTTATCTCCAATTGATGTTGTAAGCAGCCAGATCACCAAATCTACCAATACAGAACCTGGTGAAGGCAGAGAAGCAAGTACCATGGGTATGAAACATCAAGTGCGTTATGCTGTATACAAGGTTATGGGAAGCATTCATCCGCAGCTTGCCGACAAAACAGGTTTTTCACAGGAAGATGCGGAAAAACTCAAGGAAGCATTGCTTACATTATTTGATGGGGATTCTTCAGCAGCTCGACCTGACGGCAGTATGGAGGTCCGGAAGATGTACTGGTGGCAGCAGGAATCAAGAACTCCATCCATTACCAGTGCAAAGATTCAGAGAGGTTTTCAGGTCAAATCATTAGAACAGCCGAACTGTTTCGAAGATTATGAAATTTCTTGGAATGTTGAGGACTGTGTTGATCCGGAGATCTACGAGGCATAAACATGTCCGAAAAAAGTAAAATTTGACAGTTTCTTTCGAAAGAAGTAAACTGAAAGTGCGAATAGGAAACACACAGTAAATCTCAGTGAGATTCGCACCAGAATTTTTGGCAAATGAACTGATTTTTCTTTGGAAATAGATAAGAAACATTTGTCAAAAATTAAAATATATGAAAAATATACAAAAATCATGATGGGAAAACATGTGTGTTATGACTTATTTGCTGTCGCTCCCCTTGTGGGAGCGTGGATTTAAACATTATATCAAGCACCTCATCTCGTCGCGCAAATTGAGTCGCTCCCCTTGTGGGAGCGTGGATTTAAACAATTTTTTCAAGTTTTGAAAAGGGGTCTTAGGGGTCGCTCCCCTTGTGGGAGCGTGGATTTAAACGTGATACTTGATCATCATGGTTGCTTCCTTGTCACGTCGCTCCCCTTGTGGGAGCGTGGATTTAAACTATTTTCTCAACGAAAATAAAAAATAGCCATCGTGTCGCTCCCCTTGTGGGAGCGTGGATTTAAACTTAGTACGTGCCAGAAAAATAGCAATTGATAACAGTCGCTCCCCTTGTGGGAGCGTGGATTTAAACGAGGAGATGGCATTCCGCTGGAAAGAGGGTAGCGGTCGCTCCCTTTGTGGGAGCGTGGATTTAAACGCTTTACACATATTTGCCAGTATGTATTTCACGACGTCGCTCCCCTTGTGGGAGCGTAAGTAAATCAGTGAAAAGAGCCGATCAAGGCTCTTTTTATTTTTCCCTTTTTTCTCAATTCTATATGCATCAGACAAATAAATTACGAAAGGAGAAATCAAAAAATAGTCTGAAATACAATTACGAAAAAGGAGAAAAATAAGTGAAAACAATTATTTATGATGGAATCTTAGAATTGGCAAAAAAAGTGAATGGAGAAGAAAACGATCTCTACAGTCATGCAGGGTATCAAGAATTCCGCGAACATTTCCGCTACCCTGGCGAAGTCTTGGAACAGATGGAAAATAAAGGCTATGGGACTTTGGACGATTATATTTCCGCAATGGGAGCTGTCATTAAAATTCAGGAATATAACATGGAAAATCTCCCGGGAATGTATAATACAACTCAGATTATAGATTTTCTAGGTCGTGCTAAAAGAATAGCACTTGATAACAACTCGTTATTTCTGGCATATCAATTGATGGGATATTCGGATAATGATGAGATTTTCTGGAAAGTTGTAGAGAAATCTACTTTGGAAGAAATCTTTTCTTTTTTGCGAGAATTAAGGATTGGCATTGGTTGTCATACACTTCTTGGTTCTGATTGGAATATTTTCATTTCTGACTTAGATCGCATGTTTCAGACCAAGGAAAACGAAATCGCTCACCTCTCTGAGTATTCTGTCTCTGAAAACGAACCATTTTATCGGATGCTGGAAAAGGAATGTTCTTATTTTCTGGATTGCTATGGAAAAAATGAAATCAAGAAATATCCATGGAAAGATTTCGTGTTGACCTTTGCGGTATTATACACAACAGTTGTGAAGTCAACACAGGAAAAATATCTGAGGTCACTCGGTTTTTCTCATTTTGACACAACTTATTTAAGTACCGGTATTTGGAGTGGAGAAGAACATTCCGAGTTTTATAAAAAATCTCCGGTTCGTTGGAGCAATGCATTCAGATTATGGTTTGAGGAATATTTTGCACAGGAGCAGGATCTTTCTGAGAAAGTCATTCTTTCTTATCAGAATTTTTCCATGCCACGTAAGATCGATGGAATATCAAAAAAGGGTGAATTTCTCCTTGATGGAATGAAAAATTCTACATCTTGCCGAGGAGCATGGCATCATACGGATTTATTGTTACATTTCTATTTGATGAATCGAAAGGATTTAACATATTTCTGGAATGATCTGCAAACAGGTTTTAATTTAAGTCTGGCAAATAATCATAGCGTTGAGAAGATCAAGGAATTTATTTATTTTTACGATAAATACGAATCTTTATTGGATGATAAGAAACAGGGTTTTTATATCTTACTTGATACTATTTTAGAGGACAATTTAAGTTCTGGTATGAAAGTATTTCGTGAGAGAGAATCTCTGGTAGAGGAAATGTTTTCTGTAAATGCAAAATCATACCTGCTTGATCATCAAAATACTTTTTCTTACGAACAGTGGAATATCCTCATTTCAGATGACTATATTACAATTCAAGAACTGTATGAAGCATCCCCCTACTGGACCATAGGTTATATCAAGCCATTGGATACACCGGAAAAACGATCATTTTTCAAGAACTTTTGTGAGGATCGTAACTGGCTGTTTACAGAAACGGATGTAGAACGCTTGCAAAGTTTATTCAATAACAGCTGGTTGCCAGGAATTGCTTTTTATGAAAAATCATTGAGTATCCCCGATATGCCAGTGGAAGAGTTACGAGAACTAATCGATTATGCGTGTGAACTATTCTTCCGGATTCCATATATCTGCAATCTGGAACATTTTATTGCAGGTTGTATTATAAATCCTGCAGTAAAGAATGCTATAGGAACAGAGATCTGCGATTCATGGTATCAGCTACTTCTCGATAGAGGGTATCAAACAATCGAGGCCGTACAAAAGGAATATCTTTCGAAAGAAGCTTATGAAGAAATATTGAGACGAAAGAAACAGTTAGAAGAAGAAGAAAAACTGAGGATGGAACAAGAGTCTGTCAAAAAACAAACTGCAGAATGGATTGAAGAACTGCAGTTAATGCAAAAGACAGTAGACAAATTCATTCTTATCAAAAACCATTTTCCATCATTTTTCTATTATGGAACCCGTGTACAAGCTATGGCTTGCCTGGAGCTTTTGAAACAGGTTCCGGATGGTGGTGTGTTGAAAGAAGAACTGGTCGAACCCTATTATTCATTTTTTGTTCAGTGTTATGTTAATGAACTAATTACAAAAGAACAAATGTTGCACTACATGGAAATTTTTACAAAATAAGATTACGGAGGAAAAAACATGCGTTATATAAATGAAGTAGCAGTAGATCTTAAAATCCAGGATCTTGTTGATGAAAAAGGTTTAAGCAGACAATGCTTGTTTCAATTAAGAGATAAACAGACTGGATTGGAGAATCTTAAAAACTTAGAAAAAGTATATTTTAAATTTAACTACAGTATGAAAAAATCAAGCCAACTGCAACGGATGCTCCTGAATGATCCGCAAATGGTTGCCGTTATCAATCAGATACGGGAAACATATAATCAATTTTCGGAATCTATGTGCCAGTTATTGATTTCGTACTTTGAGGAATATGGAGTCACAGAAAATATAGAAACATTTGCAGAAAATCTGAAAGAATATTGGAAATGTTCCAATACTCAGATTCCAACAGAGTATTATGCTTTTGACTTTCTTGTCTTTTCGGCTTTGAAAGAATATCCTATCACACAAAGGATTTTGTTCCAGAACTGTTTTTCTGATAAATGGAGAGAAGAATGGATCAGCAAATACAGAAAAGAAGAAAACTGGAGGGAAGAACTTCCAAAATTGATCCAGTTTGAACAACTTCCGGAATTTTATTTACGGGAAGACTTGTTTTCTGTGCTGTGTGATTTGAAAGTTCCTGGAGTATTGCGCCTTTATCAGATAGCAGGTGAACTGTTTGACCGCATTCAAATCCATCGCAGCAAGGATTATTTCGAAGCTGCAGAGTGGCTGCAAAAGATCAAGGTAAAATTGGAGTCTTTGATAGGAGAAGATTTATTTCCTTCTTTTTTCGCCTGCCTGATCGTATCGGCTAATGCGGTTGGCTTCCAAGAAAAACTCTTATGTAAATGTTATCAATATATGGAAGAACATCCAGAAATGTTGGCAGAAATATTCAAAAGTAAGTATTCTTTCTTGAATGTCTGCACAGGGTTCCGGTATAGTAATATTTTTGTATCCGTACAAAATGAATGTGTTTTTGACCTATTGACTTATGCGATAGAGCAAAACAAAAAATCATTCTTACGGCTGCTCCAGGAAAATGTTGATGAATTAAAAGATTTTTCCGACTACAGTTTATTGTGGAAACCTGATTTTTGGAAGATCTGCAACTTGAATTCTTTAAACAAAAAGGATTTATTGAGCCTGAAAAATAAGACCGCAATTTCTTTAGATACACTGAAAGATTACGGACCATTTACTTTCCAGGAAATCCTGGCTGTTGGAAAACAATGTGATAAAATCCAGAGAATCTATGTCGGTCTGGATTCAGCTCTTGGTATCGACGAAAAGCTGAAACGGATCCGGCAGTTATGTCACGAATCTATGGAATGGGATCGTATTTCCTGGAATGACATTCCAGTAATTTCCCAAATGCTCTCCCGGGAGTCTTTAGTATCTTACAGGGACAGACATGGCAACATAAAAGGGTCTGTATTTGAATGGCTGCAGTTAATGCTTGCAGAAAAAAAACATCCAGAGTTGACCAGTATGATAAAGGAAGCGAAAGATGAGAACGATCTGCAGATCCTGGTCAAAAATCAGGATAACAAAGAATTGCTCAGTCGTGGACTGCTGGGATTTAAAGATCAATTCATTTATCTGGATCCTGATAGTATCTGGCTGGTGAACAAACTCCAAAAAGAAGAACTTCTGGATGCGCTGAAAATGTTCTGTTTATCTGGAGGTGCTGCAATCGCTCATGCGTATTACAACTCTGTCAACGAAGAGAAGCAAAGAGAAAATCTTCTGTTGATCGTAAAGGCAATCCTGTATGGAAAACTGGATGAAATCAAATACGATAATTTCTCCATGGAGGTTGGATATACCGTTCCTCAGAAGATGAAAGAAATCTGGAAAAAGAGTACATCTATTTATAGAAAACATCTGTCGGTTGCGGAGTATACGGATTTCTGGCACTGTATGAATATCGGTATTCTACCGGGTCGGACCTGCATGTCTTACGAAGATGGAATGTACAACGAATGTCTGTTATCTGTTTTCGATGCAAACAAGAAGATCTTATATGTCAAAAAAGAAGGTGTGATCCTCGGACGAGCGATCCTGCGTTTGACCAAGATTAGTGACCACCCAAAGAATGCCCTGCGTTTTGAGGATGTGGAACAGACGGAAGGGGATATATCTGAAAATCTGGTCCTGTTCTTGGAAAAATCTTATCAGAACGGGTATTCCGGAAAACAGAAAGAGGCCATCCAACGTCTGCTGATTGCACTGACAAAGGAAAAAGCAAAAAAGATGGGCGTAAACCTTCTTCTTGCGGATGAGTACACGCAACTTCCAGAGATCAAACACCTGGAAAAGAAAAATACCCATGTTTACATTTCCTGCTCCAAGAACGGAAAACAATATCTGGATTCTCTTGGTGGAAACTGCGAAATAGGGGGATATTACAGACAGCGCGAACTGCCGTACTGGCGTTGCGAGGAAGATTAGAGAAAACAAAATCCAAACCGTTTTTACCATACTATTCAAAAAGGAGAAAAAATATGAAGATGTCAACACAAAACCTGAGACTGTTCCGGGAGGATTTCACAAATGAGATGAAAAAACTGGAAGAGAAGTACCATATTACGATCAAACTGGGAAACATTCGATATTCTGAGGAAGATTTTACTGCTAAATTAACCGCAACAAACCAGACTGCTGTAAAAACACCAAAAGAACAGTTCGAAGAAGATGCTAAGTATTTCCGTGGCTTTGGAGTTATGCCTAATATGTATTGCAAAATATTCCGTGGCATGGATGGCGGCCTGTTTCGTCTGGTCGGATTGCGTCCGAATGCCCGAAAGAATATCTTTACTGTCCTGCGTCTGGAGGATGGGAAACAGTATGTCTGCGATCCCTTCTTTTTAAAGCTGGAAAAGGATGATCCTTACGAGAAAATGATCGAATATATCCTGCATCAGGCAACCGAACAGGACTTTTTGGATTTCATGGGCTATGATCAGCGTCCGGTTGACCGGAAAGATGTGGAGGAGGTCCTGGCACAGATGCCGGAATCGGAATTCCAGAAATTGTATCGTGAGTTTGGTCTGGATACTCTGGGTAAAGAAAACTTATAGAAATACGTGTTTCATATGGAAAAGAAAGGAAAATAACATGGAAGAATATATTAAAAAAATCGAACAAATTGCGGCAAGATGTACAGAAAGTCAGTCTGACGGATATTCACAGATTATGAAAATCTGTGATGCCATGAGAGAAGAACAGGAAGAAAGAGACTATGAAAATGGATTAAAATCCGCAATTCAAAAAATGTTATTGAAAAACATGCCAAAAAAAGAAATTAAATATTATCTTGATGTTACTGACCGGCAGATTGAAGAAGCTGAAGAAGAACTTTGCGTAAAATAGCAATCCATAAGAGGAGACCTGGATATTCCGGGTCTCTTTTTTCTTGCTTTTCTTTTTACAGTACCATATTTTCAGATGAACATGCAAAGGATGAAGGGGTAAGCATAAACCAGTATTGTGTTTATCTTCTTTCGAAGAATGATGCTTTTTATAAAACAAAACAGTAGTAATCCCGTATCACGAAAAGAGACCATTATCCAATGTCCGTAAGTTAATATTGCAAGAAGGCAGATTCTAAAGAAATATAGCAGGAAAGTGAATAGCTTCCCTGCTTTTTCTGTATTTATGGAGCCGGTCACTGAAATGCTAAAAATGAACAAAACAGTTGAAATACCACTCAATGAGTGGTATTGTAATAATAGCAAAGGAAACGGAGGAAAAGCGAAACGCACGATGATCAAATTTGAAAATATAGCAAAAGTAGCAATAGTAAATAAAAATGGAGAAACAAATCCCTATATAGGAACAGAAAAAGATGACTCTAGCAACTATCTCACATTCAAAATGTGGAAAAAAAATGGCTACAAAAGAATCTACGTTAATGATTACAAAAGAAGAACAGTTGCTTATATTGATTGCAACGCGAATAATTCGGTAGAATCCGAATATTCAAAAGGCAATATCATTGAAACTATTAAATATTTTATCGAAAATTATGAATTTTAGAGGGATAGACAATGACAATAGCAGAAATGAGAGAAATGCTTGAGGAATCAAGAACAGAATTTTCCAAAAGATATGGGATTCCATTAAGAACACTGGAAAACTGGGAGGCGGGAAGTAGAAAAGCACCAGAATATGTGTTGAAGTTACTGGAAAGAGCTGTTTTAGAAGATGTGAAAAAGGAGCAAAATAAGAATGGAAGAAAAAAATATACAGTCAAAGTTTGAAAAAAAAATAAACGTAGCATTAAAAAGAGCTTGGAGAATAATTAATGGATTTGAAAAAATGTCAGACGAAGATAAAAATATTCTTGAAGCGTATAGGAAAAAGGCTGCTGAAGAATATAACGTGGAAGATACAGAACTGATACAATGGGAAAAAGAAAGTGATGTGGACGCGATGGCAGAGATAGCCATGAGTTGGAAACTTGCTGCAGACTTTTTGAAAACAAACGGATATGACTATCATGATATGAAACGAATAGCGAATCGTGACGATCATGATATAGGTCCTTATGATCTACAATTTCTGAAAGAAGGTTATGGATGGTATGAACGATTAAACAAATATTTGTAGAGTCTAACTCATTTAAGAATTCCCGCCCTGAACTCTTGAAACTGGCATCAGAAGCCGTAAAAATGTAGAAACAGGGCAACATGGGACCTGGTTTTGGTGTATGCTGGAGCTAAGGAGGATTAACAATGACTAATCTTGAAAAAATGAAAAATTTTCTTTGCCGGCAGATCCGATCCATGGACATCGAGCAGATGGAAAAACTCACAGACCTGTTGGAAGAATGGGACGACCATGGAATTTCCCTGTTCGACCTGGATGGACTATTCTCCTGTAAGGTCTGTGAAAATGTTTTTGGAAAATGCGCAGATGGCCACAGGACCTGTTCTGGACGGTTTCGGCAGTATGCGGAAATGAAAGGAGAAAAAGTATAAGAAGAATCAGGCAAGATGGAACGGTAGAGCATCTGCTCTATGGGGATCTTGTGCAACATTTTAAGAGGGAAAAGCTCTCGGAAGAAAAAAAGGAAGACACATACCTGTACCGAATCCTTTGCGTAGCGACTGATACAGAAACGGGGAAAAAATGTGTGATATATCAGGCAATGTACGGGAATTTTGGAGTGTACAGCAGGCCGATGGACATGTTCCTGAGCGAAGTTGACCATAATAAATATCCGGATATCAAACAAGAATACCGCTTTGAGAAAGTTGTATATAACGAAAATGAGTGGAAAAAGACTCAATTAGAACTCGAAAAAAACTCAATTGGATTCAGATGTGAAAACAGGTCTTAACAGGCCTGTTTTTTTGTTTTGGCAAACATAAAAAAATCCTGTCCGAAAAATTCCCTGTTTGATCATTTTTCACCATACTATATATGAAAACAAAAATATGGAGGAAAATGTATGAACGAATTTGCAATTAACTGGATCAAAGGAGCAGACTATGCGGAAGCTACAGTACCGTCTGGGACTGCCCTAAAATCGAAACTTTTAAAATATGCAGAAGAACGACCGGAAGAGGTCAATCATGTGATCGTGAATAAGGACGGTTCCATGGTCTGCCACGTTCCTGTCAGTTTCATTAAGGTAAGTCCACCAAGGAAAGTATCGGATAAACAGCGGGAAACTGCCAGAGAACGTTTCGTTAAGATGTGGGCAGAAAAACAGGAATCTGGTTCTGCAGAGGAAATTCCGGAAGATTTTATGGACGAGTTTCTGGACGAAGAAATTTAGAAATCAGATATACCCTGCTTATATATGAGAAAATTTTTCATATAACCATTGAAAAATCGTAATTTTGTGATTTTGGAGAGACTCGGATTGTTCGGGTCTTTCCAACTACCAAGGAGTTTGTATGGTTGAAAAATATAATGATTTTATTGAGGATCATGGGGGTATCCTTTTAATTATCTGGCTCTGTGGATTAGTTGGACTTTTAGGGTATAGTCTCATGTATGAAGATGCTACTTCATGTTTGGATATCATTGGAGCAGCCGTATGGACATTTGGCTTTTGGATTATTGTATTCCTTATACTTCCAATATGCCTCAAAATATGTGAAATGTTGTTTTTGGATAAGAAATCCAGAAAAGCGGAAAACACTATAGAGGATTCGGCAGAAGACTCTTTTTCCGCATTAGATATTCCATATTCCGAGTCTTGTACGGTAGGTATGAGAGCAGCCGAAACAATTCGTAAAAATAAGGAAGATACGTTCAACGACCTGTTAAAACGGTATAACAAGAAAACAGATAGTAAAGATGCCAAAAAAATTAGAAAACTTCTGAGTGTCATGGAAGAAAATCATATTGCTGTTCCTAGTACATTAGAGCGACAGCAGCTTCCATTGATAAAAGAGTCTTTGAAATCTTATCTATTTACTCCGGATGAAGTATCTGAATGTGTCGTACATGAAATGGAGAAAAATATAGACCAGATGCTATGTAAAGTTCTCCAGCAATTACAGGATGCTTTCGATGCGTACTATGAAGATAAGAGTCAAGATATTGAGATCAACAGAACTGTTGTGGAACAGTTAAGTCCAAAGGATCCATTTGGCGGAAACATCTAAAAGCAGAAAAAGGCTGGAATGATCTCTGGCCTTTTTTCTTTGTCCAAGATTTTCCAAAACCATCCCTAATTCACCATACTATAAGAAAGGAGGTTCAAAAATGATACAACTAAGACAAATCAAAAAAGATGTGTTTTCTGCCTACTTTCAGATTATCGATACAGAAACAAGAGAAATTCCTGTAAAGGTACAAGGAAAATCGGAAACTATGACGCAATATTCGAAAGTAATCGGAGGCGTATGGGTGGAAGGAAAACTTGGTTCGATGGATGCTAAAGTTCATATTGAAATGTTTGGCAAAAACCTTGATCTTAGACTTTACGGATCTGGATATTGCAATACTCATCTGGATGGAAAAGCATATAAGATTTTTCGCCAATATGAGATTTTGGAAAATGGTGGGTTGATGGGGAAAGTCCACCAGGTCGATTTGAAACGTTCCTGGCTGCGGATTTCCTCCTATCTGGAACTGCAATATGGAAATGATCTTTTGAAAGCATATAGTGTATCAAAAGGAACAGATACACATATTTGTATTTATCGAAAAGAAGAACAGATCGCACAGATTGAAAAATCCACAATCATCCATAACGATCTTCATTACTATGATATTTATGCATCAGATCAGCTTTCAGCAATCGAGGCAGTCTTATTCAGTGTTTATGGATATGTAATTTCCTGTTTTAAACCCGGGGAAAAAGTTACAAAGTCCTACTGCAAATACTATCATACAACCACTGATCCATTTCTTCTTTCTAAATATCATCCGGAATTTTTCAAAGAATTGGAGGAGAAAAAGAGTGAAACGTAAAATTTGGCTTCCGAAAGATCTGATCGGTTCCCGCAACCCAACCGATTCGGAACATCGAGCAATTTATTCTTTCATGCAAAAAGAGTATCGGCAAAAGAAAAAGAGAACATATACCATCAGCCTAATTTTAGCGGCTATTGGATCGATCCTGTTAATCATCGGTATGCTGGCAAATAAAAATGTCCCATTACTCTTAATTTCCGTCCTTTTTTTGGCTCTCGGCCTTGTAGAAGCTATGACTGCACATGCTTATTACATCAGGGAACAGGTCTTTCGGGATGGAAAATACCAAGTTGTAGATGGACATATATACAATACAACAAAATCAGAAAAAACTGGGGGAATATTAGCTGGATTTCTTTCTGATTTTGGCGATCTGCTGTTGCCATTGGATTTCCCGGTTGCCGGAAGTACTGTTGTTGGAGATCAGGTATTGCTGGTATTTTCAGATGCATTAGAAACCGATTTCTGCAGGATTTTTACTGCCAGTATGCTGACAAAAGGGGAGTAACGTATGTGCGATTTTACGAAGTTAGAAAAAAGCGCTTATTATCAAGCAGTCTGGGCTATACGGCATTTGCAAAAAATGGAAATTTGGGAGCAGTATTGGGTCGAATGTGGTGTAAACAAGGAACGATGCAAAGTCATTTGGTCAGCTGCGAAAAGGGTCGTCGATGTCTTGCCAAAACTGGAGGAATCGTAAAGATGAGTGGAAAAGAACGACAACAAACCTGTCGATATTGCAGGCGACAATATATAGGAAAAAAAGAAATACAGTGTCTGGTTGAGGAAACTCCACGGAGTATTTCAGCAGAAGATTGTGAAAAATGCCAGAAGTATCGCAGTAAATACATTCAATTCCCGATCAGCATTAGCGGTATCGAAAATCAGCAGATACCAACAGAGCCAGAGGGAATCTGCAGATGGGTCCGGATCCGTCCCTGTTCTTCCAAGTTTGAAGATCGGACGTATCTAGGTATTTTCCTTGGAACACTGCCGATCGGCATTTCTACATCTTATGAGGAAAATACAGGAAAACTCAGTAATCATGCGGTTTGTAATCCGGCAATCCTGGTTCCGGATCTCAAAAAGATCCTATACGGAATGGAAAGCTGGTGGGGTTTCATCGAAACGCCAGAGGAGTTAAAAGAACTGACAGATGCAGCTATCGATCAAATGTGGTATGCGCAGTTAGCAAGAACGTTTGGGATGGAAATCGCAAAAAAAGACATGGAGGAGAATCGTGAAAAAACGAATCATTAGAATTTTACTTTTCGCCTGTGTGGTTACAGGCATCGGAGTCGTGCAGGTCATACATTCAAAAGGCCAGGAAAAACAAACGGAACAGACCGTTACCAATCAGCCGATCGCATTTGGAATCATGTATGAGGTAACAGAAAACAATTTTGTGAAAGGCCTTGACCATGATTTTACCCCGGAAGAACTGGAGATCTGGAATGAGGTGTACCAGGACGGGTCTGCTCAGGAAGAACAAGGATATCTTTTGGACGGAACACAAAAATATATGATCCATCTGTACGATGCGGATGGGAACGAAGTTTTGGAATATGTTTTGGATAGTCGTGGACAGCTGTATGATGGAAAAAAGGACGGACATGCTATTCAGAATGAAAAAATCTCAAATATGTTGGAACAGATCATTGTAAAGAACAAATAGGGAGGAAATTGAAATGAAAAAAAGAATGATCGTATTATGTAGCTTATTGACCATGATGATAGCAGGATGCGGAACTACACAGCAGTCCCAGATAGCACCAAAACCAGAAACAGTAGATACTTCTGAAAATGAAGCTGATGTTTCAAAAAATGAAGAAAAGGCCGATCAGGGTATTCAGAGTTTTTCTGACCTGTTTGGAAATATAGAGGATGTTACCACGCTTACTTTTGGCGATTACGGAGACAAGGACGATGGCAGCAGAGATATGATTCCATATTATACCCTGTCTGGACTGCCATCAAATGGAAACATCGATAAGGACCAGTACTGGCTGTATGGAACAGAATCTGGAGACCTGAAAACACATGGAAGTGATGATACGATAAATAACCTACAGGAATTAAGCCAGATTGATGGCGCTGTATGGGATCTGAAGTTTTATCTTCCAATCGATCAGGGGACAACTTATGTAACTGCTACCTGCATCGAAGACTGGAATTTGGCAAAATCCTCTCGTGCTGATGAAAGGAATTATACAGAGGGTACTTATAAAGGATTTGAGTATTTTACCTATGATGGTGTGGAACCTGCTTTTGAAGGGGATACCGTAGATAATAGTATTTATCTGTATGTGCATGGTTCCAGCGATCACTATATGGAATTCCAGATCAACGTTCAGAAAGATGGAAAGATGTTGGAATTTTCAAATAAACAGGCTGTTGTAGAGAGTTTAATGGATCATATCTCAGAAGTGGAGGGATAGACCATGATGCATATGTTGGTATTTATATTTTTCGGTATTATTGGATTTTTGATAGGTTTCATGGATACGTGCCTTTGTATTGGCAACCGTAAGAGAAAACAAATGATAGCCAGACTGGAGGAGAACGATGGCTTTTATGGATAAGTTTTATTTACTACCTTTTGTTTTTCTGTTATTTCTGGAACGTTTTTTTCTTCTTGCAACACTGGATACCTCTTCCATAGGGGTATTCAGTATATTTGCCGGTATTTTCCTGCTTAGTTTCCTGGTCAGGGAATGCTGGCAGGATGCCATTCTCCCATATATTTCTAAGTATCTTCCGGATTGGAAACAAGTACGAAAAATTCTCGGAATGGGATGTTGGGTGTATGGCGTGACAGCCTGCTGCATCTGTATATTGGGAATCTGTTTTCTTCCGGTATTGTCCGTATTTTTCCCGTATTTTTCAGATTACCGTTGGATGTATCTGCTTTTTATCCTCCGTAGTGCAGTACTGTTTTGCTTTTCCACCAGACATTGCATGTTACCAGCAAAAAAATATGGAAACTACCTGTTTTTGTGGGAAAGTATCAGCCTGTTAGCCGGTGGAGTCCTTTTGTATATCACGGAAAGTCTGGAAGCCTACTTGATGGTTTCCATTTTTGCGACCCTGGCTATGAATCTGCATCTGTCATTTCTAGCCGGGAAAAGATACCCCTATATTCTTCGGATCCGTCCGGTATCTTCCGCAAAATTACTGTTTGCGCGATCTTATATCTGGTATCTTTTGGAAGACTTACCTTTTTTCCTGTCCATGTTTTTGATCCTGGCTTTCCAGGGAGTATACCAGGTGTATAGTTATTCAAACTACATTCTGGTATTTCTTGCAATGGCTATGTTTCTACATAAAACAGTCGGCAGTGTAGATGTTTTGGATAAAAACGGATTCTGCAGGACGGCAACAAAAGTGCATATTTTTTCTTTACTGGCATCTGCCATCCTTGTCGGTTGCAGCAGTGCGTGTGCCCAGTTGTTATCCGGTTCTACGCATACCATGTCTATTGTATTTTTATCGACATTAAATTGGTATCTGTTTTTTATGCAACAGCCTTTACATGCTGTTATGAAGCAAAAGAAGAGTCAGCGGGAATATCTGCAGATTACATTGATCGGAATTTCTATTTTTATCTTATGCGGGATTTTATTTGGAAAAGCATTTGGTTTGATTGGAATATTACTTAGCCTTACCATTACTTACGCCTATATGATCCCGAAGAAGATCACCGCTGTTTTCCATCATGGATTCCATCAGTCCGGTATCCGTTATACAGCGTCCTGGATCTCTTATCTGTGTTCTATTTTGGTCGTTTTGGTATTCGGTGTGTTTGTACAGCAGTTTGCTCCTGGAAACCTGTTCCTGTCATTGCTTGTTCGGGGCGGATCTTGTCTTTTGATCGCCTTGCTTCTGGACTTTGTGCTATTTGGAAAAGATGCAAAACAGATCTTTCGAAAACTGGGTTAGCAGCCCAGTTTTTTCGTCCAAAAAATTCCCGTTTTTCTGTAAATTCATCATACTATAAGCAGAAAGGAGGCTTTCTTATGCCACGAAGAAAACAAATAGACGGACAGTTATCATTAGATTTTTCTGCGATGCCGGAAGAAAAAATAATACAGAAAAAATAGATAGGAAAACAACTGTACCTATACAAGAATGCACCAAAACAGAAAAGATAGATTACAAAGAATGCTATAACAAAGCAGTCGCACTTACAAAGGAACGTGGAACTGCCCATTTAGGAATGTTCATGCGAGTATTCCATATCTCTGCCATGGAAAGTTTGAAAATCATAGAAGACATGGAACGTTCTGGGTTGATCGAGCATTCTGGAAGAATACGGAATCCTGGCAGCGGAGGAAAAAAAAAGGGGGCTTGGCTATGACAAAACAAGAAGAAACTGAATTACGGAATGTCTTGGTCGGGCCTACGAGAGTATCCAGGAGAATGATACAGATATTGGAAAAGAACAATCTAATCTGTACAAAAGGAAAAACGCATTACAAGATACGGCGAAGGGATGGAAAAGGATATATATATTGTTTTGCTGCAACGCCTTCCGATATAAGAGCTGGAATGAACAATTTTAAGCGGATCCTAAAATTAATGGAATTGTAATGAGATATGGAGAGGGTTTTTAATGTAAAACGCATATTCGATTCTACATACTATAATTAGAAAGTAAAAAGGAGGTTTAAAAGTATGGGTAGACCTGGTATGAGTAGTGGCGGCGGTGGTTCTTCTGGAGGACATTCCTCTGGAAGAAGCAGTGGCGGTCATTATGTAGGGAGTTCCGGAAGGAGCAGCCGTCCTATGGGAAGTGGTTCATTGTTCCGTTCTGGCGGATCATCTGGAGGAGGCTGGGGACCACCACCTAGAGGTGGTTTTCCTTACCATCATTACGGAGGATATGGAGGATATTACCCTCCAAGACGTTCCAGTAGTATTGGTGGTATCCTAACTGCGATTTTCTTTCTCTTTGTGTTTATCTTCGTATTTGTCAGCTCTTTTTCAAATGACAAACAGGTATCCACTAGAAACAGAGAAAAAATTGAAAATCCGATTGCATATACCAATGACTGTGTAAAGGATGAAATCGGCTACGTGGAAGATGTATCAGCATTGTCCAGAAATTTACAAAATTTCTATAATAAAACAGGGATTCAGCCGTATATTTACCTGAAGGCTTATGATGCTTCACTTTCTACAGATGCAGAGAAAGAAGAATATGCCAAAGACTGGTATGACAAGAACATTGATAATGAGGATACTTTCCTGTATGTATATTTTGAAGATGCTGATCCGGATGAAGTCGGATATATGGCTTACGTCAATGGAAAAGAAGTTACATCTGTGATGGATGCGGAAGCTGTTTCTATTTTCTGGAATTACATAGACCGGTATTGGACAGATGGTTCCTTAACCATGGTACAGGTATTCACAAAAACGTTTAATTCTACTGCTAAAACCATTATGACAAAATCGACAACAGGAAAAGATCTGGCTAAAAAAGGCATCTTGTTTGGAACTGTCCTGGTCGGAGCCGTTGCAGTTATTGTCATTTTGCGAATGCACTATAAACGCCAGAAAGAAAAAGCACAGGAAACCATTGATATTTTAAATACACCACTGGATCATCAGGATAATATTCGGGACAGATATTTATAATAGGAGGATTTTTTTATGGGAATTATTTCAAGATTCACGGAGATTATGAAAAGTAACATCAACGCACAGCTGGATAAATGCGAAGATCCATCAAAAATGATTGATCAGACGTTACGGGAATTAAAGGAAAATTTTGCAGAAGTAAAAAAAGAAACCGCCGGGGTTATGGCAGCTGAAAAAGAAGCTGACCGGGCTGTTCAGGAATGCGAAGAACAGATTCGAAAATATAATCTGGCAGCAGAAAATGCATTAAAAGCAAATAACGAAGAAGATGCCAGAACTATTTTATCAAGAAAACAGCCATTTGTTGATAATCTGGTGAATCTGAAAAAGACGCAGGCAGTTGCAAAAGAGAATTCTGATAAAATGCGTCAGATGTATAATAAGCTGGCAAATGATATTCAGATGCTGGAAACAAAACGGAATGGTATTAAAGCAACTGTAGCTGCTGCAAAGACACAGGAAAAAATGAACAAGATCAGTTCGGGTTCAAAAAGGTCTATGGCTTCCTTAGAGACTTTTGACCGGATGGAAGATAAAGCAAATCGGATGCTCGATTCCGCAATGGCAGAAGCAGAACTGTCTGCAGATATGGATGCTGAAAACGATCTTGTTAATAAGTATGTTTCTGGAGGATCCAGTAGTACTGTGGACGATGAACTGGCGGCGATGAAAACAAAACTTGGTATTCTGTAATTCTTAGAACCTGTCGGAACATTCCGGCAGGTTTTCTGTCGAAAACAGCGGATGATTCTCCATACTATAGATGTAGGGAAGACTCCATCGGCCTTTTTCTTCCTATATCAGAGCAAAGAAATATTTAGAGGAACATTATAAAGAATAGTTTATAGGTCGATGGAACAGGGAATCTGTCTGGAAAGATTCTGGACGGATCCTTTTGTATTACTTGTATCTTCAAAAAAACAGGTTTATAATGGAATGTAACGGATGACGAGAACTCGGAAAAAACGCCTGTCCGAAAAAATTCCATTTTGAAAAGTTTTTGACATACTATAGTCAGAAATAAAAAAATAGGAGGAATACCTTTATGAAGAATGTATCAACAAAATTAGCAGTCGCTACAGTAGTAGCAGGAACAGCCGTAGCAGCAGGAAGTAATGGAACCGTTGTCCATGCCGAGGAACTGGCGACACCAGTTGCTGAAACTACAACCCAGACTCAGGATGTTGCAGCCACGCAGGAACCGGTTACAAAAGAAGAAGCAAAGGATCAGCTGGATCAGGCTCAGAAAACTGAAACAGATGCCGGACAGAAAGCGGATGCTGCAAAAGATCAGTACGATACTGCAAAAGCTGACCAGGACAAAAAGCAGGAGACTGCAGATAAAGCACAGCAGGATGCCGACAAAGCACAGAAAGATGCGGAAAATGCCTTTGACCAGGCAAAGAAAGATGCGGAAGATGCTGTAACAAAAGCTGACCAGGATAAAACCCAGGCGGATCAGGATAAAGCAAATGCAGATGCCGGAGTGTCTTCGGCTGAGAAGGATCTGGCAGATAAAGAAAAAGCAGAAGCTGATGCGAAAAATAATGCCGACAATACTACAACAGGTGAAACTTCTGAAAGTGTCCAAGAAAAAAAAGAGGATGCGGATAAAGCAGAAGCTGATAAAAACGCTGCGAATAAAGCAGATCAGAAGGCACAGGAAGATATCAACTCTGCACAGAATGGTGTAACATCTGCTGAACAGGAAAAAGCCGATGCCGATAAAACACTGACAGACGCAAAAGCCGATACCGATCAGGCAAAAGCAGACGCTGACAAAGCACAGACCGATGCCAATCAGGCAAAAAAAGAATATGACGATGCCGTGGATGAAGCAAACAAAGATTCTGCTTACAACCAGGCAAAAGCCGATGCCGATGCTGCTGCAAGCGCAGTAAAAGATCAGCAGACAGTCGTGGACCAGACAACAGCAGATATGAATGCGAAAAAATCTGCATTGGAAGCTGCACAGAAAGCACTGGCTCAGGCACGAGTGGATAAAGCACAGGCAGATGTGGATGCACAGCAGAAATTAGTGGATGCTGCACAGGCAGATTATGATGCAGCAGTAAAAGCGCTGGAAGAAGCGAACTCTGCTTTAAATACAAAAATTTCCGAAAGAGATGCTGCAAAAGAAAAAGTGGCTTCCTTGGAAAAAGAAATCCAGGATGCCCAGAAAAGACAGAATGAAATCACTACTGAGATCCAGGATACACAAAGTGGAATGGGACCTTTGGACAGTGAATACTGGGCCGCCAAAGGAGAACTGGATCAGGCAAATACGGCTCTGGATGCAGCAAAAAAAGAAGAAGCAGCTGCAAAAGACGATAAGGACAAATACGATACAATCACCGAAGAAAAACAGAAAGCCCTGGAAGATGCGAAAAAAGCCCTGGATTCCTTTGATAAATCTGCAGTGGAAGCTGCCGGATCAAAAGGATTCTTTGACAGCATGAATTATGGGGAAGAAGTGTTTGGCACTGTCAATACTGAGACCGGAAAAGACTATACCGTTATGGGAGGTGCACAGGATGCAACCAACCTGAACAATATGCTGGAATCCCTGAAATTTATCGACAAATGCAACGAAATCCGTAGAAAAGAAGGCCTTGGTGAATTGAAAGTTTCCCTGGAATTGATGGCAAAATCACAGTACGATGCAAACAATTCTGCATATTCCTACAGCCATCTGGAAAAATGGGGTTATGGAGAAAATCTGTTCTGGGGTTCTTCAGATGTGGATTGGGCATTTGACGAATGGTATACTAAGGAGAAAGCTCTCTATAAGGCTGATCCGGAGAATAATTATATGAATTGTCTCCATTATCTGAACATTATCCGGGGAGATTATACTATTACAGGTATCGGACTGAGTAAATATCGCACGCAATATCCAGATTCACAGATGTATTTTACCAACTGTGCCAGCCAGTTATTCGGATCGACCATGCAGCCTGGAATGAAATACTATACAACAGATGAAGTACGTGAACTGATCAACCGTTACCTGAATGGCGGTGATCTGAAAGATGCTTACAACGCAGCCCTGAAAGAGTATAACGAAGCAAAACAGACTTCCGATCCATATGATGCTGCATATGAAACAGCAAAACAGAAAACCGAAGCTGCTCAGACTACCGTAGATGAAAAAGAAAAGGCCAAAGCAGATGTAGAACAGAGACAGACAGATCTTAGAAAAAAATTAAAAGACCTGTCTGCGGAACGCAACGCTCTGACCGCTTCCATCAGTCAGAACCAGGCAGTGCTGTCCCAGGAAAGAAATAACCTGAGCCAGGCAGAAAACGAACTTTCTAGTCTGCAGAGATCCGTGGCAGATGCCCAGACAAAAGTGGACACCACAAAGACTACACTGGGTAGCCAGACAAAAACGCTGGATTCTTTAAAGGCAATCTTAAAGGATGCACAGAATGGAGTAGACTCCCTGCTTCCGTCCCAGATCGATCAGAATATTACGGATGCAATCCATGCAGTGAATCAGGCAAACACAGCATACGATATGGCCGTAAAACAGCTGGCAAAAGAGCAGGAAAAACTGGATTCCCTGACACAGGAGGCGGAAAAGAAACAGGATGTTGTGGACCAGCTGAATGCGGATATTGTTCGTTTGAGAAATACAATGGAAGCCACACAGAAAACAGCTGATGAAGCTGCATCTGTTCTCACACAGAAACAAGCTGCACAGGCGCAGGCACAAAAACTTGCTGACCAGAAAGCACAGGCTCTGGCAGATGCAAAAGCTGTACTTGCGGATGCACAGGCTTTAAAAACACAGACTGCAGCAGACCTTGCCGACAAGACAGCAAAAGCAGAACAGGCAAAGAGTATGTATGAAACGGCAAAAGCTTCTTACGATGCTTATATGGCTGCTCAGGAAGCTTTACGCACCGCCCAGGCAGATACTGCAGTTGCAAAAAATGCCCTGGATGTTGCGAAAAACCTGGCCGCTGAAAAAGCACAGGCTGTAACGGATGCCGAAACAGCATACCAGAATGCGGTTTCCCACCTGTCAAAAGCCAGAAAACTGTCCCTGAAAGAAGCTATGACAACTCCGATCGCAGATGCGGATTATACATACCTCAATGCTTACGTCACAAAGATCAGTGATGCAAAACAGGCTTATGATTCAGCGGTAAAAGATCTGGAAACTGCCAAGGCAGTAACTGCTGATGCGAAACAGGCTTATGATGCGGCTGCCGAGAAACATGCAGAAACCATTTCTGACCTGACGATTGCAAAAGCAAATTATCAAAAGTTTGTAGATGCGGAAAAGAAAGCTGCAGAAGAAAAAGCTGCGGAAGAAGCTAAGAAAGCAGAAGAAGCAAAAAAAGCTGAGGAAGCCAAAAAAGCTGAAAATAAAGATGCGCAGCCAACGCCTGTTACACCTGCTACCGTAACCAAAACTTCTACTGCGACAGGAGCTGCTGTGTCTGCAACAAGTACAGCTGCTGCAACAGGAACCATTGCCAGTGTAGCATCCAATGCCGTAAAAACTGGTGATCCGTCCCAGGCAGGACTGTTTATGAGTTTACTTGCCGGTTCTACTGGAACCCTGGAAGCGCTGAGAAGAAGACGTAAAAACAGAAAGAAATCACAGAATTAATCTGTGTTTTCCCATACATTCTTCATATTTTTTTGGAGACCCTTCGGGGTCTCCTTTTTGTTTCTTTTATTTTTCTCCAATCTATAGGTATCAGATGAAATATAAAGAAAGGAGCCTCAAAAACATCTGAAATACAATGAATAGGAGAAAATCACATGATGAAAAAATACTATGAATTATTAACGACAGACATTTTGATCAAAGCATCTGACCTTATTCCAAAGATCAATGACCGTACCCTTTTATATGGCTTTGATAACGACACAAAAGAAAAGTTCCATGTTTTTTTGAAGGGTCAGGAGATTTATGCTTTCCGTGGTACAAAACCGGTCAAGATCAAACATAATTTTCAATTTGTCCAGAATGTCACCTTATATCCGGAAGCCTGTGATTTTACTTTCTGCAGACTTTTAATCTGTCATCAGATTACTTTACCTTTCCTTCCATGGAATGCAAAAAGGGCGCAGGTAGCAGAAGAACAGAATGATATTTACTGGGGGTATATTGGATAATGGGAAAATTATGGAGATATCAGATCTCTCATCTTGGTGTTGGCGGGATCGTGGTAGCGGAAACAAGGGAACTGGCAAAAAAGAAACTAAACCAGAAATATGGGATCCCGGATTGCATTGTATGGGATTGGGCAGAAGACCAGTCCTGTGACAGAAAAAATCCGGATGTGATGGAGGTATGTCATGGATAACTATGTAATAGGAAAACCAGAGGATTTTGCAAGATCTGTTCTTGGGGAGAAATCAGAAAACTTCACACCGTATGATTTCGCAGTCATGAATACTGCAGCTTTCCAAGAAACTCCGGAAGATTTAAGGAGAATTGCGGACTGTTCGGAAGGATGGTACGGGATCAAGCGAGTGGATACTGGGTTTGATTCCAATGAATTACAGATCGTTGCGGATTATTACGGAGGGGGCTGTGCTGCATTTCTCAGCCTGGATCCAGAAGAAGATTGTGCGACTGCCATCCAGTACGTTACAAATTTAATCCTGCAGTCCATGTGCATGGAACGCTGCGACAAAGATACTATATTAATCGGCCAAATACATAAGGAGAAAAAGTTATGAGGATCACAAAATACAATGTCATGTTAGACGAAAACAGAAAAAATATCCTGGTCGCAGAATCGACAAAAAATTACCCTTCTCTTGGGAATGCGAAAGCTGCAGATAAAATTGTGGATATAATGAATACAGTTTTTGAAGCGGACCGACAAGCGGAAGAACATATATGGCTGATGGCAATGGATACAAAATGTAAGATCATTGGAATTTTTGAAGTAACTCATGGAGCTGTCAGTACTTCCGTTGCTTCAACGAGAGAAATCTTTGTCCGGTTGTGTTTGTGTGGAGCATCCATATTTGCACTGTGCCACAATCATCCAAGCGGAGATCCGTCACCATCCAATGAAGATTGTTTATTTACGAAAAAACTAGAAGAAGCCAGCAAGCTTATGGATATCCATCTTGTGGACCATATCATCATAGGGGATCATTGTTATTATTCTTTTTCAGAAAATGGCTTACTGGAGGAATTATCATGAAAAAAGAAGATTTGAGAGCAGAAGCATTGCAACGCATGATTTTTATGCGGATGAAACCAGAGATTATTCGAAATTTTTCTTCCGGAAAATTAATGAAAACTGATCTGAACGGAACCCTACAGCCCATAACCCAAGAAGAACAGAAAGTAATCTCTGACTGGGAAGAAAAAACAGACTGTATGGTCTACTATGTGCTTGAAGAAATTTTCCATGAATTTCATCTACTGCATCTTCTGCATGTCAGTTGGAAGAAAGAGAACTGGGAAATCGACAAAAAAGAGATTGCAAACCGTGAAATCATGGTCTGTATACAAAATCTGGACAATCCAAAGTTGTCTACTTACGGGTATATACCAATCCGATATGGAGATGGGACTATTAGAAAGGCATAAAAAGAGAGAGACTTTGGTCTCTCTTTTTGTAATGAGTTATGTTAATCGAACAGTTCTAAATGAACGCCATGGGAACAGCCGTCCCTTGTGATCATTCCTATAATCCCTGTTCGATTACAAATAGTATATCCTATTGAAAAGAAAAACGCAAGGAAATATTACAAAAGCGACAAAGAAACCGGAAAATTCTTCCAGATTAACCATTTTTTTCTAAAAAGATTGTACACGGTTTGGAAAAATGATATGATGAAAAGGAAGTATTGCGGGCATGGCCTGTGAGGAAATAGCAGGTAAAAACAATGGGATGCTATCATTTATTCAATCAGTTTTTCAAGAAAACAAAGGGCCAAGTTTGGCTCTTTTTTGTTGTCCGAAAAACGCTCATAATCTAAAAAATTGCATATACTATAAGTAGAATTGTATATTGTCCATGGTAATTCCAAAGCGCCCGCAAGGAAGAAAGGAGGAGTACGGATGATTATATGGGCAATCATAACGCAGGATGCATATTACAAATTAAAGAAAGGTTCTTCGGTGTTCTGTATGATTGAGGACTCGCCCTGGGGAAAAACCATGAGTTCTGTCACTGGTTATCAGTTTGTTGCCAGATATATGGAACGGAAATCCGGTAAATTTGCCCCTGCCGTTGGTGCAGTACCGTTTATTGGATGGGTTCGCTATCCAGGGGATGAGTCACATCCAGACCCGAAGGATGATTTTCTGTACAAGTCTGGTATGGTTTATGTGGAGCTGGATGTTCCGGAGGAAGAAGTATTGTTAAGCAATGCTCTTGCGTGGAGTGCAATGATGTACGGGGAATATTATCCCATTTCCAATGACCCTGATACCCTGGATGCTGAGTTGAACCGCTTCCAGAAATTAGACTTTTTCGCACAAACACTTCAAATCAAACAATCGTGGGCGCGTGCTTTTCAGATCGATCCTTATACGGATTTTGTTCTGGGAAGTTTTTGGACAATTGAACCAGAAATGCTAGTGAAATAGCAAAGAGTGCTGCAGGTTTTTCCTGCAGCATTTTTTTTGTCCGAAAAAGTGCGGATTTTGAAAAATTATAGATACTATAAATATAAGAAAAAAAAGGAGAGATTTTATGGAAAATTTCGCACGGCATCATTATGAGAATAATGTGGACCAGCTGGTCAGGGAAGAATTGAAACAGGCAGGAATCCCTATATTAGAACTTCCATGTTATATGGATACCGAAGTAAAAACCAGATATGTTGGCGTTTTGTATGGTTTCTTTTTTTACCGTGCATGGACGTACTGGGTTTGTAAGGGAGATATGCCATTGGATATTGCTGAACAGATATATAGGAATTACAAAGGGTTACGGATACGTGCGGGTGGCCATTGTGGAAACGTTCCACCGAAAACCGTATCTGTAAATCCAGTATATATACAGGAATTAGAAGATTTGCTTCGGAAAACACAAGAATCAGAGACAGAAGAAAATTATGTATCGAAATATTTGGAACAGTCAAAATCAATCATAGATAATCCAAATCTTCCAAGATTTGTCCGCAATTACCACATCGATACCATCGAAGGTCTTGAGAAACTGGCTGAGGTGATCAAAGAAAAGAAAATACATACGCATTTACTTTCGTTGTGAGAAACTTGCATTTCAAGAGAAAAATTTGTAATATAAAGGAAAGGAGTTATTTATGAAACTTTTAAAAACCCATAGTGAACATGAATTAAAACGAATTAAAAAAACTTTAAAAAAGATTGAGAACCTGCGCCCAGCGATGCAGCAGTTGACCGATGAACAGCTGCAGGCAAAAACTGCAGAATTGAAAGACAGATTAAAAAAAGAAACTCTGGAGCAGATCCTTCCAGAAGCTTTCGCAGCGATCCGTGAGGCTGACCGCCGGGTTCTTGGAATGGAACCGTTTCCCGTACAGCTGATGGGTGGTATCATTATGAGCCAGGGAAGGGTGGCGGAGATGTGTACCGGTGAAGGAAAAACCCTGGTATGTACCCTCCCTTGTTATCTTCATGCCCTGGAAGGGAAAGGTGTCCATGTAGTTACAGTCAATGATTATCTTTCCAAACGTGACTGCGAACTGATGCGTCCGGCATATGAGTTCATGGGACTGACCTGTGGAAATATCACACAGGATATGGATCCCCAGCTTCGGAAGGAAGCCTATGCAAAGGACATTACTTATATTACAAACAACGAATTAGGCTTTGATTATCTTCGGGACAATATGGCAAAGAGAAAGTCACAGCAGGTGCAGCGTGGGCTTCATTTCTGTATCATTGATGAAGTAGATTCCGTCCTGATCGATGAGGCAAGGACGCCACTGATCATCTCCGGCAGCAAGCAGATGTCCCCGGGAAAATACCTGGCTTTTGATAAGGCAGCAAAACAGCTGGAGGCCGGAGAAGCAAAAGAAATGTCCAAAATGGATTATATTGCCGGGGAAGCGGTAGAAGAAACAGGTGATTTCATCCTTGAGGAAAAGGATAACAATCTCTTTTTGACAGAACAGGGGAACCATAAGATTGAAAAGATCTTCAGTCTGGATAACCTGTCAGACCCGGAAAACATCAGTATCCAGCACGGGATGGACATGGCTCTGCGTGCCAACAACCTGATGCACAAAGATAAAGATTATGTAGTCCGGGAAGATGAAGTCCTTATCGTGGATAGCTTTACCGGTCGTATCATGCCAGGAAGACGGTTCTCTGATGGATTACATCAGGCACTGGAAGCAAAAGAGGGTGTCACGATCCATCCGGAAAACCGGACATTAGCAACCATCAGTTTTCAGAATTTCTTCAATAAATATGAAAAGAAATGTGGCATGACAGGTACTGCGATCACTGAAGAACAGGAATTCCGGGATATTTACAGCATGGATGTTGTGACCATTCCAACCAATCGTCCGAAATTACGGAAAGATCTGGACGATCGCGTATACAAGACAAAGAAAGAAAAGTATGCAGCCATTGTAGCAGCTGTAGAAAAGGCCCATAAAAAAGGACAGCCAGTTCTGGTCGGAACCACTACCATCGACGTATCGGAACACCTTTCCCGACTCTTTACCAGGCACGGGATCGAACACCATGTTCTGAATGCAAAAAATCCGGAAAAAGAAGCGGAGATCGTGGCAGATGCAGGAAAATTCGGTGCTGTGACCATCGCCACTAACATGGCTGGACGCGGAACTGATATCAAATTGGATGAAAAATCCCGGGAAGCCGGCGGTCTGTATGTGATCGGCACAGAACGTCATGAATCCCGCCGGATCGACAACCAGTTACGGGGACGTTCCGGACGGCAGGGAGACCCAGGAAAGTCCCGGTTTTACATTTCCCTGGAAGATGATCTGATGCGTCTGTTCGGGTCCGAAAAATACATTTCTCTGTTTGAAAACATGGGGATTAAAGACGGTACACCGATTGAACATAAGATGCTTTCCAGGGCAGTAGAAAAAGCCCAGAAGCGGGTAGAAGAGAACCACTTTGCTTCCAGAAAACAGTTGCTGGAATACGATCAAGTCAACAATGATCAGAGGGAGATTATCTATAAAGAACGGGAACAGGTATTAAATGGGCAGGACATCCATGAAGAGATCCAGAAGATGATCCATGCCGTGATCCGCAGGGCTTTGGAAAATTCCCAGAAAGACGGAGAACTCTCTGCTGAAAAACTGAATAAACAGTTATTGCCGATCATCCCGATTCCTGCAGTTACAGATGCGGATATCCGGGAACATGGCTTTGAGAAAAGCGTCTACGACAGCGCCAATACCTTATATGCCAAACGGGAGTCCTTGATGGAAAAAGCGTATCCGGATCAGCAGATCATGCGTGGGGTAGAACGGAATATTTTATTAAAAACGGTAGACAGTAACTGGATGGAGCAGATTGATGCAATGGAACAGTTACGGCAGGGGATCCACATGGTCAGTTACGGACAGAAAGACCCGAAAGTGGAATACCGAATCCGTGGTTTCCAGATGTTCGATGAGATGAATCTGCATATCCAGGAAGAAACTGTCCGTCTTCTCTATAAAGTGGTCCCTGTTGTCCATGCTGTTTAACTGGAGGCCTGCATATGGAAAGATTTGGTGTTTCTGATGTCGATGAGCTGGACGGTTTTTGCAGACCAACAAAGAAGGAACAAGAAGCTATCCGCAGACTTGTAGGATTCAGATATTCCCAAAAAGATCGTTTTTTGCTAATTTCCGGTTTTATATTTTGGCTTTTGGGGTATATCCTACATTTGGCAGGATTGTGTATCCATACAGATTTTGTCCAATGGATGTTGTTGGCCCAGACAATTGCTTTTGCAGTCATAATCGGTTCCCGGTCCATCCTTGTAAAAAAGACCATTTTTTCTCATGGAATGTATCAGGTATTACCTGGGACGGCAGAGAAGATCGCTTTTTCTGGAAAGATCATGGCAAAATTTCGGTCGGAAAATGGAATTTTGCTGGATCCACTGATACCGATTGTGGTTAATGGAAAACAGAATATCAAGGCAGGAGATCCTGTCCTTTTGGTATATGAGGAAACTACAAATACGAGGTTTGTTACAAAACACGAAAGAGAGGGATTTGTATGAGAAAGAAAATGGTAAACATGCTGATCGCAGCAGCAGTCAGTATCTGCATGGCAGCCGCACCGGTAAGCGCAGCTACCTGGGTAAAAGATGGAAAGGGCTGGTGGTATCAGGAAGATAATGGCTCCTGGCCGGCAAATCAGTGGAAACAGGTAAATGGACAGTGGTACTGGTTTGACAGCAATGGTTATATGGCAACCGGTTGGAGACAGATCGGCGGAACCTGGTATTACCTGAGTGGAAGCGGTGCTATGGTGACTGGTTGGCTGAACCT
>OFMS01000035.1_pt1 | contig 106332 bp, 82 predicted proteins | sample 1541871 | NCBI WGS metagenome assembly OFMS01 (sample SAMN04209251, study PRJEB22552) | human gut metagenome | biome: gut; material: feces | host: Homo sapiens | place: USA: Oklahoma
CTGGTGATTCCGGTGGGATTCAAACCCACGACCTTCAGAACTTTTTCTCGACCAAGTCTTTCTGCTCTAAAAATAAAAAATGTGCAGCTGAGACTAAGGCTGCGTGGGTATGGCAGGGATGCCATACCCTCCTAACAAAAGAGGTGCAGTTGAGACAACTGCACCCCCTGGTGATTCCGGTGGGATTCAAACCCACGACCTTCAGAACTTTTTCTCGACCAAATCTTTTTGCTCGATAATTTAAAAGCCGATAACAAAAGAGGTGCAGTTGTCTCAACTGCACCCCCTAGTGATTCCGGTGGGATTCAAACCCACGACCTTCAGAACCGGAATCTGACGCTCTATTCAGCTAAGCTACGGAACCATTGTGATTTTGCAGTTGCAAATTTACGCAAATTGTTTCAAACCGACGAACGATTGCTGCACAAAAAACGTGCAGGACAAACGTTTCATAAAAAATTTTAATGATTTTTTTTGTGCATAAATAAATTTTCGTACATTTGCAGCCGTAAAAAAACAATCGCCTACTAAAAACAAATCACTCCAGTAAAAAAACACACAAGGTGAAAAGATAGTGACTATCTTTTTATACCGAGTTATAAAATACTACATAATTATTATTAATTTTAAAACGGTATGCTCGCAATAGCTTCTGACAAGATGCTAACAACGATGCATTACAAAACTTAAAAACCAAATCTATGGAAAAAGTAAAGAAGCCTTTACTTCCGCTTATGACGAAGCAGTTAGCTGTTTCGCTATTAATTGGGGGGGGTATTATGCTCTGCGCCACAAGCGCATCAGCAGCTGACGAACTCGCACGTTCGGTTTACAATGTAGCTCAAACACCGCAGAACCAGCAGGTTACTGGTCGCGTTCTTGATGCCGCTGGCGAACCGCTTATTGGCGTTAGCATTGTAGAAAAAGGCAACAAGAGCAACGGAACGGTTACCGACATTGATGGTAACTTCTCACTCCGTGTTTCTAAATCACAAACAGTAGTAGTTTCTTACGTAGGTTACAAGGCTCAGGAGGTTTCTGTAGCTGGTAAAAAGAACCTTCAGATTACTCTTCATGAAGACGCTGAGATGCTGAACGACGTTGTCGTTATCGGTTATGGTACAGTGAAGAAAGCCGACTTGGCTGGCTCTGTAGCTGTTATGGACAGCAAGTCGTTCAAGGATCAGCCGGTAGCACGTGTTGAGGATGCCCTCAACGGTCGTATGTCGGGTGTGCAGGTGATGTCTTCTGGCGTTCCTGGTGGTGCAATGAAGATTCGTGTACGCGGTACAAGTTCTGTGAACAAGAGCAACGACCCGTTGTACGTAGTTGACGGCATCGTTCGCGAGACTGGTCTTGAGGGTATCAACCCTGAGGATATCCAGAGTATCCAGGTGCTGAAGGACGCTTCTTCTACAGCTATCTATGGTGCACGCGGTGCTAACGGTGTTGTAATGGTTCAGACCAAGATGGGTAAGGTTGGTGCAACTCAGGTTACATTCGACGCTTCGCTCGGTGTGTCTAACGCATACAACGTACCTGAGGTAATGAGCACAAAGGACTATGCAAACGCTTTGGTACAGTACAAGGGTGCTGACGCAAGCGCACTCGCTGGTTATATCGACGGCTCAAACAAGGGCATCGACTGGATGGATCAGTTGCTCCACACCGGCGTTACACAGAACTACAAGGTAGCTATCTCTAAGGGTACAGAGGGCACACAGACATACTTCTCTGCCAACTATATGGATCAGACGGGTGTAGTACGCGACACAAAGTCGAAGCGCTACGCTGTTAAGTTCAACATCCACAACAAGCTTTACAAGTGGTTGGAGCTCACTGCAGACGCTAACCTCTCGCGCACAGAGAACAGCGGTTCGGCAGGCTTCGCTCAGAACCAGTCTAACCCGATTTGGGTAGGTCTGAACTACTCTCCGACAATGGAGATGACTGATGCAAACGGCAACTACAACAAGGACCCGTACAACAACATCCAGGCTAACCCTTATGGTCTTATCCACGCTAACAAGAGCGACCGCAACCGTACAATGGTAACTGGTCACGTCGACCTGAAGTTCAACATCTGCGATGGCTTGACATTCACCACTACAAACGGTATCGACTTCAACGATTATAAGTGGTACACACTTTCGTCTACAAAGCTGTTCGGCAAGACCGAAATGAGCAACAACAACGCTCAGGTTATGGCTCTGCAGACAACCAACAACCTTACTTATCAGCACTCTTGGGGCGACCACAACCTTACTGCTACTGGCGTATGGGAGGCATCAAACCGCGAGGTTCGTCGCATGAGTATCGAGGGTAAGGGTCTTGGTCAGGAAGCTCTCGGCTACTGGAACATCAAGAACGCTGTTTCGCGCGACGCAGACAACGGCTACAGCAAGTGGCTCATGCTCTCTGGCGTAGCACGTGTTATGTACAACTATGCAGACAAGTACATGTTGACTGGTACAATGCGTGCCGATGGTTCAAGCCGCTTCACAAACAAGAAGTGGGGCTACTTCCCATCTATCGCTGCTGCATGGACTGTTTCTAACGAAAAGTTTTGGGAGCCGCTGCGCAATACTGTTGACTACTTGAAGGTTCGCGCAAGCTTCGGTGTTATCGGTAACCAGGATATCGATCCGTACTCAACACTTGCTTCGCTCAAGACTTTGTCGTTCAACTATGGTACAGATACTAACTACACTGGCTACTGGGCTGGCAACATCGCTACACCTGACCTCACATGGGAGAAGGTTAAGCAGTTCGACCTCGGCTTCGACTTCGGCTTCTTCAACAGCCGCTTGAGCCTCGGTGTAGACCTCTTCTGGAAGAAGACTACTGACGCTCTCTTGAAGCAGTCGTCTACAGGCTATATCGGTTCGCTCGAGTATTGGACTAACGCTGGTGAGGTTAGCAACAAGGGTGTTGACGTTAGCCTGACAGCACAGATTCTGCAGAAGAAGGACCTCCAGTGGACATCTACTCTCAACTTAAGCTACCTGAAGAACGAGGTAACTAAGCTTACAGCACAGACTCCGCGTCTCTACGGCTTCAGCCCGTCACCGGGTACAGTAGAAGCAAGTACCATCATCACCGAGGGTGAGGCTATCGGTACATTCTACGGCTTCAAGTGGGCAGGTCTTGAGCAGAACGAGAAGGGTCAGTGGGTGGATACCTACTACACAGCCGACGGCACAAAGACACGCACTCCGAACGCTGACACAGACCGCTTCGTTCTCGGACACTCTAACCCGGACGTTACATTCGGTTGGAACAACACCATCAACTTCAAGAACTGGGAGTTCAACGCATTCTTCAACGCAGCATTCGGCGCTAAGCGTTTGAACCTCGTACGCTACGCTATGAACTCTGAGGTAGGTGCTTCGATGTTCGTAACCGATAAGGACTACTTCTCAGAAGTTGGTAAGACAATGCCTACAATCGGTGCTGAGAACAAGACATACGGCAACTCAGACAAGTGGCTCGAGAACGCTAACTACTTCCGTTGCGAGAACATCAGCGTGGCTTACACATTCCCACGCAAGCAGACTAAGTTTGCTGACGTACGTCTGTCAATCTCTGCACAGAACCTCTTCACCATCACTGGTTACAAGGGTATGGACCCAGCAGGTGCTTCATTCTCAGAGCACAATGTTGATAACAACAACGGTCTCGACATGGGTGCTTATCCTAACCCGCGTACCTTCACATTCGGTGTACGTCTGAACTTCTAAACCACTAATTAACAATCTAAACAACGAAACAATATGAATTCAAAAATATTAATGGGTTGCCTCTTCGCAGCTTCGATGCTTACAACATCTTGCAGCCTTGATGAGGACCCGAAGGGTCAGATGGCACAGGAGACATACTTCACATGTCAGGCAGACCTTGATGCAAGCATTCATGCAATCTATGAAAAGTTGAACCAGACACAGTCGTGGACCAACCCAATGTACCCACAGTGGCAGGGCGACGATATGACAGCTAACCCTGGTTCAAACAAGCAGGCTGTAGCAGCTCTCGACGGCTTTAGCTCTGACGGCGACAACAAGGGTGTAACAGACGCTTGGAAGTTGCATTTCGCCCTTATCAAGGCTTGTAACTTCGTAATCGAAGGTGCAGAGAAGACACCAACTTCAAAAGAGGAGATCAACATAGCTCTCGGTAATGCTCACTACTGGCGTGCATACGCTTACTTCTACTTGGTACGTGTATTCGGTCCGTTGCCTTTCATCACAAGCACAGACCTCGATGTCCAGAACTGCACCGTTGCAAGCGTTGAGGAGATTTACGATCTCATCGTTAAGGATTTGAAGTTCGCTGAGAATCTTCCTACTTCTTACAGCAAGGCTCCGCGCAACCACGACGGCGTTGACGCATGGGCTACAAAGCAGGCTGCTCAGTCTACACTCGCAGCAGTGTACATGGCAATGGCAGGCTACCCGCTCAACAAGGGCGCGGAGTACTACGGTCTCGCAGCTGCCAAGGCTAAGGAAGTTATCGACGCTAACGGCACATACGGCTTCTATAACGACGCTGACTGGAGCCACGTTTACTCAATGGGTCACAACTACAATAAGGAGACTGTCGTAGGTATCGACAACAACTGGAACAACGGTTCTTGGGATCACGACTCTGAGCTTACTTCTTGCTGTCGCTTTGAAGGACTCGGCGATGGTGGTTGGGGCGATGCTTGGGGCGAGATCGCATTCTGGAAGCGTTATCCGGAAGGACCGCGTAAGGATGCTATTTATGCTCCTAAGGTTACATTCCAGAAGGGTACAAAAATCTACCGCACAGTTGATTGGTGGGAGATTGCAGCTGAGGACGTTTGGGAGCCATATGACCTGAAGAACGATCCTGCTAAGGATAAGGAAGCTTACGACAAGGAGATTGCCGACCTCGAGAAGAAGGTTGCAGAGAAGCCTGAGGACTATCGTAAGGTGTCAACAGGCAAGTACGAGCAGCGTACATTCAAGAAGGGCGATCAGTACATAGCAGCTTACCACCCTATGTTCGCTGTCTACACTACCAACTGCGATCCTTCTAACTCTAACATTGAGCTCAAGCAGCCGTACGACTACACCAAGCCTAACTACACCAACATGACTAACGGTCGTCGTCATCGTCTGATCCGCTGGTCAGAGGTACTTCTTTGGTATGCAGAGAGTGCAGCTCGCTCAGGTGTTGCTGACCTCACAACTGCTAAGGAATATCTGCGCGAGGTTCGCAAGCGTGCCGTTACCGACTTCGAGAACGTAACTCTTGGCGACGGCACTGTAGTAGCAATCGCTAACATGACTGCAGACCAGCTCGCTGAGGCTTGCTACATTGAGCACGGCTGGGAGGTTGCAGGTCAGTGGACACAGATGGTTACACGCCGCGCCGACGAGCTTCGTATGAACGAACTCAAGAAGAACTTCGACTACCGCGTTGCTAATCCTGAGGTTATTGTAGCTAAGGATGCAACAGGCAAGGAATACAAGGCTAAGGAAAGCGTATCTGTTGTTAAGAGCACATGGGCTGGCGATAACTCTATCTACTGTCCTTATCCAACAGTTGACGTTGAGAAGAACCCATTGTTGAAGCGCTAATCAACGATTAACAATACAAATATCATCCTCGCAGACGCTAATGCGTTTGCGAGGATTTTTCATTAGGAGGGTATGGCATCCCTGCCATACCCACGCAATCAGCTTTTTAGCTATATGGAGGGCGGCTATTTGGCTACTGGAGGGCGGCGTGGGTATGGCAAGGATGCCATACCCTCCTAATACATGCCTCGCTACACAATAAAAGCAGGAGTTATACGTTTTGTTAATTAAACAGAACATATCAATGAAGAAAGAAATAAGACTCTACTCCACCCTATTCATCCTCGCTATATCTGCGCTCATGCTCAGCGGATGCGGTGCGGAGAAGAACCTGAAGAAGGGTGAGAAGTATCTTGCGGTGGGCGAATACTACGATGCAGCGACGCAGTTCAAGCGTGCCTATCAGCGCACTGCGCCGAAAGAACGCGAGCAGCGTGGCAAGATAGCACTGAAGGTGGCTTACTGCAACGAGCGCATCAACTCTACGCAGAAGGCGATTGCGGCATACAGCAACGCCATCAGATACAACCAGGCTTCGACGCAGGACCGCCTCAACTACGCCCGTCTGCTGCTGAAGAATGGTGCATACAAGCAAGCAGAGACGGAGTTCCGCGCTGTGCTCGACTCGATGCCCGACAACGTGCTCGCAAAGAACGGACTCGCCTCGGCTGAGAACGCACCGCAATGGAAGAAGGACGGTTCGCGCTATCAGGTGAAGCGCATGGACGTGTTCAACTCCAGACGCGCCGACTATAGCCCTGTGCTCGGTGGCGACCAATACGACTACCTCTACTTCACCTCTACACGCAACGACGCCACGGGCAACGAACTGAGCGGCATCACCGGAGCGAAGGCTGCCGACATCTTCGTATCGCAGAAGGACGAGAAGGGAAAGTGGCAGAAGCCGGAGCCGGTGAACGGCGGACTGAACACGGAGTACGACGAGGGTGCCTGTGCGCTGTCGCCCGACGGCAAGACGATGTACGTCACGCAGTGTCAGACCGACCCGTCGTATCCGCGCTATGCGCAGATTGTGACATCGCAGCGTGCTGATGCTGCATGGGGAAAGCCCGAGGAATTCAAAGTGACGAACGACACGCTCTCGAGCTACGCCCACCCTGCGGTGTCGCCCGATGGCGAGTGGCTCTACTTCGTGTCGGACATGCCGGGCGGACTGGGCGGACTGGACATCTGGCGAGCACGTATTACGTCGTTGGGTCTTGTGGGTGTGGAGAACTTAGGCGCACCAATCAACACGCCGGGCAACGAGATGTTCCCTACGTTCCGTGCCAACGGCGACCTTTACTTCTCGAGCGATGGTCATGTGGGCATGGGTGGTTTGGACATCTACATCGCATCGCCGAATAAGAACGGTGGCTACACCATTGAACATCCGGGGTATCCGCTCAACTCGCAGGGCGACGACTTCGGCATGACGTTCGAGGGTGTGCACAACCGCGGCTACTTCTCGTCGAACCGCAACGACGGCAGGGGATGGGATAAGATTTACAGCTTTGAGAACCCGGAAATTGTGCAGAACGTGAAGGGTTGGGTGTACGAGCAGGACGGCTACGAACTGCCTGAGGCACTTGTGTACATCGTCGGATCGGACGGCACGAACAAGAAGGTGAGCGTGAAGGGCGATGGCTCGTTCGACTATGTGATTGACCCGAACGTCGACTATATCTTCCTCGCAACGTGCAAGGGATTCCTCAACCATAAGGAGGAACTACGTGTAAAACCGGCTGAGGAGTCGGAGGAATACGTGATGCAGTTCCCACTTGCTTCCATCACGGCACCGGTGCTTATCGACAATATCTTCTACGACTTCGACAAGGCTACGCTCAGACCGGAGTCGACGGCTGCGCTCGACGAACTGGTGAAGCTGCTTAACGAGAATCCGAACGTGACGATAGAGCTTTCGTCGCACTGCGACTATAAGGGCTCTGCGGTGTACAACAAGGGACTCTCGCAGCGACGCGCCGAGTCGGTGGTTGCCTACCTCACGGAAAAGGGAATCTCGCGCGACCGTCTCTCGCCCGTGGGCTACGGCAAGGAGAAGCCGAAGACTATCCGCAAGAAACTCACCGAGAAGTATCCCTGGCTGAAGGAAGGTGACGTGCTCTCGGAGGAGTTCATCCTTACGCTCGACAAGGACAAGCAGGAGATTTGCAACCAATTGAACCGCCGCACGGAGTTCATCGTGCTGCGCACAACGTACGGCATGTTCGACAAGGACGGAAAACTGAAGGAGGAACCGAAGCCCAAGCAGCCGTCGGAGGATAAGAAGAAAGACACGGAAGAAAACTACGATTTCTTTATCGAATAACATATTTAGGAGGGTATGGCATCCCTGCCATACCCACGCAATTAGCCTTAAGTATGCCTTAGCGGCGTGGGTGTGCAGCAGAAAGATGCACAAGCATGAGGGCTGCGTGGGTGTGCAGCAGAAAGATGCACAAGCATGAGGGCTGCGTGGGTATGGCAAGGATGCCATACCATCCTAAGTTATTAATAAACAACCGTCTACACAAGAACTGGAAGATATGGTAGATATTTTCATGTAAACAACAAAAAAGGGTATGCATATCTGCATACCCTTTTCTATTATTTATAATACATTCGTTTATTCAGCGCGGAAGCTCGGAAGGTCTTCCTTTACGAAGTTCATGATGTACACATGCTCTGCCGTAACCTCAGCCTGAGCCATGCGAACATATACGTTAGCACTCTTTGCGAAGAGCTCTGCCGAACGTGTTGCGTCCTCGAGGATGAGGAGCGACATAACGATGTCGCCAGTCATGTTGTACAGACGACGTGCGAGGAAGTCCTGCACCTCCTGGTCCTGAGCCTCCTTCACGTACTCGAGAGCCTGCTCGTAGAGCTGCACCATCTCAACGACGCGAGCCTTCAGCGGCTGCAACTCCTCTGCAACCTCCTTCTCGAGCATCTCCTTGATGATGCCGAGGTAGGTGCCGTTGGTGATGTAGCGGATAGCGGCAACCACCTGCAACTGTGTCGTACCCTCATAGATAGAGAATATACGTGCGTCGCGGTAGAGGCGCTGACACTTGTACTCCATTATGAAGCCCGAACCGCCGTGTACCTGTATAGCATCGTAGGTGTTCTGGTTGGCATACTCCGAGTTCATACCCTTAGCCAGCGGTGTGAACGCGTCGGCAAGGCGCGAGTACTTCTTCAGTTCTGCGCGCTCCTCAGGTGTGAGCTTGCGCTCGCGAGAGATGTCCTCAAGAGCCTTGTAGATGTCTACGTAGCGTGCTGTCTGGTATAGGATAGAACGACCAGCGTCGAGCTTAGCCTTGATGCGTGCAATCATGTCGTAAACAGCCGGGAACTTAACGATGGCTGTGTCGAACTGCTTGCGCTCGCGAGCGTACTTCAGAGCCTCGTCGTAAGCAGCCTGGCTAACACCTACCGACTGTGCGGCGATGCCCAGACGTGCACCGTTCATGAGAGCCATTACGTACTTGATGAGTCCGAGGCGTGTAGAACCGCAGAGCTCTGCCTTGGCGTTCTTGTAAACAAGCTCGCAGGTAGGCGAACCGTGGATACCGAGCTTGTGCTCGATGTGGCGAACGGTTACGCCGCCGTCGCGCTTGTCGTAGATGAACATCGACAGACCGCGACCGTCGCGTGTGCCTTCCTCAGAGCGTGCGAGCACGAGGTGGATGTCAGAGTCGCCGTTAGTGATGAATCGCTTCACACCGTTCAGACGCCATGTGCCGTCCTCGTCCTGTGTAGCCTTGAGCATTACGCGCTGAAGGTCAGAGCCTGCGTCAGGCTCTGTAAGGTCCATAGACATTGTCTCGCCAGCGCAGACACGCGGGATGTACTTCTGGCGCTGCTCCTCCGAACCGAACTCGTAGAGAGTCTCGATGCAGTCCTGCAGCGACCAGATGTTCTGGAAACCAGCATCGGCAGCCGAAACAATCTCCGAAGCCATTGAGTACGGAGTGATAGGCATGTTCAAGCCGTTGTAGCGGCGAGGCATAGAGATACCCCACAAACCAGCCTGGCGTGTAGCCTCGATGTTGTCGTAGGTCTTCGATGCGTAGTGCATACGTCCGTCTACGAGGTGCGGACCTTCGAGGTCTACGTCCTCAGAGTTCGGCTCGATGATGTTGGCAGCGATGTCGCCAGTGATTTCGAGCACACGCTTATAGTTCTCGATAGCGTCCTCGAAGTCGACGGGCGCATCCTCATATTTATCTTTGTCGGCGAAGTTGCGCTCCTTGAGCTCTACTACGCGCTGCATTTCCGGGTGATTAAGATAGAAATCGTACTCCGGATGGTCGGTATAAAAGTTAGCCATTACTTATTGTTTGCCTTATAGTACTTGATGAGTTTCGGAAGTACCTCCTCAACGGTGCCGGTGATTACATAGTCGGCAATCTTGTTGATAGGAGCATCCGGGTCGTTGTTCACAGAGATGATGATGCCAGAGTCCTGCATACCGGCGATGTGCTGTATCTGACCAGAGATGCCGCATGCGATGTACACCTTCGGGTGAACAGTTACACCGGTCTGACCGATCTGACGGTCGTGGTCGCACCAGCCAGCGTCAACGGCAGCGCGACTTGCGCCAACCTCGCCGTGAAGCTCCTTGGCAAGCTGGAAGAGCATGTCGAAGTTCTCCTTAGAGCCTACGCCGTAGCCACCAGCCACAACGATAGGAGCACCCTTGAGGTTGTGCTTTGCAGCCTCAACGTGGCGGTCGAGCACCTTCACAACGAAGTCAGCCTCGGGCACGTACTTGGCTACGTCCGGGTAAACCACCTCGCCCTTTGCCTCGCCCTCGTAGAGAGCCTTCTGCATCACACCGCTGCGCACGGTAGCCATCTGCGGACGGTGCTCAGGGTTGACGATAGTAGCCACGATGTTGCCACCGAAAGCCGGACGAATCTGATAGAGCAGATTGTCGTAGTGAACGCCGCTCTTCTTGTCGTCGTAGTCGCCTATCTCAAGCTCTGTACAGTCGGCTGTAAGACCGCTGGTGAGCGAAGAAGAAACACGCGGACCGAGGTCGCGACCTATAACTGTAGCACCCATAAGCGCTATCTGCGGCTGCTCCTCCTTGAAGAGGTTCACAAGGATGTCGGTATGAGGAGCCGATGTGTAAGGGAAGAGACCCTCAGCGTCGAAGACGAAGAGCTTGTCAACGCCGTAAGGCAGAATCTGATCCTCCACCTTGCCCTTGATGCCTGTGCCCGCAACCACAGCGTTCAGCTCTACGCCGAGCTGGTTGGCGAGCTTGCGGCCCTTGGTGAGAAGTTCCTGAGACACTTCCTGAACCTGAGTGCCTTCTATCTCGCAATATACAAATACGTTGTTCATTATCCAATAATCTTTTCGTCCAACAATTCCTTTACCAAGCCCTCGATGTCGGCATCGCAGCCGGTGAGGGTTTTGCTTTCCTTAGCCTGGAACACAATGTTCTTGACAGCCTTCACCTTTGTAGGCGAACCGCTCAAACCGCACTGCTGCGGGTCGCCGTCTACGTCGGCAACGGTCCACTGGTTGAGTGTGAGGTAAGGACGCTCCTCGTAGAGGTAGTTGTACTTATCCTCGGGCTTGCGCTCCATAGGAGCTGTGGCGCGCTTGTACTTCATGACGAGCTTGGCGTTAGCCGGACGGCACGGAGCCGCAGAACCAGTCACTGTAACTACGAGCGGCATCGGAGCCTCAACGGTCTCTACACCGCCGTCGATGTGGCGACGGATGGTGAGTTTGCCGTTCTCGCACTTGAGGATTTCCTCAGCGTATGTCACCTGCGACAAGCCGAGTTTCTGAGCCACCTGCGGACCAACCTGCGCTGTATCGCCGTCAATAGCCTGACGACCACCGATCACTACGTCAACGTCGCCAATCTTCTGGATGGCTGTAGCCAAAGCGTAAGATGTAGCGAGTGTGTCGGCACCTGCAAACAAACGGTCGGTAAGCAACCAGCCTGTATCTGCACCGCGGTAAAGACCTTCGCGAATAACCTCTGCTGCACGCGGAGGACCCATTGTCAAAATACCTACTGTTGAACCCGGATTCTGCTCCTTCAGACGCAGAGCCTGCTCCAACGCGTTCAAATCTTCGGGGTTGAAGATTGCCGGTAGGGCAGCGCGATTGACAGTACCTTCGGCTGTCATTGCGTCCTTGCCGACATTTCGTGTGTCGGGTACTTGCTTGGCAAGTACAACAATTTTCAAACTCATAGTTATAATTAGTAATAAATTATAGTTAATTTTCCATTTTTTAAATGATATGCAAAAGTAATAACTTTATGTTAATCAGCCAAATTAAGAACTCTAAAAATGCACTTTCACCTACTCCTTGCACCTTAATTATATCAAGAAATGACACCCCAAAGTGAGTTTTTTCAAGCCGAAAGCGCAGATTTTTCACTAAATATACGTAACTTTGCATCACAAATTTTCAAAACACATTATTCTTATGGGAGGCATATTTGGCACCATCTCCAAGAAAAGCTGCGTAGCAGATGTTTTCTACGGAACCGATTACAACTCACACCTCGGTACTCGTCGTGGCGGTCTTGCCATGTACAGTAAAGAGAAAGGGTTCTCACGTTCTATCCACAATTTGGAAAGCTCGTATTTCAGGACAAAGTTCGAACCTACACTCGACCGGTTCGAAGGTAGCACAGCGGGTATAGGCGTAATCAGCGACACTGACGCACAACCGCTCATCATCAACTCGCACCTCGGACGCTTTGCAATCTGCACCGTAGCAAAGATTGCAAACCTTGAGGAACTCACCAAACAATTGCTTGAGAAGAACATGCACTTTGCCGAACTCTCTCAAAGTGCCACAAACCAAACCGAACTCGTTGCCTTGCTCATTATTCAAGGCAAGACATTCCGCGAAGGTATAGAGAATGTCTTTCATCACATAAAAGGCTCATGCACAATGATGATCCTCACCGAGGACTCCATCATCTGCGCTCGCGACGCATGGGGCCGCACACCTATTATTATTGGCAAGAAGGACGGAGCATACGCTGCTTCGAGCGAGTCATCGTCGTTCCCGAACCTCGACTACGAGGAGTGCTACAACGTCGGACCGGGCGAAATCGTAGAGCTTACAGCCGACAGCATGACACAGATTCGCCCTGCCAACAAGAAGATGCAGATTTGCTCATTCCTTTGGGTCTACTATGGCTTCCCCACCTCTACCTACGAGGGCAAGAACGTGGAGAAGGCTCGCTTCGACAACGGCTATTATCTCGCAAAGACCGACGACGTGGAGATAGACTGCTGTTCTGGCATCCCCGACTCAGGTACGGGCATGGCGATGGGCTACGCTGCAGGCAAGGGTGTGCCCTATCAGCGTTGCATAGCCAAATACACTCCGACATGGCCGCGCTCGTTCACACCGTCCAACCAGTCGATGCGCTCGCTCGTGGCTAAGATGAAGCTCATACCGAACAAGGCTATGCTCAACGGCAAGCGTGTATTGTTCTGCGACGACTCAATCGTGCGTGGCACGCAGCTGCGCGACAACGTACACGTGCTGTACGAGAAGGCAGGACTGAAGGAGTGCCACATGCGCATCGCCTGTCCACCGCTCGTCTACAGCTGTCCGTTCATCGGCTTCACATCGTCGAAGAGCGATATGGAACTCATCACACGCCGCATCATCGAGAAGTTTGAGGGCGATGCCAACAAAGACCTCGAGAAGTACGCCACAACCGACTCGCCTCAATACAAGCGCATGGTCGAGGAGATACGCTCACAACTGGGACTCACATCGCTGAAGTTCAACACCATTGAGCAGCTCATCAAGGCCATCGGACTGCCGAAGTGCCAGGTATGTACCCACTGCTTCGACGGTTCGAGCCAGTACACGCTTGAGGAGCAGGCTGACGAATAAGCATTCTGAACGAAATACAACAATAATATAAAGTGAAGAAATCCGTTTCGCAACATGAACAGCGACACGGATTTTTTCGTATCTTCAAAATACAAACACACAAATAATGAAAAAGAAAGAACTCTGCTACATCGTTATTGTAGCCGTGCTTGGCATCTCGCTGCTGCTGAGCTTCGCCGTAGAAGTGTTCCACCTCGATCTGGGTGGCTTCAGTTGGGTTGCCGGTTGGGTGTCGTCACCGATTGCTCTCGCCATTGGCTTCGCCTTCGCACTGTTGTTGGGCAAGGCGTTCCCCGATTTCAACAAAACCATGTCGAAGAAGATGCTGCAGTACTCCGTTATAGGTCTCGGCTTCGGTATGAACGTAGACAAGGCGCTCGCTTCGGGCGCGGAAGGAATGGTGTTCACCATAGCCAGCGTGTTCGGAACGTTGGCACTCGGATGGCTGTTCGGCAGAAAACTGCTGGGCGTAGACACACAAACGAGCTATCTTATCTCGTCGGGAACAGCCATATGCGGCGGTTCAGCGATAGCTGCGGTGGGTCCGATAATACGTGCCAAGGCTGAAAGCATGTCGGTGGCGTTGGGCGTGGTGTTCGTGCTCAACGGCATTGCACTGTTCCTCTTCCCCACTATCGGCGACGCACTTGGCATGACGATGAAACAGTTCGGCATGTGGGCGGCGATAGCCATACACGACACGTCGTCAGTGGTTGGAGCCGGCGCGGCTTACGACCAGATGCATCCCGAGCTTGTGGCTCAGCAGGGCGTGAGCGCACTGGAGGTGGCTACGACCATCAAGCTGACACGTGCACTCTGGATCGTGGTGCTGGCACTCGTCACGCCGTTCTTCTTCCGCAAGCAGCTTGCAGCAGCCGACGGCACAACGAAGCCTTGGTACTCTTGCGTGCCGCGCTTCATAATATGGTTCGTCGTAGCCATTCTGTTCAACACATACGTGCTGAGCAACGCCGCACTCATCGGCGACACGGCTGCCGAAATCGGCACACAGTTCAGCGGAGCCGTGAACAAGCTCGCGAAGAACCTCATCACGCTCTCGCTCTTCTTCATCGGAGCATCGCTGACGCGCGAGACGCTGCGCTGCGTAGGTCTGAAGCCGCTTGTGCAGGGCATTATGCTCTGGATAAGCATCAGCCTGATAAGTCTGGCTTATATCTTCTGGATTTAAAGACTAAAGTATAGTATACAAAAAAAGCGGGGGCTGATGCCTCCGCTTTTTTTGTTTTAGTTCCTATAATTTATATTAGATGCAAATTGTATCAGCATCTATAATCTGTATCAGTTTCTACAATTTAGTCCTGATAGTAAACTCGCTTCACGCGGTTGCTGATGCCCGTAAGCACCTCATACGGTATGGTGTCGATGGCATCGGAGAGCGTAGTCACAGGCAGTTCTTCGCCGAAGATGACAACCTGATCGCCCTCTGCGCAGTCGATGTCCGTAACGTCAATCATAGCCACGTCCATGCAGATGTTGCCCACGTACTCAGCCTTCTTGCCGTTTACGAGACAGAAACCGTGACGGTTGCCGAGATGGCGGTTCAGACCATCGGCATAGCCAATAGGTATCGCAGCGATGCGCGAGTTGCGCGTGAGCTTGCCGCGACGACTGTAGCCTACCGTCTCGTCTGCTGGCACATCGTGTATCTGAAGAATCGTTGTCTTCAGCGTCGTCACGTTGTTAATCATCGAGTTGTCGCGCGAGTCGTAGCCATACAGTCCAAGTCCGAGTCGGCACATATCAAGCTGGCGTTCGGGGAAGTGCTCGATGCCTGCCGAGTTGTCGATGTGGCGCAGAATCTTATGCGGGAACGCCGCACAGAGCTGACTGCTGCCACGCTTGAAGAGTTCGAACTGATGAGCCGAGAACTCGTCGAACGAGTCGCTGTCGCTGCCCACAAAGTGAGAGAACACCGAGCGCGGCACGATTGCCGACTGGTGCTGCAGGCGGTCTATCAGCTCCGGCATATCCCTGTTGGGGTCGAAGCCGAGGCGGTGCATACCCGTGTCGAGCTTTATGTGTACGGGGAAGTTGCTTATACCCTCCTTCTGCGCCTCGCGAACGAGCGCGTCGAGCAGTCGGAACGAGTAGACTTCCGGCTCAAGGTCATAGTCGAACATCGTCTTGAATGCCGACATCTCGGGGTTCATAATCATTATGTTCGACGTGATGCCGTTCTTGCGCAGCGTCACGCCCTCGTCGGCTACAGCCACTGCCAAGTAGTCTACACGATGGTCCTGCAGGGTCTTCGCTATCTCCACCGCACCTGCGCCGTAAGCGTCCGCCTTAATCATGCACACGAGCTTCGTCTCCGGGCGCATGAACGAGCGGTAGAAGTTGAGGTTCTTCACCACGTTAGAGAGATTCACCTCGAGAATCGTCTCGTGCACCTTCTGCACAAGCAGTTCGGTGATATTGTCAAAACCGAAGCGGCGTGCGCCCTTGATGAGTATCACCTCGTCGCTGAGCGACTCGAACACCTTACTATGTATGAACGACGTTACGTCGTGGAAGAAGTACTTCTCCCCCACCTCTATCAGGTCGGCATGCTCCATAATCTGCGGACCGATGCCTATTATCTTCTCCACGCCACGCTGCACACAGAGGTTTGAAACTTCCTTGTAGAGCTCGTCGAGCGGCTCGCCGGTCTGATAGATGTCGCTGAGGATGAGCGTGCGCTTGCGTCCCTTGTGATCTGGTCGACGACTCATAAAGTCGAGCGCTATGTCGAGCGAGTTGATGTCCGAGTTGTACGAGTCGTTGATGAGCGTGCAGCCCTTCTGACCCTCTTTCACTTCGAGGCGCATCGCCACCGGTTCGAGCGACGCCATGCGCTCGGCGAGATGTTCGCGCGAGAGTCCGAGATGCAGCGCTACGACAGCCGTCGTTACGGAGTTGCGCACCGACGCCTCGTCGATGAACGGCAGCACGTACTCGCCTGCCTCGTCGTTATATATATAATGTATAGTGGATGTGAGTCCCTTCTTCTCCACGCTCTCCACAAAGAGCGCAGCCGAGCGGTCGTTCATCGACCACGCGAGGTTCTCGCCCTTGTAGCCTACGCTGCGCACCACGCGGTCTACCACCTCGTCGTCCTTGCAGTAGACTATGGTCTTTGTGTCGTGGAAGAGCACCACCTTCTCGCGGCACTTCTCCTCCAACGACGAGAAGTTCTTCTGATGGGCGTCGCCGATGAACGTGAACACGGCGATGTCGGGCTGTATGATGCCGCGCAGAGCCTGCATCTCGCCCGGCTCGCTGATGCCAGCCTCGAACACTCCTACCTGGCTCTGCTCGTTGAGCAGCCATACAGAGAGCGGCACACCTATCTGCGAGTTGTAGCTACGCGGCGAGCGCGTCACCTTCATCTCCGGCGAGAGCAACTGGTAGAGCCATTCCTTCACGATGGTCTTTCCGTTGCTGCCCGTGATGCCCACAATAGGTATGTCGTATTCCTCGCGGTGACGCTCGGCGAGTCGCTGCAGGGCGACAAGCGAGTTCTCCACTTTCAAGAAGTTTGCGTCGGCGTATGTTGTGTTATAGTCGGCAGGAACATCCTCTACGACGAAGTTGCGCACTCCGCGGCGGTAGAGGTCATAAATGTAGTTGTGACCGTCGTTGCGTCCCGATTTCAAAGCGAAGAACAATGTCTCCTCTGCGAAACAGAGCGATCGGCTGTCAGTAAGGAGGAACCCGATATTGGCGTCTGCTGTGCCAAAGCGGTGGGCTCCGATGAGCGTTGTTACCTTTTCAATAGTATAAGTCATTTTTCCGTACTATATTTTTCGGTTGCAAACTTACTTATTTTCTCGCATATACAAGCAAAAAGTATCATAAAAATATTACAATCTATTTAATTCTTCGATATTCTTGTCCACCTTTTCAAACTTTTGCTTTCCGAAGCTATAACTGAATCGTAGCATAACTTTACGACTTTCTCCATAGCCCCAAGACGAAATATTCAAAGCATCCTTTATGCCATAGCTGTCCCAACGCTCAGTATGGAAGATATCTGTCATCAAAAGAGAAAGACGCATACGTCCATCATGCCAACTCTTGTTAAGGTCAACATCTACACTTCCAGTTGACTTGCTCACTTCATAGCTTCCACCTTGTCGCTTCGAATAGTACCTTCCTGATACTTCAAGGGTGATACCGGCAGGCAGGAAAATACTGTTGGTTGCAGACAAGAAGCAGGATGGACGCTTGTATTCATGTTTATATGTTTCGTAATCCAGTTTATTCATAAAGTAGTATAATCCTGCATTTGCACTGAACTGCCACCAAGAAGCCACGCGTTTTGAGAATATAGCATCAAGACCTATTTGTTGCTGTTTGCCTATATTTTTCGTCGTCATGACTGTTTTATTCTCACCATACACGTCAGTAATTGATGTAAAATAATCGTTGAGTTTGTTGTAATATAGATTCAAAGACAAGTTTCCTAATGTATAGGAAAGCATAATCTTATTGCTTATTTGAGGTTCGAGGAACGGATTACCTTTCCAATAAGTCAATTCGTCAAGCAGATACTCAAATGGATTCAGGTCTTCATAACGGGGCTTGTCCTGTCTTCTGCTGTATAGCAGAGCTATTTTGCTCTTTTCATTTATTGTATATGATGCACTCAGATTTGGGAACAATCGAAAATGACTCTGTTTGTTTGTCTCAGAATCTTGGTTCGTTTGCGATTTGAGTCTGTTGTACGTGTGCATATACTCCATACGCAGTCCTGCACTCAACTCGATTTTATTCCAAGTATGAGTGTATTGAGCATAAGCCTCAAGGTTTTTCTCCTCGTAATAGAAGTTGTTTGAGCGTTGTGTGTCTACTGCACCATTTTTCTTGAAGAGAAACGTATTGTTACTATTGATAAGAGTAGTCTTGACACCTGCAAGTATTTCGTTCTGAGCATTCGGGTTGTATTTATAGTCTGCAAGAAGCGCATAGATATCAATGTCTTTATCTGGCTCAGAATAGAAAAGATCGGAACGTATAGGCATATTGGTTGCAGAGAAGTACTCATTAGGCTGCTCGCAACGAGCTTTGCCATCAAAATGTGTCCAATCTGCCGAAAACGAGAACTGCATCTTTGATGATGGTCTATACTGATAATTCACGTTGTTGCTATATTGGAGGTTTTTCTGTTCAATATAGTTGTTGCGTGCTTTGAGTATGTTATCCAACAGATTTGTTCCTTGATAGATTTCTGTTGTTGTCTCAGTCTCTCCTGGTCCAACAAGCACATTTACAGTGCTGTTCATAAAAAGCTTGTTCTTTTGATTAGGTTGCCATGAAAAATCAATGCCTGCAGAATAAGTGTTTCGTTTGTCTGTATCTGTCGTCTCTGAAATATTCTTGTCTCCATTTTGAACCTTTTCGTAACCATAATCCATCGAATGGTGTCCTAAACTATGATTATAGTTCAGACCCAATTGCCATTTGTTCGTATTATAAGAAATAGCGAAATCAGAATTCTGTTTTAGATTTTCCCAATAACCAACGCTATGTGATGTCGTTACGAAAAAACCAGATGTTTCAGATGTTTTAAGAATAATATTTATTACACCACCAGCTCCCTCTGACCCAAAACTTGCATTCGGGTTATGGGATATTTCTATTTGTGATATTTTCTCAGAAGACATGGAGCGGAGATAAGTTGACAACTCATCTCCCTGCAGCATTACTTTTCTACCATTAACATATATGGCTGTACCACCAAGCGAAGCCAAGGATATTTCACCCTTGTTATTCACGGAAACGCCTGGAGAATGCTTCAGAACCTCTAAAGCATTTCCGATGTCTGTAAGATATGATTGGGCAACATTAATATGAATCTTGCCGTTCGAAGAAGTTGTCATTGGACGTGACTTCCGTGCTGTGACTACAACATCTTGCAGAGAAATCTCGTCAGGCTCCAAATAGATGTTCGGAATAGCGGTAGGACCTGTTATGGTTATATTCTTCTTTATCTCCTTATAACCCAAGGTCCTTATACATAAAAGAAACTCACCTTTGTGAACAGGCAAATGAAAACACCCAGCACCATCAGTTACGGTTGTCTCTATTAGAACATTCTCTGGCAGAGATACCAGCATGACGACTGCTGCATCAAGTCCTTGGTTTTGTTCATCTAACACTCTTCCACCGATGCTTTCTTGAGCATTCACAGACATCGCAAAACTTATGCCTATACAAAACAGTAGCATCTTTGCAATAAAATTGCCAATCGGTAATAGTCTCTCTTTAAAATCTGCCATAACGAAAAGATGGGTTAAAAAGGTTATCGCAAAGTTACGAATAAAAAAGGATAAAAAGAACAATGATGGAGTTAATTGTTACAATTGTTCGAAAATACATTTCAAAAATCAGTTTTACAAAGAATTAACGCCTCATTATAGCATGTATGTGCGAAGAATTTATTAGATTTGCAGTAAACTTGAGTGGATTCGTTTTAACATTACGAGTTCGCTAATAAATATTTGTTATCGCATGATAAAAGAATTAATTATTCGTGATTTCTTCTCATTTAAGGGAGAGCACACAATAGAATTGAACACAGGCGTTAATATCCTTGTTGGTGTTAATGGAAGTGGTAAGACTTCCTTTCTTAACGCTATTACAATGTTGTATGAAGGCATTGCAGGTGGCGGATTGTCTGCTTTGTTTAGGCAATGGGGCTCATACAATGCAATAGTTAATGCGTGTGGCGAACTAAAACCTGATTGCTTTAGTGTGACATACGTTTTCGATGCCGAGGTATTAAGAAGCATTGTCCCCGCCTCGCCTTTTAAAAAGGATGTGTATTACAAGATAACAGTTTTCCCTATAGGTGACGGTACCAGTTACTCACTCTGTGAGACTCTTTATTCAGAAAATAGCAGAGAAAAGAAAAAGACATTCTGTTATCTTGAATTCCGTAATGGAATTGGGCAAATCTCCGTTCGTACTAAGAACGGTATAGAAGTGGAAAAATATGAAGGCGGTATGCTGTCTGCACAAGAACTGGTGCTTAAGCAGATTACCGACCCTCAGAGATATCTGCCATCTTTTGTCGTAAAAGAGGCCATTAATGCGATTGCTGGATATTCCAAGTTCAATTATGACAAAGTACGCTTACCTGCCGAAGCCAATGATACTAAACGCTTAATGAGTACGGGTGAGAACTTGAGTCAATTGCTGAACAATCTAAATAACAACTATACGTTCCAGTATGAGAAAATAAGAGAATGCTTGAGCGACATAAATCCGAATTTCACTGGAATAACTTATAACGTTTTTGGTAGCAGGTTATACCTGTCTCTTCGCGAGAAAAATCTGTCGCATGCCATAGATGCTCTTCATATGTCTGATGGCACATTGAAGTACTTGCTTCTATTGAGCATCTTTCATAATCCGGAGAGAGGCTATCTCGTTGATATTGATGAGCCGGAGTCATGTTTGCATCCAGACATGATCCGCTCAGTTGCAAAAATGATGAAGAATGCAGCCAAGACATCACAGATTATTGTGGCAACACATTCAGCTCTCTTGTTGAACGCTTTCGAACTGGATGATATTCTGGTGTTCGAAAAGAATGACAGAAACGAAACCCAAATCATACGCTATAGCGAAGAGGATTTTGAGAATCGCGAGGGTGACCTGCTCCCTGGGCAGTTATGGTTGAACGGTGAGATTGGCGGCAAAAGATGGTAGTCAATGTATACGTGGAAGGTGGAATTATCAATGGTAATGTTGATGCCACCACAAGCAATAACTCTGAGGCTTTACGTGAGGAACTAAATCGATTCATGCAACGAGCATTACACCGCAATGACATTAGCATTGTGGTGAAGAAATGCTCTGGCTATAAAGAGGCAGCCAAACAGTTTATCAATGCTACAGACAAGGAGAACAACTATTTGTATGTAGATCTTGACCGTAAGCCGGAGTTAAGAAACGAATGGTTTAAAAGTTTGTCAGACGATGGAATTGAGATGCCACAAGACAAAACTAACCATGTAAGTTTCTGGATTCAGGAGATGGAGGCTTGGTTCTTAAAACAACCTGAAGCCATTGAGCGATGGGCAGAGGATGAGAATCTTACACGTAAAAAAGGACAAGACAGCCCATTGTCAGAGCATCCTTCTATCAAAAATAAGGATATTGAACACTTGCAACAGAAGGCATCATATTTGATGGGTGTAATTCTACGACAGGTCTTTGCTCCACAAGAAAAAGGAAGAAAGAGTGCATCTGGTAAGGTTCGTGACTTGAAATATGGCAAGTTGCGTCATGCGCCAGGAATCATTGCCCACTTGAATCCCATAGACCTTATATCAAAGGATAATGAATTAAAGTCATTCTGTGAGAAAGTTCAAAAATAAAGCTAACTATTTTTGCTCCGCTAATCCCCACCTTTCCCCACCGCCACCGAACGCAATCCAATCAGACGGCGGACGCAATCTGATTGGATTCCGAACGCAACCCGATCGGACACCGAACGCGAAACGATGACTTTTCATCAACTTTCACAGAAAGAATGATGCACCATTGGCGTACTGTTGCAGAACATGTACATCACAACCGTTATGCATACAAACAACCCAAACGGAGCAAGCAGAACGCCACACAACTTTGATTTAAGTCAATAAAACACAAGAATAAACAACAATATTGTCAGTCTGTTTGCGCAAACAACTAATTATTCATACCTTTGCATCGTCAAAAGATTAATAGATTGTTTAGGTTAGTAGTAATAGATTTAGGTTTTTAGTTATTAGGTTTAAGGTAACGATTGTTTAACAGGTAGCTATGAAGGATCGTGAGACTCTTCATTACTTTAGAAATTTTTTCAAGTTAAACATAGTGACAGTGGCACAGCTCGTTGAGAGTTGTGCCACTGTTTTTTTATGCGTAGCTGTGCATTCCGCCGAGGAAGTAGTTCACGCCGAAATAGGTCATTACGAGCGTCAGGAAAGCCAGTGTCATAAACACATGGAACGCTGTCGGGCGGTGCAGTTGGGGCACCGAGCGCGTGTGCAGCGCAACGGCATATATCATGAACGTGATGAGCGCCCACACCTCCTTAGGGTCCCATCCCCAATACTCGCCCCAAGAGACGTTAGCCCAAATGGCTCCGACGAAGATGCCGATGCCGAGCGCGGCAAGTGCGGGATAGAGGAACACGAGCGAGAGCTGCTGCAGCTGTATCATCTTCGGCTGCGCTGTGCGACTGACGAGGCGCAGCAGAAGGGCGGTGAGCCCACTGATGAACGTGAACGAGAGCATGGCAAAACCCATCATTATTATAGACACGTGCACGCTGAGCAGCGGCGAGTTGAGCACGGGCATCGTGTGCTTTATCTGCGGATCCATCTGTCCGATGTGACTCACGAGCAGGAAGAAGCCCGACATGAGGAAACCCAACGCCACGAGCAAGCGGAGGCGCACACCGCAGACGAGCGAGAGCAGCTGCACGAGCCACGCCACGAAGAGCATCGTCTCGTAGCCGTTGGTCATCGGGAGCGTGCCGCTGATAGTCCAGCGCAGATACTCGCAATAGGTGAGCGCACAGAACGACAGAAGCATCACTACATAGTTGACAACGAAAAACGATACGTGCAGCCTCTTGCTGCACACGCTCTGTCCGTCATTGCCGTTTGCACCTTTAGCGTTCGCGCCGTCGTCCTCGCGGCACATTCTGACTATAGCGTAAAGAAAAGAGATTACGCCCATCGCCAGACACACCATGAAGAGTATTGTGGCGAAGGGGATGCGGTTGTATATACGCTCGGCTGCGACACGTCGGTCGGAAGGCAGCGAGGCTCCCCCATTCTTCTGCTGATACTTCAGCATCTTACCCACCACGGCATCCATCTGCGCATAGTCGGAGGTTAGAGCATAATCGGATAGCAAGAAGAAAATCGAGCGCACGAACTGCTGGTGCTCTCTGTCCATCGTCTTCGGCAGAGAGTCGGTAGGCGCATACCACGTGGTATTGCCTTTATATGTATAAGGAAAGAGTTTAAGGAGCGAACCATTGCGCAGCTCCATTATCAGTTGTATCTTATTGTCTATGGCAGCCACCTGCGAATGGAACGCATCGTGGTTGCCGCCATAGTATTCCTGCACGTACGGACCGAGCGTGTAGCCGCCCATCGCACTGTTGAAGAACTGACCTACGGGCACGTATTCGGGCAGCTGCAGACGGTCGCGCATCGCGGCACCTTTCAGTCGGAGCATCGGCTCCTGCATCCACTCGTCGGCGTAGAACATCCAGCCCGTGAGCACCTGCTCTGGCGTGTAACCGTCATACGATGCTTTGCCGTAGAGGTTCTTGGTGAAGTCGACGGCGAGGGTCTGCAGCGGACAGATGCGACTGTTGTGCAGCACCATCAAGCGTCCGAAGCGGTCGGCGCTTTCCTTAGGCAGAACATGTGCCTGAGCCGAGCCTGAGCCGAGCGCGAAAAGCAGCGCTACCATCATCAGTCCTTTCTTCAGATGTGAGAGGCGCAGCAGCTTGCGGTATGCACCATGCGGATCGAAGAGCATGTATACGAGCGAGATGAACAGCAGAGCGTAGCCCGTATAGGTAAGGGGTATGCCAATGGGGTCGGAGTTGAAGGAGACGGACGCGCCGAGCATGTCGTTGTCGTACGACGACTGGTAGAAGCGCATCGCTCCGTATCTGAAGATGCGGTTCATCGACACCTTGCCGCTGTACTGCTTGCCGTGGTCGATGATGGTGAACTGCGACACGTAGTCTTCTGCCGCGTCGGTGCCTTCATGGTATTGCACATCGAAGCGGTCGAGGCGCATCTGAAACGGCATCTGCGCGTCGTGCGGCTGGTTGTGGCTGTCGTACATCACGCAGGTGCTGATGTATGCGCCCTGACGCAGATGAACCGTACCGCGCTCCGAACTGACGTGTGTCACGAAAGCGCCCGCAAGTATCACCACGAACGAGAGATGGAGCGCTATGCCCGACCACGACTTGCAGCGGTGGCGCAGGAAATAGATGATGCCAGCAGCCGTGAGCACAGCCCAAAGCAGCGAGAACCACCATGCGCCGTACACATTGGAGCGCACAAAGTCGGTTCCGCTATACTTCTCCACAACTGTAGCGGCTGCCATGCAGACTATCACCAAAACATACAACGCGAAAAGCGTCTTCTTTAAAGGGTTTTGCATAATTCGGTTTGCTTATATATGATATATTCTCCCACGTACTTCGCAGGAAGCCGTGGGAGAATAAGTTACTAAATAGAGCGAAGGAACATGACCACAGCGTCGCGGTCTGCCTTTGAAAGATTGTAGAACTTGAGCGCCGAGTCGTAGGCGTGCGAGTTCTTCGAGTAAGCATGCCACATGATTGCCTCTATCTCGTTGCGTGCGCGGCAGTCGTGCAGACGTTCTACGCCGCTGCCGTTGATTGCGGCAAGTCCGCGTCCCCACAACGGTGTTGTGCGACACCACGATCCGTGTATGTCGTTCACCATGTAGAGTTTGTGCTGCATCATGTCGCTGTACGGATAGATGGTCTGGTTGGCGTAGCGCGGAAGCTTCTTGCCGGCTATCATGTTCGGTGTCCAGTAGTTGTCCGAGCCTGTCTTCCACGACGGGCGGTGACAGCTGGCGCAACCAATCTCCATGAACACCTTCTTGCCCTGCTGCACACGCGCATCGTTGAGGTTGCGGGCGCGCGGAATGGCAAGACCGCGATGCCATACCATGAACTCGTAGAAGTGGTCGGCAGACATCTCCGGCTCGAAGTTGTGCCACTCGTTGCTGAACTGGTTGGTGCCGGGCTTCAGGAGTCCGTTCACACGCTTGCTTATCTCGTCGTCGGTCGATGCCCAGAACGGCGATGTCGGGTCGTTCTTTATCTTCTCTATCACCTCCTTGTCCTCAGCCATTGCCGCAGCCCAAGCGTTTGTGGTGTAGAGTTTCGGACGGTCGGGACGTGTCACGTTCGTGATGTTCCAGATGGCGTTGGCACCAGGACCGTCCTGCAGCGTGGCACGTGTCAGAGCGTAGGTGAAGCGCTTCACCATCGGCTTGCCGTTGCCGCCGTCGGCGTATACACCGGTGTTCTCGGTGCCGGGATACCATGCGCCGGCAGCGAAGTTGTCGGCAGAAGCGTCCCAGAAGTTCGGGTTAACGTACTCCGAAACGTTAGCCACCTTTGCTACGTTCTTGTAGTAGTTGGCTGTAGAGGCATACTGCGCCTTGAGATCCTCTTCAGTGATGGCATCGAGCAGACCCGTACCCATCACGCCGATTGTAGACTCTACGCGGACAGCCACTGCCTTATTGCCTGTGTCGTAAGGATTAGGGTTGGTGCGGAACGCCGAGCGCGGTATCGTAACCTCAGGATAGATAAGGTCGTAAGCCTCGCCGTCGGGGAACTTCATAGGCAGACCGCTTTCCATAGCCGTCACGTGATGCCACTGCATTTTGATCTGCCTCTCGTCGATAGGTGCCTTGAAGGGTTCTGTAGCTTGTGTCTGTGGCATACCCGTCACTTCAGCTACGTAGCCACCGTCGTTGCTGTTGGCTCCGTCTACGGGGTGATAAACAGCGAGTAGATAGCCGTTGCCATTGCCGTAGGACGTGGTGTACGAGTCCATGCGGCGACCATGTCCGTAGTTGGGGTGGCAGTCGAGACACGAGCGGCGCACAGAAGCCGGACCGAGTCCTTTGAAGCCCGAATTGGCTGACGTGAACTGGCGCTCGAAGAATTTCTCGCCGGCGTTGAAGTCGTCGATAAGTCCCTGCGCGGTTACTGCCGGTGTTTCGTCTTCGTAGCATCCTGAAGCCACATTGTCGGTTGTTCCGAGTTCGCCGCCAGGATACCACTCCTCTTTAGAGAAGTTGCCGACAGCCTCGCCTACATACTTGCCGTCAGACTCCATTGGCTTGAAGTCTTCACCCGACGGATCGCTGTTCTCGTCAGTACACGAGAACAGCGATAGAGAGAGGGCCATTGCTAATGAGCCCATGAGATAGATTCGTTTCATTGCTGTATAATTTTAAAAAGCCTTGGTTTTGTATTTCTAAACTGCCGAACAAGGCAGGGCGCTTAAAGCGCATCCTGCTTGTTCACCCAGTCGCCAGCCTTGTTCAGCTCCTCATCGAGAGCCGAAACAGCGTCAATGCAGTTCTTCACGTGCTGAGCACCCGGAGCCTCAACGAACGACTTGCCGCTGTTCTTGGCAGTCTCAAGTGCCTGAATAGCATTGTTGAGGGCTGTTGTGAGGTCGTTCAGACCAGAGTAGTTCATAGCCTTGAGCAGGTTCAGGAGTGAGTGCTCTGCCGGAGCTGTTGCGTTTACGTCGCGTGTGCCGTAAAGCGTATTCTTTATAGAGTAGATGTTATCCTGATAGTCGATGAACGAACGGTGGCTGTAAGGCGACTCGATATAGTCGCGAGAGTCTTCTGCTGAGGCAGAACCGGTGGCTGTGCGGTAAGCCTGACCGAGCTTCTGGTCGGCAACCTCTGCGCAGATGTTAGAGCAACCGCCTACGAAAATCTGGCGAATGGTGCCCTGCCATGAGTTGTAGCCCGTTGTTACAGACGGAGAAAGCAGGAACTGACCGTAGCACATTGTGCCGTTGGCAGCCAAACCGTTGTAGCGGAGCGATGAGAACACGTAGCTTGCGTTGCTGAGCACGCTCTTTGTCTCGTTGCTTGCTGCGCTGCCCATCCATGTGAACTCGAGAAGTGCGGTGATGTTGCGCACGTCGGCTGCTACAGCCTGGAGGAATGCGAGCTCGTCGATGCCCTTTACTGATGTCATGCCTTCTTCTTTCTCGTTAGCCTTGAGTGCGTCTACGGTGCGGTTCTTGCCGTCGCGGAAAAGAACGAACTCCATGCCGTGGAAACCGAGTACGGACTGGAAGTGGCTGTTATTCTCTGACACGAACTTAGCCGGGTCGCTGCCCTTGAAGCCAGCTACAAGTGTAGGGTTCTTGAGGGCGTTCTCAAGTTCTTTGTGGTCGAGAGGCCATGAGTCGATGTGCGGGTCGAGCTCGTTGTCTGAAGCCGAACCGTAGAGGAAAGCCTCGCTGCGCTCCCACTCGCGACGTGTGTCCTTGAAGGCTTCGCAAGCGGCGTCAATCTGCGCCTGAGTCATTGTGCCTGCCTCAGCAGCGCTGTAGAGAGCGGCTGTTGTGGTGTAGAGTGTGCGTGCGTTTGCGGCGAGTGCCTTGTATGTGGGGTAAACAACCTGGTCGACGTAAACCTTCGCTACCTTCTGCATCGCTTTGTCCGAAGAGTTTACGCTCACTGTTGCCTGACCAACCTCCGGAAGCTGGAAATCTTGCGGCTCGCTATTATCTTCGCTACATGCAGTAAAACCGAACGATACGACTCCGACGAGGAACGCCATTACTAACTGTTGAAACTTTTTCATTGTGTCTTTGATGTTTAATTATTACTATAGGAACTTTATTCTTTTTACTTTTAAAGGAATTGTCCTTGATAAGCCACGCCTATGTTCAGAGCTGGCTCGTCGTTGTACTGCTGCTTGAACTTGCGATAGCTGTATTCTGCCTTCACGCAGATTTGCGGCAACGGATAGTAGTTGACGCCGCCGGAGAATATTTTCTTGCTTGTATACTCCTTCGAACCGCCGAGACATGAGTTGTAGTACTCGAAGTGACCGAAGACGTACATCTTCTGACGGGCTGCACGCAACTTCTCAATCTGTGAGAAGACATCGTAGCCTACTTCGACGCTTGTGGCGATGGCGTGCGAACCGAACACCTGATTAGACTGGTATGGCTTCACGTACTGTGTGTTAGGCTTGCGCATAGCACTAATCTCCTTAGCGTTGCTAACATATCCGTAGTCGGCGCTTCCGCGTGCCACCCAGTTGTGGGCGTTGTATGTGAAGTCGAACGCACCGAGATAGATGTTGCCCTTGATGCGCTTGTTGTTGCCCTTCTCCATGTCGTGCGGAACGGCGTTGTGCATCGACTGTCCGAAGTAGCCGCTCACGCCCAATCGCAAGCCAGGCACTGTATAGTTGTCTACACGCGCTGCAAAGCCGTACTTGTTAGCCACCTCAAACTCGAAGGGCTTCGTGGTGCCGGGCTTAATCCAGTTGTCGCGCGAGAACTGCCATGCGTCGAGTCCTGCAATCATCTGCAACTCGTAACGGAAGTCACCGGCATGGCCCCAGAACGAAACGCCAGTCTGATGCCATGTGCAGGGCAGAATGGTGTTCTCGCCTTCGGGACGATAGACGGTGAAGAAATTGAGCGGCTCGTGGTAGGCGTTGGTCAGACCTACGGGCACGACGATATGGCCGGCACGTATGTTGGCGAAACGTCCGAACGACTTCTGAATCCAGAACTGCTCCAACTCCACTTCGCCACCGCGCTCCTGCTCCTGCTCAAACTCGATAGACTCCTCTGCCTCGTACTCTATAGCCGAACCTGTACCGCCGTGCTCAAACTCAATCTCAGTACCCAACGTCCAGCCCTTGCCAAAGTCATAACCTAAGTAGATAACAGCGTGCGGTATGTCGAAACGTCCGTGACTGGGGTCGTTCTTGTGCAGCTTAGCCGAACTGTAGCGGTTGCCACTGTCGCTGTAGAAGTTACGGCTGTAAGCCACTTCACCATATCCGCCAACACTCAGTCGGGAACCCTTGGCGTGCTGCATCACACTATCGGCAGCCACTATCTGCGCGTCTGCTGCGAGCGGACTGCATACTGCCATCGCTGCACACGCCATAGAAACGATTGTAGATTTCTTTATTTTAATTATATAATTTTCACGACTGCAAAGGTACTTTGAAGAAAAAAAGCAGGCAATACCTAAAATATAGTAAAGAAAGTTAGCACATACCACTACCTACTTTTGATGACCCAACACCACATACACATTATATATATTATCAAAGCCCATCAAACAACCATTCGAATAATCATTTATGGGTATCGGAACGAACCGAACATCACACAAAACACAAACATTAGGTATTTCATATATCTACAAAAGTAAATAACTTTGCAACTCAAATGCTGAAATAACATTTTTACGTAACACTAAATTCTAAAAGACAAAGCAAAATGAGATCAAAGAATTATCAGTTGATGCTCCTCACCGGTGCATTGACAGTGTCATTTGCTGCTAATGCAGTCGAAGTAAAGGATAACGAAAACACAACACGTGTTGAAGTGAAGGATAACGGTGCAGAGGGCACGCCAAAGGCTACCGACGCCAACGTCTACGGACATGTAGTCGACAGAAAGAGCGGCGAACACATTGCCTACGCCACCATCCATATCAAAGGTACAACAATAGGCTGTACTACAGACAAGACGGGACGCTACTTCCTCAAGAACTTGCCTGAGGGTAAATTCACTCTTGAGGTAAAATGTATGGGCTTCAAGCCCGTCGAGAAAACAATAACGATAAAAAAGGATGCCACTCAGGAACTCAACTTTGAGCTTCTCACCGACGACGTTGCGCTTGACGAGGTCGTCGTTTCAGCCAACCGCAGCGAAACAAAACGCCGACTGGCTCCTAACTTGGTGAGCGTAATTGGCAGCAAAATGTTTGATATCACCCAATCGACGTGTCTGGCTAAGGGTCTCAACTTCCAACCCGGTGTACGCACAGAAGACGATTGTCAGAACTGTGGCTTCACACAGGTAAGAATAAACGGCTTGGACGGACACTATTCGCAGATATTGGTCGATTCGCGCCCCATATTCTCTTCGCTCAACGGTGTGTACGGCTTGGAACAGATACCTACCAACATGATAGATCGTGTAGAGGTGGTGCGCGGCGGAGGCTCCGCTCTCTTCGGTGCATCAGCCATCGGCGGAACCATCAACATCATCACAAAGGAGCCCATACGCAATTCGGCATCCTTCGGACATACATTCATGGCGCAGGGAGGTGCCAACTCGTTCGATAACGTAACGACCGGAAACGTGTCTCTGGTTACCGACGACAACAAGGCTGGCGTATATGCCTACGGACAAACACGCACACGCCAGGGCTACGACCACGACGGCGACGGATACACCGAACTGCCCGAACTGAAGAGCCAGACCTTCGGCCTTAACTCCTACCTCCGACTTAACCCCCACTCCAAGCTGAGTCTTCAGTATCACGGCATACATGAGTTCCGCCGCGGCGGCAACAAACTCGATCTGCCTTCTCACGAGGCGAACATCACCGAGCAGGTGGAGCACAACATACAGGGTGGCGGACTCACGTACAACTTCTACTCGCCAGACGAGAAGAACCGCCTGTCGGCTTACTTCTCGTTCCAAACCACATCACGAAAGAGCTATTATGGCGGCATCGGAGAGGGAACCGAAGAAGACATACAAGCCGCTACAAAGGCATACGGCAACACTCACGACTTCACATACGTCGCAGGGTCGCAGTACGTCCACTCATTTAAGAAATTGCTCTTCATGCCATCCGACCTGACTCTCGGTGCAGAGTATAACTATGACGGTTTGAAAGACGTAATCCTCGGCTACAACCGCAATTTCAAGCAAGACGTGCACATCGGTAGTTTCTTCTTCCAAAACGAGTGGAAGAACAAGCAGTGGAGCCTGCTCTTGGGCGGCAGAGCGGATAAGCACAACTTAGTGAAACGCATGATATTCAGTCCGCGTGCCAACCTCCGCTTCAACCCTACGGAGAACATAAACCTCCGCCTTACCTATGCCGGAGGATTTAGAGCACCGCAAGCATTCGACGAAGACTTGCATGTGGGCGTTGTGGGTGGCGAACGTCTGGTTACGGTATTGGCTAACAACTTGAAGGAGGAGCGATCAAACAGCTTCAGCCTGTCAGCCGACTTGTATCATAATTTCGGCTCCGTACAGACCAACCTCCTGATAGAAGGCTTCTACACCGACTTGAACAATGTGTTTGCGCTTCGCCAGCTCGACCAACCCGACGCACAAGGCAACACCGTGCAGGAGCGTTACAATGCTTATGGTGCGAAGGTATTCGGACTGAACATCGAAGGAAAGGCTATGTTCACACGATGGTTCATGCTGCAAGCCGGACTCACTTTGCAGCAAAGCCACTACGACGAAGCTATTGCCTGGAACGATGAGGTGCCAGAACAGAAGTACAAGAAGATGATGCGCACGCCAAACACATACGGCTACTTCACAGCTTCCTTCACACCCGTGAAGCGTTTCACTGCTTCCGTAACCGGAAACTACACTGGCAGTATGCTCGTTGGTCACGCTGCAGGCTCGGGGGTTGAAGCACCCGTGGCAGTAAACACTCCCAAATTCATGGAGGTAAATCTCAAGTTGGCATACGACTTCCCCGTCTACAAGTATCTCACACTTCAGGTGAATGGCGGTGTGCAGAACATCACCAATTCTTACCAAAAGGACTTCGACAAGGGATGGAACCGCGACTCCGGCTACATCTATGGTCCATCGCTGCCAAGAAGCTACTATGTAGGAATGAAGATTAACTATTAAAAGTAAAAGAGTAAAAAGTAGGAGGTATGGGCATCTTGCCCATACCACGCACCCACAAAAGCATTAAAAGTAAAAGAGTAAAAAAGTAAAAAAGTAAAAAGAATAAGCCGAACTAAGCCACTTTAGGTCCTCTAAGCCCTCCCCGATGGGGAGGGTTGGGAGGGGCTTCTTTTTACTCTTTTACTTTTTTACTTTTTTACTTTTCTATATTCGTCCACAGCGAGTGTCTTTCTGTATTTATCAAGTTTGCGCTGCAACTGCTTCGTAATCTTTTCCGTGCCCGGCTTGCCGAAGATGTTGTTCTGCTCGTGTGGGTCAGCCTGCAGGTCGTAAAGTTCACAATAGTCTACAGCCTCATCCTTCGGCTCGAAGTAGCCTATCGACTCCAATCCCTTCATCGTGCCATACTCGCGTGTGCCCGGCACATTCTGATACTTGTTCTCAGACACAGCGTCGAGACCGCCCTTGCCGTAGAAGTGGATGAGCTTATAACGCTCGGTGCGCACACCGTCGTGCTTGCGTACCATATGGTACGTCGGATAGTCGTAGTAGTGGTAGTAGATGCTCTGACGCCAATTCTTCACGTTGTCGCCGTTGGCGAGTACTGGCACGAGCGAACGTCCCGGCATGTCCTTCGGTTGCTGAACGCCGGCGAGAGCGAGGAACGTAGGCGCATAGTCGATGTTCTGCACAAGACGGTTGCATACCGAACCCGGCTTGGTGTGACCCGGGTAGCTCACGATGAGCGGAGTGCGTAGCGACTCCTCGTACATGAAACGCTTATCGAACCAACCGTGCTCACCCATGTAGAAGCCCTGGTCGGAGGTGTAGACAATCATCGTATTGTCGGTGAGTCCGTTCTTGTCGAGATAGTCGAGCACACGACCCACGCTCTCGTCAACACTTGCTATTACGGACATATAGTCACGTATGTACACCTGATACTTCCAGTTGTCGAGATCCTTGCCCTTGAGCTGCGCCTCGAGCAGACGACGGTTGCGCGGGAAGTAGTAGCGTCCCCAAGCCGAACGCTGTTCAGGAGTCATACGGTTTATCTCGCCCATTAGAGCGTTGTACGAGTCCTTGCTGTCGGGGTTGTTGAGGTCGAGCATCTCGGGCACCTTGAAGTCCTGCTCCCAACGCATGTCGCGCGTGACGGACATCTTCTGCGTGCGAGCGGCAGAACCGCGCGTAGCATAGTCGTCGTAGAAGTTCTCCGGCATCGGGAACTCAACGTCGTCGTACATACCGAGATATTTCAGGTTTGCCTGCCAGTTGCGATGCGGTGCCTTATGGTGCAGAAGCAGACAGAACGGTTTCGATGGGTCGCGATGCTCGATGAAGCTGAGTGCGTGGTCGGTGGTAAGGTCTGTAGAGTAGCCCTCCTCCACGACGAACTCGTTGTTGGTGTCGGTGCCACGATACTGCGGATTCCAGTACTGTCCCTGGTCGTTGTACACATGATAGTAGTCGAAGCCCTTAGGGTCGCAACCCATGTGCCACTTGCCCACAACGGCAGTCTGATAGCCAGCCATCTGCAGCAGTTCGGTGAAGAACGTGCGCGTGGTGTCGATGCCCTCGCCCAGCTGACGCTGGCCGTTCTGATGGCTGTACTGACCGGTCATAAGGCAGGCGCGCGACGGCGTAGAGAGCGAGTTCTCGACGAAGGCACGGTCGAAGCGCATACCACGCTCGGCGAGACGGTCGATATTCGGGGTCGGTGCGAGCTTTGAGAGTGCGCTGCCGTATGCGCTTATGCACTGGTAGGCATGGTCGTCGCACATGATGTAAACAATGTTAGGGTGCTGCTGCGCCTTCTGCTGCTGGGCGTGCGCTGCCGTAACGCAGGAGAGGGCTGCAAGAGAAAGAATAGATTTGCTGTTCATTGTTTTTATTTCTGTAGATTGTTTTTTCTTGGAGAGCGGTCTTAGGGGGAGCGTTTAAGCCGAACTTTAGGGAGCGTTTAAGCCGAAATTTAGGGAGCGTTTAAGCCGAACTAAGCCTCTTTAAGCCTTTCTAAGCCTTTGCTAATTCAAAATTGAACAATTCCTCATCGGGAAGCCGCCAATTAATAATTAAAAATTAATAATTAATAATTCATAAGGTATTCGGCGAAGATGCGTGCTGCGCTCTCGACCTTTGCTGCACACGGGCGTGTCTTGTAGTATTCGGCTGTGCGAGGCGAGGCAACGTAGCTCGACTGCGCTTTCTCATGCCCCTTCAGTCCGAGCAGCTCGGCACAGACTACCGATCCGTTCTGCACCTTAAACTCGTCGAGCAGTTCCTGCACCACCTTATAGCACATCGACTTGCCCTTGCGATCGTCGCCTTCAGTCTGTCCGCAGTCCAATCCGGTGAGGATAACGATGCCCGAAACGGCACCGCACATCATACGCATACGCCCTACTCCACCGCCGAAGCCCGCAGCAATGCGCTTAGCCATGCTGTCGTCGAGGTTGTACAAGTCGGCGAAAGCAGCCACAACCGACTGGCAGCAGCCGTAGCCCTGCATGAAGTTGTCCACCGCACGCTGCACACGTGCCTCAAGTTCGGGAGTAAGAGGTTGTTTGTCTGTTGATTTGTCCATACTGCTTAGGTTTTAATATATTAGGGAGAGATGTATCAAATATATAATATACCGCATCCTCCCCCCTACTGTTCACTTTAGTGGTTCGACATGAATGTTTATGTGCGTGCGCTCGCCGAAGTGGCTGCGCAGTTTGCGCTCGATGTTCGTGGCGTGGGCGTGCGACTCGTTGAGCGAGATGTCGCCCGGCATACGCAGGTGCATCTCTATGGCTATGCGGCTGCCGATGCGACGTGTGCACAGATTATGCATTCCGCTCACCTCGGGCTCGCTCTGCACAATCTCTGCTATCTGCCGCTCCTCTGCGTCGGGCAGACTCTTCTCGAGCAATTCGTCAAGCGCACCACTCACGAGCATGGCTGCCGTGCGTATGATGAAGATGCTCACCACAACGGCAGCTATCGGGTCGAGCACAGCCCACTCCTTGCCGAGGAAGATGGCTCCGCCGATGCCTATGGCAGTGCCTATGGAGGAGAGCGAGTCGCTACGGTGGTGCCATGCGTTGGCTATGACCGCCTGCGACTGCACCTCCTTGCCCACCTTGACGGTGAAGCGGTAGGTCCACTCCTTCAGCATAATGCTGAAGAGTGCCGCCCACAAGGCTACGATGCCCGGTTGTTCAATCGGAGCACCGTTGAATGCTGCCCACGTGCGGTAGGAGCCACTATATAATATGTATAGTCCGACACAGAGCAACGCCACACCTATAAAAGATGTGGCGAGTGTCTCGTATTTACCATGACCATAGTCGTGGTCCTTGTCTTCGGGCTTTGAGCTTATCTTCACGAACAACACCACTACGATGTCGGTAAGGAAGTCGGACAAGGAGTGCACGGCATCGGCTATCATAGCTGCCGAGCCACCCAGGATGCCTGCCATGAACTTGAACACCAACAGCACCACGTTCACAACGCTGCCCATGAGCGTGACAAAGTAGATGCGGTGCTCTCTGTCTTTTGTTTCCATATCAGATTAGAACTCGCTTGTAAAGTGAAACTTGATGTGCTTGAAGTCCTGCTGCGCCATCGAGAGCACGTAGCCAGAGTCGGCGAGGAACACATCGCGACCGTCGCGGTCTTTAGCCATGTACTGATACTTGCGCTTCTTGAACTGGTCAAGCTCTTCTGCATCGTCGCTCTCTATCCAGCACGCCTTGTGCAGGTGTACTGGCTCCCAACGACACTTGGCGTTGTACTCGTTCTCAAGACGGTACTGAATAACCTCGAACTGGAGCTGGCCCACGGTGCCTATAATCTTGCGACCGTTGAACTGGTTGACGAACAACTGTGCCACACCTTCGTCCATGAGCTGATTGATGCCCTTCTCAAGCTGCTTCGCCTTCATCGGATCGTCGTTCTCGATGTACTTGAACATCTCTGGTGAGAACGAGGGAAGTCCGCGGAAGTGGAGTTTCTCACCATCGGTGAGCGTGTCGCCAATCTTGAAGATGCCGTTATCGGGCAGACCAACAATGTCGCCCGGCCATGCCTCGTCGATGGTGCTCTTGCGCTGAGCCATGAACTGCGTGGGCGAAGAGAAGCGCAATGTCTTGCCCTGGCGCACATGCAGATAGGGCTTGTTGCGCTCGAACTTACCGCTGCACACCTTGCAGAAAGCGATACATGAGCGGTGGTTGGGGTCGATGTTGGCAGTAATCTTGAAGATGAAGCCCGTGAACTTAGGCTCTTCGGGGTCTACCATGCGTTCCTCTGCCTTTGTGGGGCGTGGAGACGGAGCTATCTTGATGAAGCAGTTGAGCAGCTCCTGCACACCGAAGTTGTTGAGTGCCGAACCAAAGAATACAGGTGCCACCTCTGCCGAGCGGTATGTCTCTACGTCGAACTCAGGATATACGCCGTCGATGAGTTCAAGGTCGTCGCGCAACTGCTGCGCATCCTGCTCGCCAATCTGTACGTCGAGTTCTGGCGAGTGTATATCGACCTCCACCTTCTCCGTCACGCGCTGCTTGTCGGGCTTGAAGAGGTCGAGCTTCTGCTCGAAGATGTTGTACACGCCCTTGAACTTGGCACCGATATTGATAGGCCATGAGAGCGGGCGCACGCTGATCTGCAACTCCTCCTCCAACTCGTCGAGCAAGTCGAACGGGTCGCGACCCTCGCGGTCCATCTTGTTGATGAAGATGATTACGGGGGTGTTGCGCATACGGCACACCTCCATAAGCTTACGTGTCTGTGTCTCCACGCCCTTCGCTCCGTCGACCACGATGATGGCAGAGTCGACAGCTGTAAGCGTGCGGTAGGTATCCTCACAGAAGTCCTGGTGACCCGGAGTGTCGAGGATATTCACCTTGTAGCCTTCGTAGTCGAACTCCATAACTGATGTTGACACCGAGATACCGCGCTGCTTCTCAATTTCCATCCAGTCGGACGTAGCACTCTTGCGTATCTTGTTGTTCTTAACTGCACCTGCCACCTGAATCTGTCCACCGAAGAGAAGGAACTTCTCGGTGAGCGTTGTCTTACCGGCATCAGGGTGTGATATGATGGCGAAAGTTCGCCTGCGTTCTATTTCTTGATTCATATTTTTCTTTAATGGAGATTAAGCCGAACTAAGCCTTCTTAGGCCTTTCTAAGCCGAGAAGTTGGCTTTTTACTCTTTTACTCTTTTACTCTTTTACTTTTTTACCTTTTTTTACTTTTAAATCTCCTCGTCGTCAAACTTGAGACCCTCAGTCTTGTCCTTGATGTGATAGTCGCTGAGCATACCGAGGAAGGTTGAAATCTCCTTGATAGCGTGCTCCGTGTCGGGACTTATCGTCTTGTGCTGCAGACGCAGCATCATTGTGCCGTATAGCGCATTGAGGCAGGTCTCCACCTCGTTCACGTCCTTGTCGCCCTTGTTGCGCAGCTCCACGATGAACGGCAACACACGATAGTACTCGGCGTTGTAAAACGGGAAGCGCGAGCTTTGCAGCAGCTGGTTGTGCAGGTCGTTCATGTCCTTCACAACAATCTGGTTGATGGCGAGATGACCGCCCTCGCGCTTGCCTTCCGAGTTCATCATAGTGATGAGAGCACCGTACCAGTCGACCATCTCCGCACGCTGCTCGTCGGTATAGTCAGCGAAGCGTGCGATGTACTCGTTCTTGATGCGCGACAGCTGGCAGCCATAGGCGCGGATAATATCCTCCACCTGCCACATATAGAGCACGAACTCCGCCGTGCTCTTCTTTCTTAATTCTTGAGAAATAAACATAATTATCTTATTCTTTTAGGCCTTGTTCTGGCAGCGTCTAAGCCAAACCAAGCCTCTTTAAGCCTTTCTAAGCCCTCCCCGACGGGAGGGTTGGGAGGGGCACCCTTTAAACCTTTCTAAGCCCTCCCCGACGGGAAGGGTTGGGAGGGGCTCCTTTTACTTTTTTACTCTTTTACTTTTTTACTCTTAATACGGCAGTGTGTACAGATTGAACACTGTGCCCAGAAGCATAATCAGCGAGAAGATGACCACGATACAGCCCACCACACGATTGATGATGAGGATGCCGCTCTGGTCGAACTTGCCGCGCACCTTGTCTACGAGCCACGACAGACCAAACCACCACAGCATAGCACCAAACACTATGCTTGCATAACCTATAGACATCTCCAACGGACGCTTCGGCACCACAAAGGCAAACTGAGCAAAGAGAAAGATGAAGAGGAAGATGATAAGCGGATTGGAGAGTGTCACCAAGAACGCCGTGAAGCAGTTGTGCATCAGCGTGCCCTTCTGCGGTTTGTTGCTCCGATGAATATTCTTCGTCGGGTTGGAGCGATAGCAGTAGATGCCAAACAACAGCAATACAATACTGCCACTTATCTGAAGCATAAAACGCGTACGCTCGTTGCTCACAAGATCCATAACAAAACTCATACCGACACCCGTAAACAACGCATATATAAAGTCGCTGATACAAGCACCGATACCCGTAACAAAACCATACCAGCGACCTTTATTCAGAGTTCGTTGTATGCAAAGCACCCCCACCGGACCCATCGGAGCCGATGCCATGATGCCAATCAGTATTCCATGGAATACAAAGTCTAAAATATCTAATTGAATTGGAAAGTGCATAACAATTGCAAAATTGCGAATTTTATGCGATATAGGCAAATTTTAGTGTTAAAACTTTGTGCGATTAAGACATTTTTAATACCTTTGCCCATAGACAATTGAAACTTGTCAATTCATCTGCTATTCTATTAATTTACTAAATAAAAACAAAAAATGACAGAAGATTTATTGAAACCGTATGTAATCGGTTTGGACCTCGGAGGCACAAACTCTGTGTTTGGTATCGTTGACAGCCGTGGTGAAATCAAAGCTACCACAGCCATCAAGACCCAGGGATATGGCAACAATGTTCAGGCTTACGTAGACGCAGCTGTAGAGGCTCTGCAGATCATCATCGACCAGGTAGGCGGCATCAGCAAGATCAAGGCTATGGGTATCGGCGCTCCTAACGGCAACTACTACAACGGCACAATCGAGTTCGCTCCGAACCTCGAGTGGGGACGCGACGGCGTAGTGCCTTTGGCTAAGCTCTTCAGCGACAAGCTCGGCATTCCAGTAGCACTCACCAACGACGCTAACGCAGCAGCCATCGGCGAGATGACCTACGGCGTAGCTCGCGGCATGAAGAACTTCATCGTCATCACTCTCGGCACAGGCGTCGGCTCTGGCATCGTAGTGAACGGACAGCTCGTTTACGGCTGCGACGGTTTCGCCGGCGAGCTCGGTCACGTTATCGTGAAGGAGAACGGACGCGACTGCGGATGCGGACGCAAAGGCTGCCTCGAAACCTACTGCTCGGCTACTGGCGTAGCACGCTCAGCACGCGAGTTCCTCGCTAACAGCGACGAGCCGTCACTCCTCCGCGAACTCGACCCAGAGAAGATTACTTCTTACGACGTGTCTATGGCTGCTGCCAAGGGCGACAAGATTGCTCTCGACATCTACGAGTTCACTGGCCGTCTGCTCGGCGAGTCATGCGCCAACTTCGCAGCCTTCTCTTCACCAGAAGCATTCATCTTCTTCGGTGGTCTGACAAAGGCAGGTGCTCTTATCATGGACCCAATCAAGAAGGCATACGACGAGAACGTGCTCAACATCTTCAAGGGCAAGGCTAAGTTCCTCGTAAGTGCTCTCGAAGGCTCTTCAGCAGCCGTGCTCGGTGCATCAGCAGTAGGCTGGGACATCCAGAAGTAACCTAAGGGGGTGCACTTTTAGGGGGTGCACTTGTCTCCGCTCGGCTTTGCCGCTTGCCAGAGCAAGAAGTGCACCAACCGAGCAAGAACTGCTCCAACAAACATAGTCCTATAAAGACAATGTGCAACCATGCACAAAGCCTTTATAGGACTTTTTTCGTATTCAAAAGACCCTGAAAGCGATTTTTGTGTTCTAAAATTTGGCGATTTGGCACATTCATATTATTTTTGCATTTACATAATCGTTTAACCAAAATCTATTAGCCCACCCCCAAATATGTACGCAATCATCATCAACGCCGTAGCCATCATCATTGGCAGTGCCATCGGAGCCTTGTTTCAGCGAGGCATCAGCGAGAAATATGTCAACGTCCTCAACACCGCAATGGGACTTTGCGCCATCACCTTAGGTGCGAATGTTGCGATGGAAAGTATGCAGAAGTCAGAATACCCCGTGCTCTTCATCTTCTGCCTGTCGATTGGCGGACTCATCGGCACACTTCTCAAAATGGATCAACACATGGATCGCGCCACACGTAGCATCTCAGGCAGCAACCTTGCCGAAGGCATCACCACCGCCATTCTACTCTGCTGCGTCGGCACACTCGCTATGATGGGTCCCGTGATGAGCGCACTCTACGACGACAACACCTATCTCATGACTGCCGCCACGCTCAACTTCGTCACCGTTTTGGTACTCGCCTCGTCGTATGGTTTCGGCATTGCACTCACTGGCATCGCTGTGTTCGTATGGATGTCGTCAATCTACGGCATAGCACTGCTCTCGCAGTCGCTCATCTCCCACGAACTCATCACCGAAGTGTCGCTCGTCGGCGGCATACTCATCACCGCTTCCGGCTTAGGCATACTGCACATCAAAGACTGCAAGACCATCAATCTGCTGCCCGCCCTCTTCATGCCTATGTTTTTCTTCGCCCTGCGCGCCCTTTGCGCCCAGTTCGGCATCAATTTCTAACTTAATAAAACCATCTGGTTTGACCTTTAATACACCGCCAAACAATTAACAATTAGAATAAAAAAACAGTGGCGCAACTCTCAACGAGCTGCGCCACTGTCACTATGTTTAACTTGAAAAAATTTCGTAATCAATGAAGATTCTCACGAGCCTTCATGGCTACCTTGTTAAACAATCGTTACCTTAAACCTAATAACTAAAAACCTAAATCTATTACTACTAACCTAAACAATCTATTAATCTTTTGACGATGCAAAGGTATAAACAATCTGCTGTTTGCGCAAACAATATAAGCAAAACATTCGATTTTACGCTTTATTATTGACTTAAATCAACACATATACACGAACACAAACACATTTTCACAGATTTTTAGCATCGTTTCGTTGAAAACCTAAACCGCCGTCGACTCTCGGTCTATGATTTCGCCGCGCAGCACGATGTCCTCTGCACACTTCGCGCAATCGGCGACATGAGCGATAAGCAGCCGGCAAGCCTCAGCAGCCATTTGTTCGATGGGTTGCTCCACAGCAGTTATCGTGGGGAAAACGAGCGTGCAGAGCGCTGTGCCCGACATGCAGCAGATGCGGGCGTCTGCCGGTATGCGCAGTCCGCGCTTCTGCATAATGTTCTTTGCACCGATAAGCGCAGTTTCTGTGAATCCGAACACGGCGTCGAACGGAATGTTTCTGTCAAGAAAGGCAGACATTACGTCGCTTCCCTCGTCGGCGCTCAACGCTGGAGGCAGCACGAGAGTCTTGTCGTAAGCTATGTGAAACTTCTCGAGAGCGTCGCGGTAGCCGCGCAAGCGTTCGTAGCCGTTGCGTATGTGCGCCGGTCCGGATATGTGTACGATGCGCTTGCAACCGCTGCGTATGAGCTGCTCCACCATGAAGAACGACATGATATAGTCGTCGAGGCGCACCTGCGAAGCGTCGCCCCACTCCAGCGTGCGGTCGAAGAACACCATCGGTATACCGCGCCCTATGACACGGCGGTATACATCGATATTCTTCTCCTTGTCGCAGACGCTGATAAGTATGCCGTCAACCATGCACTTCTCCATCATCTCTATATTCAAGCGCTCCTGTTCGGCATTCTCGTTCGACGTAGCGATGAGCACGTTGTAGCCATGCTTGCGCAGTATGGTCTGCGCATGGTCGATGAAGGTCATGTAGAACGTGGTGACTATCTCGGGGATGATGATAGCTATGTTGTGCGAGCTTTGCCTGCGCAGGCTCACCGCCAGTTCGTTGCGCTGGTAGCCCATGCGTCGAGCTGTCTCGGCGATGAGTTTCATGGTTTCCGCCTTCACGTTCGAGGCGTCGCCCGAAAGGGCGCGCGACACGGTAGACTTGGATATGCCGAGTTCGTTGGCTATATCCTTTATAGTAATGTATTTTGACATTAGCAGAACGTTTTTAGTTACCTATTTTTACTCTTTTACTTTTTTACTCTTTTACTTTTTGTATATATTGATGCAAAATTAGTAAAAAGTTTTCTTTTGCAAAAGGATGCGAGCCATAATATATAGCGGTTTGTGCTACGTTCTGCAGCAGTGCTGAGGATTGGGAACGATTGCGCCAATCGGGAACGGTTGCGGGAACGGTTGCGCAAATTATCCGATATTTTTCTCTTTTCTCTTTTGCAGGGAACGCTTAACTTTGCATCAGAAAATAACAAAAAACCTAAAAGAAATATGAAAACTACTTTAAACAAGGGCCACGTGCCTTTCATCAGCAAGTTTGCCTATGGTATGGGCGATGTTGGATGCAACTTCAGTTGGATGTTCGTAAGCAACTTCCTCATGATTTTCTACACCGACGTATTCGGCATCGGCATGAGTGCCGTAGCCACACTGATGCTCGTATCGCGCATCTGGGATGCCGTGAACGACCCTATCATCGGAACACTTACCGACAAGACCCACTCGCGCTGGGGACGCTTTCGTCCATGGCTTCTCTTCGGCGCTCCCGTGACGGCTCTCGTTCTCATACTCACGTTCTGGGCGCATCCCGACTGGAGCCAGACAGCGAAGATTGTGTACATGGCTGTCACCTACTGCATACTCGTGCTCGGATATACCTGCGTAAACCTTCCCTACGGCACTCTCTGCGGCGCAATGACCCAGGACATCGACGAACGCGCCAAGCTGAACACAAGCCGCTCCGTAAGTGCAATGATAGCCATCGGCGTGCTTAACATCATCACCGTTCCGCTCGTGACGTTCTTCGGAAAGGGCAACGCACAGTCAGGCTATCTCACCGTGGCTATAATATATGGTATTATCTTCGCAGCCTGCCACCTGTTCTGCTTCAGCAAAACAAAAGAGGTGGTTGAGGTGCCGGTAGGACAGAAACTTCCCATATCGGTGCAGCTGAAGTCGGTGCTGAAGAACCGCCCTTACCAGCTCGCCATCCTCGGACAGTTCCTCTTCGGATTCATTCTCTACGGACGCAACGCCGACATTCTCTACTACTTCACATACGTAGAAGGCTCGGCTACGCTCTTCAGCTACTACTCAATGGCTATCGTTCTGCCGTCGATTGTTGGCGCAGCCTGCTTCCCGTGGATGTTCCGCAAGACCGGCAACAAGGGCTATGCGGCAGCTGTCTTCGCACTGCTCTGCGGCGTGTTCATGGCGCTGCTCTACTTCTTCAGCCCTAACACCTCACCCGTCGAGTTCTACGTATGCTCGGCTATAGCATGGTTCTTCTTCTCGGGCTTCAACACAGCTATATACGCCATCATCCCCGACTGTGTAGAGTACGGCGAATGGAAGACCGGCGTACGCAACGACGGTTTCCAGTATGCCTTTGTGTCGCTCGCCAACAAGATGGGCATGGCGCTCGGCACAGCAATGTTCGCCCTGGCGCTCGACTCAGCAGGATATGTGGCTGGTGCAGAACAGAACGCCGACGTGATAGCCATCATGCGCCACACCTTCTCTACCATACCTGGCGCACTCTGGGTGATCACAGCCTTCTGCCTCTGCTTCTACAAGCTCCACCGCAACGTCTATAACAAGATAGTGGACGAACTGAAGGCAATAAAGAACAAGGTGGAACGCATTTAAAAGTAAAAAAGTAAAAAAGTAAAAAAGTAAAAAGGAGAAAAGTAAAAAGGCGAAAAATAAAAAGGCGAAAAATAAAAGAGTAAAAAGGAAAAACTTAAATAAACAATAATCATAAAGAATCCATAAAAATATTACAACTATGAGACAAGCAGTATTAGTAGCACCCAAGCACATCGAATTCAAGGAAGTAGCAGCACCTAAGGCAGAAGACCTCAAGGAGCACCAGATACTCGTCAACATCAAGCGAATCGGCATCTGCGGCAGCGAGATTCACTCTTACCACGGACTCCATCCCGCTACGTTCTACCCCGTAGTTCAGGGTCATGAATATTCTGCTGTTGTTGTGGCATGCGGCAGCGCAGTAACGGTTTGCAAGCCTGGCGACAACATCACAGCTCGTCCGCAGCTGGTTTGCGGCGAGTGCAACCCTTGTAAGCGCGGACAGTATAACGTATGCGAACATTTGCGCGTGCAGGCTTTCCAGGCTGACGGCTGCGCACAGGACTTCTTCGTCATCGACGACGACCGCGTAGTGAAACTGCCAGAAGGCATGAGCCTCGACTTCGGTGCAATGATTGAGCCGGCGGCTGTAGGCGCACATGCAAGCAACCGCACCGACGTGAAGGGCAAGAACGTAGTGGTGAGCGGAGCCGGAACCATCGGCAACCTTGTAGCCCAGTTCTGCAAGGCACGCGGAGCAAAGCGCGTACTCATCACCGATGTCAGCGACCTGCGCCTTGAAAAGGCTCGCGAATGTGGCATCGCCGACACGCTGAACATCACAAAGCGCCCGCTGAAGGAGGCTGCAAAGGAACTCTTCGGCGACGAGGGCTATCAGGTGGGCTTCGAGGTGGCTGGCGTTGAGGCATCGATACGCTCGCTCATGGAGACCATAGAGAAAGGCAGCGACATCGTTGTAGTGGCTGTCTTCGCTAAAGACCCCGCACTCAGCATGTTCCACCTCGGCGAGCACGAGCTCCGACTCATCGGCTCGATGATGTACCGCCACGAGGACTATCAGACAGCCATCGACTATGTGTCGCGCGGCATCGTAAACCTCAAGCCGCTCGTAAGCAACCGCTTCGCATTTGAGGAGTACGACGACGCATACAAGTATATCGACTCGCACCGCGAGACTTCAATGAAGGTGATTATAGACCTTGAGCAGAAGCCCGCAAAATAAGACAGATTAAAGCATCACTACCATCCGCCACACAGCACCTTGTACATCCTAAACATGGTGATCTGCTTGTCGCGGATGGAGTATTTGTTTTTAAGCACTATAAAAATACTAATATTTGTCGAGATGACAAAATTAAACGCTTCTTTTTTGGTCTATATGAATTATATAGGTAAGCATTAAATATTCTGTTGGAAGCATAAACATCACTCTTAATGTACTGCATTGCATTAGGAGATACGATGCACGTATAGCATAAAACCTTTGGGAACGTTTGCGCAAAATGGGAACGTTACCGCAAACGTTCCCAAGAAACAAGGATTATTTTTGCTTTGAAACCTTTTCTGTATGGCGTAAATTTGCAAGCGTAAAGTATTAATAATAAAAACCTAAACCTTGCAAATGAAACATTTTAAGACTTCCATTCTGGCTTCAGCCATGTGCCTTGCGGCTTCGCCGTTATGCCAGACAGCTTCTGCTCAGATTCATCTCACCGCCGACTTGCAAAATAACCATCTCTGGCGTGGTATGGAGGTGGCTGACGGCTGCCTTATCCTCACCGACCTGAGCTATACGTTCGGCGCAGGACACGCCACACTCGGACTGTGGGGTGGCACCAACACACAAGGCAACTATAAGGAGTTCAACCACTACGTAACACTTCGGGGCGCAGGCTTCGAGTTCTGCGCTATGGACACATACAACTTCTCGCCGGGCGCCGCGTACAACAACCGCCAATACTTCAACTATAAGGCGCACCAGACGGGACGCTTCCTCAACTGCACGCTCAACTACCGCTTCCAACAGCCTCGATTTCCGCTGCTGCTGAGCTGGTCGACCATTATGTTCGGACGCGACCGGTCTGCGGATAACACAAAGCAGAAATACTCTACATTCGTCTACGCCGAATTTCCCGTCTACAAGAAGGACGGATGGCAGGTGGACGCCGGTGTGGGCGGAGCGTTCGCTCTGAACAAGGCTGGCGAGAGGCAGAACTTCTACGGCGAGACATCGGGCGTGGTGCATACTCAGCTGAAAGTGAGCTACGACCTAAAGATAGGTTCATACACGGTGCCAGTGCATGCTATGGGCATGTGGAACCCGCAGTCGGAGAAGGCTTACTTTCAGATTGGCGCACAGCTGATACATCTTTAAACCGAACAACTCACTCGGAAAAGCGAAACCATAATTTTTTAAAACAATACACACAATGAACATTAAAGACTTCACAACGGGCGTACAACACATCGGTATCCCGACAAACAACATTGAAGAGACCATCAACTTCTACCTCACACTGGGTTTCGAGGTAGCCCTTCGCACCGTGAACGGCGCAGAGGAGGTGGCGTTCTTGCAGCTCCACAATCTCGTGATTGAGACCTATCAGAACCATCAGGCGACTATGGCGTACGGCGCCATCGACCACATAGCCATCGACGTGAAGAACATCGACGAGCTGTTTAAGGTCGTGCAGCGTGCCGGACTGAAGATGCTCGACACCAAGGTCAACGGTCTGCCCTTCTGGGAGAACGGCGTGAAGTTCTTCACCATCGAAGGACCTAACAAGGAGAAGATTGAGTTCTGCGAGAAACTCTGATTAGTTTAGAGTTGAGAATTATTCAAGTTGAGAATTGAGAGTTGAAAGTTGAGAGTTATGATTACCACTGCCAACCAAATATAAACAGCATATTTGAGCAGTCTTACATATCATCGCTCGGCTTTGCCGCTTGCCTATGCAAGAACTCTCAACTCTAAACTCTCAATTTTCAACTATTTAATATACCTTTGCAGAAAAACAGAACGATGAACAATACTATTATCAATTCCACATCTCACGAACTTTATGCTGCGTTCGACTCCGTCTCGCGCCTGCATTTCTACGAGCGCGTCGAAATGGTAATAAACACGTTCGACCACAAACATCCGCCCTATCGTGAGGGTTTCCACGCTCACCCACTCCGCATAATGTCGGCAAACGAAAAAGTCTCCGACAAACTATACCAGCAGTTTGCCGAAGACCTCAATAAAGTTGTTATGTAACAAGGTTACAACAAGTTTGTTATTTATCTATAGTATACCTCACACCAAAGTTGAGATTGAAATTTAATGGTTTCTCCTTGTAGATAGTTTGGAGTGAAGAGCCGTCATCGAAATGATAGCTCACGCCTGGCTCTGCATAAATGCCTATGTTGTCGAGCACATTAAATTGTACACCAGCTGCTGCATTTACCGACATTTGTAGTGGTTTGCTATCAATGTCAAATGTTTCGCTCTTCTTAGTAGCATTATTGATTACGTATTCCTCAGTGACATATCCTGACACACACTTTTCAGCAAGAACCCCTGCCGAACCGTACAAATTAAGTCGCTTATATGCGAATATATTATATTTCACATTGACAGGTATTCCCACATAATTCAACTTTTGTTCGCCTGTGAAGTAGTTCTCTTGGCTACCATCTTTCATGTCCGATGCGAGTCGGGTGTATGTCAGTCCGCTCTCAATGCTCAAACGCTCATTGAGAGCGTATGCCACTTTCACACCTATATGCACTGGCAAGCGGTGCTTGTATTCCGTTTTCACTTCCTTTCCCTGATTGAAGATATTGATGTCGAGCATCGGGTTGTCCTCCCAATCGGAGTCGTCGGGACCTGTAGCAATAACCGGGGCACCAATAGATGTTATGGTCTTGGAAGCCTTCAGGGTTCCCATTGCGCTTGTGCTTATTGTCCAATGTGAAGCTCGGGACGAAGAGGCGCGCTGTCCCACATCATGGTTGTAGGCTACAAGGTTAGCGTAATTATTGTTTTTAGGAAAACAGTCTACTTGTTTATTGTTATTCTCACGTATTACATCTTCTTCATTGTCAGACGTATTTATATCTTCAGTTCTATCAGGTTCTTCAAACTTATTATTGTCAGACATTATATCCAATGAATCATTATCGTTTGTAAGCGGTAATGATGCCTCCGTATTATCAACAGAATAACACTCCTTATATGCGTTATTCCGAACTATTGAGTTGTCTGCTACGATGTTTCTGCTGTCGGTGACAATCGACTCGTTGTCAGATGACTTTACGAGCGTAGTGCCCATCTGCAATCTCGCCATTTCGGATGTACCATGCTCATTATCTATATATTCAGAGTATATAGAATATCCTAAAAACAGAGCCACACTTGCAGCTGCCACAATACCTGCCGTGCGTCGTATTCTATACAACAAAGAAGGCTTGCCGTTTCGTCTATAGCCACCATTCTCATCGTTCATCTCTCTGCTGATGTCCTCCCATAGTCCATTTGGAGCATATTTCTCATAGTTGCCCAAGCGGTCGTGTATGTCTTTTTGCCAATTATTTTTCATACGTTAAATGGAATTGATGGTTCTATAATGTTTAATTTTCTGCGCCAGCATTGCTTTGGCTTTATGTAGTTGCGAAGCTGAAGTATTCTCTTTTATGCCGAGCAATGAGGCTATCTCCTTGTGGCTCTTGTCGTCAATTATATAGAGATTGAATACTGTTCGGTAGCCATCGGGCAATTCTCGTATTAACTGGTGAAGCACATCTGTCGATATACCATCTGTCTCCATGCTACTACCATCTGCAATATTCATATCTGTATCATCAATGCTGGCAAGATTCAAACGACTATTGTTGCGAAGAAACTTTAGGGTTTCATTTAGCGTAATCCTTGCCATCCATGCCTTCAGCGAGCCCTCTCCACGATACGTGAAACTATTCAGAGAAGTGAAGATCTTTATGAACGCCTCTTGTAACACGTCTTTAATATCCTCGTCTTCTGTAATGTAGCGTGAACAGAGTGCGGACAGGTATCGCACGTGCCTACGATAAATCCACTCGGTGGCAGTATTGTCGCCATCGAGAGCCTTTCGTAACCAACGTTCCTCGTTTGTTTCTTTTCTGAATGTTATGCCGAACATAATGTTTATAGGGTCAAAAGCTGAGGAAAACAGCGAAGTGCAAATGCCTTTAACATGCAGTAAAAAGCATTTGCACTATCTCGTAACAACGCATTTCCTACTTTGTTACTTTAACAGCTACCATAGTAGTTTTTTTGTTTTTGTCAGTGATGATGATAGTTGTGCTTCCAAGTTTCACACCCTTTATAGTAAGTTTGGCATCCTTAATGGTGGCTGTAGCTATCTTGTTATCTTTGCTTGCAGCCATATAGGGTGCTGTTCCTCCGCTGATGGTTACTACATCTTCTTTACCAACTGCCACACTCGTCGTGGCTTTGTCTACGACAATACCGTCCACCACAGTAACACGCAAACTGCCCGTTACTTTCTTTGAGTCGGTAACAATAACCATAGCCTTACCTGCCTTAATTCCTTTTACGGTGATAGTTGTCTTGTCAACTGTTGCAGTGGCGGTCTTGTCGTCGCTTGATTTAGCGGTATAGGTACCTTCTCCACCTGCCACCATTACTGTCTGTGTACCGCCAACGGCAACAGAAACGGTTGAGGGTTTGAACTTGATGGCAGAAGTGTTGTCATCATCATTAGAGCATGAAGCAAATGCTGCCACAAATATGGCACAAACAATTGATGTTGCAAACTTGAAAATTCTAATTGATTTCATTTTTATTCTATGATTTTTTGTCATTTAACTGATGCGCTATGGAATGGGTCTGCGTCCATCTCCAGCCCAAAGCATGGTTGTTATATCGAGTACTCTTGCCCCTTTAAATAAGAGACTTTGTAAAATCTTGCCTGGAAGATGTTTTTTTTGATATTTTTTTATTCGATGCTGTGGGACGTTGCAGATATAGCTTTAAGAATGTCATCAGTTATTTAATCATAGACACTAATGAAAATCACTTCTTCTTTATCTCGTAACCTATTTTCTTGAAAGCCTCAACATAGTCGTTGTACTTGGCCTTTCTGCCGTCGTACACGATTGTCACTTTCTGATCGTCTACAGAGGTTGCGATTTTCTTTGTGCCTTTCACAAAGCGGATGTTGCTCTTTATCTTCTTCTCACAGTTCTGGCAGTGCATCTGCGGCTGTGTTGTTACTACCAAAGTGTCGGCTGCTGTCTGTGCGAAGCTGTTGCCGGCAAGCATGAGCATAAATGCCATTAAAAGATTCTTTTTCATATTATCCTTATTTTATATTGGTTACTATATATTGGTTACTATAACTTTTCAAGTTTAAAGCGTACTCCGACGTAAGCCATCGCTCCCGTAACGGGTCCCCACACTTGTGTGGCATCGAACGCCGCGCTCCACGGATGGTGTGCATGGCGTATCGGGTCGTCAATCTTATAGTTGGTGAGATTTTCGCCACCTAAGTACAGACTGAAGCGGTGGAACTCCCTGGTCACCTGCGCCTGCAACTGGAAGTAGGCAGGATAGCTACTCTGGTCGTACAGTTCGCCGCCACCGTTCAGCTGACCCGTCACGTCGAACTGCCACAGTTCGAGCGGTGTCTTATACGAGAGCGTGAGCAAGCCTTTGTAGCGCGAAGTGAGGGGCTTCTGTCGCAGACTACCGTCGTAGGTGCACTTCACGTCATTAAGACGGAAGGCGGCTGTGGCTGTCATGCCGCTGAACAGTGCGTATGTAGCATCAACCTGAAAGGTGTGACTATAGCTCTTGCCGTCGAGGTTCTCGAAGCGAAGCGTGTGCTGTCCACTCGCTCCGTCGAAGTTCATTATCATCTGATTGACGAAATCTGTGTAGTAATACTCTGCGTTCAGCTCCAGATTTCTGCCGAAGAGCGGTATGTTGAAACCCAACGAAGCGCCCGTGTTCCATGCTTCCTCCTGCTTTAGGTCGGGCGAGACGAATATCTCTCTACCACTTGCCAAGAGCGACACGTTCTCAGCCAGAGCATGTGGCGAGCGATAGCCCTTGCCCACCGAGGTGCGGAGCGTGACGATGCTGTTCGGAGAGTATTTTACGTGCAGACGCGGCGTGAAGAAACCGCCGTAACGGCTCGAATGGTCCCAACGCACGCCAGGCATAACCGTGAGCTTTTCGCCAAACTTATATGTATATTGTGCATACACACCCGGTGTCGTCTCCTTAGAAACCGTGCTCTCAGCTCGTGCCAGTGTGCCCAACGGATTGAAGCGTTCGTCGTAATAGTCGTGGTTGAGCGATGCACCGACGCTTAGGTTGTGATGCTCCGTGATGTCGGTTTCGAACATCAGCTGCGCATATCCGTTCTTCTGGGTGACATCATACTCGGTGCGTCCGAACGTGTTGTCTGCATCGTGCCACGATCCGTGCAGCATAAGTGCGACGGACGTGTTGTGGTCGGTGTTCAGCGTAAAGCCGTTCTTCCACTGTGCCTCGTAGCGGTTGGTCTTCACCGATGTGGTGTAAAGAGGTTCAGACGAAGAGGCTGCCGAGTGCTTACGGCTCTGCCCTCCATTGCGCTCGTCGTGCAAGCCGCGCAGCATCAGCTGACTGATCCAGCGTGGCGACACATACGCCCAGCGGTGCATCACATTATACTGGCGCAACTTCGGCATATCCATAAAGCCGTCGCTGTTGCCGTCGTGGTCCATCTGTCGGTTCTCGAAGTGTAGAAGTGTTGCGGTAGAAAGGCGCTCGTTGAGATGAACGCTTCCGTCGAGGTTCACCTCCGTTTTCAGTTCGCTGTCCTGATAGACGTTCGCTCTGATGCCATCGGTGCCTTGCGGCTTCAGAAACTCGATGTTTATCTGTCCCGTTGTGCTTTCGTATCCGTTCTTCACGCTCGACGCTCCCTTGCTCACCTGTATCGACTGCATCCAGGGACCAGGCACATAACCCAAACTGTAAGGCAGGGCTGCGCCTCGCAGGTTGGGCACGTTCTCCGTGAGCATCTGCACGTAGGTGCCGCTCAGTCCGAGCAGCTTTATCTGTTTGGCGCCGGTGGCAGCGTCGCTGTAGCTCACGTCTACCGACGGATTGGCTGTGAACGACTCGCCTAAGTTGCAGCAAGCCGCACGTATCAGCTGTCCCTGCCCTATTATCTCGGCGTTGTCAACTCTAAATCTCGACTTGATGCCGTTCGTGGCTTTCACCACCACGGCTTTCAGCTCGCGTGTATCGGCTATGCTATCGGTCTGCGCCAGCATCTGCTGCGACACAAACGTATATCCTAATAATCCTATCAAAATCTTTCTCATGTATCTTTCTTTAAAACAATCTTTATACCTTCTTTAAAACAACCCTTATACCTTATTATTACAAAGCATCAAGAGGAATGCGGCTGTGCTTGTCAAGTTCTCGGAACTCCTTCGGAGTCATGCCCGTCACTTGCTTGAACTGCGACGAGAGATGTGCCGGCGAGCTGTATCCAAGTTTATAGGCTATCTCGCTTGTCGAAAGCTGGCTATAGCAAAGCAGCTCCTTTACATACTCGATGCGATGCAGAATGGAGAACCGCTCTATGGTAACGCCACGCACTTCGGAGAACATCTTGCTCAACGTACTGTAGTCTTTGTGGAGACGAGCTGAAAGATAATCGGACAGCTTAATGCGCTCCTTATCCATCCTTACCCATTCCAAAACGGAAACACGTATCTGCTCTATCAACTGCGAACGTGGGTCGTCAAGCAGCTCGAAGCCTATATCCTTCAACTTCCTCCCTACGGAAAGCAGCTGATCTTGAGTGAGTTCTTCCACCGTCTCAACATCGCCCAAATTTATCGACTTCACCGTTACACCCTCTGACACAAACAAATCGCTCACGGCTGAGATACAGCGCGGGCAAACCATATTCTTTATCAATAGTTTCATCGGTGCATAAGTTTATTCCTAATAATTTATGGTGCAAAGATAGTGCAAATCGAATGCAGAATATCAAGCTTGCTTGAATATTATGCTGAGATGCAGCCTATCTTCTGCAAAGATATAGATTTTCCGACAAATAATTTATACAGAATTAAGGAGAATGCTTACATATTTTCGTATTATCAACCATTAGTGTCACAATTTTAACTGTACACTAATGATATATCTCAATTAAGTAAGCAAAAAAATCTGCCATATCTCCCAGAATCGCCGCAACTCTCACAGTACAAGCACAATAAAGGCTGGAAGATGTTCTGCTAATCGAGTTATCTTCCAGCCTATCTTCCAGCCTCAACAGCCTATCTTCCAGCCGTTGCTTCTGTATACTAACCTTTTTATTTTCTATATCCTCTAAGTCCGTACCACAAAAGCACAAACTCGCAGAAGAGCGATATGGTCCATGTGAACTGCCATGCACCTATCCAGTCTGCCATCATGCCCTGCAGCACGGGGAACACCGCACCGCCGAACACGCCCATCATGAACACGCCCGAAGCGCGCGAGGTGTACTCGCCGAGTCCGTCGACGGCAAGCGTGAACACGCAGCTCCACATTACGGAGTGGAACAAGCCGACGGCTGACAAGAGCCACAGATTCTCGGTGAGCATTGCGGCTGTCATGAGCACTATAGCGCCGAGCGCAACGGTGATGAGCATAGGGCGCGGCTTCACGCTCTTCATCGAAGCCGACACCATACGCCCGATGAGAAAGCCGCCCCAATAGATTGTGGCGAGCAAGGCTGGCGACACATTCAATCCGCCGTCGCTCAGCTCCATAGCATGAAGGTTGATATTGTTGCCGATGCTCACCTCCGTACCTACGTAGAAGAAGATGGTGATGACGCCATACTTAAGATTGCGGAACGACCACACGCTGCGTGTGTTTCCGTCTGAAGCTGTTGCGTCGGTAGAGGCAGATCGTGTGCCCTCGATGTCGGGCAACGCGAGGCGGCGCGTTGTCATTGTTGTGACTACAATGCACAGAGTCATCAGTATGAACGGCAGCGTGAGCTGCGAAGCCTGCACGTTGTCGAGCGGCACACCGGCGAACATGATGCCCGTCACGAAGAGCGGCGCGATGGTTGTGCCGAACGAGTTGACGGCGCAGGTGAAGTTCATGCGTTGCACGGCGCTTGTGCCTGGCAGCGGATAGGCGGCGATGTACGGATTGATTACCACCTGAAGCATGGCGGCAGCCGTACCCATGAGGAACGAACCGACAAGGAACACGAAGTAGCCGAACGGCACAAAGTCGCCGTGTATAGCGACGCCTTCGCAGGGCACGTACTCGGCACAGAACGCAGAGGCGGTGTAGAACAGCAGTCCGCCGACCATCACTATGAGCGATCGCATCAGCGTACGCTTGTAGCCTATCTGGTTGAGCATACGCCCCGTGCGCGAGCTGTTGAGCAGATAGCCGAGGAAGAAGGCGAAGGAGACGAGTGTGGTGAGCGAGTTGCGTATCGTGGTGGCATCGGAGAGAAACGCCACCTTGAGCGGTCCCTGACACTGTCCGTTGACGGTGGTGAGGAAACCGACGATGAAGTATATAAAGGTGAGGAGCAGGAACGGACCTGCGGTCTTTAGGCTTAGTGTTTTCATATTGTTTAGGGCTTTTAGGAGGGTTGAGGGTTGAGGGTTGAGAGTTGAGAGATGAGGGTTGAGAGTTGAGGGTTGAGAATTGAGAATTGAGAGTTGAGAGTTGAGAGTTATGATATGTAATGCAGCTGTAATATATAGCAAACATTTTTGGGGCTGTGGTAATCATAACTCTCAACTCTCAACTCTCAATTCTCAATTCTCAACTCTCAACTGATAAAACTCTCAACTATAATTTACAGAATTTCTTCGAGAGTCTTCATCGCTCCCTTGCTCTTTATGCTTTTCACCATGCGCAGATACGGCTGTGTGAAGTTGTGTGCTGCGCGCAGATCGGTGCTGCGGAACGGAGAGAGCTGGAGGAAGTCGAGCGGCTCGTCGCTGTCGATGAGCTTATGGTCGTCTACGGTGAGCCACGGGTCAGCCACCTCAAACTGCTCGCCGTTGTCGTCGGTGTGATACTTCAGATAGTGACGGTAAGCGGCGAAGAGATAAGCCACACGGATAAGCTCCTTGTCGTCGCCAATCATCTTCTCGAGATTAGGCATCACGTATACGGGGAACTTCGAAGCGCCGTCGAAGCAGAGTCGTGCCACCTGGTCGCTCACGGTGCGGTTGCCGAAGCGCTCGCAGAGCGTCTGCTTGTACAGTTCGAGGTCGGTGTCCTTCGGAGCGGGCACGTACGGAGTGATGTCGATGTCCATAAACTGGCGCACGAACTTGGCGATGCGCTCGTCGTGCATGGCAGCATCCACCTTGCGATAGCCGTAGAGGAACGACGGATAAGAGAGCAGCGTGTGAGAAGCGTTGAGCAGCGAGAGCTTCATGTTCTCGAACGCCGTAACGTCGTCGGTCATCTGTGCTCCGACGGTCTCCCATGCGGGGCGACCGGCAGCGAAGTTGTCCTCAACGACCCACTGTATGAAGTCCTCGCAGTAGACCGGTGCCTTGTCGTCGGTGCCGTTCTCCTTGTTCAGTCGCTCTATGTCCTCGGGGCGTGTGGCTGGCGTGATGCGGTCTACCATCGAGTTGGGGAACGTCACGTTCTTTTCCATCCACGCGGCGAGCTCCTGGTCCTGCGCCTCGACGAACGACATGAATGCGCGGCGTGCGGTGTTGCCGTTGTGCTGCAGGTTGTCGCAAGAGAGAATGGTGATAGGTCCGGCGCCCGAAGCCTTGCGGCGGCGGAGTCCTTCTGCTACGTAGCCGAAGGCTGTGAGCGGATTGGCAGGGTTGGCGAGGTCGTGAGACACCTGTGCGTTGTCGAGCATGAACTCGCCCGTCTGTCTTGATATGTTATAGCCGCCCTCGGTGATGGTGAGCGTTACGATGCGTATGTCGGGGTCGGCAATCTTGTCGAGGATAGCCTCCTTCTGCTCAATGCCCCAGTAGAGTTCTACGAGAGCGCCGAGACGATACACCTCGTTCTTGCCGTCGCGTCCGCATACGGTGAGCGTGTACTCGCCGTTCTGCTCCTTCAGAGCCTTGTACAGACGCTCGTCGCCGGGCAGAATCATTGCGCCACAGATGCCCCAAGAGCGCTGTGTGGGGTCTTCGAGCAGATGCGATGTCATGTACTCGAGGTGAGCGCGATGGAAGTTGCCTACACCAAAATGAAGGATACCAGCCTTTACCGAATTGCGGTCGTAAGAATACTTGTTGATAACGTTTGTTGCCATAATCTTTTTAAGTTATTAGTTATTGTTTTTTAGTTATTCGTTTCTCTTTTCGCTTGCAAAATTAAACTGCAAAAAGATTATGGCAAAGAAAAAAACGGAGGCAAACTTTGGGAACGTTTCCGCAAACGTTCCCAAAATCTGCAAACGTTTTAAATCGGTTTTCGGGGAGGGTGAGTCAAAACGTTACAACTATTTGCAATGGCTACGGCAAGAATGCCGTAGCCTCCTACGGTTGTTTTGACTTTACTCTCGCGTTCTACTCGCCCGTAGAGGCTCTGCACTTCATCTCTGTGCGCAGCACTATGCGGCGGTTCTCGGTGTCGGGGTTGTTCACCTTCTCGAGCACCAGTTCGGCGGCGCGGCGGCCCATCTCGCCGAGCGGCGGCTCAACGGTGGTGAGCTTCGGGTAGACGATGGTTGAGAGTTCTGTGCCCGAGAAGCCTGCCACAGCCACATCCTCGGGTATGCGTCGTCCGAGCTCGCGCAGGCGGTTCATGGCTCCGATGGCGAGTGTGTCGGTGAAGGCGTAGACGGCGTCAAACTCCACACCGCGGCGCACGAGGTCGTCTACAGCCGCTGCGCCATCGGCGAAGGTCATGCCGGTCTTCACAACGAGCTGCGGGTCGTACACGCCGAACTTCTCCATAGCCTCGCGGTATCCGCGCGCACGCTCTACGGCGTTATATACGTCGTCGGGGCCGTAGAGATAGGCTATGCGGCGGCGACCGAGCCGCACGAGATGCTCTGCCATGAAGTAGGAGTCGTTGTTGTCGCCTATCATCACCTGCGGCATGTCGTCGAGCCCGTGGGGTATGCGGTCGTAGAAGACGATAGCCATGCCCGCAGCGGCAAGGCGGCGGTAGGTCTCAAGGTTGTGCTTGTGGCTGCACATGCTCACGATGAGTCCGTCTACCATGAACTCCTCCATCATCAGCAGACTCTCGTGCTCGCGGTTCGGGTCCTCGTCCGACTCGGCTATCATCACCTTCTGGTTGTTCTTGTAGAGCACGCTCTGTATGCCCGCCACCACCTGCGAGGCGTAGGGCGTGTGCATCTCGGGCACTATGACGCCGATGGTGTTCGTGCGGCCCATCTTCAGGTTCATGGCGACGGGGTTGCGGCGGTAGCCGAGGCGCTCAGCCTCGCGCAGCACAGCCTCGCGGGTCTCGCGGCGTATGTTCTTGTCGTCGGTGAGCGCGCGCGACACCGTCGACACCGAGATGCAGAGCTCGCGGGCTATGTCTTTTATAGTTACGTGTTTCATTGAGTGTTGAAAGGATTAGTGATTGTATCGGGGTTAGATATCTTCTGCAAAAATACAAAATTCAGCCGAATAACTCTTGATATAAAGCATGAAATCGCGGTCTGAGGACGAACGTAACACATATTTCAATAAAAATACAGTAACTTTGTAGTGCAATTCAGGATAACCACACAACACATTGCAAACGTTTGCATAAATTGGGAACGTTTCCGCAATCGTTTCCACGAATAAAGGCAGAAAAGAATCAAGAAGTATACTCCGGAATGGCTATCTTTGCCCATCAGAAAGAGTAACTAAATAAACCTATTTTATAAGCAATATGAGCATCAATATCCAGAGAAATCAGAAGAAAAGAGTAGTAATCGTTGGTGGCGGACTCGGCGGACTGCGCCTTGCAGAAGACCTCTACGGGTCGGGTATGCAGGTAGTGCTGATCGATAAGAACAACTTCCACCAGTTTCCACCGCTTATCTATCAGATAGCGTCGGCAGGTATCGACCCGAGCAGCATCTCATTCCCCTTCCGACAGATATTCCGCAAGCGCAAAGACTTCTATTTCCGCATGGCAGAGGCTCGTATGGTAGACACCGAGAAGAAGATTTTGCAGACCTCCATCGGCAAAATCGACTACGACTATCTCGTGCTGGCTGCCGGCGCTACGACCAACTTCTTCGGCAACAAGAACATCGAGGAGTGGGCTATACCGATGAAGACGGTGCCCGAGGCGATGGGCCTGCGCAACGCCCTGCTCTCCAACTTCGAGCGCGCTCTCACCTGCGCCACTGAGGAGGAACGCCAGGAACTGCTCAACGTCGTCATCGTGGGCGGCGGCGCAACGGGCGTAGAGATTGCCGGCGCGCTTGCAGAAATGAGACGCTACGTCATACCGTACGACTACCCCGACATGGACTCGTCCCTGATGCACATATACCTCATCGAGGCAGGCGACCGCCTGCTTGCCGGACTCTCGCAGGAGTCGTCGCAGAAAGCGTACGAGTTCCTCAAGAGCATGGGCGTAGACATACAGTTCGGCAAGATGGTGACCGACTATCGCGACCACAAGGTCGTCATGAAGGACGGCACCGAGATTCCTACACGCACGTTCCTCTGGGTGTCGGGCATCAGAGCCAACGCCATGCCCGGCATCGACGAGAGCCACATGGGACGCGGCTTCCGCTTCAAGGTGGACGAATACAACCGCATACCGGGTGTCGAAGACGTGTTCGTCATCGGCGACCAGTGTCTGCAGACCTCCGACGCAGCCTACCCGAACGGACATCCGCAGGTGGCGCAGGTGGCTATACAGCAGGCCAAGAACCTCGCCAAGAACCTCAAGCTAATCGACCAGGGCGCAGACAGCAGCGCTCTCACCGCGTTCCGCTATAAGAACCTCGGCTCGATGGCTACCATCGGACGCAACAAGGCTGTGGTAGAGATCGGCAAGTTCCGCAGTCAGGGCTTCTTCGCCTGGGTGCTGTGGCTCGTCGTCCACCTGCGTTCTATCCTCGGCGTGAAGAACAAGATGATGGTGCTGCTCAACTGGCTCTGGAAGTATGTCAGCTACAACGACTCTATCCGCATGATCACCTACGCCACAAAGCCACGCGAGGTGGAGGAGCGCATGAAACGCGAGCAGACAACCCACCTCGGAGAGGACTTGATGGAGTAAAACGGCGGCTCTGCCCCACTCCATGCAATACGAAATAAGACTCTTTATTACATAAAAATAGGCTGGAAACAACGCAACGACAGCGTTTGTCTCCAGCCTATTTGCTTTTTATATCCCAACCGCACGTTGGTTATCCGATTACCGCAGCGTGGGCACATCATTACCGCAACGCGGCTAATTTTTTAAGACTACTACGTTTAACCAAAGCAATAAGCATAACTATCGGCTGTTTTTGGAACAAAAAATTGGTAGTAAACGAAATAATGAGTAGATTTGCAAAAACATCAGTAATATAAAGCAACAAGATAATGGCATCGACTACATTAAAGGAAAATACACAGGCGAGCGTTTCTAAACCTCTCTTTGGTCCTACATCAATAGACGAAGCTATAAAAAGAGTGGAAAATGCAGAAAAGCTAATTGGCACAACTCTTGAAGATTTCGTAGCAGAACTCAAAAACGAACAATTATGGTAAACCTCATTCTACTCGCGCTACCATAAAAACTCAGCGTTGCGACTGGAAAATACCGTCAAGGCTGAAAGATAGGCTGGCAGACAACCCGTTTCTGAGATTATCTGCCAGCCTTTATATTATTAATAATATGATTTTAGAACTTGTTGATAAACAATATTTTGTATTTTTGCGTCACTTAATATTGGGTGACGCAATGACGAAGTTAGGAAAAAGAGTGTTGCCACGCTACCGAAACAACATTGCCACGCTACTACAACAACATTGCCACGCTACCGAAACAACATTGCCACGCTACCGAAACTTCATTGCCACGCTACCGCAACTTCATTGTCGCAGCGTGGCAACAACCTATGTTTAGGCATCAACCTAATTTAAAAGAAATGCTGAGGTTGGAAGATAAATCGTTTAGACTGGAAGATAACCAGCCATAAGCTGGAAGATAGGCTGGCAGATAACCCGTTTCTGAGGTTATCTGCCAGCCCTTATTGTGTTTATAATGTGAGAGTTACGGCGAAAATGGAAGATATGGTAGATTTTTTCAGCTACACACTATTTATCTCGGAGTAATAAGGTGTAGCAATACACTTTTGAGAGGTTGTTGCATTTTTTGCAACAACTACATTTGTATTCTTGCAGCCTGTTCTCATTCATGAACTGTTGCATTTTTTGCAATAGTTGGCAGATCATTGTTTCCCTCTCAGCTCCGCTATCAAGTCGTTAACAATATACGTGTCGCTCATCAGATGCAGCCCGAGGTCTTTGTCGTGAAGCATACGGCAGACATCAGAGTCATAGAAGAGTTGCAAGGCTCTATCGGTAGATATGTGCAACGTATCAGCTAACTGTGCTATGATACGTGCTATTTTGTTCCATAATAAGAAGTCCAACATAACTATACCCTTTCGTATGATTTAAACTGCAAATTGCTTTTCCATTTATTCTTTTTCCCAATTTTTCAGAGCCTCAACGACATCGTTCGCTACGGCTTCGCGGCTCTCGGTATGCAAAGTGTCGTAGCAATCCTGTATGAGACTCTTGATAAGCCCCACCTTCTCCAGGCGCCTTCTCATCTCCGACGGCGATATATTCATCTTCTGCGCAGAAGCCTCGATAGCCAACACCGTAAAGGCGAGGCGGTCGAACTCAGGTGTCTGTATCATTGTTTCCATTGTGAGCAATACTTGATTTTAGGATACAAATATATAGTTTTTATCTGATTTTTCAAAGCCGATAAAGCCATATTTTCATCTTTATTTCGTAACTTTGCATTTATGGCAAAGTATTGTTGGTCATTAGCTCTAAAAAGCATGGCACACAACATCATTGCACATGACATCGTTGGTAAAAAACAAAGCATTCGCTATTATTTCGCGTTCAGCCAAAAGCCTCGGAAACTTATTGGATGGAAATAACGTAACAGAAATAATTGTGATAAGGCATTCGGTATGGAGTGCCTTAGTCTACTATGTAATAGAAATGCATCTCGCCATAGGCGTGGTGTATTCTTTATTAGTAGACTGAGGTTTCCATTCCGAGGCTGCCTCATAGCTGAACGCAATAAGGAGCATCACGCCCTTTTTGCGTCTTGGCGTGATTGATAGTTCGTGCTCATAATTCACATAACCATCAATCTTATACGTTTATGGCAAAAAGAAGCATAGACAAGGCAAAAGCTGCCAAGAAAGACGAATTCTACACCCAACTTGAGGACATCAATAACGAACTACGCCATTATCGTGAACATTTTCGCGGCAAGACGGTGCTGTGCAACTGCGATGACCCTCGCGTTAGCAACTTCTTCACTTATTTCGCCTACAACTTCGAGTTTCTTGGATTGAAGAAGCTTATAACCACTTGCTACAAGAATCAAGACATGGACCTATTCAGCCAAAACCAAAGTGAGCAGGCTGTGTATCTCGTTTATGAAGGCGACAAAAACGGCAACAGTATCCCCGACGCTGAGGAAATAGGGGTAAAGCCACTTAAAGGCGACGGTGACTTTCGCAGCAAGGAATGTATTGAGCTGTTGAAAGAGGCTGACATTGTGGTGACCAATCCTCCTTTCTCGTTGTTTAGGGAATATATAGGACAGTTGATGGAGTATGGAAAAAAGTTCTTGATAATTGGACATCAAAATGCTTTGTCATATAAAGAAATTTTTCCTTTGATAAAAGGAAATAAAATGTGGCTTGGATTTGGATTCAAAGGAAACTCTGGACATTTTATTTCTGCGTATGAGGATACTGCTACTGCTGGAGACCACAGGAAAGGTATGATTAGAGTTTCTGGCGTAACTTGGTTCACCAACCTCGATTATAAAGAACGCCACGAAAACCTAATCCTTTACAAGACCTATTCTCCCGAAGAATATCCTCGATACATCAATTATGATGCCATTGAGGTTTCAAAGACAGAGTTGATACCTTGTGATTATGATGGAGTAATGGGAGTGCCAATCACATTCATGGACAAATACAATCCTGACCAATTCGAGATTATAGGCATAGGCAATGGTGGAGAGCTTGGCGTGGAATGTGGAGTTAGCGCCAATCTGACGGCAGAGCAATGCGCCGCATTGTTCCATGAGGACAAGAGTTTCCGCAAAGGCAAGTTGTGCTATCGTAATGACAAGGGCAAGCTTGTTGGTTGCTATGCCAGAATACTTATAAGAAAAAGAGCATGACTTACCGTACCATAAAATTCAACTTATGAACATCGAACTAAAATCAATCGCAATACGCGACCTTATATCCGGTTACACCAACGACCCCAATAATGGAGTTTATGGTTATCATGGCAAACTGAACATACGCCCACCCTACCAGCGTGAGTTTCGCTACGACTTGAAACAACAGCAAGCCGTTATAGAAACTATATTGAAAGGCTTTCCGCTCAACATAATGTATTGGAGCGTTGTGGGGGATGGTAGTTATGAAATGATAGACGGACAGCAACGTACACTGTCCATCTGCGAATACTACCAACATGCCTTCAACATTGTCGACAAAGACCGACCCGTGTTATATTTCGACAATCTCACAGATAAAGAAAAACAGCATTTCCTCGACTACGAGTTGACAGTGTATTTCTGCACAGGCACTGACAAAGAGAAACTCGATTGGTTTCGTGTCATCAACATCGCAGGTGAGCGTCTGCTTGACCAGGAATTGAGAAATGCCGTGTATGTAGGACCTTTCGTCACGGACGCACGCCGCTACTTCAGCAAGCATGGATGCGCAGCATACAAGGTAGGCAGCGACTATATGACAGGAAAATTAGAGGAGCAGGCATACTTGGAAACCGCCTTGAAATGGGCGGCACGCCATGACGGAATAGCAGACACCACACCTGTAGACAAATATATGGCAATCCATCAGTACGACCATAACGCCTACAAGCTGTGGGCATACTACCTGCAGGTCGTGACATGGGTAAAGTCCACTTTCCCAAAATACCGCAAGGAGATGAAGGGACTTAACTGGGGAGAGATGTTTGATGAGTTCGGCAGTGCAGATTACAACACTGACAAACTTGAACAGCAGATACATGACCTCATGGAAGATGACGAGATAATGAAGAAATCGGGCATCTACCGCTATGTATTGAGTAAGGACCTACGCGACCTTAGTTTTCGCACCTTCGATAAAAAACAAAAAAGAGAAGCTTATGAACGCCAAAAAGGCATTTGTCCGCATTGCAGCAAGCACTTCGAGTTGGAAGAAATGGAGGCTGACCATATAAAACCATGGCGTGACGGTGGCACTACCATCGCAGAAAACTGCCAAATGCTTTGCCGCAACTGTAATAGAGTAAAAGGTGGCAAATGAATGACATTTAGGCAAACCTCCCCCATTTACAAAAAAATCCTCCATAATCCGCAGCCGGACTATGGAGGATTTATTATTTTAACTGATAAGACTATCAATTACTTCTTGTTCAGTGCAAGGTCGATAGCAACGGCGATAGCTACAGAAGCACCTACCATCGGGTTGTTACCCATGCCGAGGAAGCCCATCATCTCTACGTGAGCAGGAACTGAAGAAGAACCTGCGAACTGAGCGTCTGAGTGCATACGGCCGAGAGTATCAGTCATACCGTAAGAAGCAGGACCTGCTGCCATGTTGTCCGGGTGGAGTGTACGACCTGTACCGCCACCAGAAGCAACTGAGAAGTAAGGCTTACCTGCGAGGATACGCTCCTTCTTGTATGTACCAGCTACCGGGTGCTGGAAACGTGTCGGGTTTGTAGAGTTACCTGTGATAGATACGTCTACGTCCTCGCTCCAGTTGATAGCAACGCCCTCGCGAACGTCGTTAGCACCGTAGCAGTTAACCTTAGCGCGCGGACCGTCTGAGTAAGCGATGCGGTCTACTACCTTCAGCTCGCCTGTGTAGTAGTCGAACTCTGTCTTAACGTATGTGAAGCCGTTGATGCGGCTGATGATCTGAGCAGCGTCCTTGCCAAGACCGTTGAGGATAACGCGCAGCGGGTTCTTGCGAACCTTGTTTGCCATCTCTGCAATCTTGATAGCGCCCTCAGCAGCTGCGAATGACTCGTGACCTGCCAAGAAAGCGAAGCACTGTGTCTCCTCGCGGAGAAGACGGGCAGCGAGGTTGCCGTGGCCGAGACCTACCTTGCGGTCGTCAGCTACAGAACCAGGGATGCAGAATGCCTGCAGACCTACACCGATTGCCTCAGCAGCGTCGGCAGCTGTCTTAACGCCACGCTTGATAGCGATAGCTGCGCCTGCAACGTATGCCCACTTTGCGTTCTCGAAGCAGATGCGCTGTGTGTCCTCACACATCTGATAAGGGTCAACACCTGCAGCTTCGCAAATCTCGTTAGCCTCTTCAAGGCTCTTGATTCCCTCAGCGTTGAGAGCGGCAAGAACCTGAGCCTCGCGGCGCTCCTGACTTTCGTAACTTACTTTTCTAATCATAGTTGTGTATCTCCTTATTATTCTTTACGTGGATCAATTGCTTTAACAACACCCTGCTCGGCAGTTGTACGACCGTAAGAGCCAGTGAACTTCTTCACAGCCTCGTTAGCGTCCATACCGTTCTTGATAGCTTCCATCATCTTGCCGAGGTGAACATACTCATAACCGCAAACCTGGTTGTCCTTGTCGAGGAACTGACGTGTGATGTAGCCCTCTGTGAGCTCCAAGTAGCGTGTACCCTTAGCTACTGTACCGTAGAGAGTACCTGTCTGTGAGCGCAGACCCTTGCCGAGGTCCTCAAGACCAGCACCGATTACGAGACCGCCCTCAGAGAATGCGCTCTGTGTACGTCCGTAAACAATCTGGAGGAAGAGCTCGCGCATAGCTGTGTTGATAGCATCGCAAACGAGGTCAGTGTTCAGAGCCTCGAGGATTGTCTTGCCCGGGAGAATCTCAGAAGCCATAGCTGCTGAGTGAGTCATACCGGTGCAACCGATAGTCTCAACGAGAGCCTCCTGGATAACGCCGTCCTTAACGTTCAGAGACAGCTTGCAGGCACCCTGCTGCGGAGCACACCAACCCACACCGTGAGTATAGCCAGAAATATCCTTAATCTCCTTGGCATAAATCCATTTTCCTTCCTCAGGAATTGGAGCCGGTCCGTGGTTAGGACCCTTTGCGACAACGCACATGTTGTCTACTTCTTTTGAATAAATCATAATCGGTTATAATAATTTAAATTATTAATGTGTAAAGTCTTTTCTACGAAAGCGGCATAACTTTTACGTCTCACCCCCTTTACGCTTACAAAATTACAAAAAAAGAATTATACTATACCTATTTTGAGGTATTTTTTTGTTTTCATTTCACGAATTATTCATTATTTGTTTTTTATTTGCACAATAGGAAATCTGTAGTGTCGGCATTGCTTTTTATTAATATCCAGGGTTTTGCGCGAGATTAGGGTTCAGTTCGCGTGCTTTTTCCGGAATCGGGAACACTATGGTGTATCGCTTCTTGTCGGCGACTGACGGTGTGTGTATGTCGTACGGCTCGCAATAGGTGCCGAAGCGTATCATGTCCTGCCGGCGCCAGCCTTCCCACACAAGTTCGAGCAGACGTTCGTCGAGGATGTTCGCGAGTGTGGCTGCAAGCGAGGGCATTCCGGCACGCGAGCGCACGGCGTTGAGTTGCTCGTCGCCTGTCTCTCCGTTTCTCACTTTTGCCTCTGCCTTCATCAGCAGCACGTCGGCGTATCTGTAGAGCACGATGTCGTTGTCGGGCATACGTCCGTCGGAGTAGGCTGTGCGGTCTACCTCATACTTCTTCATGCGTGCTCCTGCCGTCTCGATGTATTTGCTTGCCGTGAGGTTCTGCTCGACGGCGAGCGGCATATACTGGAGAGGCGTGCCATCGTCGAGGGTTACATACTTGCCGTCCACCTCCACCCTACCCGTGTAGAAGTTAAGTTCGAGGCGCGTGTCGGGCGAAGCTGTGCCGTAACCGTTTACAGCCATAGTGTGCAGCGTGGCGCAGGTGCCGTTCTCGGAAGCACCGCCGTATGCACCGCCGTGTGCGTAATGGCGCGAGCGGAACAGATAGTGGAACTCGTTCAGATATAGCATCTTGTCCAACGGAATGGTGAAGATGTTCTCTTTCGAGTTTTCGTTGTGCACGGCGAAGTTGCTTGCATAGTCGCTCTCGAGCGAATATCCGGTGGCTGCAATCAGGTCGCAGTAGTGGATGCAGGTCTGCCATGCGTTCTTCTGTGTGCCGTCGATGTCGAACAATATCGTATTGCCGTCGGGCCGTGACGCGTCGGTCCAGTTGTTGTCGGTGTACACTTCGGCGTTGAGGGCGAGTTTGGCAAGCAGGAACCATGCCACCGGACGCGTCACCCTACCGTAGCAGCTGCCCTGCAGATTGCTGTGCTCAAGAGGCAGAAGCGGCGCCACGGTCTGCAGCTCGTTCACGATATAGCTGAACACTTCGCTGCGCTCGCTCTGTCGTATGTCGGCTGTCTTCTGCGCTGTCGACTCAAGTATGGGGATGCGTCCGAACATGTCCATAGCATAATAGTAGAACATGGCTCTAACGGCTCTCACTTCCGCCTTATACTCGTCACGCTGCCGGTCAGTAAGCAGCGCCTTGTACTGGTCTATCGTCTCCAGCGACTTTGTGGAGAGCACGATAACCTTATAGAGATATTTCCAGACGTTGTACAGATCGGTGTCGGTGGCAGTCCATGTATGGTTGTACATATTTTGCCAGAGTCCGCCGTCATACCAGTTGCCGCCACGTATGGGCATGATAGCCTCGTCGGTGGTCAGCGTGTTGTAGTCGTATATGCCGCGGCATGTGCCCTGCAAGCCTTCGCCCTCCTCGTGTGCACCTATATAGTTATACAGCGAAGCTACGGCGTTGATATACAGGCTGTTGGCAGAGTCGTAAATATTCTGCTCCGGCAACTGGTCTTTTGGTATCTCGTCGAGACAACTCGTCAGCGAGAGCGAAAGGGCGAGAACAGACAATGCGAAAAATCTATGTTTCATAGTCATTAATCGTTACGTTGGTGAAAACATTTCGGAATGTTTAGAACTGCACGCTCACTCCTATAGAGTAGGTTCGGTACGTAGGATAGCAGCGCTTGTCGTCGATGCCCATTGACGAGTTGACAACATACGAGTTGATCATCGGTGTCAGTCCGCTGTAGGACGTGATGGTGGCGAGGTTGTTGACGCTGCACGACACGCGCATCGAGCGCACTATGTTACTCTTCACCGGCACGTTGTAGCCGACGGTGAGATACTCGAAGTTGAGATAGTCGCCACGTTCGAGCCAATAGTCGGACACGTTCTGGTCGACGATGTTACGTTCGGGCGCACCCTTCATAACGTTGTATATCGGGAACGACGACATGTTGTTGTATGCCAATGCCGTGCCGTTGAATATCTTGTGTCCGAAGGCTCCATTCATCTGCAACGACATATAGAAGTTCTTGTAGCGCAGCGATATGTTTGAGCCGAGCGTTGCCTTCGGCGTAGCCTGTCCGCAGATGCGTCGGTCGCCACCGTCGCCGAAGTCGATGGTGCCGTTGTTGTCGAGGTCTTCTATCCTATACTTCATTGTGCCCTGCTCGTCCTTGTAGAGTCCGGTGCAATGGGGCAGATAGAACACGCCCAAAGGTTGTCCTACTATCTGGTAGAGCACATGGTTGTTGTCACCGCCGTTCTGTCCGGCTCCGTCTATGGAGCCAATGGCTGTGATGTTGGCAGCCGACATATTCATGCCGTTATAGTTGCCGGAGAGCGACAGCAACTTATTCTTCTGGAACGAGAGGTTCATGCTCACGTTTAGGTCTATATCCTTTGTCTGCACCGGAGCTATAGAGAAACCGATCTCAAGACCCTGGTTTGACATAGCGCCGATGTTTGCCAGCAGCTTGTCATAGGCAAACGGCGGCACGGGTACGTCGTAGGAATAGAGCATGTCGGTGGTCTTAGAGTAATAGTATTCGGCGGTAAGCATAAGGCGGTTGTGCCACAGTCCGATCTCGCCACCGATATTGAACGTCGACTTTGTCTCCCATTTCAGATCGGGGTTGTTGTTGCGTATGGTGCCGAGTGTCACGGTCGGCGTGTTGTTGACGGGTACGATGCCCGTCTGCTGCACGTTGTTCATTGTAGTATAGGCAGATATGCCACCCAGATTGCCCGAGCGTCCGTAGCCTGTGCGCAGTTTCAGAGTGTTTATTCCGTCGAAACCGCTTAAGAAGCACTCTTTCTTAATATCCCATTCTGCCGAGACAGACGGGAAGAAGCCCCATGTATGGTCGTCGCCCACCATAGACGAACCGTCGCCACGCATAGTGAGCATCAGCTTATACTTATTATATAATGTATAGGAGGCGTTTGCCATGACCGACGCCAGCGACTGGTCTTCGTAGATGCTGCCCGTAGCGCCATAGGGACGCGACGCAGTGACTCCTATGTTGTCATATCCGAACTCGTTTGTTGTTATGCCCTTAGCGCGTGTCCAGAATGCCGTGCGTTCCAGGTAATGATATTCGGTGGAGAGTCCGGCAGACAGCGAGTGGATGCCCCATGTATGGGCATAGTCGAGCGAGACATTGCCGAGATACTCCTGTTTCTTGAACTCGCCGCGATATACGTTGCCCTGCGCCCACACCCATGTGGGGCAGAACTCAGAGTTCTCGTTGGAGGTGTACGAGTAGCTGCCGAATGCCGACAGATTGAGCGACGGCGCAAGCTTGTAGAGCAGTCGCATGTGTGTGTTGAAGTACATCTCCTTCTGGTCGCTACGTTCGGCAAGTACGGCAGAAGGCGGATTGATACGATATGCAGAACCGTTCTTTGTCCAGTTGCCGTTGGCATCGCGACCAGCAGGATAAGTAGGGTTCTGACATGCAGCGGAGTAGAACAGCATCTGCGGGTCGAAGATGTCGTTGTTCTTGTACGTAGAGCCGAACACACCGAAGTCGCCGACGAGACGGTTGTCGAAAGCATGCTGCGTGACATCAATCTTTGCCACAAAATTGTTGTAGTCCTTGGTCTTTATGATGGTATTATGGTCGATATAACCGAACGACGCACGATAGTTCGACTGTTCCGAGCCACCGCTGAAAGCCAGGTAATGGTTCTGCACGAAGCCGGTTCGGGTGATTACGTCATAGAAGTTGTTTTTGTATCCGCCGTTGTTGGCATATACCCCGAGGCGTTTGGCAGTAGCAAGATACTCGTCTGCCGACAGCATGTCGAGTTTCTTTGACATGGCTTCCAGTCCGATGTTCGTCTCGTAGGATATCTGGAAGCCTTTGCCCGTTCCTCGCTTTGTCTTCACCTCGATAACGCCCGACGCACCACGCGAGCCGTAGAGTGCGGTCTCTGCGGCATTCTTAAGCACCGAGAAACTCTCTATATCGGCAGGATAGATGGTAGAGAGCGTGGCGATGTCACTTGTCACGCCGTCGATGATGACGAGAGGGTCGTTGCCTCCGACTATAGACGTGGTGCCGCGCACTCGCACCGACGAGAGCTGCGCCATACGGTCCATGCCGTTCGAAGTAACATTAACACCGGCTGCATTGCCGTTCAACACGTCGAGGGCATTGTTTACGATACCTTTGTTCTGTGCCTTCAAGTATGTGGGGATTGTGTCGCGGTGCACGTTCAGCTCCTGCACCTGAGCAGTGGCAGATGTAGGCATCAGCAGCGACACGGCTGTCGCAGCAAATAAGTATTGGTATGGTTTCAGGTGTCTCATCATCTGTTCGTAGTATATTTATGTTCTCAGTGAACTGTTCGGTTTTGTGCTGCTAAATTACAAATAATTCTGCTATTAAGCAAATAGACACATGCCATGTTGTCGCCACGAACCTTTTTTGTGTTAAAACATGATGTAATATTTTGCCAATCAGACAATAATAGGTAACTTTGCAGAAGTTCTATTATACAACAAATCAATTTCTTAATTAAAAACAATGAAACAACTTTTACGTAACGTAAGCGCACTGATGGCTTTGCTTCTTGTCAGTGTGTTGGGCATTGTTGATGCTAAAGCAGAGACAATTACCCCCCCCCAACTGGTAATGACGTATGTCTGTTGAGTTCGCTCGATCTGACTACTGTCACTTATTTCAACGACGATAATAAGAATAAGGTGTATGCCGACAAGGCTACATTTGGTACACCACTTATTATAGCCGGCAACACTTACACAACGGGTGTAGGCACACATGCTCCTTCAAAATTTGTGGTGAAGGTGAATGGTGCCAAAAGTTTTCACGCTATTTTCGGTATTGATGCAGCAGCACCTAATCAGGCTAAGCACGGTATCGTTGACTACACCGTCACTACTTATAACAGTAGCAAACAGGCTACGACTGTGAAGAGTGGCACTATCACTGTCAACGACGCTGCTGGCACAACGATTGATGTTGACCTTACTGGCGCAGTGTATCTTATTCTCAACTTCGACAAGGGCGAAGAGGCATGGGGCGACCACGTGGATCTCGGCGACGCTTACTTCAAGTACGCTGGCACAGCTCCGCATCTCATCAACGAGGCTGATATGTGGCAGGGAGGTTCTAACGTAGTTACTATCCCGGACGCTCCTTTAGGTCAGGAATACATCCGTCTTTCGTCGCTCGAAATTGAGAAGACAAAGTGCGGTTGGGAAAACCACACACCGAAGAAGGACAAGAGCATCGACGGCAACAACATCACTATCGGTGGCAAGGTATATGAGAGCGGAGTGGGCACACACGGACCGTCGCAGATTATCATCAAGCTAAACGGATCGGTTACCGACTTCCACACCGTGCTCGGCGTTGACGACGAGGTGAAGGAGGCTGGCAACTTCGATTATCATGTTTACGTAAAGGCTGAAGGCGGCGCTACAGAGGATGTGGCTAAGGGTACTATCAACCGTTTCTCAAACCAGTCGGTAGACATCCACGCTGACAACCTCAGCGGTTGGAAGTATCTCTATCTTGAGACTTCAAACGGCACTGACGGCACTAACACCTGCGACCATGTCGACTGGGCTAACGCTTACCTCGTGTTCCAGGATCAGAACTCTACACGTCCGTGCATCGTGAGCGCAGAGGAGCTCACCACAAAACTCGCTTGTGCTACAACCGTGTTCTCGCAGCCTAACGTTCGCTTCATGCAGAAGGTTCGCTCTACCGTTACTGGTGCTCAGCTCTCTGTAAGCAATCTGCCTGCAGGTCTTACATGGAACGCTGACCGCAATATCGTAGAGGGCGTAGTTGCTGAAGAAGGCGTGTACACTTATCAGATTAACGTCACGGTAGACGGCGAGACAACATCAGAGGATGTAACGCTCACCGTGTCAAGCTCTCTGCAGCACCCCGTTCCGTTCATGGGCTGGCTCTCTTGGAACTCGGTTCAGGGCAATATCTCACAGAAAATCATTGAGCAGGCTGTAGAACTCTTCCAGAACAAGGGTCTGTACGAGTGCGGTTGGAACCACATCATGATGGACGACCTCTGGCAGGGCACACGCAAGGCTGACGGCACACCGCAGCCTAACGCATCACGCTTCCCGAACGGTCTCAAAACTGTTGCAGACTATGTTCACCAAAACGGTATGAAGTTCGGTCTTTACACCGATGCCGCTGACAGAACATGTGCTGGCGCATTCGGTTCGTACGGCTACGAGGAAATCGATGCCAAGACATACGCTGAGTGGGGCGTAGACGTTGTGAAGTGCGACTACTGCTATGCGCCTGACGACGTAGAGACAGCCAAGAAGCGCTACAAGGCTCTTGCTGACGCTTTCGCTGCTGCTGGCAACAACACTATGCTCTATATCTGCGAGTGGGGCGTGCGCGAACCGTGGAAATGGGGTGCTGAGGTAGGCGGACGCTGCTGGCGCATCTCGCAGGACGTACGCGACTGCTGGACAGGCTCTGGTAGCGGTGTGGGCGTCGTACAGAGCATCGAGGCTATGAAGAACCTCTCTGCTTATCAAGGCGTGAACCGCTTCAACGATTCGGATATGCTTTGCACCGGTCTGCACGCTACCGGCAAATCGTCTAACGACCTCTGCGGTGGCACTGGTGCTGGTATGACCGACGACGAGTATGCTACACAGTTTGCTCTCTGGTGTATGTGGTCTTCACCGATGGCTCTGTCGTTCGACCCGAGCAAGAACACCCTCACCGATGCCGACTTCAAGCTGCTGCGCAACAAGGAGCTTATCGCTCTCAACCAGGACCGCATGGGACAGCAGGGCGACCTCATCTCAGAAGCAGACAACCTCGTTGTCTTCGCTAAGGACTGCGAGAACGGTGACGTGGCTCTCTCTGTAACCAACATGTCAAGCTCTGAGAAGCAGGCTACATTCGACTTCACTGCTATTCCGGCTCTCGACCCGACAAAGACTTACACCGTTCGTGACGTGATGGAGAACGCTGAGGCAGGCGAGGCTACGGGTACATTCTCAACCGATGTGCGCAAGCACGCTACGCGTGTGTTCCGTCTGGCTGAGAAGAAGGTGGTTGACGGCGTAGCTTCTACGTTTGCTGCAAAGGATTTCAGCATTGTTGCTGGCAAGAACTGCGTTAAGATCAGTATGCCGGAGACAGCAGGACTCGCAAAGCGCATCCTCGTGAGCGACTTTGAGGGACGCGTTGTTAGCGGACTCACCACTACTGCCGACAAGGCAAAGGTGGAACTCGCAAAGGGCACATATCTCGTTACTGTAGTATGCAATGCTCAGGCTACAACCGTGAAGGTACAGATCTAATGCTACACGCATAGAATATCACTTATACATTTATATATAAACCGCTCGGATAGGACAGTCGGAAACGATGCCTATCCGGGCGTTTTGCTATATGTAACTGTTTCGTAAAAAGCTTGTCAAGGTTTTTCAGCATAGAAGAAACGCAGACGTAACACCGTAGGCGTAACTTTGCAGCAGCTAAAAGAAAGTAAAAAGGATGAACAACAGAAAATGTAGTTTGGTGGCAGCGGCGACGCTGCTGATGACTTGCTCCGCTGGGGCTTTCGCCCAGCAGATAAGCGGAACGGTCATTAACAAGAAGAGCAACGAAACTCTTATCGGAGCTGTGGTGTCGGTGGAGGGCAGCAACGCAAAGGCTGTGACCGACGCTGACGGCAACTTCGAGCTGAACGGTCTGAAGAATGGAAAGTATACATTAAATATCAATTACGTAGGATACAAACCGCAGCGCATCGAGGGCGTACGCATCAACGGCGGCAAGGCTGAGGAAAGACTCAGCGTGGCGCTGCAGCCCGACGAGCAGCAGCTGGACGAGGTGGTGGTGACAGCCGTGGAGCGTCGCAACACCGAGACGGCTATGGTGCAACTGGCAAAGAACAGTGCGGTGATAGTGAGCAACGTGTCGGCGCAGGAGATAAGCCGAACGCAGGACACGAACGCAGGCGAAGTGGTGCGTCGTGTGCCTGGCGTAAGCCTCATCGACGATAAGTTTGTGATGGTGCGCGGTCTCTCGCAGCGCTACAACAACGTATGGGTGAACGGCGGAGCCGTGCCCAGTTCGGAAGCCGACTCAAGAGCGTTCTCATTCGACATAATTCCCAGCCAACAGATAGATAACCTAACAATCGTTAAGTCGCCGTCGGCAGAATATCCTGCCGACTACTCCGGCGGGTTCATCATCGTGAACACGAAGGAGATTCCCGACGCAAACTCGCTAACCTTTTCAGTCGGTGGCAACTGGAACACTGCCACCGCTTTTAAAGACTTCTCTTACTCTAAAGGTTCCGCCACCGACTTCCTTGGCTTCGACAACGGCAAGCGCAGTCTGCAAGGCGGCATAAACGCTCGGCTTAACCCGCTGACTGGAGCCGACGGCAAGCCCGTGGGCGACAATCTGTACAGCCTGACGGGCAACAAGCTGAACAACGACTGGCTTGTAAGGCAGCGCAAACCCGTGGGCGACCTGAAGCTTGCGGCGAGCATGAGTCGCCGTTGGAACCTCAACGGAAACAAACTGGGTATGCTCGCAGCGGTCAACTATACCAACGAGCAGCGCTCGTACACCGACATGCAGAACAACCTCTTCGGCATATACGACGCTACGAACGACCACTCCAACTATCTGCGCCACTCTACCGACGACCAGTACAACACGAACGTACGTCTCGGCGCAATGCTTAATCTGACATTTCTCTCTCGTAACGGTAATCATAAATACCAACTGAAGAACATCTTCAATCAGCTGGCTACGAGCAGATATACCTGGCGCGAAGGCGTCGACGCACAGTCGAATGACGAGCACAGCGCCGAATATTTCTACCGCAGCCGCACTACTTACAACGGTCAGCTGACGGGAAAGCACACCTTCACCAGCGACGCCCTTGACTGGAGCATCGGGTACGCGTATGCCAACCGTCATCTGCCCGATCGTAGGCGCTATCTTCTCAACGATATACAGAACCCTGGCGAGATCGCTCTGCACACGGGCAACGACATCTCGCGAGAATGGACTCAGCTCGACGAGCACATCGTCTCGCTGGGCGCGAACGACAAGCACAGCTTCAGCTTCGGCTCATGGCAACCGTCGCTGCAGGTGGGCGGCTACGGCGAGTATCGCACACGTACTTACAACACGCGCGCTTTCTACTACCAGTGGAACCCGTCGATATGCACTCCGCCCTCCGACTTCCAGCAGGGCGACGTGACACATCTGCTCAGCGACGAGGCAAATATGGGCTACGACCGTCTGTATATGTTCGAGCAGATGCAGATGCGCAACAATTACCGTGCGCACAACCTCATGGGGGCAGGATATGCTGCCGTAGACCTGCCGCTGGGCAAGCTCGGCGTGCATGCCGGCGTGCGTTTCGAGCATAACGACATGGAACTGATATCCAACTCTCGCGACACGGAGAAGAGCGAGAGCTGCCGCCACTACCGCACGAACGATTTCTTCCCGTCGCTGAACACCACGTATAAGTTCAACGATCGCCACCAGATGCGCTTCTCTTACGGCAGAAGCATCAACCGACCGGAGTTCCGCGAGGTTTCGCCGTCGGTTTACTACGACTTCGACCTTGCGAGCGACGTGCAGGGCAACACCGAACTGCGCAGTTGCTACGTAGACAACATCGACTTGCGCTACGAGTTCTACCCGTCGCGAGGCGAATCGATATCTCTCGCCGCGTTCTACAAGCATTTCGACTCGCCTATCGAGTGGACATACACCGTAGCCGGAGGCACCAACCTCATCTACTCGTACAAGAACGCGCAGAGTGCCAACAACTATGGCTTGGAGCTTGACATACGCAAGAATCTCGGCTTCATCGGACTGCCCGACTTCAGTTGGTCGTTCAACGGAGCGCTCATAAAGAGCCGTGTAGAGTTTGCGAAAGGCTCGAAGGAGGAGAACAGACCGATGCAGGGTCAGTCGCCTTATCTCGTTAACACGGGCTTCTTCTACAAGAACGCCAAGCAGCAGCTCGACATCGCCCTACTCTACAACCGCATCGGCAAGCGCATCATCGGCGTAGGACGCAGCGAAGGCTCGGCGGCGAGTGACGACAACGCTCGCGTTCCGCACAGCTACGAGATGCCGCGCAACACTATCGACCTCTCTGTGAGCAAGAAGTGGGGCAAGCATTGGGAACTGAAGTTCAGCGTGCGCGACTTGCTTGCGGAACGTGTCTACTACAAGCAGTTTGCCAACGTGAAGTATGCCGACGGCAGAAAGGCAGAGAAGGAGGAAGTGGCACGTTGCTACCGACCTGGACGCAACATCGGAATTTCGGTAATTTGTAATTTGTAATTAGTAATTTATAATTGGTGACAAGTAATTAGAAACAAGTTTATTTAATTCACATATTATGAACAAGAAGTATCTTTTAGGATGCCTCAGCATCCTCGCAGCAACCGCTACTCTCGGCAGCTGCACCGACGACAACAATGAAGGCAACACAACTACGGGCTACGTCTGGACCACAGACGGCGGACTGAAGGCTTGCAACCAGCTGCTCTTCAACGAGCAAGGCAAGGACGACGCCAAGGGAACAGTGATCGGCAACGGCGACCAGGAATTTGTCTTCACTGGCAAGCAGACACTCAAGAAAGGAACATACACGCTGAAAGGCTGGGTATATATAGCTTCAGGCGCTGAGCTCACCATCGAGCCGGGCACCGTCATCAAGGGCGACAAGACTACAAAGGCGGCTCTCATCGCAGAGCGCGGCGGCAAGCTCATTGCGCAGGGTACGGCTTCAGACCCTATCGTCTTCACATCAGCACAGCCCGCAGGCAGCCGTCGTCCTGGCGACTGGGGCGGCATCATTCTCTGCGGAAAGGCTCACAACAACCAGAACGAGATGCAGATAGAGGGCGGTCCGCGCACAAAGCACGGCGGCGACAACGACGGCGACAACTCGGGTGTTCTGAGCTATGCTCGTATCGAGTTTGCAGGCAATCCGTTCAAGGCAGACCAGGAGATTAACGGTTTGACTCTCGGTTCTGTCGGTTCGGGCACAAAGATCGACCACGTTCAGGTTTCTTACTCTAACGACGACTCGTTCGAGTGGTTCGGCGGCGCTGTCAACTGTAAGTATCTCATTGCATACAAGGGTTGGGACGACGACTTCGATACAGACAACGGCTACTCTGGTAAGGTGCAGTTCGGTCTGTCGGTACGCGACCCACGTCTTGCCGACCAGAGCCAGAGCAACGGATTCGAGAGCGACAACTGTGCCGACGGTGCGCAGCTTACTCCGTACACTACTGCCACATTCTCTAACATCACGTTCGTAGGTCCGAAGGCTACAGCCGACTTCCAGAACGACAAGTCGTACATCACCGGCGGCGACTACTTCCCTAACAACGGATCGGGCCTCGGCAAGTTCCAGTCGGCTATGCAGATTCGCCGTTCTTCTCGCCTCAACTGCGTCAACTCTGTGGCTACCGACTGGCCTATCGGTCTCATCGTCGACGGCGAGAAAGGCAACACCGTAGAGCAGGCTAACGCCGGAACACTGAACCTTAAGAACATATACTTTGCTAACATGGACGTTGTAGGAACAGATGCCAACAAATGCTACGAGGACAAGGAGTACGACTTCAAGACAAAGTCGGTGAAGGCAGACAGCGAGATGTCGTTCTCTCACCGTTTCTTCGAGAAGCAGGACGGCAACAAATACTTCGCCGACAAGTCGCAGCTGATGCTCACAGACGGTAAGGGCGTAGGTGTTCCGTTCATGCCACAGGCGGGCAGCTTGCTCTTCGGTGCACAGAACTTCGACGGTCTCGACTCTTGGTTCGACCAGGTTACATACATCGGAGCATTCAACGCCGGTGACAACTGGCTCGACGGTTGGACCAACTTCGACCCGCAGAATACTAACTACTAAAAGAGTTTAATACACACAAAAAGACCGGGCGACGTGACGATTCACGCGCTCGGTCTTTTCATTTTATATATACCTAATCTTACCTGTTCGTTACTTTACAACCTTGCGAGCCTTGCCGTTAGAGAGCTTGTTGATAACGATGCCCTTGCGAACAGTATCGGCGTTGAGAGTCTTGCCGTCAACGGTATAAGAAGCAACGACCTTAGCCGGAGCCTCTTCTGTCTTAACGTTCTCTACGGCTGTCTCGTCCTTCTCCAAGTCGAAGTACCATGTACCGAAGCAGTCCTGCTCATCATTCAGATCCACATAGCCGAAGCCCTGGAGGTAGCGACCGTCAGGAGTGATTGCTGTAACCTCGTTGAGGTTCTTCTCGTCCATTGTAGCGAACTCGGTTATAGTAGGATAAAGATCGGCAAGCAGCTTCATCTCTTTTGTACCTGCAGGGCACATAGCAGCCTTGCGAGCTTTTGAATCCTGTTTCTCTACGAAACCTACGACAGTACCTTCGTTGCTGATACCGGTAGCGTAGTAGGATGTCTCAGCGCTTGCGTCCGGACAAGAGAGCAACTGCAGTGTGTCAGCCTCCAAATCGAAGCGAGCCACACGATTGCCCTCGTCTACCTGATTTCGGCTTACCATCTTTGTGTGATAGTTTACAGCAAGCCACTTGCCGTTAGCACTCATCGCAGCACCGGTGAAAATATCGTAAGGCTGAGCGCCACTCAGGTCCATGGTAGTATCAACGAAACGCTTGCTCAGAAGGTTTGCAGAGTAGGTCTTGCCGTCACGGTTGCGAACCCAATACACCAACGGATAAGTCGAGTAGTTGTCGCAAACAGCACCCCACAGTACAGAGCCATCCTCATTGCCGCCGTAGGCGATACCTCCATTCACCTCGTAGCCAGCCCATTCGTTTGAAATCTCAGGCAGCTTCTGCATAACGCCGTCTACCATCACATAAGGAGCCTGAACGAATGTGGTATTGTCGTATGTAACACCGCAGCTCACCTTGCCGTCAGAAGAGGCGTAGTGAACGAGCGAGTAGTCCTCTATCGACTTGTCGAGCAGGGCGGTCATTGAGCCGGAGGCGAAATCGAACTTAGTCGACTTTCCGTAGATATCGCCATAGCCTACACCGTCGTTGGTGACAGAGCGGATAGAAGCCAGGTCGTCAAGATCAGCGTCGGTTTCGCCGAGGTTAGGCGACTGGAAATACTTGATCTGTTTTGCCTGTGTATCGTAGATGAAAGCGCGTCCCTCTGTGTCGCCGCCAGCAACGTAGCGTCCGTTGGCAGAGATGGTGATACCCATCATCAACGCATTGTCCTCGTAAGGAATGTAAGATAACTTCTGTGCTGACGCACCACATGTTGCAGCCAAGAGGGCTACAGAAAGTAGAATCTTTTTCATAATTTTCGATTTAAATATAACAATATTCTTTATATATGTCTATTTCAAACGTCTTGCAAAGGTAAAGAAAAGAAATGTAATGCAACAACAAATAAAAATAAGAAATGCAAAAAATCAACAAAATTATAGTTTTATTCAGTAAATATACATCAATTTAGAACAAAAACGGGCATTATTGCATATAATTATACACAAACCGAATATTATTTATAATTTTGCACCTCAACATCTCAACACCTACAATATTATGTACAATACAGAAAACAAGCAGAAAGGACGCTTCGCTCCGTCGCCAACCGGACGTATGCACTTGGGCAATGTGTTCAGTGCGCTGCTGTCGTGGCTTTCGATAAAGGCGCAGGGCGGCGACTGGGTGCTGCGCATAGAGGATATAGACCCGCAACGCTCGCACATGGAGTATGCCGACCTTATAATGAGCGACCTCGAATGGCTCGGACTGACATGGGACGAGGGTCCGTTCTATCAGAGCGAACGCGGCGAGATATACGAGGCTGAGCTGAAGAAACTTACAGACCGCGGCTTGACATACCCGTGCTACTGCACACGTGCCGACATTCTGGCTACGCAGGCGCCGCACGAGAGCGACGGACGCGTGGTGTATAAGGGCACATGCCGCAACCTGAAGCCTGGAACGCACAGCGGTCCGGCGGCTATCCGTATGCGTGTGCCGGATGAGGGCGAGGGCATAATCACGTTCGTCGACGGACACTACGGCGAACAGACCGTCGACCTGACGACACAATGCGGCGACTTCATCGTGCGCCGCAAGGATGGGGCATGGGCTTACCAGCTGGCGGTGGTGGTGGACGATGCGCTGATGGGCATTACGGAGGTGGTGCGCGGACGCGACTTGCTGCTTTCGTCGCCGCAACAGATATACCTCGCCAACCAGCTCGGCTTCGTTCCGCCGCGATTCACCCATCTGCCGCTGCTCTGCAACACGGCGGGTCAGAGACTGTCGAAGCGCGACCGCAGTCTCGATATGGAGGCTTTGCGATCGCGCTTCGAAGCTGAAGAGATAATAGGTATGCTGGCTTACAAAGCCGGTCTGCAGGAGTCGCCCAAAAGGGTGACAGCTGAGCAACTTGTTGCGGGGTTCGATTGGAGCAATATCGGCATAACCGATATTGAATTTTGAGTTTTGAGTTTTGAGTTTTGAATTGTTGCCGTTGGCAATTTTGAGTTTTGAGTTTTGAATTATGCGCTTTGCGCATTTTGAATTTATGAATTATGAGTTGAGATTTATAAATTATGAGTTAAGATTTGTAAGTGGCGAATTCTTAATTCAAAATTGAACAACTCAAAATCGGCGCAGCCGATAATTCAAAATTCAAAACTCAAAACTCAAAATTGCGACAGCCGTCGCAATAATTCAAAACTCAAAACTCAAAATTCAAAACTCTTAAAGCTTAACCTTAACGATGAGTTTGCGAATCTTTCCCTCGCCAATCACCGGCGCATGCGGGTCTTCGGGCCACACAATCATGAATTCGCCCGGGTGCATCTTCACGTATGCCGAAGCCGGCTCTGCGTAGAGAGCGCAGTCGGCGTCCGCGTCGTAGGGCTTTGTCTCGTTGGTGCAGTCCTCTATCGCCTTCCATCCTATTGTCTCCTCACCTTCGAGCAGTATGTGGATGTCGATATACTGATGGTGCACCTCAAGCACCTGCTTGTCGGCAGCTACACACTCAGAGTTTACGTTGTTGATGAAGAGTTCGTCGCCCTGCAACTCTATGCGTCCGCAAGGAGTATTGAGCAAGTCGTGCGACTTAACGTAGTCGAACACGGTTTTGAACAACGGATGAAGCGACTCTACGCGGTCGCTGTGCTGAAGATTTGAAAGTACCATATTTGCTTAGTTATTAAATTATCACTGCAAATATACTAATAATAATTGGGTATGCCTAATATAAAAACAGAAGTTTAAGAGGTGTTGGTCTAAACTAAAGTCATCGTGCACCGAACGCGATCCGACCGGATTCCGAACGCCGTCCGATCAGATTGCGTACGCCGCCCAATCGGGTCGCGTTCGGGTGACGATGACTTTTCGTAGCGTTTTACGCAACAGTTCTTTAGTTCTTACCAATCACTTCTTAAACTTCCGAGAAAATTATCAGAACAACTTATCGACGTCTATTGACACTCCTACCTGGAACGTGATGCCGTCTGTGAGCGGCGCATTGAGATAGTAGAACTTCGGGCGATAGTTGAGCAGGTTGTCGAGAGCTGTGGTTATGCTCACCGCCTTGCCCACACGCTGCGTGAGCGAGAGTTTCCACGTGGTGTAGGCAGGATACTCCACCTTCACCGTGCCTTCGGACACATCGTAGTAGTTCTTGAACTCTACGTTCTCCGTGCCCGAAAGCAGGCGTCCGTTGAGCGAAACGTATATGCCGTAACGCTTTGTGAACTGATGGTCGTAGTCGACGCTGGCGTTCAGAGCGTGCGCACGTGCCGGTATGTACTGGTTGTTAATGGTGTTGCCTTCCTTGTCTTTCGGCAGGCGCTCTTTGGTGTGAGCGTAGCTGAGTCGCGCCGAAATGCCGTTCTGCCAGCGTGCCTGCATGCTAACGTCTGCGCCGAACACTCTGTAGTTGGCGAGATTGGTATAGGGCAGATAGGGCAGCTTGTCTTCTATCGACTTGAAATAGGGCGCCGATGTAGAGATCTTGTTGCTCACATTGTTGTAGAACGCCGACACGGCAAGGCTGCAGTTGGCGCGTGAATACTCGGCAGAGAGCGTGAAGTTGTGGCTCTTTTCGGCTTTCAGATGCTCGTTGCCCTCGATAATCCAGATGCCAGCCATGTCGAAGTTGTAGTAGCGCTCCTTCAGCGAGGGCGCACGGAAGCCCATTCCGTAGCCTGCACGCAGCACGAGGCGGCGGTTGGGCTTATAGCGGAGGTTTAGCTTCGGCGTGAACTGCGAGTTCTGACGGTCGGAGAAATAGTCGTAGCGCACGGCTGCAACGGCCTCGAGCTTGTCGGTGATGTTCCAGTCGTACTGCGCGAACACGTCGTAGCAGTCCTGCTCGCGCGCATCACCGGCGAGATAGGTGTTAAAGAGATAGTCGTGCATATAGTCGGCACCTGCTGTGAGCGTTGCCGTCTCGCCGAACGCGTGGCTGTAGAGCAGTCGGAACGTGTTCTGCACGTTGCTGTAGTCGCGTATGTCGAGGTGGCGCAGCTGCTGGTAGTCAGACTTGTCGTACTGGTCGAAGGAGTAGTTCGCCTGCAGGTTGTCGTCCTTGGTAATCAACCAGTCGAGACGCAAGCCGCCGGAGAAGTCGCGATAGCGTTCGGGCAGGTTCACGGTGCGCGTCGTCTCGCGGAAGAAGTAGCCGGCACGTGCTCCGACGCTCAGTCGGTCGGAGGGTCGCCACGTCAGCTTGTCCTTGAAGTCGGCGGTGCGCTCGCCGTAGATGGTAGAAATAACGCGCGTCACGGGGTTGGGGGCGCTCGTCACGTTGTAGTTGTCCTTGTTATGATAGTTGGCGCTGAACGCATTGCTCCAATGCTTCGAGCGGAGTGTGAACATGCCGCCGTAGCGCTGGTCGTTGTGCTTGGCGTAGCGTCCGTTCAGGTTGAGCGACCACGGTCTGGTGGCGTCCTTAGTGATGATGTTCACCACGCCGCCCGTTGCACTGCTGCCGTACAACGCCGACGATGCGCCCTTCACAATCTCGATGCGCTCAACGCCCGCCATAAGCAGTCGGGAGAAGTCGACGTCGTCCATCGACTCGCCTGCGAGACGCTCGCCGTCTACGAGAAAGAGGATGCCCTGTCCGCCGAATCCGGCGAAGTTGAGGTGGGTCTGCTGGTTCATCGAGTAGGAAAACTCTACGCCGGGCAACTCCTGCTGTAGCAGATCCTGCACGTTCGTGGCATCGGTGCGGGCTATGTCGCGCGACGTGATGACACGTGTCTGTATAGGTGTGTCCTTCAGAAACTTCGGCGTGCGTGTGCCGGTCACCACCACCTCCTCCAGTTCGTAATGGCGGAAGATGGAGTCGAGCTGCACATCGTCGAGTTCAGGGTCTGCCTGCGCCATCGCCGCTTGCGCGGTTGCGAGAAGAGCGAGCGGAAGGAATATTTTCTTTATCATTATTCTTATTGTATTTGTAATTATAGGAGGGTATGGCATCTTGCCATACCCACGCAGTCTTGTGAGTTTCCCACAGATTTCACAGATGGTGGAATGCATTTTTTCTCCCACGGATGTCACAGATCAGCACAGATGTCAGGATGCGTTTTTTTCTCCCACGGATGTCACAGATCAGCACAGATGTTAGGGTGCGCTGTTATCCCACGGAATGCACTCTTGCTGTGGGAGAATGCAGTGACTGTTTGGTTGGTGCAGTGGAGACCACTGCACCCCCTGGGAGGGTGCGTGGGTATGGCAGGGATGCCATACCCTCCTATGCAAATCTCAACACCCCAACACCTCACCACCCTAATACGGATACTTATAGTTGATGGTCAGGAAGCACTTCTTGCCTTCGGGCGAAACGAAGTTGGCGAGCTGCAGAGCGGCGTAGGTGCCGTCGGCGAGTCGCAGGATGAAGACATGCTTGTTGAGGATGTAGTCGGGCGGCACGTTGAACTTGAACTCGAGCCACGACGAGAGCACCTTGTTGACATCGATGCCCTGCGACGGCACGAGACTTAACAGCATCTGTTCCTGACTGCTCCACACTTCGTTCTCGCTCCACTCGTCGGCAGCGAACTCCTTGTTGGCAAATTCGGTGCTCGAGGCGGGCAGCTGGTCGAAGGATGTGTATTGCGTCTCGTAGACAGCGCCACCATTCGTGCGCACGTTGTTGCGATGCACGGCGAAGCTCCACTCCTCGGGGTCTTGCTGAGCGTCGGTCTTGGTGAGCCCGCGGAACTCGTTGTTCTGTATGCCTGCGCCCCAAACGTCGAACCAGTACATATACTGGCCCGAACGACCGTCCCACTCGCTGCCTTCGCTGAGCGCAAACGGGATAGGACGCTTCTCAAACTCGGTCTGAGCCTTAAGCAGAGCGTCTTCGTCGCCGGCTTCTGCAAGGCGCTGCAGGCGTGGCAGAGAGACATAATACCAGTCGGTCCAGCTCGTAGCGTCGATAACAAGCTGCCCTTTCGCCGGCACAACCGGCTTCGGCTGGTCGTATATATCATCAAAAATGCCGTTGCAGGCTGTGAGCAGGTGTAAGCTCACAGTTGCAACAGCAAGTAAAATGGCTTTTTTAATCATTATACTATTTTCTCAAATACTTCTTACCGTTGACAATAACAATGCCCTTATAGTTGTTGTCCACACGCTGACCAGCGAGGTTGTATGTTCTTCCGTCTGCCGGAGCGGTAGCATTGGCGTTTACGCCCTCAATAGAGGTTGCAGGAGCGCTGAACACAGACACGATACCGAAAGGCATTGCGCCCATCTGGAAGGTGTTGACGATAGAGCTTACGTTGTTGCCTTCATACTTCACGAGGATGTTGTTAGCCTTGCCTGCTGCGAACTCGTAGTCCTTGTCCATTGTTGTCTTGCCATCCTTAACGGCTGTGAAATGGAACATAAGTCCGTCGTTCTTATAGTCGCGGTAGTAGCCGCCCTGCTCCTCGTCGTAAACGAGTCCCTTCACGGTGTACGAACCGAGTGTGAGGTCGCCCATGATGGTGTTTGCGAGCGTATAGCTCGGAACAGTAACGTCGAGCTTGTCTGTTTCGCCGTCCTTGTATCGACGCAACTCGTATGTAACATTGCCGTTGTTGTATGTGAACTGTCCGCCCACTGTAACAGTGATGGGGTTAGACACAGCCTTTACGTAGTAGCCTTTCACGGTGTATGTCATAGACATCGGCATCTTGCCGTACTGGAACACAACAGTAAGCGAGAGCGAGTTGTCTGCCATGTTGTATGTGCCTGAAAGCGATGAGCCGGTGATGTTCTTCTCAGCTCCGTCCACTTTCACCTTTGTGCTGAAAGTCTGGTCGGCAAACGTAACGACATGGTTCTCGCCCAACGTGAATTTAGCACCGCTGATGGTGAACGATGGTATTGTCTGCATACCCTTCATCTCAGGCAGAGTGATGTTGCCCGACTCCATGCCGTTCATTGCGAACAATATTGTGTCACTGGGATTATCGTTGCTCATTGTTGAGACTGTCATATTCGATGCACCAACGAACTTCATCGGTCCGTGCATTTGTGCCATGATTGTTGTTGCTGTAAGAACAGCGAACAAGAGAGTAAAAATTCTTTTCATAAAAAGAGTTGTGTTTTTATTGTTTATATTATTTGTTTATTGATGCAGCATAGGGGGTGCAGCAGTCTCTGCTGCACCAACCGAGCTGTTGGTGCAATTCTTGCTTGGTTGGTGCACCATAGGGGGGTGCACTTATTGCTTGGTTGGTGCACTTGAGACAAGTGCACCCCCTATGGAGACTACGAAGAGTGCGAGCACGGCGCTCATCTCCAACACATGATGCAGCGGATCGACCCATATCTCCTTGAAGAGTCCGTTGCGTACGATAACCTCTACGAAGGTCCAGAACACGATGACCGTAGCGTAAGCCATGCGCAGATTGCGTCCCCAGGTGGCTATATACATCTGCTTCTTGAACATCAGCGCCGAACCGACGAGACAGATGGCAGCAATGGCGTAGGTCACGGGGTGATGGTCGCCGAGGAATACGGGGTCGTAGCAGAACATGAGCAGCATGTAGAGTCCCCACATCATGATGTTCCACTCCATGAACACAACGATGCTCGGATGATACGCCATCGGGCGCAGCTCTACCTTCTCGTTTATTCCGCAATGTCTCTGTACCCAGCGGATGAACAGACAGCCGGTGCGGGTGCAAAAGGTGTACATCACTACGAACATCATCCACATACCGAACGTGGCGGGCATGATGAGATATTCTGGACGCGAGCCGCGCAGCTCCTTAAGTTCGGCACGCGAGAAATCTTCGAGCGGTGTGCCGTTGATTGTGAACGTATGGTTGACACCAACACCGTTGACGTATTCCGTGACAGTCTGCACAACGCCGTTGCCTATAAGATCGCAATGTACACCGAAGCGCTGAGCGAAGTAAGCGAACAGAAACTCCACCCAACCGGTCCAGAAGAGCAAGGCTCCGGCGAGTCCGAAGCAGGTCTGGCGTGTGTCGCCCTTCACGAACACACCGGCTATGGTGATCACAAGTCCTACGAAGCCCATCAGAAACGCCGAATAGTGAAGCGTTGTCGGCTCGAGGAAGTGCTCCATCAGAATCATCAGTGCATGTCCTAACGGCATCATAAGAAGTACGATAAGCAATGACCCTACGGTCTTACCAAGATATTTCTTTTTCATTGTCGTTGAGTATTATTCTTTTTACGGTTGCAAAATTAGGCATAATCGGCGAATTATGAAATACCTACTTATAATGATTTTGCCTAATAGACAATAAAATACGTAAAAAAACGACAGCAGAGCGCTATTTGTTTTGATGATTTTCTATAACTTTGCACCCATTAGTAACAGATGTCTCGCTATCTGCGGCTTCATCCGTGCGAGACATTCCATATAATTTTTATATTAAAATGAAAGACATGAAAAAGATTAGAGCAGCCGTAGTGGGATACGGCAACATCGGACATTATGCGATTCAGGCGCTTGAGGCTTCCGACGACTTTGAGATTGCTGGTGTAGTGCGCCGTCACGGTGCGGAGAACAAGCCTGCCGAACTGGCTCAGTACGAGGTAGTGAAAGACATTCGCGAACTGAAGGACGTGGACGTAGCTATCCTTGCTACTCCGACACGCTCGTGCGAGGAGTACGCAAAGCAGATTGCTGCACTCGGCATCAACACCGTTGACAGCTTCGATATACACACTTCTATCGTCGACTACCGCCGCACTCTCTCTGAGGTGTGCAAGAAGAACGGCACGGTAAGCGTAATCGCTGCCGGTTGGGACCCGGGTTCAGACTCTATCGTGCGCACTCTGATGCAGAGCCTCGCACCGAAGGGACTCAGCTACACCAACTTCGGACCGGGCATGTCGATGGGTCATAGCGTATGCGTGCGCTCTAAGGAGGGCGTGAAGGATGCGCTGTCTATGACTATACCGAAGGGCGAAGGACTGCACCGCCGCATGGTTTACGTAGAACTCGAAGAGGGTGCAAAGCTCGAGGACGTTACGGCAGCTATCAAGGCAGACCCCTACTTCTCTAACGACGAGACTCACGTGTTCGCCGTACCGTCGGTTGACGCCGTGCGCGATATGGGTCACGGCGTACATCTCACTCGCAAGGGCGTGAGCGGCAAGACTCAGAACCAGCGCATGGAGTTCACCATGAGCATCAACAACCCTGCACTCACCGGTCAGGTGCTCGTCAACGTGGCTCGCGCTACAATGCGCCAGCAGCCGGGCTGCTACACAATGGTTGAAATTCCAGTCATTGACATGCTCGCCGGCGATCGTGAGGAACTTATAGCTCACCTCGTATAGACGCAATGCAGAACAAACGCGTACTGATTGCCCACCTCGCCATTCTCTCCGCCTGCGTCATTTGGGGTCTCATGGCTCCTATCGGCAAGGACGCGATGCTGAACGGGGTGGACAATCTGAATATGGTATACCTGCGCGCCTTGGGAGGAGCGGTGTTCTTCTGGATAACATCGCTCTTCACCAAGCACGAGCATGTGCCGCTTAAGGACATCTTCGTGCTCTGCGGAGCCGGCGTGTTCGGTCTCGTCTGCAACCAGTGTTGCTTCACCATCGGTCTGAGCATCACCACCCCGTCGAACGCTGCCATCGTAACCACTTCGTTGCCTATCTTCGCAATGATATTCGCTGCGCTTATCCTGAAAGAACCTATCACGGGGCGCAAAGCGTTGGGCGTGGGCGTAGGCTGCTCGGGCGCCGTCATTCTGATAGCCAGCACCGCCGTAGCCAACGACTCGCGCATCGGCGACATACGTGGCGACCTGCTGTGCGTGGCTGCGCAGATTTCGTTTGCGCTCTACCTCTCGCTCTATCGCAGCATTCTGAAACGCTACAGTCCGATAACCATGAGCAAGTGGATGTTCACGTGGGCTACCATCCTGCTCACGCCGTTCCTCGGCTCGCACGCCGCGTCTACCGACTGGCAGGCTGTCAGCCTCAAGACATGGCTCGAAACAGGCTTCGTGGTATTCTTCGGCACCTACATCGCCTACCTGTGTATGCAGACGGCGCAACGCACGCTGCGCCCCACCGTGGTGAGCATCTACAACTATATGCAGCCCGTGGTGGCGGTATCGGTGAGCATCGCCTGCGGCATGTGCCTCTTCACGTGGAAGCAAGCCGTGGCAGTAGTGCTCGTCTTCAGTGGCGTATGGCTCGTAATCAAGTCAAAATCGCGAAGGGATATTGAGTCGAAGCACTGCTAAAACCATCCGCGTCGACCGATACGAGCATCCGCGTCGGTCGATACGGACATCTGCGTCGACCGATACGGACATCTGCGCCGACCGATACGGACATCCGCGCCGACCGATACGGACAATTGCACCAAATCAATTTTCTGATTTACTTGCTCTTTCTATATCCCTTGTTTCTTCTTTAGCCTCTGTCACAGCCATCTTGATGACCATGCCAATAAAACCAACGACAGCTAATCCTATTACTCCTAAAATTATTTTCCACCACATTACTTTTCTAATTTTAAGATGTTTATGATGTCCTGTATATTCACAAATAATGAGCCTATCACTTGAATTTCGCACCGATAAACTGCAGCACCTTCCACTGCATCTTCTCCAACTTTGTCAATGTAGGATTCATGCCATGCGACTGATACATTCTGATATCCTCCTTCCACATCTGCTTCCTTCGAGCGGAGTCCGTACTCAGTCCGCCCATGCGCATCCTCACGATATATTCATGCAGATAAGTGACGCTCAACTCGCCGCCAAGCAGATAGCGGAAGAGGAAGTCCGAGTCGGCGGCTATCTTATAGCTCTCATTATACAGTCCCTTACGCTCTATGGCGCTGCGCTTGATATAGCAAGTGGGATGGAGCGGCAACCAGCCATGACGAACTTTCCACAGACGATAGTCGCCACCAATCCAGTTGCGCACCACCTTATCCGTGTTCTCGGCATTCACAAACAATCCGTCACCATACAGAAAATCAGCATGAGTCTCCTCAAACCGCTTCACTATATTGGATATTGTCTGAGGAGAATACAGAAAGTCGTCCGAATGTACCAGACCGATGACATCGCCAGTAGCAGCCCGGATGCCCTTGTTGATAGCCTCATACATGCCATGGTCAGGCTCAGAGATTATCTTACTTATCCTATCCTTATACTCATTGATGATTGAGAGCGAACCGTCCTTAGAAGCACCATCCACCACGATATACTCAATGTCAGGATAGTCCTGAGCCAACACACTCTCTATACAACCGCGTATAGTCTTCTCACGGTTGAAACTTGATGTTATAATCGAAACTTTCATCAATGTTGTCCTTTATTGATTTTGTTTAACTTTGCTGCCATTTCATACATTTTCTTTGTAAAATTCGAATCTAACCTATCTCTATCTTTAGGATCTCTTCGCAATACCATGTCAATAAGACGCAAGGCTGCAGTAAACCCATTCAGACAATCTTCATCATTGCACAATATTCTACACAAATGCTCGCAGTAAACCTGAACTCTATTGCTATTAAATTGAGGTATTGGAAATTTTTCACACATTAAACGAAATGCCAATAAAATATGAAATTTTACTATTTTATATTTCCTTGGAATAATACCATTATTAAAAAATTCCCCCATTTTGTAAGAAGTTAGCGCACTTGTATAATACAAATCTGGCTTAGTATCTACTGCAAATATTTTACGTCCAGCCTTATCAAACTCTTCAACTATACTACCATAATAGCCTCGTACTTTATCAGGTTTTCCCATCATCATACTAACAAAAGATTGAATCTGATTAGGTATAGTAACAATCTTAAAAGCAGGCACCTGAGTTATGCCATTTTTGTACTGTTTAGAACGACGCTCATAATAAAGTTTCTCATAAGAGTTCTGAGCATTATAATAATCCTCTATTTGCTGTTGAGTTTCTAATAAAGATATTAATTGCTCCTGCTTAACTTCTGTTTGGCTATTATTAGCAATTATTATTTTATCACGAATTTCCTTATTAGAGGAAACTATTATCTTAACAGAAACTTTCAAACGGTCAATACCAGGAACATCCTTACACTGATATAAAATATTACAAGTCTGACATCCATTAACAATTTGGAAATCCGATAAAATCATACTCAAGCCCGTAGCTTTTAGATTTTTACATATTACAGTAATACCATTATTCATTGCTGCAAATAAATCTATATTACCATTACAAATGGACTCTTTCATTTTTCTATTGACAGTATTTTCGCCCTGAAATGCACGAATATTATCATAGAAAATTTCACTCACTAAATTGCCAGCTTCATTCATAAATAGCTTACAAAGTTCTTGGAAAGACAATAGACACAGATAACTATCTTCAACATTTTCAACTTCAGGAAGAGACAGCTTTTGATTAACTTTCAACGTAACATTAATCTTTGTTTTTGTTTCCTTATACAAATTAACGAGTTCTTTGTTACCTAATAATTTACAGTCAAAGCCATTAACCAAATCTGTTGAAAGAATATATTCTTTGACAGATGCTATTTTTGCCAAGAAATCTTCTTGGGCTTTATATACTCCACAGGTAACATAATAAATATTGAATTGAGGATTCTCACCATCTTTAAAATGGGCACAGTTTTCATAAATATGCTTAATCAATGAGCGATAATTAACCAAATCTTCATTACACTTAGGTAATAAAGCCTCACCCAGTATATCCTTCATTATATTTTGTGATCCTTCTAATGTCTGACCCAATTCTGCGACATTGAATGAACTTGAAGTTTTTGCTTGAATTGCTACAATTTGAACTGCTAAAGAACCATTGGCTTTCAGCAAATCATCTACAGCATCTTCTGTAAAAACGACTTGTCCATTAACAACAACAAACAGCCCATCAATCCCCCAATCACCTCCATTACCTATTTTGATGTCATCTAACATCTCTTTGGTTATACTTTCTTGTTTTATATATTTAGACGCTATACAATAAATACAAAAAAGTTCAAAGACATCACTTTCGGTTAAAGAATGATAACCATATTGTTGTTTAAAATCTTCAAAATGCGATTTTGTTATAATATCCATAATTTTATATCATTATCCTATTAATAATTATTGATGTGAATTGTTCATTCTTTAATTTTCCTTTCCCTAATCTTTACCGCTGGATTCCCTTGATAAATCCCATTCGTCTCCATATCCTTTGTAGCCACGCTGCCTACAGTAAGTATTGCGTTACAACGAACAGTTACGCCTGGACATACCGTTGTCTTTGCGCCAATCCATGCTCCATCCTCAATTTTTATAGGTGCATTGCGATAAGGCATAGAAGATATTGTATAGTCGTGATTGCCGGTCAGGAGCAAAGCTCCCTGCGATATGCACACATTGCTGCCTATGACGACCTTGTCGAGATTGTCAATCCAACAATCCTCGCCCAACCAACAGTCGTCACCCACCACCAAATTCCAAGGCGACTTGATGATAACATTGTTCTTGATAACCAGCCCTTTGCCAATCTTTGCTCCAAAAGCACGTAACAAGGCAATCTTGATACTCATGAATGGATTCCACGAAGCTCTCACGAGAAGGGCGTTCACAAAATACCATATCGTAGTCTTTAGAAATCCTGCCCCCTTGTTGAAATCAGAACCATCGAAGGCAGCAAGTCTTACTTGTATTGTATTCATAATAAAATCAATAATGGTGTTTGGTCATTAGTCTGAAATTTAGACTAATCTTATTCCAGAAATAGCTCTTAGCCTCTAATGGCATCAGTGGGCTATATAGTTTGCAACGCTTATAAAAATAGAATACAGACAGGATCTTTCGGCACAAGCCATTGCTTCCTTCTCTGTATTTCACATTTTTCTTTCCCAAATTTCCACCTTCAAATATTTCTTGCAAAATGAAATCAGTGTATTGTGTGTTAGTATTGAAAGGAAGTTTGCCTTCTTCTAATCCGAGCCAATCCACCAAGATGCTTCCCAAGCATCGGGCAATGGACATCAGTTGCAACTCTTCCAAATAACCATTCAATCTATCTCTATCTATCTGTTCATTGTATTTATCCAGATAAAGAGCCAAGTCGCAAATTTGCCTTAGTCCGATACCTGCCTCCAACAAATGCCTACTGATGTGTATAATTTGATGGAGTACAGACAAAGTAGGCGGCACTGTTTCTATATTCTCACCGTCAATTTCCGCAAAGAAAAGTTGGCTATTAGCAAACTCCTCATCAATAATTTGTTGCAACCGTTTCTGTAATTGTGGATTTTCAAAAAGGCACATGAAATAATGTAACTCTATCACATTACCGCCAATAGCGAATGTGAAATGCTTACACTCACGTTTATTTTCGGAAGAATCAGCTGCGGTCTTGTCTATTTTCGAAGACCAAAAGACGGCTTTCTCACAATCATTTCTATCCTTGAAATACACGTCAATATCACCACATTGCCTATGTAAAGGATAAGGATAATTGACGGCAAAAGCCTGGCCTTTCATTAACACGGGCGAAAGTTGCATTGATTGAAACTTATGAAACAGTTTTTTTATAAGTTCATTCAAACTGCGGTTCTTTCTTTCCAATCTTACGACATAGGCTAACCATCGCAGTTTCTCATCACTACTGCATTGATCTGCATCTAAGAAACAAAATCCACCAGCTAACACTCCTATGACACATTGCTCTTTGGCAATAGCATATATTTTATCCCAACTAATATCTTGTACAGAACATGCAATTTTTCCGTCTTGCCACAAAGCGCCCCTAAGAAGTAGCAACAAATCCTTTTGTTCCTTATTCATAGAGTGCTAAATATCTTGTCCATATTGTCTATATACTGCTTCTCAGTATACTTAGCTTTCACTTCGCGATAGTTCAATTCGCATACTTTAGCCAACTGTTCACGGTTGTCATAACAATTTAGGAGATAAGAATAAATCTCATTGACATCGATACACTTCTTACTGCAAGCGAAACCGTTATCATGCGAAGCAATCTCCGATATGCCGGCATGGTCGGTGGTGATTACAGCCATTCCGTTTCCCATTGCCTCCAAGATGGATATTGGCTGACCTTCGTTAGGATAACGGGACAAGAGCGAGAAAATATGACATTGGTTCAGCAGGTCCACTTTGTCCTGTCCTCCCACCACGCCATGAAACACCACATTCCGCAATCCTTCCGTATGCTCCTTGAAATATGTTTCCTCAGCAGGATCAAAGAACTTTCCGGCAAAGTGGAAGACAAACTTTTCGCCATCTCCCCGCTCTGCAGCCATCCTTGCCAGTTCCAGCATCTCCCTGTATCCCTTGCTCTCGATGAAGTTGCTCAGATAGAGAATATGAAGTGCGCCCCCATCCCTCATCATCGCCAACTTGTCATCAACGGAAGGAGCTATAAAAGCATCGTCCACACAATTCGGACAGACAAAGATCTTGTCATCCGGCAGCATACCCTCAAAGATTCCATGCAGCGAATGTCCGAGCACGATGCCGCCAGCCAACCGCTCCACGGCATGATAATTCATTCTTCTCTGCCATCCGGGAATGTCATTGTCCACCAGCTGCCGGTAATATCCGCCATGTATATGCACGATACATTTCTTTCCTCTCCACCATATCAGCTTCAAGAACACCAGGTCGCGGAGATTTCCCCCTCTGGTCTGCGATGGAGTGAAATAAACCACGTCGCTCCTGCATCTCATCAATGCCAGCAACGACTGCAAGAACTTCTTGTTATTGGTAATATCAATCCTGGAGAAATGATATTTCTCCTTCAACCGTGAATTATACAATGTCTCCACCGCCTTCGACAAGCCATGCATCGGAGGCGGAAACTGGGCTAAAAAACAAATTGATTTCATAAACTTGAAATATTGTATTATGATCTTCTCCAGGTGTATTTTACCTTTCTTGCCAAAACTAAGAGTCCTGTTAATTGTAGAACCTTTTTAATAGCTTTTTTGAAGAATTTAGGCTTTGCAGGCTCATAGTCCAAATATTTATCATAGAGTTGAGATATAGACATATTCTTTACATCTGCAAAAAACTCACCTCTCTTTGGACTAGGAATCATAGAATAAAACATTGAGGCGGTATCAAATTTCATTAAGCTCTTAAAAGAAACTTGTTGTACTTTGTAAAACCGGCTGATTTTCTCAAATATTTCTTGGGCTTTAATTGTATTTACAATTAGAACTGTAGTACCTTTATTATCGTCCATTTCTTTATGAAGTTTATCCACATCCCAACAGTCATATATTGTAAAATCACTTTTGTGATTCTTACCCTTAAATGAACATTTATAGCAGGAAGGCCGTGAAGATATTTCTGCGAAAAAAGCCTTGTTCATAAAATTTACATATGGATGCTCCTTATCTGCAAAAATTCTTGATTCATTTTCAAACTCACAATAAGCCCAGAATGAATCTTTTGTAGAATAGCCTAATCTTTTGTTTCTTGAAGTATACCTAATCAAATTAGAGCCAAACTCTTTTTCCATGAATTCTTTATACTTTTCGAACAGACCAGGAGAAGGTACACCATGACATATAAAATCTATCGTTATCAGATTTGTTATATCATTATTACCTAAAAAAGAATAAAGACCCTCAACTTGACATGGAGAACCAGAGAAAACCACTTTCCTTCCTGATTTTATAAACGATAAGACTTCTTCATACGTCTTATTTATATCACTTTGTATATATTTAGATCCGCAATATTTATTAATTTCCTCTTTTTCCTCGGTATATGAGTGTACTAATTTCATATCGCTATTGAAAGAAGCTCCGAAAACGACACCTTCCTGTTCAATTATGTATGCTGCCAAAGGTGAAAAGAATCCTCCTGAAGCACTATTGAATCTTTCGTTGTCATTAAGATTCTGAATTATATAACATTCTAGTAAGCTATTGCGATTTTTGCGCTTATTAATAATTGGGCAGACCTTTATACACAAATTACAATTTACACAAATGGACTCATCTACAACAGGATACAGAAAGCCTTCGTCGTCCATTTCCATTTTTATGCATTTTTTGGGACATTTCTGTGCGCAAGCGGAGCAACCACAACAGCATTCTTTATTTGAAATCTTTATCATTGCACATTTAATATTTTAAAGCAGAATTTAGATAATTATCTGATTGCACTCTCCATTCTTTTATTTTTTGATTTACAGAAGAATAATCTATAGGAGAATCAATATCTATAATATTCTCAACAGAAACCAATCTTTCTGAAATACCTAACTTGTTCAATAAAGATATAAGTCTTGTATTTCTTGAGTTGGTTGACATCTCGTCATATCTATTGAAGACAAAAAACCTACGCTCGTTTATTATAGAGAATATAGAAACATGAAATGAATCTGTAAAAACATAATTAGCATTTTTTATCAGATTGATAAAGTCAATTGGATTCGCATAATTATATGTAACATCCGCAAAATCATTATCTACATACAAATACTCCTCAACATGTAAGACAGAAACAATCTTTAAGTGTTTCTCTTTACTGATTTGCTTTACAAAATGTCGGTATTTTACATTTCCTCCCAAAAAGAACGCAAAAATATAATCGCCCTCAACAATTCTTTTGTCAGGAATCATTTTTCCCCATTCTGATTGTTCCAATAAAAGAGTCGGATCCATTACAACAGGAACATCTTTACCTATTAATCCTTTGACTATCTCTTTTCCAGAAAATTCACGGACAGAAATGAAGTCTATGCGTTGAAGGAAATTATGTGTTGTCTTTTTTAAGATTGCAGGAAGTTCAGCAACACCAAAACTTGTTGCATAAGCAACCTTCTTTATAGAATCAGGTACCCACATCAACGTGTGATAGTTGCGTAATATATCAGATGGTGCCCAAAGTTGATCACTACCTATTAAAACAGCATCAAAATTTCGAATATCTTGGGTTAGCTCAAAAATATTATTATACTTCTTTGTAAAATGATATTTTTTTTGAGCGAACTCATCAAACGAGGCATTCCTCTTTAAACGATCCTTATAAAATTGACTGTCAGGTTTGTTCTTCTTTTCAATTTTACTTATTATTTTTTTTACAAATGCCTTTCTATTCAAAATCAAGGCTCCTTTAATGCGATTCAACATAGAAGGCTTGTCATTGTAGTCTACAACTACCACATCTAAGCCAAGATTACATAATTTTTTATACAATGCAAATGACTGTAGAACGCTGCCATAATTTCTGACATAGAAATTATTTATAAGTGCTATTTTCATTTTAAAAAGTATTGAATATATTTATGTGATTATTAACCATTTCTTCTATGGTATATTTCTTTATTTTCTCAAGATTTCTATCAGACATCCTTTTTAATTCATCATTATCATAAATGACTTCCAATATTTTCTCTTTCAAACCATTTACATCTTCAGAACGAACAATACAATTCTGTGGTAAAAGCTCAACACCAGCCACGCACATGTTGGTTGTTAAAACCGGTAACCCATACGACATGGCCTCATTTATAACAAGTCCCCAAATATCTTCTCGTGTTGGATGCACGAACAGATTAGAAATTGACATATATTGCTTTAATTCTTCTTTCTTTAAGAATCCACCAAAATGGATGTTTGGCATTCCACCTGCTGCTTCTTCATATTCCTTCGTTGGTAATCCTCCTATTATATATAATCCAACGTCTTCATCATGGATTTGGCGAAAAGCTTTAATTAATATGTCAAATCCTTTTCGGTGAACAAATCGTCCAATTGCCAGAACTATTTTACTTTCATTTATACCCAATTTAGACTTTATCTCGTTTTTTTCTTCTTCAGTCAAACACTTCTTAATAATATCGTCTTTAGATATAGATGTAAAATTATATCTAAATATATTACTCTTAGAAGATGTATAATGATAAATATAATTGTCACTTTCTTTACTCGGGCTTAAATAACCATTAGCCATGGACAATAAAAGATGCTTAATTCCATATTTAAACTTAGAATCATTCTTTATAATACCTCCATCTGTTTCATATAGAAATCTTTTACCAGTAAGACGAAGCCATGCCATATATAAAGTTTCTGTTATATAAGCATAGTTTGTTACAATGATTATATCATACTTTCTATAATTTAGGTGTTTCAAGATGCCCAACTTAATTCTGTTTGGATTAAAAGGTTTCTTTGTCAGATAGATAGCCTTGAAATTTTTTATTGCATCATCATTCCAATTGTATTGGACATTTAAAGATGCACGATATGACTCAAAAATGACTGTCAAGTCACATTTCTTTCCTAATTCATTAAAGAAAACTACTCGATAAGGAGCCGGAATATTTGTGATAAAAAGAACTTTCTTTAGTTTTTGTTCCATAAATTAAAATATAAGGATTGAAGTTTCTTTGATTCTATATTAATGTTGTAATCAGATTCATATATATTGAATAAAGCTCCATTTCTATCTTTCTTATCTTGTGTTACTGAAAGTATAGAATTAACCCATGCCTTTTTTTTCAAATCAACAAACGACACATTTTCTGCAATTTTTGCAGCTTGCGGTACTTGTGATGACAATAAAGAAGGGCATCCATTCACTTCTGCCTCAATTGCCACAATTCCCAAACCTTCAAACAAAGAAGGAAGAACAAAAAGGTCAAACGCATTATAGTATTTATAGGCATCATCCCTAACCCCTGTAAATACCACATTTTTATCAAGCTTTAATCTTGAAACTTTCTCTTTGATGCTTTGCATAAGATGACCTTCGCCAACCAACATGAGTTTGCAATTTGGCTTTTCCCTTACAACATCTGCAAATACATCTATTAAAAATGTATGATTTTTCTGCGTATCAAAGCGACCTACATGCCCTATAAGAAATTCATCATCCCTGACACCATACAACTCCCTGATACGCTTGCGTTCTTCTTCATCAAAAGCAAACCTCTCCACTTCAATGGCATTACGCACAACGGTAAAAGGCTTGTCCCCAAACAACCATCTGCCCGCGACGTCAGAACATGCCATTCTATGAGTAGTATACTTGTTTATATTCTTTCTTGCTTTCTCCAGGAAGAACAATTTAAGAGGGTTCGTCGATAGATGTTGAGTATTATGACTATGCGCTATGCGAACCGGAATTCCACATTCTTTCGCTGCTTTCAATACCCATGATCCCATAGCATCCATGTGAGTATGTATTATCTTATATTCACCATTATTTAATATTTTCTTCAGCTGATGAATATATGTAAAAGGATGAGTACTTTTCTTTGGAAGCACAAAGATTCGTCCTCCCATTTTCTTGATTTCCTCATCATAATACCCATACCCACCGGCATCATGAACAATAAAATCTATTTGGATCTTACTGCGGTCGAAATGACGATAATAATTCATCATGTATGACTCTATGCCACCACGATTCATCAGTCCGCCATTAACATATAGTATTCTGATCATAATTATTTATACGATATAGTTATCTTCCTCCAATCAAAACTCTGTATATCTTGTTTCCTGAAATTATATTTATGCAGGCAACAAGAAGGAGGAACACCAATACAGGCGTTATCATTTGTATTGAATTGATACATAAAAGATTATGAGGAAGTATTTTAAAAATTAATTTTTGAAATATGTTTATTATAAAGAAATGTGTGCAATAGATGAAAAACAATCCATGCATCCATTTTTTCTCCTTAAATTTCGTCAATGTCCATTTCGCAGGGAAGCAGTCATAAAGCACCCATACCAAAACTGGTGATAAGAAGCGAAACAAAAACATTCTTCTATCATCAAGAAAGGCTAATGCATACAGCCCCAATATTATCATAGTACAGCCAACGGCAATTTTTCTTTGATAATTTTCGGGGGGGGGTAATCATATATAACTTATTATAGCCTATATATGCACCTAAAAGATAAACAGGCAGCCAATGCCAAATGCTTTCATATTCCATACTGTATGACATGTTCAAAAACACCAAGCCACAAATGCTAACAACCATAATAATCTTACTTTTTAGCATAACGTAGAATACTGGTGACATAAGGCAAAACACAATGAGGTCTTTTACAAACCAAAGGACAGTATATTTGCTGTTTATTATTGATAACATTATTCCTGCAACGTCACTTGAAACCGGTGGCATATTCATCATGGATGCAATGAAAGAAATATGCGTCATCGTCCAATATATAGCAACAAAAAGACTATTCCATAGAATGTACGGTATAGCTAATGTACTCAACCTCTTTTTCAATTTCAGCTTTATGTCTGACATTGCTGAAATACTTTTGTAAAACAGCATTGCAGAAATGAAAAAAAACATCGGCACACCAACTTGCGCAAATACCCCTACACCATGTACAAGTGGATAATTATCATCAGTACTTATTCCTATCCTATTTAAAGGTTGAGAATGAAGCAATACAATTATAAAAGTCAAGATAATATTTAAAATCAAGACCTTGTTATGAAAGTAAGTATTTAAAGTTTTTGTATCCATTATTTTCCAGCTAACCATTTAGCCTTGTTATTTATAAACTTTGAAACTGGCAAAACCAATATAAGACATATTAGGATAGAAGCAATCCAATACATATAGTCTTGCCACAACAAGCTATTGGGCAAAAGCCTATTCTTCAATGTTATAGGAATGAAAAGGCAATAGTAATGCATTGCAAAGACAATAAGCGACAATTTTCCATATTCCATTATAATACTACAGATTTTAAAGTCACATGATATGTTTGCAAAAAGGCTGCATATCAATAATATTGAAGAAATGCTTCCCAAAAGGAATAGCAGACAATTTCCGTAATTCATTTCATACATTTCAACTTTATTAAAGTTGAAAGCAATAGAAAACAATGCCACAATTAATACCAATTGCCAATATCTTCTAACTAATTTGTTTATTATCTCTTTTGTTTTCATGTAGTAATTTCCACAGATGATAAAGAAAGCTGCTATTAAAGATGCATCTAATGACATGGGAAGTGGTTTGATTTCCCATTTACTATACGAAAGTCCTATTAATAGAAACATGATGCCGATAATCCATTTACCCCCCCCCATTTACATATTTAAATACAGGATAAATTAACATTTTTGCGAAAAACAAACAGGGTAAAAACCACAATACATGATGGTATTGAGAACCCCAACGCATACCTATAAAAATTCCAACAATATTATCTGTCACACTTCCTTCAAGCAATTCTTTGTGAAATATGACAGACATTGAATAATGGAAAGCTATGCTTATAAGATTGAAATAGAAATATGGCAATAACAAAGAGCGAAAGTTCTTTTTCAAATAAAGCTGAAACTCACACTTGCATTGTTTGCTAATAAACAGTCCAGATAGAAAAAAGAACAAAGGCATGTGGAAAGAATATATTATGCCATGCGGTATCTTGGGACAACAAGCATGTCCCATCACAACAAGAATGATCCCAATTCCTTTGGCTATATCCACCCAATTTTCTCTTTTACTCCCCATGTCCTCCAACCTCCATCCTTTTATTTTTCATTAATGTCGCTTGGTAGATAATTGGCAATGACAAAACAAAACAAACAAGAAAGTTTTGACGAATTCCTAATCCAAACCATGCAGAACTTAAGAATATACAGAAAAAAATACGAAACATAATAATAGGAATGGGTACATTCTTTTCGTGTTTTTGCGGTATAATATACTTTTTATAACCTCCTAAAAATACGAATAAACAAGTAATACCAATTAAGCCATAGGCGGACAACATAATAGGAAAATATGCGCCACCACCATCTATAATTCCGTTTTTTCCACTCACAATATCTTGAACTTCACTTGAAGCTAAATATATTATTGGCAAATGTTCATTATACCAATAACCTTGCAATCCATCACCAACACCTGTTATTGGAAACTTAAAGAATATTCTCATGTCATTAATAATAGTACTACTTCTCATCATTGTAGAATAATTCTCTGTATCTGTTATTTTTCCTAACAAAATGTATTCAAGTGATTCCTGATTGGTCGTTTTCCCTTGAAATTTCATATCTCCAAGCCCATAAGCAACTGCCACAGATAATCCTGCCAGCAATGAGCCAATCAAACAAGCTTTGTAGAAACCTCTATAACGTAAAATCATACATATAGTAACTGCTAAAACCATAGCAATTGACATAAGAACAGAAGAACTATTCGAAGTAATAAACAATGGAATAAACAAGACTAATAGTAAAAGGTCTTTATTCTTCCATACATTAAAGAAATTTGAATGAAGTACTTTTGCTATTAAATAAGGTATTATAAAAAGGAAAAGCGTTGCGACAGAAGAAGCTTCAGATCCAAAGAATTGCACACCACGTTCCAAATCTTCTGACAAAAACAATACACTTCCTAAAGCCCTGTATAAAGCAGTAAACAGACCACCTATCCTCAGTGATGCCAACTGTAAATACCCAACAAACAACAAAACATATATACTCTTACGAAAAATTCTTTCTGCTTGACCCCATGTAATTAGATGTGTAAATGCATAAACGTTATAAGAAATATGCAATAAAACGACGATTCCAAATATTATCATACCTATGCAAGCTCTTAAGGTATTTTCCCCATAGAGTGGCCCTAATGGTATGAACAATATCAAAGCCATTGCAAATGTGTATATGCTTTGAAACCACGTCATTCTTTGCCATCCCCTTAACAAAGGAGGGATATGTTTTTTTCTTTTATTGAAAAACATCAAAAATAATCCAGGCCAAAAGAAAAAACAACTAAATATGTTGAACAGATAACTTTGAAGCGGTAAGTCATATCTCAGAAAATATCCTAATGGCAAGAAAAAAAGGTATGCCTTATATAATTTGAGCTCTAATCTATTATTCATTTGATAAACATAGTTTTATTAAATGAATTTGTCTTGACTATTTATAAGATACTTTAATTTTAAGTCAAGACATATTCAATCTCAATTTACAGATATACTATAAGTATAGGCTATTATCAACAACAATCCAACTATCACAAATAAGCGGGCATTCTTTTTTTATATCTTTCACATCCCAATATTTTGGAACAAGAACTTTTTTTTGCTGATATTTTCCAAGGAAAGCGCCCCACCAAGAAAATGTACTGTTGGACATAATAAAATGTTTACAGCTGTAAAGTAAACGCATGTCCTCCGGCGAAGGATTGTTGTTATCAATAAAAACCAAGGGCACATTCACCTTTAGATTTTCTTTTACCCAAGGAATGTCATCAGAAAAAATGAAGAATACAGCCTCTTTCTCTATTTCTGCCATTTGCTTGATGCAAGCTTCATAATATTTTATGTTACATGCAATAAGTCCCAATGTGACATAATCGCCACGACGAATATGCACACCAACAGAATTAGTTTTATTAATTTGATTCAAGAAGCCTGCATTTGATTCGGATAAAGGGTTTTTCACCTTTATCACTTCTTTCAAATGATTTTCTTGTGACTTAACCATATCTTTCCAAATCCATTGTCCATATATCAACATAGGACTTAATAAAGAGAAAGAGGGATTTGTATAATTAGCAAAATGACAACGATGAATACCGATAAAATTTATGAATGACTGATATAAGTTATCTGTATTTCTTTTGCTATCTTCATTTTTTAACGACTTACGGTATCGTATATACAAATATGTTATGGGTAAGTATAAAAGATAACGGTAACCAAAACGCTTAACCCTTCCCTTTTTTACCTTCTCTCTTTGCCAATCTTGTGGAATATCAAATGAGTCCAATTCAAATTCCCTGTATTCTATTGCTTCAGTTTTAAATTTTGATACATCATAAGATACCTTACACCCATATTTACCTTGAAGGTACATTCCATATGCCAATTGAAAGAGTTGATTACCTAATCCTCCTTCAAATACTAATTTAATTTTTCTCATTGTCTTCTGCTTGTTCTATCATTTTATTAATTTTTTTACTTTCATGTAATTTTCTCTTAAAGAAAGACTTTAATCTAGATAAAGTGATTCTATGTCTATTCCGTTTAAATAGGCTCCACCAAAAAGAGAAAATAAAACCCGATGAATATTTTTTGATAAGTCGAATAGAGATTTGAGGAATATCCAACAAAAATTTGTTCGGTACTATCAGAAAATCTGTTTGTTCTGAATATTCTTGGGGAAAATCCATATTCCTCTTAAGAAAATGGATATACATATACTCATCGTTTTCTATATGTCCATCAATTATACTATGAGAATATAAATGTCCGTTTTCCCAAGTAAAAACTCTGTTACGGTTTTTTGCCATATCTCGACCTTCAGCATAGCTAAGCATAAACTTAGGAGACCATGGCATTATATCTGCGAAAATTAAATCTTTACAGGTTTTCCTCCCTTGCTGATCAAAGATATGTCCTATATGGAGTTCATCGAAATAACAATTTGTATTTCCTGGTGTTTGGAATATCTTCTTATATATATATTCCCCATCTAGGGATTTTTTATAAAGAGAATTATTTTCTGGTGTATTTCTATATACAGTGGAATGTCCTAAATACCCTATGCGGTCAAATTTCCCCAATCGTTCTTCTGTCAAAAAACTTCTGATATCTCCCCAAAACATATCAATATCACAATATCCCCAAAAATCATACTCTTTTATGTTTTCAGAAAAGATATCGCCATATGCGACTTTGTAGTCACACAGTCTATAAGGAGAAGTAAGTTCTATAGGAAAATCATACTTTGCTTGTATATGCTTCTTCAATTCATCAAATGCCATATAATAAACATGAACATTCGGAGGATAATCATATTCCGTTTTGTCATCTGTCAGTATCATCCAATCAATCGTTGGATTATATTTACAAGATAACAACCACATTTTGAAGAAATCTGGGAATCGGCCAAAATATGGGACTATATATATTATTTTTTTCATTACTCTATTATTCGTTTTAATTTTGCAGGAACGCCTGCATAAAAGCCATTGGAACAACAATCTTCAGTAACAACACTTCCTGAAGCTACAACGCATCCTCTTTTTATTGTTACACCTGGACAAACTACAATATTACTGCCTAACCAACAATTATCTTCTATGACAATCGGGGCATGAAGTGTTTCACCAGCTCTTTTATTTTGTCCCCCATTTTGTGAGAAGTAGTAAGAAACAAGTTGTTCATTCCTATTCCTACATTTTCACCGATAGATATAAAAGCAAATTCAGAATCAAACTTATTGAAAAAGTTTATAGTTGTGTTTTTACCTATAATTAATCTGGTTCCTGCGAAATAACATTTGGGAAGAATGCGTGAAGCTTTAATGTCTGCGCCACATTTATTCAATATAGCTATACGTATCTTTGATGGCATTATTTCTAATGATGCTATATCATTCATTAGCCATTTCCTTATCTTATTTTTCATAATACTCTTTGAGTTTATTTATATCATTTAATAATCTCCAGTTTTTCTTAAACCACTCAATATCATTATTCCACCACTTAATACGAAGCAGAAATTGAATAGTCTCATTATCATAGCGAAACCTTATAACTTTTGCAGGGACGCCGCCAACTATTGCGTATGGCGGTACATCTTTAGTAACAACAGCACCAGCAAGCACGACAGCACCATCTGAAATCTCAACTCCGCCACAAATGAAAACATCTTGCTGAATCCAAACATCATTGCCGATTTTCAATGGTTTCAGATATTCCTTGAAAACATTATCTGTAGCAAATGTTACCCCGCATTGTTTTGATGTACTATAAAACATAGGACTTACAGCCGTATAGGGGGGGGGTAAACGGATGTGTACCAGGGTTGTATTGAACATAAGGCGCAATACAACAAAAGCGACCTATCGCCCCACCTATATCAGAGTCATGTCCGATATATGTTCCATACCCAATAAAAGTACCACTAAATGTAGAATTATTACTTAACTTATTGGCTCCCTCGAAAACGGCTTTAGGATTAATTCTACAAGAAGTGTTTTGAATAATAATTTTGTCACCGTACCGAAACTTTACTTTCAGTAAGTTCATCAAATTACGAAACCAAGTCGTCAGTCTGTTTTTAACTAATTTCTGTATCATATGTCTATTTTAGATTTTAATTTCATTAGTAAATTTCGTCGTGTCTGTTTATTGAACATAAACAAGAAATTGACCGTTAGCGCAACTATTCCTAAAACGAATCCATTGCCCATTAACCTAAACCAATTGTCTAAAGAAAGATTAGGTATGACGAAAGAAAAGATTATTATCAAGAGGATTGTACTTATAACCATCCGAAATGAGACCTTGTAGAAGGTGCTGTATGGAACATTCAGGTAAGACGCAGCATAAAGAGGCTGAAATGCTAATACCAAAACCAATGTCAGCAAAGAGCAAACCACACAAATCGTTATTAATTCAGTATGGAATAATTGTGATAAGGCAACAACCATAATTACATTTAATATTCCGAGCGCAAGCTGAACTATGGCAGGCTTTGCTACTTTGTTTGCTGCTATATTAAGATTCGTGATTGACCATAAACAGCCTATGAAAAAATGTGGAACAACAGTTATGGCAGATAACACAAACAATTGGTCCGCATCTTCGGATGGAACCCAAAGTTTAAAGAAATATTTGCATAGACAGATAAATACAACTAATATGGAACAGGAGAAGAAACCAATCATTGATTGCGCTTTTTCCATGTCATGCAATAATTCTTCTTTATTACCCTTTGCATAACTATATGTTACAGTAGGAGCAAAAACTCCTACCAACATAGATATAATACCATTAATAAATATTGGTACGGTGTTTACTATGGAATAAATACCACCTGATGCTGCACCATAAATAATATTCGCCATGATAAGCGAAGAACTAGTCAACAACAACGAACCTATGGCGTTTACCGAATTCCAACTTCCTGACGAAAGAATGGTCTTTACATGCTTCTTTGAAAAATCACGGATTGAGATTTTGATATCCAATAGCAACTTTTTGAAGTAATACTGCTGAAAGAAAGATTCTGAAATCGCCACTACTAAAGCCACGACACCTACATATACAATTGTCGGTGTGAAGAACTTGAATAAAGAATAGAAAAGAACAATCTTCAAAATTCCGGAAACAAGTTGCATTACAGATCTAAGATCAATTCGATTCTTTACAAAAGTGGCGACACCAAAGACAGACGAAACGATGTTGACTAACATTGAGGCAAACACAAATAAAAACAACAATCGTATGGATGCCACTATGTTTACTGGAACATTCATTATTCTATCCAAAAACACGACTATCAAAACCATAGGGACAAGAAGTATCGCTCCCATAATAATGTTTGAAAGGTAGTGTAAACTGAACTGTGTCACGGCTCTGATTTTTTATTCTTTCCCTCTTAT